>Ga0182016_10002277_pt1 | contig 22702 bp, 21 predicted proteins | sample 712S2MmetaG_FD_120491 | JGI IMG/M metagenome (GOLD analysis project Ga0182016, IMG submission 120491) | Permafrost microbial communities from Stordalen Mire, Sweden - 712S2M metaG | ecosystem: Environmental > Terrestrial > Soil > Wetlands > Permafrost | place: Sweden: Stordalen | collected... | reverse complement strand
TTCGCGTTTCGTTGTACTCGTCCCTGGCAGACTTGAACTCAGTGGTATTCCAGTGCATCCTGCCGTGAGTTTTCCACTTGGCGTATTCGAAACTCTGACGATCTTGCGGCATGTCCTTGAATCGCTTCATGCGGACTTCCATGTCGGACTGTTCACGCATAGAGCGTTGACCAGCGCCTCGCTTGCCGCCCTTTGAGTGACGGTAACGTCTGTCGTCTTCTGTGCCGACTATATCTGAGTCCTTAGACTTCTTGTAGTCGTCAATGTCATCGCCCATCAAGTAGCGATCAACGAGTTCGTTGGCCATCTTGCGGAAGACCGGCGTGATCTCTACGAACTTGAAACCCTTTTGCATCAGGGCTTGGGCGTAGTCTCCGCCACCACCACCGTACCATCTACCGCCCTTGGGCTCGATTTTGATAGTCAGTTCATTGGAGAAGAGGTCAAACGATGAGTATGTTGGAGAGACGTTAGCCGCTCGTAGATATCCTCGTTGCACCAGGCTCGGAGAGTTAGGGTTAGTGCCGGGGTTGTATCGACGGCGAGCGATGGTGCTCTCTGTGATCTGGGGCCACTTACTGGTCCCAAAGACGGAGGTGCCACCATTGGCGAATCGCTCGGCCTGCATTGCTGAGAACATCATGGCGATTTGCTGGATGACAGGACCCGGTTCTTCGAGGCGCTTCTTGAAGCGTCCCAAATAGTCCCTGACGTTGGACCAGCCCTTAACTTCAACCGGAGGCACTACGGCCCCTTAACCCACGGGGCTACCAGCTTTGTTATCTGACGCTCTATCTCGTCAATGCTCATCTTGTCTCGAAGCTGTGGTTCGGATTCCATGATGAGGAATTCAACCGCTTGCAGTAGGCAGGCTCGCTGTAGTGAGCCGGGTGTGTCGTAGACGTAGCCGCCGTTGTAGACGATGCGAACTCGTGATTCTTCGGGAGCGAAGAAACCAATCGTCAGCCATGCAAAGCCGTTCGTCTTTTCGAGGTCGATCAGTCCATTGGAGGAGAGAACGTCCTGGTAACTACCGTAGGTCGTCTGTACCAACAGTTCGGTAACTTCGTATTCCCACATCTCGGGGTAGCGAGGGGCGTACTCGTCAAGCCAGAAGCGGCGAATGAGGCCGTTGATACCGAGGGCACTGGCGTACGACTGACCCAAAGAACCCTGAAGACTCATTGGCAGGTCATTGCCACCACCACCGTATTCATTCGGGTTCGTACCAACGAGGGCCATCTCTTCTAGATGTCCCGTGAAGGGAGCGATCCTGCGAGAGGTGCGGTCCTCGATCTCTCTGGTGGCGTCTACAAGAGCAGCGTAGAGAACGTCATCATCTTTTGCATTGGTAAGAGCGGGCCAACGCTTGCGAAGGTCGGAAACTTTTGCCAGAGGGCGAAACTCAAAATTAGGAGTTGGGTTGTCATCGAAGTCAAGAGTGTCAAGCATGTCAGACATTTCTACTCCGTTGAACTATTCAGTGGAGTCAGTCTCCGTGGTCTTGTTCTTTGGTGGACGCCCTGGCTTCTTCTTGGCAGGCTCAGTTGATTGTTCCTCTGCGACAGGCTCCTCTGCGGGAGTCTCGACTACATTGTCAGCATCAGCAGCGGGGCCGTCTGACTCAGGAGTTTCGGCGGCAGGTGTTTCGGGTACGGGTTCGCCCTCAGGGACTATCTCATAGTCACCAGGAGCCAGTCTGACCAACTCATCTGCGAAGAGGGAGTTTACTTCCTTTACTTCACCAACTTCCCAGTAGAGCCCAGCAGCACCACCCTCAGTGTTCTTTTTCAAATATACAGTCTTCATTTCTCTCCCTTGGGATTCAAGACGTTGCAAACCAAACCCCCCGGTGGGCGAGGGAGGATTCTCTTACGAGACACCCACCGGGGGACTTAGTGTTGTTGGACTAGATAACTACTGGGTCAGACGAGTAGCTCGTCTGAGTAGGTACCTGACCGTTTCCAGCCGTTGCGTCCACCGCGAGGTTGACGTTAGCGAGGCGACCAATGTACTTCGGTGCTCGTACGGCAAGCGTGCAGTCCGTCTGGATGGCGAACGGCAAGGCGTCCGGCGTACCAGTGGTTGGGTACACGTCGATTGGGGTGAAGTCACGCACAACAGGACGGAGGATGTTGTCCGGGCTGCGCGAGAGCAGGTAGATGTTCTCAGCGCCGTTGGTCAAAGGCTTGAGGCCCGTGTTGGCGTAGAGGTACGTGGATGGAGTTGCTGCCGAGGCAGGCACGTTGGTGCTGTTGGCAGGAACAAGGGCGGCACCGTTGTCCACGATGGAGGTCGTGGTCCACGAGTTACCGGAGGCGTCCGTGAACGCAGCGGGAACGATACCTAGGAGGGTCTCGCTGTTCGATGCACCAGAGGCTGCCGTGCGGTAGACCTTGTAGTGGATCGGAGTCAACGCTTCTGACGTGAACGTAGGAACCGTGAACGCGAGGGACACAGCCGATGTTGACGGCGAGACACTTGCCTCGGCGGAAGCCTGAACTTCACCGAAGTTGGTGACGATGGCCGAAACCTTGTACTTGTAGGCACCGCTCAAGGTACCTGTACCTGTTGCCGACGCCGTGACTGTTGGGAACACGTAGGTGCGAGGGGAAAGGAACGAGGTCTTGACAATCGGAACGCCCTTGTAGGTAGGAGCAATCAATCCAGGCGTGATCTCAACAGTGTTGAAGAAGCGCTGGTTGATGTACGCCAACTGGCTAAGTCGAGCTTCGGCTCCGGGGGAGCAAAGCAAGAAGTAGTCCGCGTTGGTGATTGGCTCCGCTACGTTGGACTCAACAAGCGTCATGAGCAAGTCGAGCATACCGTACGTGAGGTTTCCACTGTTGATGGTCGAAGCGTCGATAGCGTTCTGATCAACACCCTGCGTCCATGGCGAGAACGTTGGGATACCCCACGTGGAGGCACCACCGTAGTTGTCGATGGTTCCAGAGCCGAGACCAGGGTTTGGGCCACCGGTCGAGGCAGTCGAGAACTGCGAGCAGATCACGTCGAGGCCGTCGAACTCAGGGTATGGGCCATACGCCGTAGGCGTACCAGCACCCCAAAGAAGGCTAGTCTCAATGGTGAAACCAAGCGACTTCGAAGCGCCCATCATTTCCTTCGCACGAAGCGAACCAACGGTTCCGCTGGTCACCGCCTCCGCGTAGCCGGTTACGGCTCCGAGGATCTGGTAGTGCTTCATCTGGAAGCTGTTCTGGACATAGGTGCTCCACGACACAGCGCGAGCTCCACCGTCAACGACAGCGCCACCCTGCGAGAGTGCGGTGCGAGTGTTGAAGTAGTACACCGACGATCCCCACTTCTCAGTAGGAAGGATTCCTACGAGTGGTGAGTAACGGCGCACGTACTCCAGCAACATCGGTGAGATGTTCTTCTGGACGAGGGCCGCAGCCCCCGCAGCGTCCAGGGCTTCCTGTACATAATCAGACATTTAGTGTCTCCTTGGGGGTTAGCGGCTGTTCGCAGCGAAGCGCGGTGCGAAAGCCATTAGGTTGCGGTCATCGGATGCAACAGCACCGATCTGACGCTGAAGTTCAGCGGTGCTGAGCTTGCCGAGGAACGTGAGCTGAGCCTCGTCACCCTCCTGGATCGCGTCGTAGTACGACGTAGCGGTCTCAGTGGTGTGGCCCGTGCGGTCGATAGCGCCACTACGACGTGCCTCTTCGAGAGCGGCAGCAGTAGCCTCAGAAGTCACAGACTCCTTGGTGGCAGCAACGATAGCCGCAACTTCCTCTTCCGAGAAAGACTTTGGCTTGGCAGCCTCTTCAGCGGCAACGCGGTCGGCCTCAGCCTTAGCGGCCTCTTCGGCTTCCTTCTGCTGAGCAAGCATCTCGGTAGCGAGAGCCTTGTAGTCGATGGCAGGAGCAGCAGGGGCACCCTCGGTAGCGGCTACCACTGGGGCAGTCTCGTTAGCGGGTGCTGTGTCAGCCGTTCCAGCCGGGATGGTGGTGTCAGACATTGAAGTCGTCTCCTTGTTGGTTGTTTCCTCGGTGTTGTCGGCTGACTCCACCTGAGATAGTGGTCCGGTGCAGTAGGGGCAGGAAGGAAGGAAAGCACTTACTCCGTTACCACATGCGGGGCACATGGTCTGCTGTTCTACTGATTCGGTCGATTCTTTTGATGCGGTCTTTGTCGATGGGGCCGTAGTGGCGGCAACGTCCATCGTGTCAATGTCGCCGTCCTGATCTGGGTCGATGAAGTACATACCCATGATTGCGGCGAGGGCAATACGGTGAGCCACCGCGAGGAGGTCTCCACCGTCATTCGCGTAACCGTTCGTCGTGACACTTCCGTCACCGTTCGAAACGGTCATCGAAGCGTACATCTCTCCGAAGCCCCCGAGTTCGAGGGTCTCCATGATGCCTGCTACGAGTTCCTCGTACCACTCAGCAATATTGACTCCGTACTTCTTGGCGGCACTCTTGATCTTGCCCTTGATGCGAGCGAGTTGAGCGGACGAGTACTTGGCAGCGTTCTTAGCTACGTTGATGTAGCTCCAGGCGGCCTTGACGTGCTGTTCGGAGTCAAGTGGATAACGCTTCTTCTTGTCCGCCTGATAGCCAGGGTCAGCGTAGGTAACGTTGCCGTAGGGCTTCTTGGGGTCGTCGGCTTCCATGGCGTCGGACAAGAATTCGAAAACCCTCTCCATGACATCTTCCGAGATCTCTGGCTTAACCTCTTCGTTGAAGGGAACAAGTTCCACGTCAACCGATTCGGTGATGTCCATGAAAACAGCCGGGTTGAAGTTGCCATCGGACTCAACGAATGATTCGAGAAAGTCGATGCCTTCGATAGATGCACCTTCGACGCCGGGAGAAGCCGTTCCGTCTGCACCGCCGAGGCGAAGCGTGGGAGCAGTTAGTACCTGCTGGCCGTCGTAGTCTTCAATCGTTGGAGTCGAGCCCCAGCCACCACGAATAGAGATGGTGCGCTGGAACCCGCCGTCCGTGAGGTTGGCGTAGTCTCTACCAGTGGTGGTGTTAGGAACGTCGGCCTCGAACTTGAGTGAGCCGTCAGTCTCCTGCCACACCTTGGTGAACTTGCCAACGAGAGCCATGGGATCGTCTTTCGCGGCAGCATCGTGAGTCGTGTACATGTTGAGTGTCTTGCCAGCGGCTAGGTCACTCTTAGCTGCCTCAGCGGCACTCTTGATGTTCTCTGCCGTGTACAGGCGACGGTTCTTGCTCACACCCACTTTGAGGAGGGTGCCGCGAATGGTGGCAACCTTAGTGTTCGTTTGTGCCATCGATTTCTCCTAGCGCGGGACCCAAATGTGGCCTCGGTGCGTCCAGTTCTTTAGGTGAGCCAATCGCTTCTTGCGAGGACCCACAACTTTTACGAACCCAGATGATCTGTGGGATTTCACCCACGAGGTTCTGGAGTCGAAGTTCCCTGGTCCAATCTCTTTGATGAACTTGGGGAACCTTCCGGTGACTTTTGCTGCCTTAGGCGCTTTCGTTGCATCGTAAGCAATGAAGCGATCTCCCCTCGGGAGGGGACGAAGACCAGCCAAATAGGCACCGTCTTGAAAGCGAATGCCGGTTCCACGACCCCTCGATACTGCGGTCTTGTAGTAACCAGTCTTGGGAAGTTTGGTTTCGCCGTGATGGACTCGCTCCGCTTTCGTAACCTTGTTGATGTTGGTTACGGAGCCTCGGCTAAGTCGAGCAGCATTGGCGATTTCGAGGTTCGCTGTTTGCGCGGTGAGTTGAGCGGTAGTTTCGTTGCCCTTGGAGTACTGCGCATGAAGGGCACTCGATCCAGCAAGCGCTCGGTCGTGAGGACTAGATTTGCCTGTCACCCGAAAAGACGGGCTACGGCGAGTCATTGACTCCTAGCCGAGACCTTTGCCCACCAAGGCACTGAACTGGGCTGCCCCTGGAGTCGTTGGCGGGAAGAGTGGAATCGCGAGAGGTGAATCCACAAGTACCCACTCAGTAGCGTTGGTGCCGATAACTCCGTGATATCCGAGGACACCGGGAACATCGCCAACCGCATTAAGGTCTTGTACCGAAACGTAGTCCGTAGACCACTTGGCACCGAGGTTAAACGTCGCGGCAGTTCCGGGAGAGGTGGATGACAGCGTGACGAGGGCGTGAGTATTGAAACTCACCGCACCAGAGAAAACGAACGTTTGACTAGCCTGGAATTCAATCGTCTTGGTGGACGACCCTGAAACGGTGAAGCCGGGGAAGGTGACAGCCGTTCCGTCGAGGATGACTGCACCCGTTCCGCCAGAGGCAATCGAAAGGTTGTAGGTGCCGGTTCCTAATGCCAGGGTCTTGCTAGAAGATCCGGTGTCTGAGACCACGAGACTCACGGTGTCAAGGGTGCCAGCGGTGTATGACCATACCGTGCCTGAGGTGCCGTTGACAGTTACTACGTTACCACCGGTAGTCAGCGTTCCAGTAGTGGTAGCCACCTCGATTTCGCCCGCTGAAATTGCGTGAGAAAGGGTGACTGTGTGTGCGAAGGCTGCTGCAATGTTGATGAGCGCACATGCCGGGTCAGCGGTAAAAGCGAGTGCGATAGAGTTGCCGTCAAAGATGATGGTGTCCGCAGAGGTCACTGCTGCAACCGTGGCGCTTCCACCAGTAGAAGTGGCGAGCGAATTGGTCGAACCATTGTACGTGGAACCAACAGCGTAGTAGGTAGTCATTATTCGGCTAGGTCCGTGGAACTTAGAAGTACGCTGCCGCCAAGGTCGCCAGTGTAAAGAGGCTTGTCGTGCTTCGAGTTGTCAACCTCTTCAGCCGGAACCTCTACGGCAACCTCTTCAGTTGGCTCTTCGCTCTCGGTTTCGTCAGTCGTCTTCTTGGTTGTCATTGTAAGTTCCTTAGGCGTTAGGTACAGGACCCATGATTGTCAGGTTGACGTAGTTCCCGTTTTCATCAAAGTAGGCATTCGACTCTTCGATGTCATCATCGAATTCTTCTGACTCGGAAGCCTTTGGTGGCTTCGGAGCTTTTCCTCCGGTAGGAGCAACCTTGGCCTTAGTAGCCTGACGCTGCTTCTGTGCCGGGTTCATACGGTCCGGCTTGCCGGGGTTCGTAGGAGGATTGGTCGGAGCGTTCTTGGTCTTGCTCGTCGTGGTGTTGGTTTGTGCGGTGACGCCGACACCCTTCTGGGTGGCGTCTGCACCAGCAGCAGCCAATTGAACAACAGCGAGGTTCGCTTTGGAGAGGGCGTCAAGGTCGCGGATAACGACCATGTTCTGACGGTCAACCAAAACAGCCACGTCGCCACCAGGAACCGGGGGTTCGCCAATGTCGGCACGGGCACGGTTCACAGACCAGGTACCGTTGCGGATACGCATGTCACGGATCTGCTCTAGTGTGTAGTCGTCTCGCCAGTCAACTGTACCAAAGTACAGTGCCCAGTCCTCCACCCCGTACGCTTGGTACAAGAGAGAGAACGAGAACTTCTCTAGGACGAGTTCCTGAGCGGGGCCGACTGTGTTGATGCGGAAGTTGCGGTCATCAGAGAGACCAACTCCACCACCAAGGCCCCCGGCCTGAGAGACTCCGGCCTTCGAACGGGGCACGCCCAGTCCTGACAAGATTTCATCACGGACATCGGCTTGGTTGCCACGCCATACTGCGATGTTGTTGGTGCCCAATTCCTGAACAGTTGCCCCACCCTTGGTCTCTAAAAGAGACCCAATGTTGGCGAGTCCGAGGTTCTTGGTGCGGTACTGATCCTGGAAGCGCTGACGTTCAACGTCAGGCAGAGCGATGGGCCAGTCAACGTGCGCCTTCAGAGGGTCGCCCTTCATGAAGGTCATGCGTAGAAGCGAGGCACCGAAGATCCACGTGGTCACCGGAAGGATCAACTTCTCGATGGGACTCAGACCGTAGACGGTGTTGCCTGGGGAGTCGAAGCGACAGTGGATGACCTGGTTAAGAGCAAAACTCGCGGTCTTGTTACGCTTCGTCTGCTGGTAGTACCCGGTTGGGTCGCCATGGTCGTTGGTGAGAACGGTGATGGTCGAAGGATCTAACGGGTAGAGAGCCAGAGGTGCGCCCTTGAGGTACACGATCTCGGTGAATGAGTCACCGTAGATGTACATGTCCGTGAGTACTCCGCGCATGAGCTGGCGAGAGTCCATACTTGGGTTCACGAATCGGAGCAACTTCGTCACAGCAACCACGCCCGGAGGGGGTGACTGCTTGATGTTGATCGGAGAGTTCATGTCGCGGATTGGTCGCGGTGTAAGTCCACCAGCGGTTGCCGTCTTGGCAATCACGTCAATCGCAACAGAGACCGGATAGCAGTTGACATAGAGACCAAGGAGTTGGTCCATGCGTGCCTGTCGGTTTGCGGAATCCCCACCCCACGCATCTGCTGGCTGAGTCGCTGTGGCACCCCCGTTGGGAACGCCCTCGGCGTAACCGAGTCGTTGTGGTGCCTTGGGCTTACGCCCCTCTAGGACTAGTCCAGAATGAGAGTCGTGGCGTTCCTGAATATCGTCTAGTTTGGCTAGGAAAGATGGCACTACCATCCTCCTCGGCTAGATGGATTATTTAGGTCCGTGGGGAAAATAAAGTCCTGACTGCTCATTCCAGTTTTCATCGGCTGCGAATAATCAACGGCAGGCTGATCGTTCATTCGTTCAAGAATCTGTTGAGCGGTTGGAGGGGTGTAGTCATCGTAGAAGAGCGGGCGGGCAAAGTGACCGGCGTACATATTCACATAACGCCAAGCGTCAGCCATGTGGTCTTCTACGTTGCGAGTTTTGGCATCATCGGGACGAATGTCATCGCGAGGAAGCGCCGGGATCGTCTCAATAAAGTTTGGGCACGCCGACTCAAAGACGTGGAACATTGGGCAGGTGTTTTCGTGCCAAAGCCCTAGGTCTTTCTGGTACTGGTGATATTCACAGATCGGCCCTTCATTGAGGCGCTCGTGACACAGCGACCAACCAACTACTCGGTCGTTGTTTGCCTTGAGCAGTCCAACGCCTTCGAGGCCGTAGATGTCTGCAATGGAGTACGGAGTGCCGCGTTGCCCCCACATTGAAGGATCGGCAACGTGAACGACGCTGGTCTCTTTTGCGGCGACCTCGGCGGCAAGAATCAACTGCGCCTGCTGCGGAGCCATTACGTCAGAGAGACAGTATTCTCGGTAAGCCCACATGCGAGCATTGTTGTCGAGAGCGATCCAGAGGACGGCCCACGCATCGTGGATTCCATAGTCAATGCCAGCGTAACGCTGCCACTCAACCGGAATGTTGAACGTGTCTTCCTTGGGAATTACGTGACGGACACGGGAAAATTGAGTAAAGAAGGCCCCTTCGGACACATCCCAGTCTCCGTTAAGCATTGCGGCTCGTCGGGCAGGATCTGGAATAGCCATGAGGGTGGCTTTGTAGCCTGCATCCACGTATGGATTGTCATCAATTCTTGACCAAATAAATGCGTACTTATGGATTTCCTGATAGTCGCCTTCTCCGACGACAACTTCATGAATTTTGCGTCCATAGTCGGTTGGCTTGATATAGGTATCTTTGTAATACTGAGCGCCTATTCCACCGGGATTGGATCCTGCGCGACTTCCGAATACGGGAATCAGTGGTGTACGAGAACGAAGACGCTCTTCAAGCCGTTGAATGACCCTAGGGTCAGTCAAACTTGATTCGTCAAAGTACCACAGGTTATATTCGCCGCCTTGAATTTTTGAAGCATCCAAGAGCGTCTCGGCAAACTTGAAAAAGATGCCAGAACCATTCGGGAACGTAAGTGACTTTGCGGTTTTATTCCACTTGCCACCGAGTTTTCGGGCATAGTCCCAGTTGGCCAATTCACGAATCAAAGACTCGTCTAACTCGGGGTATGACTTTCTATGCATCCCGATTCGGATCTTAGGGTAGTTCATGGCGAACCAAATTGCGTCCTGAATCATGGCGCTGGTTTTACCCCCGGACGCCGCTCCGCCCAGAAGAATTCGATTGATTCCGCCACGAGAGTATTCATGGAAGATTTTCTGGCGAGCATGAGGCTCATAGCCGAGAATCTTGAACGTGTCAATTTCTTCCGGCGAAACCGCCGAGGCAAGGAAGTCACCTACATTGAGAGGCATCTAACTAACCAGTGAGGTGATGAATGCCGCGAGTGAGTTCCAGAAGTTGGCACGACCAATCTGAGTGGCGACTTCAGCGCGGCGCAGTTCGAGGGGAAGAGTGAAGTTGTACTCATGCGCCATAGCGGCTATTTCAGAATCTACTGGGGTGGATTCTTCGGGCTTGATGCCACCGTTCAGCACGCGGTCGATGTTAGGATCACGCCCAGTCGATCCGGTGTCCGGAGCATAAATCGGAGCATCGTTTTGATATCCCGGAACGTTAAGTTCTTTGGCGGCGTACTCGTCAGGTGTCATCGGCATTAGAAGCCCAGCCCTGGAATCGCTCGATCTTCATCGTCGCTCATTGATCTGCGAATGGCCTCGCGGTACACGATCTCTCGTTGGTCGTCAGTAGCCTGTGAAAGATACGCGACCTGCCAGTCATTGAGGCCCGCCCAACGGAGGTCGGCATCTGAGAGCCGACTGGGCACAGTTCCTTCATTGTCTATAGACATTATACAGCCTGCCTAGTATAATTCCACTCTTTAGATATTTTGCTCATTACAGTTCCGTCACCAACGTGAGCCCTTCGCTATTCTTCGTCGCATTACAGAAGAGGACAAAGCGCGAACGGTCACATCCGATAGATCGCCACTCTGCGTAGTGTTCATCACAGAAGCCCGACTTCGATGCAGGCAACGGACAGTTGGCTTCGCAGGGAGCGGATGCTGTTTCTTTTTTCCTCTTTTCCTCGGCGTAAAAAAGATAAGCCTGTCGTTCGACTATCTTGGTGGAAAGTGATTCGAACTCGAATAGCATCTTCTCCAAGTCCCGCAAGTCGTCGCGAAATGGGTCTCGTTCTTTTCTGCCAGTGCCGGGGAAGCCTGAGTTCCGCTCAGCTGCGCGCTCGGTCGGGGTCAGGTCGGAACTCCCACCACGAGAACTGGCTACGATGCTGGAGCCCGTACCAGACCTGGCGTACGTGTCCACACCAACTTGGTCCCGGCGAAAAAGTTCGGCTAGTGCGTCAAGGTCGATGCGACTGAGATTCTCGTTGACCTTCTCAAGGGACTTCGAAGCTCTAGTGAGCCTCTCCTTGGATCGTTGATTGATTGACTTTGCTTGAATTGACGGAGCGATTCACGCTTCTCCCTTACTGGCTTTCTTTTTCTAGTCGGTCCAACTCAGCCGCAATCGCTCTCGCGACGGGGACAAGTTGATCCAGTGGGAGGGTTACGTACGACTTGGCTATATTTTTGCGCGGACGCTTGTGAACAATCGCATAGGGCAGTCGTGCTCTTTCCCCGGATCGTTCGGATTGATCGACCCAGGTTGACAAGGTGGTGGCCTTCTGGTTCTTTGCCTCAAGAACAAACGGAATGCCCAAAAAATCACCAAGGGGGGACGAAAACGGTGCTCTTTCTATCTGGGGAAAGTATTGCTGGAGATAGTCCCGAACCTCGACCTCATATCGCGTACCTTTTGCGCGGCTGACGCTCATCTAACAAGCATCCCTTTCGCGACCCCACTCCGTCAGTCCGTCGAAGTCACCGTCACCTGACTCGTAGATCGGGTGCGGGAACGAAGCAGATGCACCACCAGGTGGTGTTGGATCTTCAGGGTCAGGAGAAGTACCGATCCATTGATGGTCACAAACAAGGCAGAAATAGACGGCGATGGCGGTGCTGGAATTGGGTCGAATCCTGCCGTGATATTCCACACGGGACTCTCTCCCCGGTTCAAGGATTTCGATGGTCTTAATTTCGTCAGGATCTTGAGTGACTCCGCATCGAGGACACCTCCACAAGAGACCACCCATTACATGAGCTCCCTCAGGAATGAGTAGAGACCATCCCACAGTACGGTGATTGGCCAACTCGCAGCCGACTTCAGGATGTCCGGGAGGAGACGAAGGTAGGTGATCGGGCGTCCCGACTCATCATTGACAATCCCCCGCGTGACCCTAAGATCAATGCGCTTGCGATTGACCAGCACGGAGACGCGGAAAAACACTGCCGCGAAGACCGCGAAGTAAACAGTGAGTAGGTATTGCCACCAAGTCATTTATGCCCCCAATGTACAACCGCTATTCAACTCTTTACGAAATGGTCTGGAGTTGACTCCGCTTGAAGTGCTGAAAGTCATATCCGCCCGGCGTCTTCACCTCAACGCCGTACTCCTGGTGGGGCTTCGTGCCGTTGCTCGACAGGACTATCTCTCGTACTATCCCGGTCTTCCCGCCCGTCTTGGGCTTGATGATGACTTCCTCGTCCATGCCAAATTCTGTTTCAAATATTTTGCTCATGGGATCAGCGTAGCACAAAAGAAAGAGCCCCCCGCCGAAGCAGGGGGCATGGTCCTGAGTGAAGGACTCGAACCTTCGCATGGCTGTGTATAAGACAGCGTTTCTGTAGCCGCTGAAATAACTCAGGAAGGGAAGATGGTTATAAATCACCAGAATCCGAGGGTTAATGACTTCCTCCTGGGCCTCCCATCCTTACGGGCAGGGACATCTTCTTGGTCGGAATGGCAGGATTTGAACCTGCGGCCTTGGGCCTATGAAACCCCTGCTCTGCCAAACTGAGCTACACGCCGATGTTGTGCTGTCCCCTTTGCCTCGTTCGCATACGATGACAGTTAGAACAGACTAATTCACATTTTTCTACTTCTGCAAGGATCCTCTTCTTTGAGTAACTTCCTCCCCAGGTTTCCCCTATATTGAAGAGTTTCTCGCCACGCTCCGGTATGTGATCGAAATCCATACATTCGGGCGGGAAAGTGTTGCCGCAATCCACGCAAGGATGATTCTTGAGGTCATCCAAAAATTCACGCAGACTTACCCTGCGCTTGACTCTGCTAGCAGCAATTTGAGCCTTTAGTTTTGTGCTGTTGGTTTTGTAGTAATCCTTTTTGTACTGTCGGTATTCCGGCGTAGCGCGTCGGGCCGCAGACTTTTTGCGATCATACTCTTTCTGCTTTTCGGGATCCTTGAATGCCATGGTCCAAGTCTAGCATGGTTCTAACACACGTCCAGTCTTTAGACCACTAAGTCGAGATAGTAGGAATCGAACCCACGTCTTGGAGGTAGAAACTCCGCGTCCTAATCCGTTGAACGATATCCCGATTGTACTCCGTTGGCTCAGAGAGGAGGCCACGATCCCCCAACCTCCTGGTTCAGGGCCAGGTGCAACTGCCTCTTGTGCTATCTCTGAATGATTGCAATTCCAAGTTTTAAGGCCGAAACTTGCCCTAACGCTTGCAATTCCAAGTTTACTACGCGGAAGACTAGATACTCGAAAACTACACCTTGCGGTGCTCACCGTTTAGCAAACGGGCCGAGAGACCTCTCTCGTTAATCTTCCATCTGTGTGGGGATATCCCCACAATACTAAATGTGGACTTATCCCCACATCGAAACTGAGTCAACCTATAAGCGGAGTTCTGTACACCTCACGGTGTGGTAACCATCCATCTCAGCGATCTACCTAGGGATGTCTTTCGACGGACGAGCAGCCGCGTTCCCAGCTTTGATCTTGCTACGGGTAGGGTTTACCTAGCAGACTTGTCACCAAGCCTCTGGTGCGCTCTTACCGCACCCTTTCAGCATCACCTGTGATTCCAACCCTCGCGGGGAAAAATCCATCGGCTGTCTACTCTCTGTTGCACTTGCCTGCGCCTCACGACGACTCTTTCAAGTACCCTGCTCTTTGTAGCCCCGACTTTCCTCTCCGTAGAGCGGTTACCCGGTTAACTCAATCGTTTCAACTATACCACAGTCGTCTAGTCTTTAAGGGTACGAATTAGCTCTGGGCTGAGGTTATGATCCCCCTATTGCAGATTCAAAGTCTGCCGTGTTAGCCGATTACACTACCCCAGAATGATTTACTTCTAGTACTCCCAGAGGGATTTGCACCCTCACGCCTAGGCACAGATTTTTGAGATCTGCGTGTCTGCTATTTCACCATAGGAGCATGTTACCACACAAACCTTACCAACGCAAATCCTTAGTAAGGTTTATCGCGGAAGGAGTAGGATTCGAACCTACGGTGGCCCTTTCGGACCACTCTTGTTTTCGAGACAAGCGCCTTTAACCACTCGGCCTCCCACACCTCAGTGCGTCGAATTCCAAAGGCGTCAAAAGGTGTCTAAAGGTGTCTAAAGGTGTCGAGCCTTCACCCGTAAGGATGTACCAGTTTTCAAGGCTGGGTGACAGTAGCCGCTGTCATACTCTCCATTGTTACTTCGAGGGAAGGTCCAGAATCGAACTGGAATAGCGGGTGTTGCAAGCCCGTGCCTGTGTCCATTCGGCCACCGACCCATGTGAGTCATCAGCCTCGGTTTCCACCTGCCACGAGGTCTCCCGGTCCTCTGGCTAGGAGTTAGGGATCTTGTCGGTAGCCAACCGTACCCTCAACTAAACCGGTGTGCATTCTGTTGGCTTTTACTTCCCCGCCCCTTTACGCCGAAGCGTTTTGCGGATACCTCAACCACCATGTCTATACACCACTAATGAATCGTAGGCATAAAGAGACTCGAACTCTTATTCCCATTACAGGAACCGGACTCTCGATCCGGCGCGTCTAACCAATTTCGCCATACGCCTATGTGCAGACTACAGCCTGCGTTTTCACTTCAGAATGCAGCCTACAGACTGCACTTCGTACTCTCTACATGATTCGAACATGCACGTTAAACGGGTCTAAGCCGTTCTCCTCTGCCTAATTGGGATAAGAGAGCAAGTGATGCGTCCGGGTCTCTAGTCCGATAAAGAAGCATCGGTCTGTCGATACTTCACCGCTTCGTACTCCTGGTCAGGAACGAACTGACACTAGCTACCGGTTTAAACGGCAGTCCTCTGCATTGGGATACAGGAGCAAGCGCCGTCTTTCCGGCTGTCCATAGTCCTCGGGGGTCTTAAAACCTTAACCGAAGTTACGTGGAGATGCTGAGAATCGGACTCAGGATTTCTGTTTGCAAAACAGATGTGTTGCCACTAGCACCACACCCCCATTTCCTCACTGTTGCTGACACCGCTAAGTGTCTCCGCATGTTCCGACTCGAACGGTTGCAGATGCCTTTCACGCGGAAACAGTGAGTGATCCAATGCGCAGTTGCAACTACACACCTTCTCGTGGAGACAGGGAATTTCGAAATCCCGGCTTCCTGCGTGCCATCGTAGCACTCTACCTCTGAGTTACAGCCCCATGCCCGCTTTGAGGTCGAGGAACGGTACCTCGTGCTAGCGGCCACCTGCATCCGAAGATGTCGTCAGTACCTCTCGTGGTTCCTTACCGGATCGAACGGTAACCTAGGGCTTTTCAGACCCCCGTGCAGACCAACTACACCAAAAAACCATGTGGCCGTATCCTTTGTCAGGCAGGTGGACCAACCTTTTCCCATTGACAGCGGGGGAAAGACCGCAAGAGGGGTGTCACTCCCAATCGTAGATCCTGACGGATTTGAACCGCCGCCACCTAGGGTGTAGACCTAGTGCTCTGGCCAGACTGAGCTAAGAATCCATGATAGTGCAAAATACTGCACTCTTTATTGCAGTGCAAGATACTGCACTTCGTACAAGTGAAGGGCTGATAAATTCCAACGCGGGTCAGTCAGAACTTTCGGTAATCACTCCGCATCACCTTCCACCCGCTCTTCACTTCGTAGGCATAAGGAGACTTGAACTCCTACTCCCTTTCGGGAACAGCCACCTCAAGGCTGCGCGTCTGCCGATTTCGCCATACGCCTATTGAACAGTCCGGGGTTTGCGAGACTTCCTATCCCCGGTTCGGGCGCTCATCTCCCTACCGTAGTACTCTTGGAGGGGTACGATCCCTCAATCCTCGCGGCATCAGCTTCTAAAACTGACGTGTATATCCATTTCCACCACAAGAGCATGTTCCCGCCGAATCGTTGCGTTTCGCGGGGTAAAGAAAACCTGTACGTAGTACCCTCAAGGAGCACCAGAGTACACAAGCAATCGTTGTACACCGATCACAAGTTTAAGCAACAACAGGTCATAACGTACTCCTGGTCAGGAACGAACTGACACTAGCTACCGGTTTAAACGGCAGTCCTCTGCATTGGGATACAGGAGCATGGTGGACATTCACTACGGTACCATAGATCGCGCTCCTGCTAGTCGCGACTCGCTGCTCATGTTAATAGCAGACTCTGAATTTCCGTCCGTGGAGAAGCGGAGAATCGGACTCCGGATACCTGAGTGCAAAACAGGTGTGTTACCACTAGCACTACAACCCCATGTGCCGGTCTATCCCGGCTGTTTTCGTCTCTCCGAATGTCTTTACCTTACGGTAGTGGAGAATGTGGTGTTCGAAACCACGGCCTCCGGTATGCCATACCGGCGCTCTGACCAACTGAGCTAAATCCCCATCGTTACATCGTGGTTCCTTGTCGGATCGAACGACAACCTAGGGCTTTTCAGACCCCCGTGCAGACCAACTACACCAAAAAACCAAGTGATGCAGGCCCCTCTGTCCCCGAAGAGACTGGTTATGACAATGACCTCGCGATCAAAGTTTCCTGCTTCGTAGTCACCGTGAATTCTGCCATCACGACATCCGCTTTGTAAGAGCGGCGCTCTTCTTCTGAGCTAGGCGACCATGGTGTGATGCTTTCTGGCGGTACAGCGAACCGCCAACCTCCGGGCCTTCACCCGGCGCTCTACCATTGAGCTATAGAAAACATCACATCGTCTCCCTACCAAGATTCGAACTTGGGACAATTGGTTCGTAGCCAATCAGTTTAATCCACTAGCCTACAGAGAGATGCGGGCACTTTATTTTAGAGAGGAGAAATACCCGGCTCCTCATCACTTTATATGTGAGTACTGCTAACTCCCCCACTCGATTTTTACGGCGAGGGGGAAGACGATCTGTGAGGCTGACGGTTACAAGCCGCCGCATCCTCTGGCCATTCACTTCCATCTGTCGATGGCGTACCAGTCTTAACTTGCTTGCCTCGTAGTGATGAAGAGTCTCGAACTCCCGGCCTGCTCCGTATCAGGAAGCTGCTCTGACCAACTGAGCTACACCACTATGTAACAGATGCCGGGATTGCGCCGGACTCCCACGGAAGTAGCCGTGGAGTGCTTGCTACTTTGAAACCAGAACTTGCGGGCTCTGAGGTCGTTTCGCAGGACTTCACCGACCGCAATCAGTTGGTCCTTCTTTACACCACATCTTAGGGGTGAAGGACGTGAGTTGAACACGCGCCAGAGGGGTCACAATCCTCTGCTCTACCGTTGAGCTACCAACACCATGTGCCGGTCTTTCCCGGCTGTCACCTTTTTTAATGACGGACTAGGCTTGCGCCGACTTCACCGTACAGGTCTTTTCGGTTAGACCTACTGTGAAATTAGACTACCACACACCGTCAAGTCTGTCAAGTCAATTCTTTGCAGATCGTGTAGGTACCGCCCCCACGCCAGAGGGTTTGGAAGCCTCTGTGCTACTATTACACCAACAATCCATGTCACACTTTGTTACGTTTATCGCCCCCGGCCAAAAATCCAACTGCCGACAACGAGTATTGCAACAATAATCACAACAAATTCTAGGATACCCATGGGTACTCCTCTTACTGCATATTTACTGCTTGGTCCAACGAGTAGGTAACGCTCCCACTTTATCCGAAGACGCCGAGGTTACAGCTCGGTGCATCACTTCTCTGCCATCGTTGGATGGTTACTACTAGCTCCAAAGGTAGGTCCTGCCCCCACAACTTCCTCGTTAACGGCGAGGCACTCTGCTATTGAGTTACTCTGGAATGTTTACCGCGATTTGTTGCCGTTGTCATGGGATTGACAATTCCCCGGCGTTTTAAATACTTCTTTACCGCATTATCGGAAACTCCAAGTTCTTTGCCAACCTGCCTAAAGTTAGACGCCTCAAGCATCCTAAGGATTTCATCAACTTCCGGCCACTCGATCTTAGCCTTGGCACCCGATCTCTGAAGACAGTTTGTACAATATCCGGTAATGCTGGCATGGTAAATTCTTTTGGAGCACGTAAAACAAAGTCTTGGCTGCACTTCACGCCTAAATGCCAAGGTTCTCTTCTTTTTTCGTGTCATAGTTTGCGTATGACAGTTTGGACAAAGAAACCTCAAATTCTCAATTCTGTCGTCCCACCAATCGCCGCTAATGTGGTCAATCTGTAAAACAAGTGGCTCGTCATTCCACCGGTCGTTTTGTCCACACAGAGAGCACCTATGCTCTACCCCTAAGAATAGAATTGATCGCCGGAGTATCTCCGTAGACTGTCTTCCGTCCTCAGGCTTTCTAAGAGTAAGAACATCTTCCGGAGAACGCTTCCGCATCGACTTTTTACGACGCCCATCTGTATGAAAGAAATGGTCGGTAGAAACCCCTAGTTGAGCAATGCGGTTGGTGAAGTGTTTGTGTACTCCACCGTGAGGCGTTCTTCCTAGTTTCCTTAGTGCTTCAGTGACGGATTCCGATGATGCAACGGCGCTTCTTAATTCTTCGTCTGATATTTTCGTTGGTCGAGTCATACGTCAATTATAGCATCGAACTAGAAAAAGTCAAATCTTTAGATTCTGCATTGCCAATGCTTTACTTCTAGTCCTCCCGGAGGAACTCGAATCCCCACCATCGGGGTAAAAGCCCGACACGCTTGTCCAGTTACGCCACAAGAGGTTGGTTGGCCCCGAGGGAGTTGAACCCTCCTAAACGTGGTTAAGAGCCACGCGCATCTGCCGATCTGCCAGAAGCCAATGAACTGTATTCGTTGTGCTTACCCCATGTTACACCACCCCTCCGCGTTACGTACCCGCTATTGAGGGACCAAGTATGGACTTGGACCTACTACTACAGAGTCTGGATAGCCGGATTCGAACCGACAACCCCGTGCTCCCAGGGCACGTGCGCTACCAAATTGCGCCACATCCAGATGACGGGTGCTCTGCCAATTGAGCTACCGGCGACCTACATTCCCCGAGGGGAAAAGCACCGAGAACGATTCGAACGTCCAACCACCCGTATTTGTAGGTGCTCTACCAGACTGAGCTACACCGGGGATTTTCACCCCGCTGGCAGGATTTGAACCTGCGACCTCCTACTCGCGCCGCTAGGGGATCACGATACCCCAACCTCGTGGCTGACAACCACGCGCTCTTCCTTTGAGCTATAACAGCATTGCATGAGAGGAGAGGAGTGCTGACATTACACCAAACCGAGAAGTGTCCCCGGCTCAAGGGATTGAACCTCATCTCCCTCTCCGTAGTGTAAGCGAGGATTGAACTCGCGGCCTCAGGATTGAGAATCCTGCGTCCTAACCAACTAGACCATTACACCATGTTACTTCGTACTCTATATCGGTACTGACCCGATCTCCTCCAGGGTGAAAACCTGGCGTCCTTTCCACTAGACCAATAGAGCAAGTTGCCACTAAGGCCGGGAATCAGACCCAGCCGAACGGCCCTATTCAGAGAACCGCCCACATCAGTAGTCCGGGTTAATTAGACCAAGACTTCTTCATGGCGTGATGTGAGTTCGAGTTTCGAACCTCTTGCTCACTTCGACGGGTAGACGGGGATCGAACCCGCGACACCTACTTGGAAGGAAGGTGTTATACCACTTAACTACAACCCGATGCTGTGCCGGAGGAAGCAGCATACCCTGAAGGGTGCAACTTTCATTTACTTCCACCGACTTGAACACTGTATCACAGGTTTCCCCGGAACAATGTTACGATATGTTACAATCGAGTCTCAGGCGGGAATCGGACCCGCGCCTCCACCTTGGCAAGGTGGAATTCTGCCGCTGAACTACTAAGACCAGTATCAACAGGAACCCCAGCCTGCCAACATATCGGACCCACAATACCTACGTCCGACTTCCTTCGATCCGCAAGAAGGTCACGATCCTTCTCCTCCACGTTACCAACGTGGCGTGCTGCCATTATCACTATCACGGAATGCTTACTTCTTCGATCCCCGGAAGAGATTTGAACTCTTACCGCTGGTTTACGAAACCAGGATTCTGCCAGTTGAACTACCAGGGAATGCTTACTTCTTGGAGCCAAATCCCGGTACCGCCCCGGATCATTCTCGTTACAAAGGAGAAGTCGCACTTCGCGATAAGGCTTGTTAATGCAAGAAATCCGACTTCCAAGTTTTCCCTCCCAAGAGAACTCTTCTGCCGGACTTCAAGACTTTTACCTGTCTGACCAGGTATTAGTGGCGCATCCGGGAACCGCCCCCGGCCTATTTCTGTTAATGAGACAGATGACTACACTTGCAGTCTCATGCGCACGGGGTTACTTCACTTCTTTACTTCCTACTGCTTTCGGTTGGGGAAGAGCTCCTAACAACCACCCGAGACTCGGGAAATGCTTTTCTGCCCAGGCTACTGCTGCGTAATACGCACCAGCGGCGGCGGGGCCGATAAAGGCAAACGTCCCCACGTCCACTTTGCCGAAGTGGGCCGACAGATAGGCTACTATTGAGCCCACTGTCGCTGCGACGAAGGCTCGAATCCATGCTCGGACCTTTGTCGTGGTAAGTGTATTAGTTGTACTCATGTTTAAAATAATACCACACGTTCTGGAGAAAATCCACTCTTTAGGAATGTGACACCGGACGGGATCTGTGCTAAAGTTGTTTTGTCCCCCGGATGGGCCGGGAGAGAAGGGAATCACATGGCTGGATACAACATTGAGCGTGACTCAGCAAAAATGCTGAAGTATCTCGATCACTCACGACTGGTTGACATTGGCAATAGACATCAATATCTGTCATACAGGACCGCAACGGTTGAAGACTTAATGGCTGAGTTTCATTGGATGCGCTCTAGGGTCACCACGACACTGGAACACCTGGTGTCCAAAGAACTCGTTGCCAAAGCTGGGTTTCGGCTCAACCTGAAATTCAATGGCACTGATTCAACTACTTATTGGCTTGCCGGTCGTGAAAGGACTTGACATGATCCGGATTTCCGGATTAGTTGACATGAACCGGATTTCCGGTTACACTGTCCCCATGAACGAAAATGACAACGGAGGAAATATGGAACTGAAGACTTCAACAGACCCCAAGATCGTCAAGATGTTTCGGAGACTCGAAAAGTTCTTGGATCAGGAGGGGCTGGCAACGCTGGGGAGGTCCGTCGATTTTATGAACGCAGAGACGGGACGTGTATTTGCCGTCTTTCTTTCCCCGGACTCGCGGCGAGAACTGACCAAGGAGCGTGACGCACTTCTGGATCAACTTACTGCTGCCAACGTGACTCTCGAAATCCTCGAAGACGACAACGCTCTGCTCGCTCTCATTGATGCACAGAATAATGTGCTGATGGGGCGAGCTACTACCGGCGATGAGGTTTCCGAGTTCGATCCCTATGCGGCCATGGGCGAGATACTTGGTGGAGACGATTTTGACCTTCCCCCGGACGAGGATCCCGATATGACGGTGGTGCTCAAGAGGAGCGAATGGGAGATAGTGGTAGCGCCATTCTACGAGCCCGTAAAGGCGTCCCCTCTCAACAAGGTCCGTGCGCAACTTGGAGGCCTACGGGCTGGTTGGAGTTTCGCCCCCGTAAAAATCGCTGAGGATTCTCCTGGGGTCTTCATCACAGAGCAGGAGTACGAGGAACTTATCAACCTCCGAGTGAAGCGTGCTCGCGACAAGGAAACCATTACCGGACTCAATGCCACGGTCAAGGAGAACAAGAAGGGCGCGGAGACTCTTCAGCGTCAGCGCGACTCGTATCTCGCTCAACTCCTTGAAGAGAAGGCTCGTTTTGAGAACTTGGTAAACGACCTCTTCTATGGGAACAAGATCACTCTCAACGAAGCTCGTATCTTCAACGGAGACGTAGCTATTCCAGGTGGAGATGCCTACTACAATGACGCCACACGAGACCACGCCCCTCGTCACGCCTTCACATCGGATGCTATCCGTGACAGTGACTTCTTTGGCTACAAGCCGGAGGACTTCCGTTGACTAAGACGATCTACGTTTCAGGTCCCATGACGAATTATGAAAATTTCAACTATCCGGCTTTTCACGCGAACGCGGCCTTCCTGCGTGAGGGCGGATGGAACGTCATCTCCCCCGCCGAACTAGACGCCGATCTAGGTATCGATGAGACCACGGTTATGACCGAGGCGCTGTATCTCGACATCATCAAGCACGACTATGCCGCGCTCTTGAAATGTGACGCCATCGCTTTCATTCCCGGATGGGAGAAGTCGCGTGGTGCCAAGTTGGAGAGTGACTTTGCGAACGTACTCAAACTTGAGCGCTACCGAGTTGATGCGAGCAAGTCGTACTTGGAGCAAGAAAAGATATTGGCGTTTACCGGTTTTGCTGGTAGTGGGAAGGATTCTGTTGCTCAGCAGTTCGTGAAGAACGATGGCTATGAGCGCATCGGCTTCGCGGACCCGCTGAAGAAAATGCTCTACGCTCTCAATCCCCGTATCGAACTTTTCAACGACGACTTCATTGGGCACTGGCACATCAAGAACATTGTCGATATCAAGGGATGGGACGAGGCCAAGAAAGAGCCCGAGATTCGTCAGTTGCTTCAAAAACTTGGGACAGAAAGTGGGCGCGCCGCACTGGGTGAAGACATCTGGGT
>Ga0182016_10002276_pt1 | contig 22712 bp, 22 predicted proteins | sample 712S2MmetaG_FD_120491 | JGI IMG/M metagenome (GOLD analysis project Ga0182016, IMG submission 120491) | Permafrost microbial communities from Stordalen Mire, Sweden - 712S2M metaG | ecosystem: Environmental > Terrestrial > Soil > Wetlands > Permafrost | place: Sweden: Stordalen | collected... | reverse complement strand
TGACGAGACCCTCGACCTCGCCGCCAGGGACGTCGTGACGTCGCTTCGGGCCCAACGTGGCTAAGGAGAACATTCGCGTCACCTTCCTCGGCGGCTTGGGAGAAATCGGTCGCAACTGTCTGGCGATCGAACAAGACGGGCGCATTGTCGTGGTGGACGCGGGACTGATGTTTCCCGAACCAACGATGTACGGCGTCGACATCATCCTGCCCGACTTTCGCTGGCTGATCGAGCGTCGCGACCGCGTCGACGGCATCGTGCTCACCCACGGGCACGAGGACCACACGGGCGCGCTGCGCTACCTCGTCAAGGACGTCAACGTCCCCATCTACGGGTCGGCGTTGACTCTCGGCTTCGCGCGTCACCGTCTCACCGAGGCGAAGCTCGCCAAGGACCTCGAGTTCATCGAGGTCCACGACCACGAGCGACGTCAGATCGGCCCCTTTGAAGTCGAATTCATACCCGTCACCCACTCGGTGCCCAGCGCGCACGCGCTCGCTATTCACACCAAGGTCGGCATCGTCGTGCACTCGGGCGACTTCAAGCTCGACCTCACACCCATCGACAACCGCCGCACCGACGTGTCGAGGCTCGCCGCCATTGGTGACGAAGGTGTGGCGTTGTTGCTCTGTGATTCGACCAACGCGGAGGAACCGGGCTTCACCGCTTCCGAGCGTTCCGTCGGTGGCGCTCTGCGACGACTCTTCCTCGAGCGACCCGAGCGGCGCATGGTCGTGGCGTGCTTCGCCAGTCACATTCACCGCGTCCAGCAGATCATCAACGTCGCGCTCGAGCAGAAGCGAAAGGTCGTTCTCATGGGTCGCTCCATGGAAGCGAACGTGAAGCTGGCGCGCAAACTCAACCTCTTGCACGTCAATACCGCTGACCTAGTGGACGTGGAGAACATCGACCGCTTCAGCCCCGGCGAGATATGCGTGATCTGCACGGGAAGCCAGGGCGAGCCGCTCGCGGCGCTCTCCAAGCTCTCGCGCGGCGACGCTCGATTCATGAAGGTAGGTCCCGACGATACGGTGATCCTCAGTTCGCACCCGATTCCTGGTAACGAGTGGTCGGTGGGCCGGGTCATCGACGACCTGCACCGTGCGGGCACCGAGGTCATCCACTCGGGCAATGAACCGGTGCACGCTTCGGGACACGCGCGCCAGGGCGAACTTCGCACGTTCCATCAACTCGTGCGACCGCGCAACTTCGTACCGGTACACGGCGAGTACCGGCACATGGTGCACCACGCGGACTTGGCGATCTCGATGGGTCTCAAGCACAATCACGTGTTGATCTGTGAAGACGGCGACCAGGTCGAGGTGAGCGCCACGGGCATCCGTCGATCGGGTCAGGTGCCCGCGGGCTTTCATTACATCGACGGCAGCGCCGGCGATTTGGATGAACGCCCCCTCGAGGAACGCCGCATGCTCGCCGAGTACGGTCTCTTGCTCATCTCGGGCGGTATCGACAAGGACCGTGGCGTCATCGTCGACGCCATCAAGGTCACGACGCGCGGTTGGTTCGAAGGAGAGCACGACAAGACGTTGCTCGAACTCGTGACGAGCAACGTGCGCGAATCCCTCGACACAGCGCTTCGTGAGGGCGAGCGCGATCCGGTCGCCCTCAACAAGATCGCCCAGCGTACCGCGGGTCGTCTGCTCGGCCAGAAGTATCGACGTCAACCGGTGTTGCTGGCTGCTCTCGCCGTGTTTTAAAGGTCCTTCTCGGGCTCGCCGTGTTCGGCGTTGTGCCGTCCAGCGCGCCAGAACGCCTTGTGACTGAGTTGCTCTTCTTGCATTCCGCGATCAGCGAGCGCGATACCGAGCGCGCGCATGACGTGGAACTCGCCAAAGAGGTAGGCGTGGCCCTCGTGAGCGGGCATCTCGAAGGCGGCGAGACCTCCGAGCAGCCCCGCCGGGTCGTCGTAGGCGCGGCCGTTTCGCTCGACGAAGATGCCCGTCACGCCGAGGCCCTCGTCAAAGGGCGCGGTGAGCGCATCGTCGATGTCGTCCACTTCCACGACAAAGATTGCTCGGCCGGGGGTTTCGATGCTCTCAGCCATGCGGTAGAACGCGGCGAGGCCACTGGTGTCGCCTAGGAACAGGTGCCAGTCAGCGAGCGGGTCGAGGGTGATCTTGCCCCGAGGACCCACGAGGTCGACCTGGTCCCCGGGGCTGGCTTCGCGCGCCCAGCGTGCACCCGCCCCTTCGTGACCCGTGACGATCCAGAGCGTGAGCTGGCCCACTTCGTGGTCGACCGAACGCACGCTGTAGCGACGCCGTACGTGTTTTCCCTTGGCGTCGAGCAGTCGGACCATCACGTCGTTGCCCGCTACGCCCGCGAGGGTCGGGTCACCCGAGAGGACCACCTGGTGAAGGGACGCACCCAGGGGCGTGGACGAGACGACTTGGAACAACTCAGCGCGGGCGTCCAGGCGTTTCGCCAGTTCTATGGACGTGTCGTGGGGCGCGCTGAGCACCGTGACAGCCTAAGCGATTGGCTCGTCTTTCGAACTGACGTTCGGTAAGTTGGATAGTTGTGAGTACCCCACGGCACCAGAAGAAGTAGACCACCAAGTCGACGGCTCGCACGCCGGCGAGAAAGACGGCGCCTCCTCGCTCCAGCCTCTGGAAACGTCACGAGCGCGACCTGTGGATCGTCCTGTTGGTCGTGGCGGGTCTGTTCTGTCTGCTCGCGGACCTCGAAGCCCTGGGCCCGGTGGGCCACGTGGTGCTCGACGCGCTCAAGTTGGTTCTCGGCGTGGGACGGCTTTTCGTGCCGGTCATGTTGATTGGCGCCGCGCTCGCGTTGCTCTGGAACAAGATCGAGGTCGACCGCAGCCGAATCCTGTGGGGGATCGCCCTCTCGTTGGTGGGCATATGCGGGATTGGTCATCTCGCGGGCGGTCGGCCCGCTCTGCACGCGGGCGTGAAAGCGCTCGGGCGAGCGGGCGGATGGCTCGGGGCGCTGGTGGGTGAAGGGCTGTATCGCAGCATTGGCCTCGGCGGAGCGATCGTGGTGCTGATAGCCCTATTAATAGTCGCCCTGATGGTCATCACGGGCTTCGGGCTTAGGGCTCTCGCTGGGGGCATCGCACGGTTCTTTCGCGCGATTGGGGCAATGCTCTCGCACTGGTGGACGGCGCGTCCCAAGCCCAGCGCGCGGAGCCGAGAAGGCGACGAGGTGGGTTCGAAAGTGACGGGGGTCCAATCAGTGGAGGCCGCCGATTCGGCGACGCCTGCGGCCCCCGCGCCGGATTTCTACGACGACGAGTACGCCCCCGATGAAGAGCCGCCCGGTTACGAGGATGACTTCGGGCAACCTGAACACTTGTCACCCTTGCCCGTCGCGCCGGTCGCCAAACAAGCGTTGCTGGTGAGTGAATGGGTGCTACCGCCGCTCTCGCTCCTGCAACGAACCAAAGAGCAGCGCCAAGATCGAGCGGCCGTCGAGGCCTCGGGCGCCGAGCTCGTCGAAGCGCTCTCGGCCCACGGCGTAGAGACGACGCTCGTGGGCTACACGGTTGGCCCCACGGTCACGCGTTACGAACTCGAGCTGGGCCCGGGCGTCAAGGTGTCGCGACTGACGTCGCTCAACCGTGACATCGCCTACGCCATGGCGACGCCCGACGTGCGCATCCTGGCGCCAATTCCCGGACGCTCGGCGATCGGCGTCGAGGTGCCCAACCGGCACCGCACGCTCGTCGCCCTGGGGGACCTACTCTCGTCCGAAGAGGCACTGGCGGCCAGCCATCCGCTCGACGTACCCATCGGTCGCGACATCGCCGGACGCACGGTGGTCTTTAATCTCGGCGAGATGCCCCACGTGCTGATCTCGGGCGCGACCGGAGCTGGCAAGAGTTCGTGCATCAACTCACTGATCACGTCGCTCGTGATGCGCACGACACCCGAACAGTTGCGCCTGTTGTTAGTCGACCCCAAGCGCGTGGAGATGGGTCAGTACAACGACCTGCCGCACCTGCTCGCGCCCGTCGTCGTCGATCCGAAGAAGGCGGCGAACATTCTCGCCTGGGCCGTAAAGGAGATGGAGCGACGCTACGACCTCCTCGCCCAGAGCGGCGCGCGCGATATCACGAGCTACCAGCAAATGATCGCGCGCGGCGAAATTAGCCATGAACCGAGTACGCACGAAATGGTGTCGGGTGCGATCGAGCGAGCGACCGGTCTCGAGTCCGAACTCGATGAGTTGAGCGGCCCCGAACAGCTTCCCTATATCGTGATCGTCGTTGACGAGCTGAACGATCTGATGATGATCGCAGCGCGCGACGTCGAAGAGTCCGTGGTGCGCATCGCCCAGATGGCCCGCGCGGTGGGCATCCACCTGGTACTCGCCACCCAACGGCCCAGCGTGGACGTGATCACGGGTGTGATCAAGGCGAACATCCCCAGTCGCATGGCCTTTGCGGTCTCCTCGCTCGCGGACAGTCGGGTCATCTTGGACCAGGCCGGTGCCGAACGGCTCATCGGAAAGGGCGACATGCTGCTCGTCACGGCGTCGAGCAACATCGCGCGCCGCCTGCAGTCGCCCTGGGTCTCAGAAGAGGAAGTGCGCCGCGTGGTCGAATTCTGGCGGGCCCAGGGTGGTCGACAGGAGACCGTGGTGGCCCTTGACGTGCCAGCGCATCACGCGAGTTCCTCGCACGGGGGCGACGACGACGACGAGATCCTGCGCCAAGCGCGCGAACTGGTGATAAAGCACCAGTCGGGTTCAACGTCGATGCTCCAACGAAAGCTGCGAATCGGCTTTGCGAGGGCGGGGCGTATAATGGACCAACTCGAAGAGGAAGGTGTGGTCGCTGCTGGCGATGGTTCGAAGGCTCGAAAGGTGTTGAGGACACCCGAAGAGTACGGCCAGCAGACTTCTCTCTAACCGGTGTCGTCGCGTACTTCTTACCCCAGTCCGGTCTCGCGCGGTCTTCTAGCGCGCCTGGTCGCCCTGATCTTGGGCGCCGCGGTCGCCGCGGGTTTGATCATTGGCATGCAATTGCCGCTGCTGCACCCTAGGGCGAGTGCCTCGATCAACGCACTCGCCCTGGACCCGAGCAGCACCAATGACCAGATCGTTTGGCCCAGCGTCGGCAGCGCGGCCCTGGTCATACCTTCACTCGGGGTCCAGCGCAGTTGGCACAACACGGTCCAACCCATCGCGAGTCTCACGAAGTTGATGACAGCGTACGTGGTGTTAAAGAAGTTGCCCCTTTCGCAGGGTGAGACCGGACCGTGCATCATCATCACGCCCGAGGACGTCAGTACCTATGACCAACTCAAATTGACGGATCAGTCGAGCGTCGCGGTAGCGAGCGGCGAGTCGATCTGCGAGGGCGACCTGTTGAACGGTCTCCTCGTGCATTCAGCGAGCAACTACGCGGTGCTGCTCGCCAACATGGTGTCAGGTGACGTCACGAGTTTTGTCGCCCTGATGAATCGGACCGCACAGTCGTTGGGTCTGCGTGGGACGCACTACGCCGACGCGTCGGGCTTTAGCAACCAGTCCGTCTCGACGGCGCTCGATCAAGGAAGGCTCGCGGCGCTTCTCATGAAGTCACCGTTGGTGCGCGACATTGTCGACCAGACCAGCGTCGACTTGCCGTTCGCGGGCCTGGTGTACTCCTTCACGCCCTACGTCGGGATCGACAACGTCATCGGGGTCAAATCGGGTCGCACCGCCGCCGCGGGAGGATGCGACGTCATGGCGATGACCTTTCTCAATGGTTCGACGACTGACGTGGCCTACGCCGTGGTCCTGGGCCAGCAAGGCGGAAACCTGCTCGGTCCCGCGGGTGACGCCGCCCTCGCTCTCGAACAGTCCGCGACGGTAAAGGATCAAGCGACCATTGAGGCCGGCACCGTGGTGGGCCGCATTGGCTGGGCTAGGCATCGCACGGACATCGTGGTGGCGCGCTCGGGGAGCTTTTCGTGGTGGGACGCGAAAGAGGCCCTCAGCGCTCGGGTGCACGTCGAGACGTTCTCCAGCGCCATTCGCCGCGGTGAGGTCGTGGGCTACGTGAAGGTGGGTGCCTTCGCCAGGCGTATCGCGCTGGTTGCCCGGCGCGCAGTGGGCCCGCCGACGTTGTGGCAACGCCTACGCTGATTTGGTGCGATGTCGCGTTCCTGCTAGTTCAGCCAACCTCGGCCCGGGCTTTGACGTCCTCGCCGTGGCACTGAACCTCTATATAGAGGTCAGCCTCGAGCCCGCTGACCACTTTGCCATCTCCAGTGAAGGGTGCGGCGCGGGGCTCTTTGACGACGAACGTCATCTCGCGGCGGTCGTCGCGAAGTCGGTCCTGGGTCACGCGGACTTCAACATGCACGTGAACTCGAACATTCCTTTGTCGAGGGGCCTCGGCTCGTCGGCCGCGCTGGTGCTCGCCGCCGCCGCGGCGGCGGGAGCGATCGATCCGCTCGCGATCGCCGCCGACGTCGACGGTCACGCGGAAAACGCCGCGGCCTCCCTACTGGGAGGGTTGGTCGCAGCGAGCGTGCGCGACGGTGGCGTCGTGGCGCGTGCGCTCACCCTCGATGAAGCGTGGCGCTTCGTCGTGGTCATTCCCGACCTGGAGTTGAAGACCACCGACGCGCGCCACGTGTTGCCCCAGAGTGTTCCCTTCGCGGACGCGGTATTCAATTTGAGCTCTCTCGGTCTGTTGATCGCTGGTCTCGCACGCCACGACATGTTCGTGGCGTCTTCAATGGACGACGCGCTGCACCAGAACTACCGGATGGAGCTCGTCTCGTTCGCGCGTCCGCTCCTCGCGACACTTCGCGAAGCGGGCGCGCTCGGTTCTTGTTGGTCCGGGGCGGGATCGACCATGCTCGGACTGTGCCTCGCTGACAGCGTCGAAGTCGTCGCGCGCGCGGCGCGCGAGTTCCTCGAGGCGCACTCCGAGCCGGGCAACGTCCTGGTCCTCGAGGCGGACCGTACGGGCCTGGTCGTGCTGTAGGGCCCATGGTGAGAAGTACACCACGTGACTCGGTCGTGGGCGCGGGGTTCGTGTTCTTCGCCGCGATATTCATCCCGTGGTCCGCCGCCCTCGTTCAACCGGCCTTTCACGTGATTGGTCCCGCGGCGTCGAGTTCGTGGCGGTTCTTGTTGGGTGCGGTGATGTTGTTGGCGATTGCGAGACCGAACGTGCGTCGCTTCACTCGCCACCAGTGGATCGGGGCGTTCGCTTTCGGTACGGCCGTGGCGTTCATGAACATCTCGTTCTACGAGGCGATCGCTCGCATACCTCTGGGCATCGCGGTGGTGATCGAGTTCCTCGGACCACTGCTCGTCGCCGCCTTGGGTAAGCGAACGTGGCGTCACTTCGGCTTCGTTCTCGTGGCCGGTTTGGGCGTGGTGGCGCTGTCACACCCCGGAGGTGGACTTACTTTGGTGGGTGTGTTCTTCGCGCTCGCCGCGGGAGCCGGGTGGGCGACCTACCTCTTCGCCTCACAGCGCTTGGGTGGTACGACCAACGGACTCGAGGGTCTGGCCGTGGGCGTCAGCATCTCGGCGATCTGGTCACTGGCGTTCACGGTGTCGAGTACGCGCGTCGTGCTGGCGCACCCTTACGTGATTGGCCGCCTGAGCCTCGTCGCTCTGATGGCGCTGGTACTGGGCTTCGGGGCCGAACTCTCAGCGCTGCGGCGCCTGAAACCTTCGATCGTGGGCGTGCTCGTGGCCTTTGACCCGGTAATCGCGTTCCTCGTGGGTTGGCTCCTGCTCTCCCAGCACGTGAGTCGCTGGGACTACGTGGGAGTTGCTTGCGTGGTCTTCGCGAGCATCGGCGTGACCCGAGATTCGTCCCGGGAGGTTCTAGAAGTCGCTCGGTAGGCTAGAGGGGTGGCGGCCCCGAAAACCTTCTCCATTCGAACTTTTGGCTGTCAGATGAACGAGCACGACTCCGAGCGCCTGGCCGGTCTCTTGGTCGCCGACGGTCTGGTGCGCGCACCCGACGACGAGGTCGCCGACGTCGTGGTGCTCAATACCTGCACGATCCGTGAGAACGCGGACCTCAAGCTCTACAGTGCCCTCGGGCACCTGAAAGCGCTCAAAGAGCAGCGTCCCGACATGCAGATCGCGGTGGGCGGCTGCATGGCCCAAAAAGACCGCGGCGCAATCCAACAGCGCGCAAACTGGGTCGACGTCGTCTTTGGCACTCACAACCTGGCCGCGGCACCACTTCTGCTGCGAAGAGCGCGCAGCGAAGGGCCACTCACCGAGGTCCTCGACGCGCCCGACCCCGAAGCCAACCGTGACATGGCACCCGCCCTCTACGCCGTGCGTGAGAGCCCCTTCGCCGCCTGGATCACCATCCAGACGGGCTGTGACAATACGTGCGCCTACTGCATCGTTCCCTCGGTGCGCGGCCAAGAGATCAGTCGACCAATGCAAGACGTGATCGACGAGGCGACCATGCTCGCCTCGAGCGGCGTGGTCGAACTGACGGTGCTCGGTCAGAACGTCAACTCCTACGGCCGCGACATAACCAAGCGAGGACCCCTGTTCGCGGACCTGTTGCGCGCCCTGGGCGAAGTGCCGGGCGTCGAGCGGATTCGTTTCACCAGTCCTCACCCCAAGGACCTGCGCCCCGAGACCATCGCCGCGATGGCCGAGACCAAAGCGGTCTGTCCGCAGTTGCACCTTCCGCTCCAGCACGGTGCCAATCGGGTCCTTGCCGCGATGCGTCGCGGCTACAGCGTCGAGCGTTACCTTGAGCGCCTCGCCAGCGCGCGTGAGGCGATTTTCGACCTCGCGGTCACTACCGACCTGATCGTGGGCTTTCCCGGTGAGACCGAACCCGAGTTCGAGGAGCTGCTCGAGGCGGTGAGCGTCGCGCAGTTCGACTCGGCGTACACGTTCATCTTCTCCGCTCGCGAAGGCACGCGCGCCGCACTCATGACCGAACAGTTCGTTGGTGAGGACGTGATCAAGGATCGTTTCGAGCGCCTGAAGCAGGTCCTCGACCGTAGTGCGCTGCTTAAGCACGAGGCCCGCGTTGGCCTGCTCGAAGAGGTGCTCGTCGAGGGACCGTCGAGGAGAAATCCCATGATGCTCTCTGGTCGCACCCGTCAGGGCAAACTGATCCACTTCGCGCTCGCGAGTGACGTGCGCGCGGGTTCGTTGGTGCAGGTCCGTGTGCGTCACGGGGCTCCGTATCATCTCCTGGGCGAGATCGAGAGCGTCGTTCGCCCACCACGTCACAAGGTGCGCATACCCCTGCTCAGCTCGTGAGCAATCACGGCGGCCCCGCCGTCGCCCTCGTCGGCACGACGGCGTCGGGTAAGTCGGCGCTCGCCCACCAGTTGTGCCTCGAGCAGGGCGACGTCTCGATATTGTGCGTCGACGCAATGACGGTCTATCGCGGTATGGACCTCGGCACCGCGAAACCGAGTCTCGCCCAACGTGACCAAGTGAGTTACCACCTCGTGGACCTCATCGAACCGAGTGAGGAATTCACGCTCTACGACTACCAACAAGCGGCGCGCGATGCGCTCGTTGAGATCTGGCAGTTGGGCGGCGCCGCGCTCTACGTGGGGGGCACTGGACTCTACGGGCGAGCGGTGCTGGATGACTTTGAGATTCCCCGACAGTATCCCGAGGTGCGCGCCGCGCTCGAGGAACGCTGCGCGGACCTCGCTGGTCTCTACGAGGAATTGGCGCGACTCGACCCACTGGCGGCGAGTCGTATGGAACCTACGAACGAACGGCGAATCGTGCGCGCTCTCGAGGTGACGCTCGGCAGTGGGCGGCCGTTCTCCTCGTACGGCCCGGGGCTTCGCACCTACGGTCCCGTGCGCGTGATCCAGGTGGGGCTGCGCGTTGACTTCGCAGTTCTCGATGATCGCATCGAGCGGCGCTTTCGCGAGTGGATGGACCAGGGTCTGCTCGACGAGGTGCGCGCCGTTGCCCAGCGTCGCGGGGGCCTCAGCCGCACCGCGCGCCAGGCCGTAGGGTACCGAGAACTTCTTCGCCACCTCGAGCAGGGCGAGGACCTGGAGGAGTGCGTGCGTGACGCCATCACCCAGAGCAAGCGGCTCGCCCGTCGTCAGCGTTCGTGGTTCGCTCGCGACCCGCGCATCGAGTGGTTTGACGACGTGCCCCTTGCGGCCAAGCGACTCGTGGAGGTCTTGAATTCTCCCGACGGGTTCGTGCGAGACTAGATCGTAGTGACACTTCGACTTCTCCAAAAATGGCACGGCGCGGGCAATGACTTCCTCGTCGACGTCCTCGAACCCGGCCAGAGCACCTGGTGGAGTACCGAGCGAGCGGCGCGCGTGTGTCAACGCGCCACGGGCGTGGGTGCCGACGGGCTGATAGTCGCGGTCTTGGGTGAACCGGTCACAATGATCCTCTATAACGCCGACGGCGGCGTCGCCGAGATGTCGGGCAACGGCATTCGCTGTCTCGCGGCGGCGGTTCGGCGCAGGACCGAGGGAAGCTGGAACGAACTCGAAGTGGCCACCGACGCGGGGCTTCGCACCGTGAGTTTGTCGATGCAGGGTGACGCCGGCTACGGAAGCGTCGCCATGGGCGAGGTCGTCTTCACAGCGACCTTGCCGGGCTCACTGGGCGTCGCCAACGTCGGCAACCCTCACGTCGTGGTGAGAGATGACGCGACGTGGGACGAGAGGACCTGCGAAGACCTCGCCGCGGCGCTCGCCGAAAGCGTCGGCGGCGCCAACGTGGAATTCGTCACCGTCCTTGGCCGGTCCCGGGTTCGGATCCGGGTGATCGAGCGCGGGGTCGGCTGGACGCTCGCCTGTGGCACGGGCTCGGTCGCCACGGCGGCGGTGTTGCATCGCGAGGGTCTCGTCGATTCCGAGGTCACCGTCGAGAACCCGGGGGGCGACCTGATGGTGAAACTCGAAGATGGTGCGACATCCCTGGCGGGTCCGGTACAGTTCGTCGCGAACGTGGAGTGGCTCGAAGCGTGACCTATATTCCCACCACCCTCATTGAGCGCACCTTCCGCGAGAAGATCGTGCTCGTTGGTGTGCAGTTCCCGGGTGTGAGCGGCGAAGATCTCGAACACCAGCTCGACGAACTGGCGCTCCTCGTGGACACCGCCGGCGCGGACGTAGTGGCGCGCGTCGTGCAACGCCGCGACGCACCCGACCCGGCCACGTTCCTCGGATCGGGAAAGGTGGACGAGCTACGCGAGATATGTCTCGCGGTCGACTCGGACACGGTGGTCTTTGAGCACAACCTCTCGCCGGCCCAGCAGCGCAACCTGGAAAAGATCCTCGGGCGAACCGCGATCGACCGCACTGCCGTCATCCTCGACATCTTCGCCCAGAATGCGCGAACTCCCGAAGGCAAGGCCCAGGTCGAGTTGGCTCTTCTGCAGTACCGGTTACCGCGTCTTCGTCGTGCGAGCGGTTCGCTGTCCCAACAGGCTGGTGGTATTGGTACGAGGGGACCGGGCGAGACCCAGCTCGAAGTGGACCGGCGTCGTCTCGTGCACCGGATGCACCACATCCGCAACGAGCTTAAGGACATCGACCGCACCCGCGGCGTGCAGCGTCAGGGTCGAGATCGGGGCCGCCACCGCGAGGTGACCCTGGTGGGCTACACCAACGCTGGTAAGTCCTCGATGCTCAACGCGCTCACCGACGCCGACGTCCTCGCCGAGAACCGATTGTTCGTGACCCTGGATCCACGCACGCGCCAACGTCAACTCCCCGGCGGCGAGACGGTGTTGTTCACCGACACCGTGGGCTTCATCTCGAACCTGCCCCACGAACTCGTCGAGGCGTTCATGAGCACGCTCAAGTCCGTCCAGCTCGCGGACCTGCTGGTGCACGTGGTCGACGGCGCGAGTGATGACGCCGAACTCCAGATAAGCGCGGTGCGCGACGTGCTTCGCGAGATCGGGGCCGACCAGGTGCCCGAGTTGCTCGTCTTTAACAAGGCGGACGTCACCGATTCGCGCGCGCGCGACCTCGCGGCGTTGCACGAGGGCAGCGTCTGGGTCTCGGCTCTGACCGGAGAGAACCTGGACGAGGTGATCGCCACCATTGGTGAGCGTCTACGAACTCACGACCGGGTCGTGACCTTGAATCTGCCGCTCGACCGGGGCGACCTGATCGCGGCCGCGCACCGCGAAGGCGAGGTGATCGACACTTCGATCACCGACGAGGGGGTGGTCGTGCACGTCGTGCTCGATCCCGTGGGCGTGGCCCGCTTCGAGCAGTGGAGGGTGCCCGCGTGAGTTTCGTTCCCGCGCCCTATCCCTACGAACGCCTCGACGGGCTGAAAAAGATCGCCCAGCGCCACGAGGGAGGTCCGGTCGACTGTTCGATTGGCACGCCCATTGACGCGCCGCCCGACTTCGTCATCGCCGAACTGGCCAAGGGTATTGGCGCGCGCGGGTACCCCGCGTCCGTTGGTTCTACTGAGTACCGCGAGGCGGCCAGAGCTTGGCTCGAGCGACGTTTCGCGGTGACGGTGGACGTTGAGCAACTCGCCGCCTGCGTGGGGACCAAGGAGTTCGTGGCATCCCTCGCTCAGTACCTTCACTTGCGCTCGCCCGAGCGCGATACCGTGCTCTATCCGGCGCTGAGTTATCCAACCTACGCCATGAGTTCGACGCTGGCGGGAGTTCGTGCGGTGCCAGTCGCCACGAAGGGTGGTGAGCTGGACCTCTCGTCGATCAGTCCCGAGGACGCCGAGCGGGCCTTGGTGCTGTGGTCGAATTCGCCGTCGAATCCAAGCGGTGGTCTCGAGGACTTAGAGGCGGTCGCTTCGTGGGGTCGTACTCACGACGTGTTGGTGGCGAGTGACGAGTGCTACGCGGAGTTCACCTGGTTCGGACGTCCACGATCCATTCTCGAGCACGGCGACCAGGGCGTCATCGCGGTTCACTCGATCTCCAAGCGTTCGAATCTGGCTGGCGTACGCGCCGGTTTCTACGCCGGTGACCCCGAGATCGTGGCGTTCTTGCGTCTCGTGCGCCAGCACGCGGGGCTCATGGTGCCCGGACCAGTCCAGGCGGTCGTGGCACTCGCCTACGGCGACGACGTGCACGTCGAGGTCCAGCGCGAGCGCTATCGTGCGCGTCTCGAACTTCTGGCGAACGCGCTTCGCGCGAGTGGCGTGGACGCACCCCTGCCCGATGGCGCCTTTTACCTGTGGTGTTCGATGCGCGGTATGGACGGCTGGCGACTCGCCGAGATGCTCGCGGAAGTTTCGGGCTTGATCGTGAGTCCCGGAGAGCTCTACGGCGAACCCGGCGCACAGTTCGTGCGCGTCGCGGTCGTCCAGCCCGACGAACGGCTGGAACTCGTGGCGTCACGTCTCTCGAAACTCGCCTAGGTCCCGGTACGATTGTCCAATGGTCGATCTCGAAAACCGCATTCACGCCTGGCACGAACAGATAGCAACCATCACGCCCGAGAATCTCGAGGCACGTCGCGACGTCGAACTGGTGATCGCCAAACTCGACGAGGGCCAGTTGCGGGTCGCCGAAGTGGCGCCGAGCGGTGTCGTGGTCGTGCACGAATGGGTCAAGAAGGCGATCATGTTGCTCTTTCGGCTTCACGGCCTCGAAAAGAGCGAGGCGGGACCCTTTGAATACCTTGACAAACTCGAACTGAAGTCCGACTACGAACGCCGCGGCGTGCGCGTCGTGCCCGGCGCGTTGGCTCGTCGCGGGAGCTACCTCAGTCCGGGCGTCATTCTTATGCCCAGTTTCGTCAACATCGGGGCCTGGGTGGGTCCGGGCTCGATGGTCGACACCTGGGCGACGGTGGGCAGTTGTGCCCAGATCGGCGCCAACGTGCACCTGGCGGGTGGCGTGGGAATCGGTGGAGTCCTCGAACCCGCGAACGCGGTGCCCGTCGTAATCGAAGACGGCGCCTTCATTGGTAGTCGCTGCATGATCGTCGACGGTGCGCGTGTGGGCAAAGGTTCGGTCCTGGGCGCGGGGACCATACTGAACCCGTCGATTCCGGTGATCGACGCCGAGACGGGCGAGGAGGTCTCGCGCGGCTACGTGCCCGACTACTGCGTCGCGGTGACGGCGAGTCGGCGGCGCGAGTATCCGGGCGGCGAGTTCTTCCTGCCGTGTGTCTTGATCATCAAGCGAATGCAAGAGGGGGAGAGCCACGACAAGGTCGCGCTGAACTCACTTTTGCGTGACCACGGTGTGGCCACGTGAGTCGACTCGACGACGCCCTGGAGATCGTCCGCATTAGTTCGGTGAGTCGCTCCGAGACCGAACTAGCGCGCTTCGTCGAACAGCGACTTCGCTCGAATCCTTCGCTCGAGGTCGAGCGAATCGGGGACAACGTTGTTGCTCGCAGCACCGGTCAACACTCTACGCGCCTGATGGTCGCCGGTCATCTGGACACGGTACCCGGTGACGCCAGCGCGTCGACCATCGTCGAGGACGAGTTGCGAGGCGTGGGCGCTTGTGACATGAAGGGATCGCTGGCGATCATGTTGGAACTCGCGAGCGAGGATCTGGCGCGATCGGTCGAAGTGACCTGGTTGTTCTATGCCCGCGAGGAGATAGCGCGCAGCGAGTCAGGTCTCCTCGAGATCGCCGAATTGCGTCCAGAACTCCTGAGGGCTGACGTCGCGATTCTCGGCGAGCCGACGGGAGGCGTGGTGGAAGCCGGTTGCCAGGGCACGCTTCGAGTGGGGGTGCAATTGCGCGGAGTGCGCGCTCACACCGCTCGTCCTTACACCGGTGTCAACGCGATCCATCGAATGGCGGCATTGGTGGGGCACGTGTCGCGTTACGAGCCGCGTAGGGTCGACATGGACAACGTGACCTTCGTCGAACAGCTCCAGACGGTGAACATCGAAGGCGGTGTCGCGGCGAACGTCGTGCCAGACGTTGCTCGTTGTGTTCTCAACTACCGGGTGGCGCCTGACCGAACCGAAAACGAAGCGCTCGCTTGGATAGTGAAGTACTTGGGGGATTTCGTTGAATCTTCCGACACGGTCGACGTTATCGACTGGGCGCCGTCGGCGTCTCCGGAACTGTCCAATCCGCGCCTTGCTCAATTGGTGTCACTCACCAACGCATCGCCTCGGGCCAAGCTTGGCTGGACCGACGTTGCGACCTTTGCCCAGTTAGGGATACCGGCGGCAAATTTCGGAGCGGGTGACCCTCTACTCGCGCACCGTAGCGATGAATTCGTCACCCGCAACGAACTCGACGAATTCGCGAGCGTTCTGCGCGCCTGGCTCGCGTAAACCCTTCAACCAGAGCGTGAGATCCCTTGGCTCTGTGGATCTCACGCCGTTCAACGTTGGCCCAGATCCATGGCGTGCATCGTCCGTGCCCGCGGTGCTCGACCGGACCGTAACAGTGATCTCGCGCCGTTGTGATGTCGGAAAAGTAGTCCGCTGCTAGTAGTTGCGCAAGACCGAGATGACGCGACCAAATATCGTCACTTCGCTGGCATCGAACTCCATGGGTTCCATGCGACGGTTTTCGGGCTTTAGCACGGTGCGAGTTCCCTGGGGAAAGAAACGCTTGACCGTCGCCTCGTCGTCGAGGATTCCCGCCACGACGATCTCGCCCGTGTTCGCCGTTGACTGGCGCTGGACGACGAGGAAGTCGCCGGGCAGGATGCCCGCTTCAATCATGGAATCCCCGCGCACTTGTAGCACGAAGCTGTCGCCTCGTCCGCAGAACTGTTCGGGGATCGACATCAACTCGTGAGCGACCTCGGTGGCGAGTACGCCGGTGCCCGCGGCGACGTCGCCCACGAAGGGAATGTAGCGAATGTGCTGGTCGGGAGCAGGGTTCTCGACGTCGAGACGAACCGTGAGCGTGCGGGGCTGCTGAGGGTTCTTTTCGATGTACCCGGCGTTCTTTAGGACTTCGATGTGGTTCGCTACAGTTGCTGGCGACTTCAGTCCGACGTGGTCGCCGATCTCTCGAATGGTTGGGGGGAAGTTACGCTCGCGTTGACACGTGATGATGAACTCAAGAATCTGGCGGCGCATCGGTGTGAGAACTTCGGCCATGGTGTCCTCCGTTAACGAACAATTGTTCGCATGTTACGTCATCTGGCCCCACTAATCAAACACCTGTTCGTCTTTTTTCGCCTTAAGAAGGCCAAACTCCTGAAAATGACCATTTGGCAGGCCTTATTGGTTCATCAAAGTGCGACGCCGACTTCGGCAACATCACGCGAGAGCGCGAGGGTTCCGACCGTTGTCATTCCCCTTAAAGGAGACGGCGTGGCAGAGATTGAGAGTAATGATCAGCGCAGTGAATGCTGGCGAGACTTCACCGATGTGCTCGACGCGGGGATCGCGCGGGTCTTGCTCTATGGTCCTCCGGGTACGGGCAAGACATTTGCGGCGCTGCACTTTGGAGTGTCTCAGGTCGCCGAGCGACTCGTGTGTACTGAGGACCTGACCACCGGTGAGATCACTGGCACGTGGATGCCCGCGGGCGAAGGAAGATGGGAGTGGCGTGAAGGGCCGGCGATTCGTGCGTGGCGTGATCAAGCGGGGTTGGGTGGGCGCTTGGTCGTCGACGAGGTTGACCGCGCTTCGGGCGACGCCCTCAGCACTTTGCTCGCAATGACTGACTCGGTCGAGTCCGCGCGGTGGCGAAATCCCCAGAGCGGCGAGTGGGTCCGCCCTGGTCCACATTTCAGTGTGGTGATGACTTCTAACATGGAGGACCTCGAGGACATACCTCTCGCCCTACGTGACCGTTTCCCGGTCGCGATTCGCGTCGACCAGCCTCATCCTTCGGCGCTCGAAAGCTTGAGCGCCGATCTTCGTTCGCCCGCGCTCGCCGGATCACTTGGTGATTCAACGCGACGAGTATCGCTGCGAAGCTTTCACGCGTTCGATCAACTTCGTCACCACTTGGGCGTCGAACGAGCAGCCAGGCTCGTGTTCGGGGTATCGCGGGCGACTGACGTCTTAGACGCTCTCGCGATAGGAGAACTTCGTTGAGCGTCGCGTCAGTGTTCCCCGAACTGGTCACCGGACGAGAGGACGGATTCGGTATCGGATCTTGGCGCGTCGAGTCCGGTTCGACGAGTCGTGGTGGCGCCAGTTGTGACCTCACCCGACGAATACTCGAGGTGCCGCTCGGGTTTGACCCGACGTCGAGAGTCGTACGAGCCCATGAACTCATGCACGTGCGGGTGAGTCCCTATAGGTCATTCGTCGAACACCACGACGTGTCGCTGCGCGCTCTCGAATGTGCCGAAGAGTACCGGGTCAATGCCCTCCTCGCGCGGGTGGGTTTCGCCACGTCCCTGCTACGCGACGGCAGTGAGAAGTCGGGAGGGCGCAGGATCGCCGAGACGGGTGACTGGCCCGAGGCGGTCCGGTTCCTTCTGGCCGTCCTCGGCACCGGAGCCGAGCGGGATTTTCTTTCTGGCGTGCGCCTCGCGCAACCCGGCTGGATGTCGGGACTGCGAGCAGTCTCCAAACGGGCTCGCACGCTCGTCGATGGTATGGACAACGATGATCTAAGTGACACCTCAGTGGACGACGGAGGTGTCCCGCGCGGTTACGCGAACGTGACGGTCGCGCTCGCGCGCGTGCTCGATCGTGCCGCCGGATCACAAGTGCCCGTTGACCCTGACGCGTTGCGAGTCTTTCGACGATCGCTCGAGGTGGGGAGTCGGCGTGCGCCTTCGGGTGTCTTTGCTCCCTTGGTCCTCGACGTGAGCGGATTGGACGGTCGAGGTGCGCCGAGCGCTCAGTGGCGTCGTGATCAGCCCTCCACCAGCGGCGTCACGATGCGCTATCCGAGCCGACTTCTGACCGACGATTGGCAACGGGCCTTTGGCACCAAACGGCGAAGTCGAGGCGGCGTGGTAGTGATCGACCAGTCGGGTTCCATGGACATCGACCCAGTTCAGTTAGCCGCGCTCTTGTCGCGTGCCCCCGGAACACTCGTCCTTGGTTACAGTCACCGACCAGGTGACGTGGCCTCGAAACCGAATGCCTGGATCCTTGCCCGTGGTGGTCTTCTCGCTCGACGGTATCCATCGGGCAACGTCGGCAACGGCGTGGACGGACCCGTGCTCGCGTGGGCGGTGGCGAGGGCTCGTCCCGGCGAACCCGTGGTTTGGGTTACCGACGGCCAGGTGACCGACTCGAACGACCACCCGAGCGAGGCTCTCACCCTCGAATGCGCGAACCTGGTCCGACGCCACCGGATTCGCCTGGTTCGTGAGTTGGCGGGGGCGGCTGGCGCTCTGGGATGTCACAGGCCACTCGTACACTCGGACTTTGGCAGGGTAGGACGGAAGTTGCTTGAAAATAGGGCCCTTTAGGGTCCAGGAAACCTTCAAGTTGTACTTGCGTCGAACACCTGTTCGCTTTATAATTACGAACAGGTGTTCGAAAGAGTCAGGAGTCGGCCATGGCGGCAGTGGAAGTGATCCAGGTACCCGAGTTCGAAGAACTCGAGCAAAGCCCCTATCTTCATCTGGTCTCGGTGGGAACGACGCCCCAGGTCTACCGCAGTGGACGAACAATCGCCCAGCGGCGCGTGGCGCGCCTGCGTATGATCCAACGGCGTCGTCGTAGCGCGATCGCACTCTTGTTGGTCGTTGGGCTCGTAATCCTCGCCTGGCCCGGTCACGCCTTTGGTGGCACCAACGACGCGGGACTGCCCACCGACTTAGCGAACAGTTCGGTCCTCGCGCCGGGCATGGTCTACGTGGTCCAGCCCGGTGACACCGTTACGTCGATCGCCACGCTCGTGAACCCAGTCGACCCTTCTCTCGCGCGCCACGTGCTCGTGCGTGAACTGGGTTCGAGTTACGTGGTGCCCGGCGAGCACGTCCTTATTCCTTAGTATTTCAAGGAAATAGGTGTATCGTGAGTTCCGTGCGCTGTCCTTTCTGTGCCGCAGATGATGACCGCGTTGTCGACTCACGGCTCGCGGAAGACGGAGTGGCGATCCGTCGACGCCGTGAATGCGCTGCATGCAATCAGCGTTACACGACCTTCGAGAGGATCGAGGAGGCACCACTCTTCGTCGTCAAGCGTTCGGGCGACCGAGAACCCTTTAATCGCGCCAAAATCCTGCTCGGTGTGCGCGCGGCTTGCAAGAACCGACCGGTCGATGAAGAGGTCATGGAATCCTTGGTAGTGGCCGTTGACGAGTCGATGCGCCTGCTCAATCGCGACGTGACGAGCGAGGAGATCGGTATGGCCACCCTCGAAGGCCTGATCGACGTGGATGACGTTGCCTACGTGCGATTCGCCTCGGTCTACAAGGGATTCGAGGATACCGAGGACTTCGCGCGTGAGATTGGCATGCTGGTAAAGACGACCGCCCCCAAGTTGCGGGGTTAGCCGTGCGAATTCTGAGGGTCGAGGCCCGTTCGGCAATGGCGATCTACGCGCACCCTGACGACGCGGACGTGGCCGCGGGGGGCCTGCTCGCCCAGTGGGCGAGTGAAGGATGTGCGGTGCACTTGGTGGTGGTCTGTGACGGTTCGAAGGGAAGTCACGTCCCCCAGGTCGACGCGCGCTCGCTGCGCGAGGTGCGTCGCGCCGAGCTCCAGCAGGCGGCTGATTTTCTAGGGGCCAGTAGCGTCACGTGCCTCGAGCACGTCGACGGCGCGGTGACCAATGACGAGGACCTTCGCGCCACGCTCGTGGGACTGATTCGCCAGTACCGGCCCGAGGTTGTCGTTGGGCCCGATCCAACGGCCACGTTTTTCGGTGGGGTCTACGTCAATCACCGCGACCACCGTGAGACGGGCTGGGCCCTGCTCGACGCGGTCGCCCCCGCCGCGGCGATGCCGCTCTACTTTCCCGAGAAGGGCGAGGCGCACCAGGTGCGCCATCTCCTGCTGAGCGGTACTCACGAACCCGACGTCGTGGTGGACGTATCCCAAACCATCGACACCAAAGTAAAAGCGGTCCTCGCGCATTCCTCGCAGATGGGTGGCGACCCCGAGGGAATCCGCGACGTCGTCTACGGTCGAGCCGAGCAGGCCGGCCGTCCAGTGGGCATCGCCTTTGGCGAATCGTTCCGCAGTGTCGAACTCGCGTTCTGAGAACCCCACGGTCGACGAGGCCCCGGTCTTGCACGTGGACCTCGACGCGTTCTTCGCGTCCGTCGAGATACTCGACGACCCGAGCCTGCGGGGCAAACCGGTCTGCGTGGGAGGAGCAGGAGCGCGAGGGGTCATCGCGAGCGCGAGCTACGAGGCTCGTCGCTACGGCGTGCACAGTGCGATGCCGAGCGTTCTCGCACTTCGGGTCTGTCCAAACCTGATCATCCTGCCGGGCCGCTTTGAGCGTTACGAGGTCTACTCGCGTCAGTTCCACCGCATCATCAACGACCTCACGCCGGACTACGAGCCACTCGGGCTCGACGAGGCGTTCTGTGACCTGCGCAGCCTGCGTCGCCTTGGCGTCGCACCCCTCGAGGCGGCGGCCCGACTGCGGGCGCGTATTGGCGATGAACTGGGTTTGCTGTCGGGCGTGGGTCTGGGTCGCAACAAGCTCTTCGCCAAGTTGGCGTCCAAGCGTTCTAAACCGCGCGTGGTGAACGGCGAGCTCGTCGAGGGCCCCGGGGTCGTCTGGGTGAGTCGCGATCTCGAAGCGGTCTGGCTCGAGGAGCTGCCAGTGCGCGCCTTGTGGGGCGTGGGCCCGGCGACCGCGGCGAAGCTGGAAAAGCTCGGACTTCGCTACGTGCGCGACCTCGCCCAGGTCGATGAGTCGACGCTCGCCAGTCACGTCGGGCTCGCGATGGCGGCGTCGCTCAGTGCGTACGCGATAGGTGAGGACTATCGCGAAGTCGTTACCGAACGCGAGGTGAAGTCCGTGGGGCACGACCAGACCTTCGCCCGGTCCTTAGAAGGCGTCGAGGCAGTGCTCGAGGCGCTCAAGGTCCACGCTGCGGTCGTCGCGCGCGCCTTGCGCGCGCAGTCGCGAGTCGCGCGCACCTTTACGGTCGTGGTGCGCTTTGACGACCGCACGAACGTGTCGCGCTCTCAGACGCTGCCGTTCGGACTCGACGACGAGGTGGGCATCGCCGCGATCGCGGGTGCCCTCGTGCAGTCCATGGAATTGGGCAACGCCGTACGGCTGCTCGCGCTGCACGCGTCGTCGTTCTTAGAGCGCAGCCGCAACGCGATGCAACTCAGCTTCGCCATCGACGCCGAGGCCCAGGACACGCGCACCCGAGCGGCCGACGTCGGACGCGAGCGCCAGGTGAGCCACGAGGCGCTGCGCGACGCCGTTGACGAGATCCGTCGTCGCTTCGGGCGCACGTCGGTGGGCACGGCGGGCGAACTCAAAGACGACGGCGTGACCATTGCGACCCAGCGCGGCCGCCACGCCTTCGGGCCCGAGACGCCCGCTAACTGAGCACCGTCACCAGAGTGCCGATTGGCGTGGAGGGCCAGACGGTCTTGGCCGAGGCGAAGGGCATCTCGACGCATCCGAGGCTCTGCTGCCAGCCGTAGGAGTAGCGGATGAATCCGTGCAGCGCGTCACCACCGTTGAAGTAGGAGATCCACGGGATACCCGGGTCCGAGTAGTGCGAGCCGTCGGGGTTGGTGCCGCTCATGGTCTGGCTCGTGTAGCGCAGGTACACCGGGTAGGTGCCGAGCGCGGTCGGTGAGACCGAGATGCCGGTGTTCACGAGCGTGTGGAAGGTCGCCACGCCCGCGACGTAGAGGGTGAGGGTCTCTGGATCGGTCTCGCTGACGCTCACGTAGTTGTACGAATTCGCGTCGACCTGGCCCGCTTCGGCGGCGTTCACCAGGTCGTTCCAGGTGGTCGGGTCCGCCACGCCGGTCGTGGGCAGGTTGTTCGCGTTCTGGAACGCCATCAACGCACCCGTGACCAGTTCGTTGTCGACCCCGACGCGCCACTGCGAACTGAGCGTGGTGGGCAACTGCGGATAGGACCAGGTGAAGGTACCCGGATCCTGGACGCCGGGGTCCGCGCCGATGACGCTCGGGCTGAACGAGAGCGGGAGGTAGTTGGTCTCGGCGAGTAGCTGCTCTTCCCAGGTGACGTTGGTGGTGATGTTGGTGGTGAGAGGTCGCAACGTGTCGAAGTGGCACTTCGAGGAACACGACATCGTCGCGGGGGTCTCGATGGTGTACCTGACTTGGGGACGCAGCTTCGAGGTTGCGACCGCTTGGACCGCGCGCGGTCCGATTTGTTGCCACTTGGTCGACAGGGCGGGTCGAACCACGAGGCGAGGTAGGCGCGACGCGTTGACCACGGCGTTAAAGTGCAGGCGCACGATGGGCATGGATGAGGTGAGCGTCGGCGCCACGTCGCTCGAGACTCGAATCGCGGAGGTGGCCCCCGCGCCTGCGGCGGGCACCACGGCGAGCGCGATCACGCTGGCGAACACGAATCCCAGTCGTTTCAAGCGTTGGCGCATGAATAAAGAGTAATCGTGCTTCGGGGGCGGTCGCGGTGTCTACGCTGGAGAGGGAAAGAGGTCCCATGTGCACCCTGAAGACAGTCGGCATCGTGATCCTGGTCATCGTGTTGGTCATCATCTGTTTCTCGCTGATCGGTTTCGTGTTCTCACTCGTGCGAATCCTGCTCGAGGCCGCGATCATCGTGGGTATTGGTTACGTCGCGTACTTGATTCTGCGCCGAGGGGCGAAGACCAAGAGCTAGTCCCGAGTAGGCTAGGCAGTTCTGGCGGCGTGGCCGAGCGGTTAGGCAGGGGCCTGCAAAGCCCCGTACTCCGGTTCGAATCCGGACGCCGCCTCCAG
>Ga0182016_10002273_pt1 | contig 22733 bp, 20 predicted proteins | sample 712S2MmetaG_FD_120491 | JGI IMG/M metagenome (GOLD analysis project Ga0182016, IMG submission 120491) | Permafrost microbial communities from Stordalen Mire, Sweden - 712S2M metaG | ecosystem: Environmental > Terrestrial > Soil > Wetlands > Permafrost | place: Sweden: Stordalen | collected... | reverse complement strand
GGGCGGCCCGAACAGCTCGGTGAGCGACGACGCGACGGCCTCGAGCCACGGCTTGGTGCGCGCGAACGTCACGTACGCGTCGGCCGCGAAGCGCGTGCCGGGCGCGACCCCGCGTTCGGCGACGACGTCGTCGACATTCAGGCCGACGGCCCGCGCGAGCGCGAGCCACGACTCGGTTCCGCCGCCGCCGGCGGCCGCAGTCCCGTCGTGGTCGGTGATCCGCCGGATCCACCCGCGCCGCATCTCGGCGGTCGGCAGGTTGGACAGGATCGCCGCATCCTTGATCGGGATGATCTTCTGATAATAGTAGCGGTTCGCGATCCACGAGCGCACCTGGTCGGGCGTGAGTTCGCCCGCCACCAGGCGGCGGTGAAACGGATGCTTGTCGTGATAGCGCGCGTCGCCGACCGCCCGCAACCGGCCGGTCAAATCGGGCGCGGCGACGGCGCTCACGAGGCTACCGATGCCTAGACGTTGGGCTCCGTGCCGAGGTACGCCGTCACTTCGGCGCCGAGGGGCACTTCTTCGAAATCCGGGCGCTCCCAGTTGTTCTTCTTGTCGTCCATGCTGGCTCTCCTGAAGGCGGCGAGGTGGCGAGGTCCGGGGAGTGTTCGCAGCGGGCGGCGCGGAGCCTCCGTGCGCGGGGCACGTTTTGCGCGACCGCCTGCCGTCTTTAAGGAGCGGTGCCGCCGTACGACGTCATCGCGGCCGCCGACCGCAGCGCGCCGTCGTAGGTCAGCGGCGTCTGGCCCGCCGGGTAGCCGTTGCGTTGCAGCAGGTAGGCCATGATCTCGACGGAGCGGTCCGGGCCGAGGCTCGCGGGCGCGTTGAGCGGCATCAGGCGCGCGACGGTGGCGAACACGTCGCCGACCCTGGCATGCTCCTGCGCGGTACGGGTCGCGTACGCTTCGCCGGCCAGCGGCGGCCCGGCGCCGCCTTCGAGGCGCGTCCCGTGACAGACCGCACACGACGCCGTGTAGGCGCCCTCGCCGGCCGCCGCCTGGCCGGCGGCATACAGCGCGGGCGGTGCTGCCGGCGGCGCGGCGGACGCCCGCGCCGCGGCGATCGCGAGCGTGAGAGTGGCCGCCGCCAGCAGTCGCGCGCCGCTCATCGCGCCGTTACGAGGAGGCCTTGACGTGCGCGTGAAGCTCGTCGAGGTCTTCGAGCGTGTTGAGCGTGACGGCGTCTTTCACCGCCGCATTCTTGAGGCCCGAGGCGCCGCGCATCGTCGCCGCGAGATCGTCGGCGTGGTTGTAGCCGCGGATCGCCGCGTTGTGCGCCTCGACTTGTGCGCGGGCGACGGCCCCGCCGTTCTGCGCGATCACCCACTCCTCGAACTGCACGTACGACGGCTTCTCGTCGCGCACGTAGGCGATCACCCCGTCGCGCTCGAGCCCGAGCCCGTCGATCGTCATCTGATCGAAACCGGCGCCGCAGTAGTCGTAGCCGTCGGGCAGCATGCCGGCATTGTGCAGCGTGAGTTTCGCCCAGAGGCGCGGCAGATGAACGGCGCCGAGCGGGCCGGCCGTGTCGGAACTGATGATGGGGACGATCTTCGCCATGGGATGCTCCTTGTCGGTAGTGGTTGGGACGCTCAGGCCTTTGCGCGGCGCGATGCGAAGGTCAACTCCGCGACGCCCGACTTGTCCAGCTCGCCGAGGCCGAGCGCGATCATGCGGTCGTACTGCGCGGCCGTCGCCTTTGCCAGCGGCAGGTCGAGGCCGGCGCCGTCCGCCAGCGCCGTGGCGATGTGCGAGTCCTTGGCGGCGTGGGCCGCCGAGAAGTAACACTCGTGGTCGCGATTCTGCATGTCGAGGCCGTCGGTCTCGAGCACGCGCGAGTTCGCACCGGTCTGGGCGAACACGTCGCGCAGCATCGCGAGGTCGAGCCCGAGCGCGTCGCCGAGTCCGAGCCCTTCCGCGAGGCCGGCCGTATTGACGTTCATGACCATGTTGACGAGCGCTTTGACCTGGGCCGCCTTTCCGGCCGCGCCGACGTAGCGCAGCGAGGCGCTCATCTGCTCGAGCATCGGACGGACCTTGTCGAAGGTCGCGCGCTCGCCGCCGGCCATCAGGTACAGCGTTCCGTTGCGCGCCTGCGGGATCGAGGAGGCCATGCACGCCTCCAGCGTCTCGGCGCCGCGCGCGCGCGCCCGGCGCTCGACCTCGACGTGCACGGACGGCGTGACCGTCGCGCAGTTGATGAAGACCTTGCCGCTCGCCCCGGTCAATAGCGACTCGCCGGTTTCGGCGAAGAGGCGCTCCATCGACGCGTCGTCGGTCGGCACGGTGACGATCCAGTCGGCGAGTTCCGTCACGCGCGCGGGCGACGCGGCGCACTCGGCGCCGAGTTCCGCCGCGACCTCGGCGGCCGCCTCGGGCCGCACGTCGTAGACCGCGACGACGGAGTAGCCGACGTCCTTCAGGCGCCGCGCGATGTTGGCGCCCATGCGGCCCACGCCGACGACGCCGATTTTCGGATTGCTCATCGTGTCGCGGCTTACGCTGCCGGTTCGGGCGGCACCCGCCGCCCAGCGCCTCGCTAGAAGCGGTAGCGCAGGCCGACGCGGACCGACCGCGCCATCGCGTAGCCCTCCGGCACGTACCCCGCGCGGCCGTAGGTCCAGGGCAGGGCCTGCGAGACGCCGTCGTTGGTGGGCACGCCGTTGCCGAGCAGGTACGGCTTCACGCCCGGCGGGATCGTCCCGTTGCACGGCACCTTCACGTCGCCGGCGAGAATCTGTCCGTAAGTGCACGCGTAGTTGAGATTGCCGCCCGCGTAGCCGGGCGGCCCGATCAGGTACGGATTGCCCTGCAGTTGCGTCGGCGTGGCGACGCCGAGCAGGTTGACGGCGTCGGCGAACAGCGTCAGGCGCGGCCCGAGGTCGCCCTCGACGTGCAGCGAGACGAGGGTCTGCGGCGGCGTCCGCAACGTATTGGGATCGCCGCCCTCCTGCGTGCCCAGGTTGCCGATGTACGGATTCGCCACCGCGTTGTACGGCTGCGACGGGTCGCGCAGGAAGTAATAGTTATAGCCGGGATTCACGAAGTTGTCGTTCGGCACCGCCACGGGCCGGTGCGTGACCGGGTCGACGACCCAGGTGTCGCGGCCGTTGCCGTAGGGATAGCCCGTCTCGTACGACAGCGCCGGCGTCGCGCGCACGTGCTTGCCCTTGAACTCATACGACAGCGTGCCGGCGAAGTCGGGCACGTAGCCCACGGGGAACAGGTGGCCGGCCGCGACGGCGGCCGCATTGAGCGAGTTGTACGCGAACTGCGAGGCGCTCGAGGAGTGGTCGCTGATGTAGCCGGCGTCGAGCGTTAGGCCGCCGCGCTTGAGCCAGAACTCGAGGCCGGTCGCCCGCAGCAGGCCCGCATTCGTCGGGACGCCGACGCCGTTCGGGCTCTGTCCCGACTGGACCGAGGCGCGAAAGTTGTACGGCAGGACGTCGATGACGTTGGATTCGTTCTCCGAGTAATAGGAAACGCGATATTGGGTGAGGCCGCCCCCCTCCAGCGAGAACGAGAGGTCCTGTCCGATCTCCGGCGCGAGCGGCACGAACGGCGCCGGGCTCGTCGAGTCGGTGCGGTCGGCCTCAAGGGGCTTCGGCGCGACCGTCGACTGGTCGTACGTCGCCCGCAGCGACATGCCGTGGCCGAGGCGGTACGACGCCGACAGGTGCGGGTCGACCGCCCCGACGCCGTAGGACGATCCGGTGCTCGGGATGACGTTCGTACCGCTGGCCCGCAGCGTGGCCGTCACGTCGAAGCGCTGCGACATGCTCCACGTATCACCCAGGTAGGCCAGGTACGACTGCAACGTCGGGTTCGAGTCGATGTATTCGCCGGCCGTCGGAACGACCTGATCGAGAAACGCGGTCGTCGAGCGGTATTCGACGCCGTACTTCACGTGATGGTGGTCGCTCGTGAGATCGTCGACGTCGTAGGAGATGCCGTACTGGCGGCCGCCCTGCTGCGCCGCCAGCGAGATCACGCCGTCGGGAAAGGAGAGGTCGTCCCAGAACGGGCCGCCGGCCGTCGACCCGAACTGCGACTGGTAGACCTGCAAGCGCGTCAGCGACCGCGCCCGGGTGTGCACCCACTGCGCCTTCAGTACGTCGTACGTGCCGCGCACGCCCGATGCGAAGGTGACGGGGACGTCGGCACCGGGCGAGCCCGGAAACGTCGTGTCCGGGCCGTCGAACGCGCCGTACGTCTCGCCCGCGTAGGGCGAGCCGTACTGCGTGTAGTTGGCCTCGCCGAAGAGCGCGACGAACGACACGTCGTCGTGCTGGTCCGGCCGGTAGTGCACGTTGCCGGCGACCGACGCCTGGCCGCGCGTCTGCAGGGCGAGCCCGTACGTCGCCGCCTCGGACGGGTAGAACGTGCTCCCGTCGCCGTAGGAAAAGTACTCGCTGCCGAACGTGCTCGCGACGGCGTAGCGCCAGCGCAGGTCGGGCGTGGCCCACAGGGCCTGCAGCGAGGCGTTTTGATACAGCGGCCCGATGCCGTCACCGAGTTCGAGCGTCGTGCGACCCGGGTAGGTGCCGGCTGCCGGGATCTGATCGATGACGCCGCCGAGCGCGTTGTCGCCCTGCGTGCCGAAGCCCGCGAGCGTCACCGTCGTCGAGCCGACGCCGGTCGTGAAGAGCTGCGCGCCGACGATGTTCCCGCCCGGCTCTGCGATCAGCCCCTGCGGCACCGGTACCGAGTCGTAGTCGAAGACGGCGTCGTCGACTTTGCCGCCGCGCAGGATGATGTTGGCGAACGCGTCGGTCTGCACGCCGGGCACCGACGCGACGGCGCCCTGCACGGTGCCCGCCGTGTAGTTGGCGAGCCCCGACGAACTCTCAGTCGGAGTGGTGGCGCGCGCCGCTACGCCCGTGACGGTAAAGCTGTCGCTCGTCGAGCCGACGACGAACGCGCTGGAGCCTGCGTGCACGGTCGCGATCGTCCGCAGCGCGCGCGCGAGCGTGAAGCGGATCTGCTCGCTCTGGGCGGGCAACACGAGCACGCCGCTGTGCGAGACCGACTCGAAGCCTGCCGCCTGCACCGACACGACGTACGTATCTGCGAGGACGCCGAGGATCACGAAGCGGCCTTGCGCGTCGCTGTCGGCCGCATAGCGGCCCGAGCCGGAGACGGCGGAGACGTGCGCCCCCGCGACCGGCTCGCCTGCGGCGGACAGCACCGTGCCGAGGATGATGCCGGTCGTCGACTCGGCCGCGCGCGCCGGCGCCGCAACGGCCCAAACGAGCACGAGCACGAGCACGGGCAGGCGCAAGAGCGCGTTCACGCGCCGCCCGGCGGAGCCAGGCGCTGCTTCTCCACTTTCCCGAGCGCGTTGCGCGGCAACGCCTCGACGACGTAGACGGCCTTTGGCACCTTGAAGCTCGCGAGGCGCTCGCGCAGCCGCGCCAGCAGCGCGGCCTCGTCGAAGGCGGCCCCGGCCTCGACGAACGCTACCGGCAGTTCGCCGCGCGCCGCGTCGGCGACGCCGACGACGGCGCACGCGCGCACGGTTTCGTCGCGCTCGATCTCGAGTTCGACCTCGCGCGGATAGACGTTGAAGCCGCCGCTGATGATCAGTTCCTTGAGCCGGCCCACGATGCGATAGACCCCTTCCTCGGCGGAATAACGCGCGAGGTCGCCGCTGCGGTACCAGCGCGTGCCGTCCGAAGTCGTCGCGAACGCGGCGTGCGTCGCGTCCGGCTGGTTCCAATAACCTGCGAACACGGTGGGCCCGCTCACGAGCAGTTCGCCGGTGTCGCCGGCGGCGACCGGGTCGACCGTTCCCGGCGCGACGATCGCGACGGCGGTGCCGGGCGGCGGCACGCCGACCGAGCCCGCGACGCGCGGGCCGCCGTAGCGATTGGTGAGCGCGAAGCCGAACTCCGTCGCCCCGAGCCGCTCGAGGATCTCGGCGCCGAAGCGCGCCCCAAATGCAGCGTGCACGGCCGGCGAGAGCGCCGCCGAGCCCGACACGTAGAGCCGCAGCGGCGGCACCGGTTCGTCTCCCGCAGTCTCCAGCATGCGCACGTACATCGTCGGCACGCCGAAGAACATCGTGTATTCGCCGCTACGGAGTTCCCCGAGCACGCGCGCCGCGTCGAAGCGCTGGTGCACGGTCAGGCGCCCACCCGCGGCCAGCGTTCCGTTGAGTGCGGCGCCGAGCCCGTGCATGTGGAACAGCGGCAGCGCGACCAGCAGCGAATCGGCGGCGCTCCAGCGCCACGCGACGACGATCTGCGCCGCGATCGCCGCCAGGTTGCCGTGCGTGAGCATCGCGCCCTTCGAGCGCCCGGTCGTCCCGCTCGTATAGAGGACGACGGCGACGTCGGCCGGCCCGGGTGCCGGCGCCGGCGCGAGCGCTGGTTGCGCGGCGTCGCGCGCGCAGGCCTCGATCGCGTCGACGTCGATCGCCGGCGGCGACCACGGCAGCGCCGCGACGTGCGCGTGCGTCCCGGCGGACGTGACGACTGCCGCGGCGCCCGCGTCGTCGAGCACGTGCGCGAGATCGCTCGACCGGTAGAGCACGTTGACGGGCACGGCGACGACGCCCAGCCGCAGCGCCGCAAGATATGCGTAGACGAAGCCGATGCGGTTTTCGACGTAGAGCGCCAGGCGGTCGCCGGGCCGCAGGCCGGCGTCCTCGAGCAGCCCGGCGACGCGGAGCGCCCCGGCGTGCAGGTCATCGTACGTCGCGCCGTCGACCGCGAGGTGGCCGGCCCGGTCCGCGAGCGCGGCGTCGAACAGATCGAGGATCGTCACGAGGGTGCCTTTGCTTCAGCGCGAAGGCTCGCGCCCCCGGTCCGCCGCGTGAAAATACGGAGAAACGTTGGACGAGATCCTCGCGAGCGTACACGACGGCGTGGCGCTCGTCACCTTCAACCGGCCCCAAGCGCGCAACGCCTTCACGTTGCGGATGTACGATCGGCTGCACGCGCTCTGCGGCGAACTGGCTGCCGGCGGCGGCGTCCGCGCCATCGTCTTCCGGGGCGCCGGCGGCCGAGCGTTCGCCGCGGGCACCGAGATCGCCGAGTTCGAGACGCTACGCAGCGCCGCCGACAGCGAACGCTACGAGCGCGGCATGGAAGCGCTGCTGGCGGCGATCGAGGCGCTGCCGGTTCCGACGATCGCGGCGGTCGCGGGCGCCTGCACCGGCGGCGGCTTCCTGCTCGCGTGCGCCTGCGACCTGCGCATCGCGGCGGCCAACGCGCGCTTCGGGCTGCCGATGGCGCGCACGCTGGGCAACTGCCTGTCGGTCCGCAATCTCGCGCGCGCCGTCGACGCGTTCGGCGAGCCGGCGGTGCGCGACATGCTGCTGACGGCGCGGCTGTACGACGCGCGCAGCGCCCAGGCGCTCGGCTTCGTGCGCGACGTCGTCGACGACGCCGAGCAGGCCGCCGAGCGCGCGCGGCAGCTGGCGGCCGAGATCGCCTCGTACGCGCCGCTCACCGTGCGCGCCGCAAAGGAGGGCCTGCGCCGCCGGCGGGCCGGCGGCCGCGACGCCGAGGACGCGGACCTGCTCGATACCTGTTACCTATCGGACGACTTCCGCGAGGGCGTGGACGCGTTCGTCGAGCGGCGCGAGCCGCGCTGGACCGGCCGCTAGCCGGCGGCGGTCAGCGCCGCCGGAAGGCGCGATACGCCGTCATGGCCGCGTCGAACTGCGCGGCGATCGCGCGCGCTTCGTCGCGCTGCGCTGCAGTCGGCGGCTGCAGCGACGTGTCCAGATACGACAGCAGCACGATCAGCCGCTCGCGCACGCCGTCGGGGCGTTTCAGACCGTCCTCGGAATTGACCGGGAACGACGTGAAGCCGGCCTCGACCGAGCGCGCCTGCGCGCGCCGCGCGGCGTCGGCGTCGAGGTCGTTGAGCGCGATGTCGATCTGCGACAGTTCGTCCAGCAGGCCGGCGAGGAACGCGTGCCGCTGCTGCAGTTGCTCGGGCGTCCACGGCGAGCGCGGATCCGCTCGCAGGTCGAACTCGCGCGTGAGCGTGGCCTCGTCGACGCGTAGCCGCACCGTGTAGCGCCCGGGCAGCGCTTCGGCGCCGTCGCCGGGGCCGCGGTTCCACGGCCGCGCCGAGCGCCACTTCACCGGCGGGTCCTCCATGCCGTCCCACGAGAGCCGGTTGACGCCGGCCTCGTTCGGCACGAGCGGCTTGCCGTCGTCGTCCGTTCCGGAGAAGCGCCGAACCGTACGCCCCGAGGCGTCGGCGATCTCGACGGCGAGCGGCGCGGCCGCGGGCCGCTCGAGATAGTACGAAATGTAGGCCGTGTCGGGATTCGGGCCGACGAATGCGTTGGCATCGACGGCGTTGCCGGTGCCGACGATGACGAGCGGATACGCGTAGTACGCGTACGACGTGCGCGGCTCGAAGAGGTAGCGGCGCCGCTCGCGCGCGGCCGCCAGTTGCTCGATCGGCCCGAGGTCGTCGAGAATCCAGATGCTTCGTCCGTGGGTGCCGACGACGAGGTCGTTCGCCTGCGGTGGGATGCCGAGATCGTAGACCGGCGCGGCCGGCAGGTTCGCGCGCAGCGGCTCCCAGCGCGAGCCGCCGTCGAGCGAGAACCACAGCGACGTAGACAGCCCCGCGTAGAGGACGTCGCCGTTGCGCGGGTCCTGACGGACGACGTGCGCGTATTGATCGTGCGGCAGGTTCGCCGCGATCGAGCGCCACGTCGCGCCGTAGTCCGCCGTCGCGAACAGGTAAGGCGCACGATCGCCGAGCATGTGCCGGTCGGCTGCGACGTAGGCGATGCCGGGCTGGAAGCGGCCCGCCTCGACCGTCTCGACGCGCGCGTCGCGCGGCAGCGCCGGCGGCGTCGCGTCGCGCCAGTGCGCCCCGCCGTCCTGCGTGACCTGGACGCGGCCGTCGTCGGTCGACGCCCACAGCACGCCCTTCTGCAGCGGCGACGGCGCGACGTCGAGGATCGTGCCGTAGAACTCCGCGCCGCTCACGTCGCGCTCGATCGGGCCGCCGGAGGCCTGCTGGCGCGTCTTGTCGTCGCGGGTGAGATCGGGGCTGATCGCCGTCCACGTGCGCCCGCGATCGGCGGTGCGGAAGACGACGTTGGCGCCGACGTAGGCGACGGCCGGTTCGAGCGGCGACGGCGCGAGCGGCGTCACCCAGTTGAAGCGATACGGCACGCCTGCAAGGGCCATGCCGCCGACGTCGCGCGGGTAGGGCGAGACGTCGACGCTCTGCACCGCGCGCGCGTCGAACACGGCGACCTGCCCGGGCACCTGGTTCGTCGTCGTGCCCCAGATCAGATCGGGATCGGCAGGATCGGGCCAGACGAAGCCGCCGTCGCCGCGCTGCACGTCGATCCAATCGCGCTCGAGCACGCCGACGCCGTTGCGGCTGTCGGACGGCCCGCACCACGTGTCGTTATCCTGCAGGCCCGCGCAGACGCGATACGGCAGACGCTCCGTGTCGTAACCGATGCGGTAGGCCTGCGCCACGTCCATGTTCGTCGGCCGCGCCCAGTTCGCGCCGCCGTCGTGCGAGAACAGCAAGCCGGCGTCGAGCGCGAGCGCCATGCGGCGTCCGTCCGGCGCCCACCACAGGTCGTGGTAGTCGTACTGGCTCAGCGGCGCGATCCGCTTCCACGTGCGCCCCGCGTCGCGGCTCTCGACGGCATAGACCGACAGCGCGACGACGTGGTCGGGGTCCCTCGGGTCGACCGCAAGCCGCGAGAAGTAGAACGGGCGCTGGTTCGCGATCGTGTCCGCCGAGACGCAGCGCCACGTCGCGCCGCCGTCGTCGGAGCGCCACAGGATGCCGTCCTTCGACTCGATCTCCGCGTAGACGCGCTGCGGCCTGCTCGGCGCGATCGCGATGCCGATGCGGCCCGTCGGCGCGGCGGGCAGCCCGTGCCCCGACAGCTTCGTCCAGGTGATCCCGCCGTCGCGCGAACGGTAGAGCCCGCCGGCGGCGCCACCGCTCGAGAACGTCCACGGCAGGCGGCGGAACTGCCACATGCCGGCGTACACGACGCGCGGGTCGGCGGGATCGCGCGCCAAGTCCGACGCACCGCTCGCCGGGCCGGAGTAAAGTGTTTTCTGCCAGGTAACTCCGCCGTCGGCCGTGCGATAGACGCCGCGGTCGGCTGCGTCGGCGAACGGATCGCCGAGCGCCGCCACCAGCGCCGTCTTCGGATCGCGCGGATCGAGCGAGATGCGCGCGATCTGCGCCGTGCGATCCAGCCCGAGGTGCGCGAACGTCTTGCCGCCGTCGGCGCTCTTCCAGACGCCGTCGCCGCGCTCGACGTCGTTGCGCGGGTTCGCCTCGCCGGTGCCGATCCAGACGACCTTTGGATCGCGAGCCCAGACCGCGACCGCGCCGATCGCGGCGACCGGCTCCTGCGTGAAGAGCGCCGTCCAGGTCGCGCCGCCGTCGGTCGTCTTCCACAGTCCGCCCGCCGCGGCGCCCGCATAGTAAAGGAACGGATCGGCAACGCTACCTGCGATCGCCGTCATCCGCCCGCCGGACAAGGTCGGCCCGATGCCGCGGAACGTCAGCCTATCGAGGTCGCCCGCAGCCGCGGGTGCGGCGGCCGCGAGCGCCGTCGCGAGCAGGATCGCGGCGACGCCGAAGCGCCGGGTCACGGTCCTTTTACGACCGCGAGTACGCGCTCGGCGGCCGCGTACGGGTCCTCGCGCTCGGCCGCGCCGGCGTCGAGCGCGGCCGCGATCTCGTCCTCGACGCGCACCGCGAGCCGCCCCGCAACCAGCGCGCGCACCTGATGCGCGAATGCCGCGCGGCGCTTGGCGGCCAGGCGCCCGCTCTCGCGCAGGTAGTCGCCGTGAGCGGCGATCGCGGCCCACAAATCGTCGATGCCCTTACCTTCGGTCGCCTGGGTCGCGACGAGCCGCGGCTCCCAACCCGAAAACTCCAACATCTCCAGCATCGAGCGGATCTCGCGCTGCAGGTGCAGCGCCATCGGGTGGTCGGCCTTGTTGACGACGAAGACGTCGGCCACTTCGAGGATGCCGGCCTTCAGCAATTGCACGGAGTCGCCGCTGCCCGGCTGGAGGGCGACGACGGTCGTGTCCGCGACCTCGGCGATCTCGATCTCCGACTGGCCCACCCCGACCGTCTCGACGACGATCACGTCTTTGCCGAAGGCGTCCATCAGCGCGACCGCGTCGGCCGTCGCTCCGGCGAGGCCGCCGAGATGGCCGCGGCTGGCCATGGACCGGATGAAGACGTCGGGGTCGGTGAAGTGCTCGGCGAGCCGGATGCGGTCGCCCAGGATCGCGCCGTGCGAGAACGGCGACGACGGATCGACCGACACGACGCCGACCGTCTTGCCCTGCGCGCGCGCCGTCCGCACGAGCGCCCCGCAGAGCGTGGACTTGCCCACGCCGGGCGGCCCGGTCAGGCCGATGCGCATCGCGCGCCCGGTGCGCCCGTAGATCTGCCGCACGATGCCGGCGCCGCGACCCGACTCCGAAGCCGAGATGGCGCGCGCGAGCGCGCGCGGGCTGCCCGCGACGAAGTGCTCGATCAGCTCGGCCTCGGTCGTCATGCGGGTCGGTTGCGGGCTGCGGCTTGGGCGCCCTTCAGTGCGGGGCCGCGTGCGCGGCGGCGGCCCTAACGCGTCCTAGGTCGGCGAGGGCCTGCACGATGCCGGCGACGGCGGCGAGGCCCATGACGGTGACAACGGTTGCACAGGTACCAAAAACGACCGGCCACACGCCGAATCCGTTTACCCGTCCGACCGCGCTGGCCGTGAGCAGCCAGAAGATGAGGCCCACCAGCGCGCAGCCGGTCACCATGAAGGCCAGGCGCGCGACCTCCGAGGCGACGGCCAAGGTCGCTCGCTTCGGCGCCCGCTCGAGGATCGCGTCGACGTAGAGCCTGCGGTAGGAAAAATAGCGCCAGAGGAACCCGGTTCGTGCCACGCCGTACGATTCGCCGCCGCAAGTGGGAAGCCGTGCGGCGCGCCGCTAAGACGGGCTGGCCATGAGTCAGAACGGCTATTACCGCCATCCGTCGGTCGCCGCGGACACGATCGCCTTCGTCTGCGAGGACGACGTCTGGACCGTGCCCATCGCCGGCGGCGTCGCCCGCCGCCTCACGACGAGCGCGGGCGAGATCACCTACCCGCGCCTGTCGCCCGACGGCTCGACGATCGCCTTCGTCGGGCGCGACGAAGGCAGTCCCGAAGTATACGTGATGCCCGCCCAGGGCGGGCCGCCGCGGCGCCTCACCTCGCTCGGCGCCACGGTCTGCGTCGTGAGCGGCTGGTCGCCCGACGGGAAGTGGGTGCTGTTCGCATCCGACGCGGCGACGCCGTTCGCGACCGAAACCGTCGGCTATCGCGTCGCGCTCGACGGCGGCGCGCCGGAGCCGTTGAACCTCGGCCACATGCGCACGCTGGCCCAGCGCGGCGACGGCCGGCTCGCAATCGGCCGCAACAGCGACGACCCGGCTCGCTGGAAACGCTATCGCGGCGGAACGGCCGGCGACGTCTGGGTCGACGCCTTCGGGAACGGCACCTTCGCGCGCCTCGTCCACCTTCCGGGCAACGTCTGCTGGCCGATGTGGATCGGCGAGCGCGTAGCGTTCCTCTCCGATCACGAGGGCATCGGTAATATCTATTCGGTCATGCCCGACGGCAGCGACCTGCGCCGCCACACGAACGAGACGACCTACTTCGCGCGCTTCCCGGCGACCGACGGCAAGCGCATCGTCTACGCCGCGGGCGCCCAGATCCGTCTGCTCGACCTCGCGTCGGGCGACGTCCGCACGCTCGCGATCGACACGCCGTCGGCGGCGCCGCAGACCGCGCGCCGCTTCGTCGAGATCGGCGAGGCGCTCGAGAGCTTCCGGCCCAGCCCCGACGGCACTGCCCTCGCGGTCGTCTCGCGCGGACAGCCGTTCACGATGCCGCTCTGGGAAGAGGCGGCGGTGCAGCACGGTACCGGCAGCGCCGTTCGCTACCGCGAGGCGGCGTGGCTGCACGACGGCGAGCGCTTCGTCTGCACGAGCGACGCCGGCGGCCGAGAGCGGCTCGAGATTCACACCGCGCTGCGCGACGACGAGCCGGTCGTGGTCACCGACGGCGACATCGGCCGCATCACGGAACTGGTCGCGTCGCCGACCGACGACGTCGTCGCATTCGCCAACCACCGCTTCGAACTGGCGCTGGTCGACCTCGAGGACGGCAAGATCCGCGTCGTCGACCGCAGCCCGGCTTCGCGCATCTCCGACCTCGCGTTCTCGCCCGACGGCCGCTGGCTCGCGTATTGCTGCGCCGTCCATCCCGACGACGCCACGACGCCCAACTCAGAGACCTCGATCATCCGTATCGTCAAAGTCCGCTCGGGCGCCGTCCGTGACGTCACGTCGCTGCTGCGCGTGGACCGCGGGCCGGCCTGGGATCCCGACGGGAAATATCTGTACTTCATCTCGACGCGCGACTTCAACCCGATCTACGACGCGCTGCAGTTCGACCTCAGTTTCCCGATGGCGTCGCGACCCTTCGTCGCCACGCTGCGCGCGGACGTGCCGTCGCCGTTCGTGCCGAAGCCGGCGCCGCTGCATCGCGACCGCCGCGACGACGACGAAGACGAGGACCGCAAGCGCAAGGCGCCGCGGATCGAGATCGACTTCGACGGCATCTCCGGACGCATACTGGGCTTCCCCGTCGAGGCCGGCAACTACGAGCAGATCGTCGGCGTGCGCGGTCGCGCGCTGTTCACGAAGTTCCCGGTTAAGGGCATCAAGCCCGAGGGCCGCGGCTGGGACGACGAGGACGAAGCCGGCTCGCTGTGGGCGTACGACTTCGAGCAGCAGCGCGCCACGGTAGTGCACGACAACGTCTCGGAGATCCGGCTCGCGAACGACGGACGGACGCTAGTCTATCTGTCCGGCGACAAGATGCGCGCCGTCGATGCGCGCCGCGACCTCCCCGAGGATCACGACGAAGACGAGAAATCGGCCGGCGAACCGGGCCGGCGCAGCGGGTGGATCGACCTCTCGCGCGCCAGCGCGCTCGTCGAGCCGCGCGCCGAGTGGACGCAGATGTATCACGAGGCCTGGCGCATGCAAGGCGAGCAGTTCTGGGACGAGCACATGAGCGGCGTCGACTGGAATCTCGTCCGCGACCGCTACGCGGCATTGCTGCCGCTGGTGCGCACGCGCGCCGAGCTGTCGGACATCATGTGGGAGATGCAGGGCGAACTCGGCACCTCGCACGCCTACGAGATCGGCGGCGACTACCGCGTGCCGCCGCGCTACCGGCGCGGTTTCCTCGGCGCCGACCTCTCGTGGGACGGCGACGCCGGCGGCTACCGGATCGACAAGATCTATCGCGGCGACTCGTGGGACCGTTCGATCGACTCGCCGCTCGCCGAGCCGGGCCTCAACGTGCGCGAGGGCGACGTCATCGTGGCCGTCGCCGGCCGCCCGCTGTCGCCGGCGGTGACGCCCGACGACCTGCTCGTGAACACGGCGGAACGCGACGTTCCGCTCACCATCGCCGACAAAAAGGAGCGGCGGCGCGTCATCGTGCGGACGCTCGGCAGCGAGCGCATGCTGCGCTACCGCGCCTGGGTCGACACGAACCGTTCTCGCGTGCACGAGGCCTCGAACGGCAGCGTCGGCTACCTCCACATTCCCGACATGGGACCGTGGGGATTCGCCGAGTTCCATCGCGGCTATCTCTCGGAGTTCAACCGCGACGCGCTGATCGTCGACGTGCGCTACAACCGTGGCGGGCACGTCTCGCCGCTGCTGCTCGAGAAGCTCGCCCGGCGCCGCGTCGGCTACGACGTCCCGCGCTACGGCCCGCCGGTGCCGTATCCGCCCGAGTCGGTCGGCGGCCCGATGGTGGCGCTGACCAACCAGTTCGCGGGCTCCGACGGCGACATCTTCAGCCACTGCTTCAAGCTCTACAAGCTGGGGCCGCTCGTCGGCAAGCGCACGTGGGGCGGCGTCATCGGCATCAACCCCTATCACCGCCTCGTCGACGGCACGATCACGACGCAGCCGGAGTTTTCGTTCTGGTTCGTCGACGTCGGCTGGAAGGTCGAGAACTACGGCGCCGAGCCCGACTACGACGTCGACATAGCGCCGCACGACGTCCGCGACGGCCGCGACCCGCAGATGGACAAGGCGCTCGAACTCGTCGCGCAACTGCGCGCGGCGTCGAAGAACGGCAAGCCGCACTTCGATCCGCGCCCGATCCTGACGATTCCGCTCCAACTCACGCAGACGAACAACTAGGAGAAGCGATGTCAGATACCAAGAACGGCGGCAAGCCGGGGTCCAACGAAGAGGCGCGCGCGTGGGAGCGCCTCGACGACAACGACGAGCTCGACGACGCGGTCATCGCCGCGGACGACACCGGCATGCTGCGCGGCGAGGCAAACATCACGCTCGTCGAGACTAACGAGAAGTTGCCGCCGGAGAACCCGGAAGACTAAACCTGCTGCCGGAACCAAAGCGGCCCGGCGCGAACGTGCGGCTGATGCAACGGCACCTGACGTTCGCCGGGGCGCTGTCGTGCGCGCTGCTCAGCGGCTGCGGTTTCGCGTATCCCAAGGCGCCGCCGCCCGCGACGGAACTGCCCGCGACGCTCGCCGTCGACAGGTCGACGCTCTCCGTCCCGCTCGACGTCACGATTCGTAACGCGCAGCAGGCGCTGAATGCGGCCGTACCGGCGAAGATCGGAAGCACCGCGTGGAGCGCGCTCGCCGATGCATCTTCCGACGGCTTCACCGACCTGGCCGGGCTCATCGCTTCGTCGGCCGACACGGCGGTGTTCGCGTCGGGAAGGGTACCGACGGAGTTCCGCTTCGACGTCACGCGCACGAGCCTCGCACTGGAGCCGGGCGCCGGCGGCCGCGGCGTGCGCGTCGCCTTCAACGGATCCTATCTGTTCGAACTACGCAACCCGGTCGCGACGTACGCGTGCGCCGGCGCGACCGGAAAGGCCGCCGCCACCGCTTCGGCCGTCGCCGACGTCGGGCTCGACCTCAAACCGGACTGGTCGCTCGCTGCGCAGACGCAGAACGCCGCGGCGAAACTCGACGGCCGCTGCACGATCGGCTCGACGGCGACCGTCGACCTCACGCCCCAGATCGGCGCCGCGTACGCGAAGATCGTCAACGACGCGTCCAACGCGCTCGCGGGCGTCGTGCGACAGGTGACGAGCCGCGTCGTCCGGCGCGAGATCGAGAACGCCTGGACGCAACTCGGGATACCGTACCAGGTGCGGCCGGGCGTGTGGTTCGTGCTCAACCCGGACAACTACCAGTTCGCGCAGCCGTCGTTCGCCGTGACTGGACCCGACCTGCACATGACGGCGAACTTCGTGCTCGTCGCGCAGCCGCAGGTAGCGATCGGGACGAAGCCCGTCGTCGTGCCGAAGCCGGTCCCGCCGCTGCAGCCGCTGGGAGCGGCGCAGGGCTTCCACGTCGCGGTCGACACGCTGATCCCGTTCGCCGCGATCTCGAAGGCCGTTTCCGCAAAACTGAACGGCACGACGGTCTCGGTGCCCGTGCTCGGCAACGTCAAGATCGGCATCGTGCGCGTCTACGGCACCAACGTCGGGACCGAAACGGACGTGATCCCCAAGCTCGTCGTGCAAGCGGACTTCTCCGGCGGCGCCAACGGCGAATTCTACCTCGTCGGCACGCCGTCGTACGATCCCAAGACCAGCGTCATCTCCATGCCCGACCTGAACTTCACGATCCGCACGGGGAGCTTCTGGCTGCGGACGTTCGCGCCGCTCATCCACTCGGGGAAAGTCGTGTGGCTCATGCGCGAGAAAGCGCGCTTCGACGCGTCGGAATACGTCAGGACCGTCAACGATCAGGTCCTCAGCGCGTTCAACCGCAAGATCGTAACGCCGACCGGCACGACCTACGATCTCAGCGGCAAGATCACCGGCGTCAACGTCGGCGGCATCGGCTTCTCGCGGACCGACCTCGTCGTCCGCGCCGTCGCCGACGGCACCGCCAAACTGGACGTAACGACGGACGCCGACGCTCGCTGGGCCGGGGGTAGTCCCTAACGGGCGCTGAACACTACCAGCGATGACGCCCGATCGCCGGCGGTCGCCCGTCCGACGCCCGCTCGTCGTGCCGGCCGCGCTTGCCGTGCTGGCCGCGCTGGGGAGCTTAGGCTCGCTTGCGCGTGCCGCCGAACCCACGCCGAAGCCGAACCTGCCGGGCGTGCTCTCGCAAGCACAGAAAGCGAAGCCGAAGCTGCCGGGCGTCCTCTCGCGCTCTCGCGCCAATCCGACCGCGACGCCCGCGCCGACGCTGGCAGACGTCCTCGCGCGAGCGAAAGCCGCGTCGGAAAACGCGACCTCGCTGCGCGGCGAGACCGAGGAGTGGGAACTGACGGCCGGCGGCCTGACCGGGACGGAGACGATCGTCCGCCGCGGACACGACTTCGTCGCCGTCACGCGGCTGGGGCCGTTCACGACGCAGCGCGGCCGCAACGGCCGGCACGACTGGCACCAGGACGAGAACGGGCTCACGGTCCTCGACCGGGGGAGCGCGCCCGAGCGCATCACGGGCCACTCCCTCGAGCGCGTCTCCGAGCCGGTCGACGCGTACGCCGTCGCCGAGTCGTTCGCCAACGGCCACGTCCGGCGGTCGTATTACGATCCGAAGACCTACGTGCTGGTGCGGCGCGAGAAGTGGGCCGCAGGACGCTTCTCCTACACCACATGGGACGACTTCCGGCCGGATACGTCCGGCCGCCTCGTGGCCTGGCACCAGCGCGGCGACGACGGCTACGGGAACGCGTTCGACGATCGCCTGCGCCGCGAGCGCGCAGGCGAGCCGGTCGAAGACGCCGCGCTGACGATTCCGCACAACCGCCGCACCGTCGTCGAGTTCCCGCCGACCACCCGCGTCGCGCGGTTGCCCGCCCGCTTCGAGCGCCACCGCATCCTCGTGCGCGTGACGATCGCGCGCCGCCCGCTCGAGTTCCTCATCGACAGCGGCGCGTCGGGCATCGTGATCGCCGCCGACGTGGCGCGCTCGCTCGGGCTCCAGACGGTCGGCTCGGGCAACGCGATCGCGGCCGGGTCGTTTGCGTCGGAGCGCGCCGTCGTCCCGCTCGCCTACGTGGGGGGCCTACGCATGCGCGACCTGGTCGTGCACACCGCCCCGCTCATGGACAGGACCGCCGGCGACGCGAGGGTCGCCGGGTTGCTCGGCTACGACTTCCTCGCGGGACTGCTGCTCCGCATCGACTACGAACGCGAGACGGTCGACGCCTACGAGCCGGGCGCGTTCTCGCCGCCGGCCTCGGCGACGACGCTGGAAGTCAATCTCGCCGACCAGGTCCCCGCAACCCAGGCCGCGGTCGGCGACGCCGTCGGCGAGGAGTTCCTGGTGGACACGGGAGCGGCAACCTCGCTGCTCCTGTTCGAGCGGTTCGCGCGCGCCCACCCCGCCGACGTCTCCGACGACGGGGTCGGAGCGGCGTTGGCCCAGACCGGCATCGGGCTGTCGGCCTACGGGGTCGGCGGACGGATCGGGACCCGGCCGGTCCTCGTGAAGCGCCTGCGCTTCGGGGGGGTCACCCTCGACGACCCGCTCGTCTACGTGGCCGAATCGCCGCACGCCCTGGGGGTCGACGCCGCCGACGGCCTGGTCGGCGCCGACGTGCTCGCCCGCCTGGGCGTGGTCGTGCTCGACTACCCCGGGGGCCGGATCCTGGTCGAACCCCGATAGGCGGCGCACTTGCGCCGCGAGGGCGCCCATAGTATGCTAGCGGAGCCGAAGCAGGGCCGCGCCGGCGGCCTTCACCGGATGCCCACGGGCGATCCGGTCCTATCCAAGGAACCGCGGCAGGTTCCACGGACGTGGGGGTGCTTTGGCATCGCCGCGATTTTTTTTCCCCGTTCGAGGAGAACGCCCACATAGCACGACCGCTCCGCATCAACGACCAGATCCGCATCCGCCAAGTCCGCGTCATCGACGACGACGGCACCCAGCTCGGCGTCATGCCGACCGAAGAAGCCCTTGCAATGGCGAGGCAACGCGGGCTCGATCTGATCGAGGTGTCGCCGACCGCGGTTCCCCCGGTCTGCCGGATCAGTGACTACGGGCGCCTCAAGTACGAGCAGTCGAAGAAAGACAAAGACGCTCGCAAGAAACAGTCCAACCGGGAACTCAAAGAAGTCAAACTCCGTCCGAAGATCGAGACGCACGACTACGAGACCAAGGCTCGCATGGCGGAGCGTCTCCTGATCGACGGCGGGAAAGTCAAAGTCACTATTATGTTCCGTGGCCGAGAAATCACGTATGCGAACTTCGGGCGCCGGCTCCTGGACCGGATGGCCGCCGACATGTCGCCGATCGCGATCGTCGAGCGCGAACCGAAGCTCGAAGGCAAAAATATGTTCATGATTCTCTCGCCGCGCGCGGTCCCGACGGGGCCGCCAAAGTTTACCGCAACAATGCCGCCCGACCACGAAGAAGTCGAAGCGGCCGCCACAGGAGTCGCCAGCAATGCCTAAGATTCGCACGCACCGAGGAACCGCCAAGCGCGTCAAGGTCAGCGCCAACGGTAAGGTCACGCACCGCCATCAATTCAGCGGTTGCGGCCACATCCTGAGCAAGAAGACCAGAAAGCGCAAGCGGAACTTCCGCAAGGACCAGCCCGTGTTCTCCGGTGATCTGAAGCGGTTTGCCCCGCAGATCCCGTACCTGGTGTAGGAGTAGCGAACGATGGCACGCATTAAGCGCGGACTCAACAAAAGCAAGTATCGCCGCAAGTTGATGAAGCTCGTCAAGGGCTTCCGGGCGGGTCGCCGCCGCAACTATCGGCTCGCAAACGAGGCGATGCTCCACTCGCTCTCCTACGCCTACCGCGACCGGCGCGTGCGCAAGCGCGACTTCCGCTCGCTGTGGATCAGCCGCATCAACGCGGCCGCGCGGCGCGAGGGCCTGTCCTACTCGCGGCTGATCGACGGCCTCAAGAAGAGCGGCGTCTCGCTCAACCGCAAGGCGCTCGCCGATCTGGCGGTCATGGACCGCGCGGCATTCGACTCGCTGTTGGCGGTGGCCAAGGCCCAACTCGAGTCCCAGAGCACCAGCCGGATCGCTTCCTGATCGGAGTACGCGGATGCCTAGCTCGAGCCAGCCGAAGACCGCGCCTGGGGTAGGCATCGTCCTCCTGCTCATCCATCTCGGAGCACTGCTGGCCTTCGTCCCGGCCTTCTTCTCGTGGTCGGGCGTCGTGCTGGTGGTGTTCCTGTGGTGGCTGACGGGCGGCATCGGCATCACGCTCGGCTACCACCGCCTGCTCACGCATCGCGGCTTCAAGGTGCCCAAGCCGGTCGAGTATGCGATCGCGGTGCTCGGCATGCTGGCGTTGCAGGGTGGTCCGATCGACTGGGTCGCCACGCACCGCAAGCACCACGCCTTCTCCGACCGGGACGGCGACCCGCACAGCATCCTCCCGGGGCTGCCGTGGGCGCACGTGAACTGGCTCTACATGGACAACCCCGCGCGGCTCACCGACGCGGAGCGCAAGCGCTACGCGCCGGACCTGATCGCGGACCCGTTCTACCGCGCACTCGAACCGTTGTCGCTCGTGGTACAACTCGCCGTCGCGGTGGCGTTCTTCCTGATCGGCGGCTGGTCGCTGGTCGTGTGGGGCGTGTTCGTCCGCCTCGTCGTCACGTACCATTGCGCTTGGCTCGTCAATAGCGCCGCGCACGCCTTCGGCTACCGCACGTACACGACGCACGACCGGTCGACGAACTGCTGGTGGGTCGCGCTGCTCACCTTCGGCGAGGGCTGGCACAACAACCACCACGCGTTTCCGTTCTCCGCGCGCCACGGGCTGCGCTGGTTCGAATTCGACATGACCTGGCTCACCATCAAATTCTTGCGCGCCCTGCGCCTCGCAGAGAACGTCAAGATTCCCACCATCGAGATGATGGAACGCCTGCGTCGCACGCAGCGCCCCGCCGCCTAAGAACGGCGCCGCAGCCGCCGCGATGCTGCGGGGCATCCATCGCCACGGGGAGATCGACGGTGACGGCTTCCGCCTCCGCGGCGTCGACCACGTCTACCGCATCGAGAGCCTGAGCGACGGCGTCTTCGCGTTCGTCGTCACGCTGCTCGTCGTCTCGCTCACGGTCCCCGACACGTTCGACGACCTGCTGAAGTCGCTCGCGGGCGCCGCCGGCTTCGCCCTCAGCTTCGCGCTGATGGTCCAGTTCTGGGCGATCCAGAACCGCTACTTTCGCCGCTACGGCCTCCACGACCGCACGACGATTGCGCTGACCGCGGTGCTGCTGTTCCTCGTCATCCTGTTCACGTATCCGCTGAAGTTCCTCGTGCGGCTGCTCGTGGATTTCAGCGGCGGCGCCTCGCTCGCAACCGGCGCCATCCGGCCGGACCAGATCTGGCTGCTCTTTCTCATCTACGGGCTCGGCTATGCGGGCGTCTTCTTCATCTTCGGCGCGCTCTACCGGCACGCCGGCTCGCAGGCGGACGCGCTCGACTTGACCCCGCGCGAGCGCGTGCTCACCGGCGAGTCGGCGGAGCGCGCGTTCGGGCAGATCGTCGCGCCGGCCGCGTCGATCGCCCTCGCCGCGGGCCTCCACTTCGCGGGCCACGACGGGCTGGTCGGGCCGGTCGCCGGGTTCGTCTACCCCCTCGTCATCATGAGCGCGATCTGGTTCTCGAAGCGCCGCGCCGGCCGCGCGCTTCGCGCGCTCGGCGACGAGGGCTAGCCGGCCGCCCCGTTGCGCATTGCCCACGCCAGCGCGATCTGCGACTTCGCGTCGCGCAACTCGTCGCGCTGGACCATCGCCCAGGCGTCCGCGAGGGCGAACGTGCGCACCACGAACTCCTCGTTGTCGTCCGGCGACGGCTCGCCCGGCGTCAGCCCCTCGGCGACGAAGAAGCGCAACAGTTCCGTGCAGAAGCCCGGCGTCGAGTAGGCCGACCACAGGTAGCGCACGCGCTCTGCGCGGTAGCCCGTCTCCTCGCGCAGTTCGCGCGCCGCGGCGTGGGCCGGATCCTCGCCGGTCTCGAGCATGCCGGCCGGCACTTCCCACAGGTCCTCGCCGACGGCGTGGCGCTGCTGGCTCACGAGCACGATCGTGCCGGGCGCGGGCTGCGCGACGATGACGACGCCGCCCTTGTGTTCGACGACCTCGAACGCGCGCCGGCCACCCTTGCGCGCGTCGACCTCGTCGACGCGCAGGTTGATGACGTTGCCCTCGTAGACGCGGCGCGTGGAGTAAACGTGCATGGCCCGCTGCTTACGCCGGCTCCCAGGCGGGGTCCCGTTGCGGCAGCGTGGCGAACAGCGTCTCCATCTCGGCGGCGATTTGCACGAGGTTCGCCTGCGTCTCCGCCTTCTTCGCAAAGATCGCGACGAGCCGTTCGTAGTACCAGAGCGAGCCCTGCTTGCCGGCGTCCTTGTTGAAGCGCTCCCAAAGCGTATCGCCGATCGCTCCGTAGTCGCGCACGATGGAGCGCAGGTTGTCAAGTTTGTCGCACGCGCTCACGAGCAGAATCGACTTGTCGGTTTCGGCTTCGAGATGCTGGAGGTACGTGCGCTTGCGCTCCCCCCACGGCGGCTTTTTCTCGCCCTTCGCGGTGTCGGCGAGCGAGTCGCTGCACGCGTCGACGATGCGCGCCACGTCGTCGCCGAAGAGTTCCCTGATACGCTGCAACTGCGGTTTGCCGCCCTGGTCTTCGGCGGCGTCGTGCAGCAGCGCGGCGATGG
>Ga0182016_10002272_pt1 | contig 22749 bp, 11 predicted proteins | sample 712S2MmetaG_FD_120491 | JGI IMG/M metagenome (GOLD analysis project Ga0182016, IMG submission 120491) | Permafrost microbial communities from Stordalen Mire, Sweden - 712S2M metaG | ecosystem: Environmental > Terrestrial > Soil > Wetlands > Permafrost | place: Sweden: Stordalen | collected... | reverse complement strand
TCGAAGCGACGGCCAAGCAGACTGCGCCCGGCGAAGTTCACGTAGCTTTGCGCGAAGCTGGCGCCGCCCACACGCTGCGTCCGATTCTGGCGGAAGCGGTAGCGGTGTTCGCCGCGCGCTATCCGGATTCCGGCCCGCCGCGCCCCTTTGTGCTCGAAAACGAAAAGCGGTCAGCCTGGACTCCCGAACAACTCTATCGCACAGGCATGTTTCACGGTTCCCTGATGCAAGGCGCCAAGAGCGTAGAGCGCACCGGGCGCAATGGCTGTAGCGCGACACTCGAAGCCCTGCCACACACGCAGCTCTTCACCGATAATCCGCGCCCCGCATTTCTATTCGATCCCGTGCTGCTGGATGCGGCCGGACAAGTGGTCGCGTACTGGTTTTGGGAAGCCATCGAGAAGGGCACGGATCTGTTCCCGTACCGCGTGGGCGCGTTCCATTGTTATGCGCCGGCTCCGCCCACGGGCACGCTGCTGGAATGCCGTGTGCTGCGGCGGTTCGAAAGCGACGCGGTGATCCATTCCGACATCGAAGTGCTGGACCGCGCGGGCAAGGTCTACTACCGGCTGGACAACTGGGAGACGCGCCGCTTCCCGCAGCCGCCGCGCTTTCTGCGCCTGCGTATCGATCCGCGCACGACGTACATTGCGACGCCATGGAAGGAGCCGCTCGCCGCCATCGCCGGAAAACGCGGCGTGGCTTGCTGCCGCGTGGAGGGCCTGCCGCAGGAATTCCTAGAGTCCTCGCACAGCGTCTGGCTGAAGACGCTGGCGTACCTGGTGCTGAGCCGCCGGGAGCGCGCCACGTGGGACAATCTGCAAGCTTCGCCCAAGGAGCGCTATGACTGGCTGCTGGGACGCTGCGCCGCCAAAGACGCGGTGCGCATGTTGATCCAGGAGCGCTTCGGCGAGCAGTTATGCGCCGCCGATGTGGAGATCGTGACTGATGCTGCGGGCCGCTTATCGGTGGAGGGCGCGTGGAAGCACCGGCTGGGCGTCAGTCCGGCGGTGGCCATTGCCAATTCCGGCATCGCGGGTGCGGTGGCCGCGCTGACGGCGGCGGATCTGGCGGGAATCGATCTGACCGCACGCGCGGCTTGACTTATTTAAGTCGCTACGTTATATTTGCATTTGTGAACCCGGATTCGATCCGCACCAGCATCGACGTGCCCCGCGATCTCCACCGCCGCCTCCACGAGGTTGCGGCCCGGAAGGGTTGCTCAGCGCGCCAGTTGATTCTGCGCAGCATCGAACGGGCCGTCGAGGAATCGACGCCAAAGCGCCCACGCCGGCATCTCCGCCTCGATCCGCCCATCATACCTTCCACGGGGAAACCAATCGATCTGACTAACGAGCAGATCTATGACCTCATTGATTTTCCCTGATGTGAACGTTTGGTTGGCACTGCTGCACCCAGATCACGTTCATCGCGCTGCCGCCGAGAAATGGTGGGAATCGGATCTCACCAGCGTAATCGGTTTTCTGCGGTTAACTCAGATTGGCGTCCTGCGCCTGCTCACTACCGCGGCCGTCATGAACGGCAAGCCACTGCGCATGCCCGAAGCATGGGCCGCTTATGACCGGCTGTTTGACGACGACCGCGTGACCTTTTTTGATGAACCACGCGGAATCGACGATGCCTTTCGGAAATACGCGCGCAAGAACCACGCATCCCCGAAACTCTGGGCAGACGCCTGGCTGTTGGCCTTCGCCGAATGCGCCGATGGCGTTGTAGTTACATTCGACCAGGCCCTGGCCGCTCGTGCCAGTCATACCTTCTTGCTGAGTTGAATCGGCTGCCGCTACTTCAAGCGGGCGCCCTCCGCGCCCGCCGTACGTTCTGAAGGACCCCAGGTCACGATGCCCGTGGCCCCGAAGTTCCATACCGAAGCGATGGCCAGACCGCACAAACTGGCGATAGGCCACCAGATTCCGTTGGCCAACAAGAACCTGGCCACCGCGTAGTTACTCAGACTCCCTATCGAACACGCGGCGCAGAACAACAGCAAGCCGCTTACGAATCTTCCGCCGCGGCGGCGCCGGTCCCGGTAGGTGAACATGTTGTTCAACGCGAAGTTTCCCACCATGGCGATTACAATAGCTGCGATCAGAGCCGTGGAAAACGAACAGTCCAGCCGGCGGTAGAGCACCCAAAGCGCGCCCAGATGCACCGCAACGCCGGCTAATCCGACCAGGCAGAACACTGCGAAGCGGATTGGCAGCCATGCGCCCACCAGCTTGTCGCAGACCAAATAAAGGTACTCGACCCCCACGTTGATATCCAGCTTGCTCTGTCCATGCTTGCGCGCCTGGAAGACGTAGGGCACTTCGGCGATGCGCACCGGGCGCGGCGACGAAGCCACCAGGTCCAGCAGGATCTTGAATCCCACGCCGGTCGTGCGCCGCACGACCTCGCCGAAGAACTCCCGCGTCAGCATGAAATACCCGCTCATGGGATCGCTCAGGTCGTGCCTGCTAATGAGCTTGCTGACCCGGCGGCCCAACTGACTCAGGGCCACCCGCTCGCGCGCGAACTCCCCCATTCCGCCGCCCTGGATGTTCCGGCTGCCCACGACCAAGTCGTAGCTTCCGCTGCGGATCTTGTCCAGCATGATTGGCAGAGCGGATTCGTCATGTTGCAGGTCGGCGTCCATGACGGCCAGATAGGGCGCGCCGCTGCTTAACATTCCTTCCAATCCGGCCGAGGCCAATCCCCGCCTGCCAATCCGCTGGATGATCCGCACTCGCGGCGCTGTGCGCGCGATCTGCCGGACCAGTTCCGCCGTGCCATCCGGGGAGTCGTCGTCTACGAAGACGACCTCGAATACGACGCCGTTCAACACACTCTGCAACCGTTGTAGCAGCGGTACGACGTTCTCCCGCTCGTTGAAAGTTGGAACGGTAATGGTGAGCTCCAGAGAGCGGTCGCCGTCTTCGGAAGGCTCTCCGCGTTCGACCGTTTCCGTTGCAGGGTCGCGCATCTCTAAAAGGGCGTCCTTATGTCTCATGTTACCCTAACGTCCAGGTCGTCTGCACCGGCACGCTGGCTGCCTGCGGTCACGTCTCTCTCGATGCCAGTCACTGCCGGGCCTTCCCGTACACCAGCCAGCCGGGAAGTTCGGGGTCATTCACCTGGTAGCTATACTCCGGCATATACTTCATCAAGTCGTACTCAAGTAATTGCCGAGTTCCGTCAGCGCCAAATGCAATGATCCGCGGGTCCTGAGGAATATACGCCCGGAAGTCCGCCATACTTACCGCCTCGCCGGCCAATAAGCGTTCGACTATGCCGTAACTGTAATGCCAAAACCGGTGTTCGGCACAATAGTGGGCGAGCGGAAGCCACGGAAAGTATGCCTCACCCGGATGCCGCTTCAGGTACTCGAAGGCTACTTCCTGTCCAGCTTGAGGCAGCCGCTTGACGCTCGCGCGGATATCGAAGACCAGAGGAGCTTCGAACAGCGCCAGCGGCAGCATGGTGCCCACCAAGACCGCGACTGCCAGGCGGCGTGCGGAGCCGCTGCGCGCGCCACGTGCGAAATCCGCCAGCATCACTGTAAGTCCGCACGTAAGGAAGAACAACGCGAAACTTAAGCTATTGGTATCGCCGCCGGCTTTGGCGCGACCGGCGATCGAGAAGGGGAGCAGCGCGACGCCCACCAGCAGGAGTGGCACGGAGCGGTTCGCCGCCATGGCGCGCAGCCTTGATCCACGAAGCTGCCCGGTCGTCCAGAGATATACCCCGCATGCCAACAAAAGGACCGGCACAGGCATGGACAGGAGGATGAAATTCCGCATCGCCTGGATCGCACCCACAATGTTCCACGGATGATGCGCCGGCAGCCAGATCAGGCAATGATAGAGGTGCTCGGGGCCCGCCACATACAGCGCGGCGGCACTGGCCACGCCGCCCGCCACAACCAGCCAGAGCAGGTAACGCACGGCCCGGGCGCGCCCTCCGGCCGCCCACAAATAGACAGCCAGCGCGATCGGAACAGGCAGAAACATCTGCTTACAGAAAATCGAAAGAACTGCGCACCAAGCGGAAGTCGGCAGCGCCAGGCGCCGTTTCTCCAGCCCGCTAGAGTACAGCGCGGCGCAAGCCATCCCGCCAAAGGCCAGGCCGGGACCATCGGCGTGAATGTTGAAGCACGAATACTTGAGCGGCTCGAGAAAGCACATGAGAAAGCCGGCCGTAAGGAAAGCCATGCAGTCGATAGCGCTTCGCCCGGCTCTGAATGACGCAAGATGCACGAATGCGGCCGTTGAAAAGCAGAGAAGCGCGGTGATAGCCGCCCCCGCCAGAACCGCGCTATTCGGCGAAGAAAACAGCGTGGCGGGCAGATACACTATGGCAAACATCGGCCCGTACACGACGCTGTAAAGTGGTCCCCCAGGCGGCAACAGAACGTAGAAATTGATGCCTCTGCCTAGAGCCAGCGACGGCATCAGCCGGGCGCCGTTGAAACTCCACAGAGGCGTCTGCAACAGCCGGTGACAGACTGCGAAGAACAGCACCAGGGCCGCGCCGGCCAAACCAGTTTTATGTAATGTCCGCTGCCATCCCGAACGGCGTGGCGTCACGGCGCTTAACGGGATGGGGGCGGTTGGCATTCGCTAACTGGGACTTATGCGGGCTTCGAAGAAACTCGCCAGGCGATCCGCAAGACCGGGTGCTTAACCGCGTTGGCGTGCCCTCTGGGCCCGGCTCTCACCGCGCCGCGACCGTAGTTTCCCAAAAACCGTTAAGCACGCCGGACAACCCCAGCGCCGTCGTCGGGCACGCTAGCCATGATACGCCATGCGAGCCGCTGCTGCAAGGGCTTGTGCGACAGGGCTTGTGCGACAGGAGCGACGGGAACGAAAGCGACTCCCATGCGCTTGACTTGAAGTACTCCACCGAGTGGTCCGCTGCCGAACGCCAAATAGCCGAAGCTTTGACGCTGCTGTCCAACACCGCCTGCAAGCTGCGCAGGAAACGCAGTGATCCCCAAGCGCTCGCGTACGGAAATTCGACGGTCAAATTCGACGGTCAGAGGTCGTGAGCTTCGATTATGGGACTCCCTGGATTTGCCACGGGCCCACCTGTAAGGTCGCGCCGCCCGCGTTTTGATAGCGGAGGCGGTAGTACAACTCCCGCTGGGAAATGCCCGGAATAATAATCGTACATGGCGGACTGCCACACGTTATCCCAGTCGGGGTTTCGCTTGCGAACTTGAAGGGCTGATACCCGCTCGGAATCGTTGCCGCCGTCGCCTCGCACAGGTCCAACCGGGTGGTACAGTACGGCACACCGGATTGCGCGTACTCCTGATACCCGAAGTCGATCACCGTGTTGTTCGTTCCGGCTGGGGGCGTGAAGGACACCGAGATGGGCACGAAGTTGCCCCGGTTCACACTGTCCAGTGCCGGGTACGGCGGCATCTGCATCATCCACAGTTCTTCCCGGTCGTAGTTCAGGAATTCCGCCCTGTATAACATCCAGGAGTTATCCGGCAACATGGCATTGTTTTCGAGATTTGACACCATGCGCAGCCGGCAGGTCGAACTGGACAGTGCCCGCGTGTACGCCCCATAGTAGTCCGTATGCTGGAGAGTATACTGGATGGCTGTGTCGGTCGCTTTGGCTAGGTTTTCGATACAGATATCGTTGCCCACCCCCATCGGCGCTCCGGGATGGTAGGACCCCGCGTCACATCCCAGCAAGATCACGCCGGGACAATTTGCGTAGACATCCCCGACACTGCTGCTCGAAACGCATTCGCCGCCCACGCGCGAAATACAGTACGTATATGCGCTGCCGCTGCCGGCGCCGATGCTGGAACTGGGACCGCTGACATCCCGAAGTGGATGCGACCCGCAGGTAGCCGTGGTCGCCATAAGTTTCCGGTTAGTGTAACTCGCCCCATTGGAACCGGTCGCCGGCGTGCCGGCATTGGCGCCGGAATAGAAGTCGTCCGCGTCCGTGACCGTGCCCGGACGATAGCGGTACAACTGTCCGGAGACCCAGGAGAAGTTGGGAGCGGAGGATTCTCCTGTCAGTACCACATTGTCGAAAGCTTGCAGCGATTCGTAAGCGGAGGCATTTGTCCCGGGAGGATTAGGATGGGTTTGCGCGTCGCCCGCAAAAGGCACGCCGTACACACCGGCAAAAGGCGGATTGATGCCGACGAAATTCACACCCGGTACGGCATACGGAACTTCGTTCGCCGAAGCCAGGCCGAAGAAGGAAGGCACCACTCCAAGTTCGGTTTGGTAATCTCCGGGCCATTGCAACGGAGATCCGATAATAGACGCGGGTAGCGCCCAGGTGGGCACGTTAATTGTCACCGATTCCCCGCCGCTGCGATATTCGCCATGCCCCATGCTGATGTTATTGTCCTGCCGCAGGCAATCGCCATGCGGGTCTGGCGATCCCCCGCAACCGGTCAGCGGATTCCACCATACTTGCATGCCCTGGCTGGCGCAGTATCCGCAGACCGGCGAGGAACTCTGGTAGCTTTCCCAGCGCATAATCAGGCCGCTCGAAATGGCTTTCTCCACGCCGCCGTAGGTTCCGCGCTGGAACACAGTTAACCCTTGCGCCCCCCCATAATTCTTGCTGACAACGGTCATCAACTCATTGGCCTCTCCAGACCAGTTGCACGAGGAGCTGGATGTGCCAAAACAGGCCGTATCTCCGATCTGTGTAGTGCGCAGTTCCCCGGGATTTCCCAGGAATCCGGTTAACACCGTGCCCGTGAAGTAGGGTTCGTACCCGGTTGCGGTATTCACGGCGCTTACGATCGTCACGGGCGTCGGACAGGAGGACGCGGTTCCCACGGAATCGTTCGCGCTGGTAGGTGCGGCAGCCGCCCCGTATCCCGGCTGGGTGATGGCAATCGTCGCATTGGCCCAACTGTTCAACGTTCCCAGCGTCACGGTGGCCGCGCCGTTCTGTAAGCCGTTATTGAAACTACGCAACAGGCAAGTGGTCCCCACGGCTCCTGTGGGCGGTGTCCCGCTCACCGAAGTAACCGACGCCAAGGTACTATTCGTGAAGCTGTTCATCTGGACGGCGATACAGTCTGCCGTCGGGGAGAGCGTGGTGCCGAACGTATTGCATTTGGCTGGGCCGCTCGCCGGAATCGCGGCGCTGGATGTGGTGATGGGAGCCTGCTCGTTGGCGTCGATCATTACCCAGCCCGTTTCGCCGCTCTCCACCACGGTATGCATGTTATGCCCCGTCAACGCAGCTTGACCGGGCGCGATCGCACCTTTAGGGGTGTTGAATGTATTGATCGCGCCGATAATCTGAGGCCCGCCTGCTTGTCCGGCGTGTGCCGGGTTGCCATCTCCGGGGCTGTATGCAATCAGCCATCCGGGACTATCCCCATTGTAGGAAAGACAATCCAGGAAGAAGATGCCCCGGCTGGTCGCGGCGGTCAGGCTGCAAGTCCACCCGCTGTCGAGATGGCCCTGGGATTGACTAAATTGCGTCGGAATGAAGGTCGGATCGAAGGCGAGCATCTGTTGCACGATGCCGCAACCTACCCCGGAAACACCCAAACACGTGGTTGTGGAAACTTGCGGGGAAAGGTTGGTCCATTTCATCGTCCAGGAAAATGGCGTGGTCGTGCTCCAGCTCGCCGAATAAGCATCCGAAGCCGTGATCGAAGCGTTGCCGATTTGAGAACTGCCGCCTTGTACGGCGGTCAACTGCACGGGCGTAGCCGCCGGGGTGAACACGACCTGAATCACCAGTGGACCGCCGACTCCCAATTGAGAAGTCGGATCCGAACCAACCACATAAAAAGTGAAATTGGATTTTGTCTGGTCGATCTGGGCGCTTTCCGGCATAGGAGCCGTAGTGCGAGACCAGGGGTTGGTGATCGCAGCGGTACCCGACCCGGTACTGCTGGATACCGGCTGGCCCCAGTAGACGACGCTCGGGACGGTTGGATTGATCCAGTACATCCCGCCCCACAAGCAGAAATAGCCGCCATACACCAGTTGGTTGAAACAAGCCGTACCCGCGCCATTATCCGTGATGCCCGGCACATAACTGCCCACGGCGCCGACAGTGGCCGCGGTGAGCGTAGCCGTACTGCCGTCGGTGGGCGCTACGTCGCGCCAAAGCATGACGGAGAAGTTCTGCTCGCACCAATAGACACTCCCTGTAGGAGGAGCCCCGGCAATCTGAATATAGTTGCCATTCAGGCCTCCCCCAGTGGGATCGGTGAACGAAACGATGCGATATTCGGCTGCGGTGCTGGCTGCCGGCGGGGACGTACAGGCGTCGTTGTTCGACGAAATACGGATGGTTCCCGCGCCTCCCGTAATCCAATAGAGGCTGAACGAATCGCCGCTACTCGTGTTGTTTTGAAGGTAATAATTGCCGCCGTTCTGGATAACCGTTCCCGTACCGGAGTGCGCTTTGATCTCCTGGGCGTTCAGGCGGGGATTGCTATCGAACAACCAGGTGTTGACGCCATATTGCGTGGAATCGTACTGCCCGAAGATCTCCATCGCTCCGCTGGTCTGCGGAGCCGTTATCCTTTGCACTGGACCCGCGCAACTGCTCCCGCCATTTGCCGCCAGGCATGCATCCAGCACCCGGAAAGCGGCATTTGCGGAATTGACATAGCCCGTAAAGGTCACACCGATTTGCTCGATGCTGAAACCAGATAGGTAATTGGTCGTCCAGGGAGCGGTGTTTGTCACCGGCAGCCGCAATACCAGAGGCATCGTGCTATTCCCCACCGTGGTGCTGCCCGAGCCACCCGTCACAATGCCGCATGGATTCGACCAAGGGCCAGCCGAATCACACGGTGTTGTCTGGCCCTGGTTGAAGGCGGATCCGAACGAAAATGACCAGGTTGTCGGCTGATTCCCGCGCATAGTCACACGCGCCGTGTTCAGGCCAGTCTCGGCGTCGTTGAACGACTCCGGAGTCAGGCCTGCCGAAGCTTCCGGGAAAGGCTGATTCCCAGGAGTGGAATCGGTTAACCACGGATCGCCGTAGACCTGCCCGAGCGGAATATTGGTTGTGGCGAACGTAAAAGGCAAGGTGTCGCCCGTGGAGGGGCAGGTGATCAAGCCAAAGTACGGCGTATACGCTTCGAGGGACCTTGAAAAATGGCGCACGCCCAAGTATGGGCCGGCAGTCGCGTACTGCACGGTGCGCTGGCCGATGACCACCCTGCGGGAAAGCCCGCTGGCCACCGTGCTCGGGCGGCTCAGATCGACATTGGAATTGGCGAAGGTGCCTGAGTCCACATCCAGGACCAGCGGCGTCAAGCCAACGCTCTGGCTAACCTGGATCGTGCAAGCGTTTCCGTCCGGCGCCGTATAGGCAATCAAGGCCTGCGTGGCGGTCGTGCCAACCACGCTGAAGTTCCCGATGGCTGCCAGGCACGAATACGCGCCGATGATCGCCAGCGCTAGCGGCTTCATCGCGTCAACCCCTGCATCTTCATCGCCCACCAGTCAACGTAGAGAATTTCGCTGCTGGTTCCCGTACCTTGGACCAGGAATTCGGGAGTCAATACGGCAGTCGGGGCGGTAGCAATACTTCCCGCATTAGCCCCGTTGATCTGAAACTGGATGGTACCCGGCGTGGAGGAATAGATCCGCGTGTGATACCAGGTATTCGCGGCAACTGCCAGACCGCTGTCGTAACAGGTTTGCACGCCGCCAACGATCACTTCATATACCCAGTCCGTGGTACTTTCACCGGAAGAACATCCGCCGCCAGACGGATCGTAACGCACCGCAATCTCATTTCCGCTGGCCGGATGGTATGCGTTGTCCTTATCCGCGAACCCTGTCAAGTACCTCACATTCGCGACCGAGGAGGAATCGGTCTCAATAATGGCTTGCGCTTCCCAATAGGACCATACGCCTCCCGAGCCCAGACTTGTGATGGAATTAACATCCCCGCTGTTCGGATCGGATAAACTGATCACGCAGCCATTACCGCTGGCTGTTTTGGCCTGCATCAAATAGATTCCCGGGTGATTGGCTGCTCCAGGGGCATAACCGTCTCCACAGGACGAACCCAACTGACTGATGCCCCACTGTAATTGTCCGATCATGGCACTGGAGTTCTTTCCAGGCATGAAGTCGTCAACTAGGCTTAGCACCGAAGAATCGAGGGGAGTGAAATCGACCGTGCCGGAACTGTTCGTCAGGTTATTGCGGAAGGTGTAGCCGCCGCCGCTTCCGCCGCCCGCGCAGGACCAGCCTCCGTTCACGTACATGGCCATGGCCCCGAAGCCGCCCGCCGCGCATGCCGTGCTCTGCGTGCAATTCGAGCAATATAGAATAGTCCCGTTAGCGGCGCTGCCGAGATTGGCGAACGTGGAGCTGCCCACTTGCGCTGAATTGCCCAGCGTGAGATTCGTCGCCGACAAGTTGCCGGTCTGGGTATTATCGTTGATCACCGCCATCACCGCATTGCTTTGCGGAAACTGCGGCGACCATCCGGCCACGTGTACCGTAGGCACCGGCAGCGAAGTGTAGCGGTTGGAGGCGCTGCCGCCAAAATCGAAGAAAACGAAATCGGCTTGACTGGGCGCACCGTTAAACATGGTGCCCGGCACTGGATTTGCCGAGTTGGCGAAGATCACGCTGGGCCCGACTTCGCTCGCGAAGTCGATCTGATAACCCGTGTTGTTGAACATCTGGAGCGTGAAATTTCCGGAGCCGCCGTTCAGCCGTAATGCCGCCGTGGTGGTGTTCACCACGTTCCCCGCAATGATTTGGCTGGGAGCCCGCACCTCCAAACCCGTGGGGCCGGAGAATTCCGCGGCCGACAGGTTATGGCCGCCGGCGCCGCTGTCGATGAGCATTCCCCATCCCGTAGCCGTCGTCGCCGTGATCTGGCTTCCATCGAGCGAACTATTGCTGTATATGCCGCCCAGTGTATTCAAGAACGAATTGATATTCGAAAGATGACCGTTGCCGTTGTAAGTGCTGGAGGTTTGGATCTGCATTCCCCAACCGCCGTTCTGGTAGAGCACCAGTTCTACGAAATCGGAATCGTGCGGGCCGCGGAACGTCCAGCCGTTGCCGTTGTTGAAGGCTGACCGGATCCCGGTGAAATAGCCCTCCAGGTCGTCGAACGGCGTAGCGAAACTGGAATCCACGCCCCACTCCGTGTAAATCCCGTCCGAATACGCATTCCGTACGGACACATCGGTCATCGAGAGGCCGTGGCCATATAACCGGATGCCGTAGCTGGCGCCCGTTTGGTTACTCTTGTTGCCGTCGATCGTGCAGCCGCGGATTTCGCCGCGGAACAAACCGTACTTGCTGTTCTTGCCGGTCAGCGCCGCGAAGTTCGTCTGTGAAACCACATCCTGATTGGCGCTGTTTTTCAGCATCAAGGTGGCCACTCCCGCGCCGGCGCATTCGATCTTGCCCGTCCCCGTTTGGTCGGTCAGAGAGTCGGAAAAACGGACGCCGCCCACCGTGTGCGTCCCCACCCCAAAGTAGATCTTCTGGCCTTTTGCCAAGGTGATGACGCTGTTGATGACGTAAGTGCCGTGGTCGGCCCGAACTTCGCCGGCGCCCGAGGCCAGTGCCGCGGTAAAGGCGGCCGAATCGTCTGTGACGCCGTCGCCTTTGGCTCCGAAGTCCTTCACGTGAACCACATCCTGCAGCTTGGAAGTCACCGTGCGCGTCACCGCACCCGTGCCCGTCTGTAGGAACGTGCTAGTTCCCGTCTGCTGCTGTGTCCACGTATTCGTGGCCGTACACAGATATTTGTTTTGTCCGGGTATGGCATCGGTCGCGAAGTACTCCGCGCCCTGGGTGCAGTTTGCCGGCAATTGCGCGGTGGTCCCACGCTGCGCGGGTAGTGTGTACGTCGCTCCTGACGCGTCCCACGGACCCAACTGGATACGGCCGCCATTTACTACTGTCTGCCCTCTAAGAAGGGCCCCGCTCCCCAACAGGAGAATCGAAAGCTGAAAGCCGATGGCTGAGTGCTTCATGTCTAGTAATTCCTCACTATCGTGGCCCGGTAAGTGGCGCTCGGCGGAGTCAAGCCAGTTCCCGACAGGTTACAAAGGCGGATCGTTACCGTGTTCGTGCCACTCACCAGCATGATGCCGAACACTCCAGCCGGCAGCACGGGCCAGCCGGGCGCCACGGCGTCACCGGGGTTGGCGCCGGCCACGGTGATGGTCTGATCCGCCGCGCACGTGCCTGTCGCAATGCTGGGGAAGTTCAGTGTTGCCGAGTTCATCAGGTAGGTAGGGATCACGCCATTGTCTACGGCGAGCGTGCTCTGTCCGGGAGCCTCGGTAATGACGATCCCTTGGCCGCCGGCCAGCGTCTTCGCGCTCAGAAAGGCGCGTTGATCGGTTCCCCCCGGGTTGTTCCAACCGCCATTGCTTGCCGTCCAGGTGTACACCGGCAAAACGTTCGGCGGAAAGGATGTAACGCCAGCCTGCTGGGTGCAACCTGCCGAGCACGTTACGGTCAGATTGTGCCCTACCATCAGAATGCCGGAACCATTGACGTATACATACGCCGTGCCCGTCCCGCTCCCGCTGATGGTGGCGGTGGCGCTGTTGCTTATGCTGTACACCTGGTAACCGAAGCGCACGTTGCACGGCGACGTGGACGTGCACCCGGCGCCGATGCTCAGCACGGTGGAGGACGTGCGTGTGACGGCCAGATCGCCGAGTTGATAGGCCATCGTAACTCCGCCGCCGCTGCCGGAAACGTTGGACGGGAGCCACGCCCCCGCCGAAGAGTTCCATACCAGGGCCTGCCCGTTGCCGGGAAGCGTGCTGGACACCGGCTGTCCCTGAATGGCTTTCACTGTGGCGCTTGTCAGCGTGCCGCCGAGATCGCCGCCCGCACTGGGTAGTTGGCCGGAGGCAACCGTGCCCGATATCTGCCCGAAGCCGTAATCTCCAGTCTGGGCGGTGACAGCGCCGGTTCTGCCGAATATGCTGCTTACCGCGCCGCCGCCGCTCCCGCCGCACGTTCCTCCGCAGGTGATATTGCCCGTCGCATAAATGTTTCCCTGTACCGTCAACGGCTGTGATGGCGTCGCCGTCCCGATGCCTACATTGCCGCTACTGTAATAGATAGGAGGGCTTGGCGCGAACGTCGACGGGATGCCGGTCAACCGGCCCCCGGACCATGTGAGCGTCAACCACGATGGATCGGAGTAGCTGACTGTCTGACTCAGTGCGTTGGTCACTTGCGCCGCAGTGTAGTCTCCTGGCTGGGCTGTGACCGTGCCGGTTCTGCCAAACACGCTGCTTACCGCGCCACCGCTCGATACGGTGCCCGGTTGCCACGCGGCTGCTCCGGAATTCCACAGCAGCGCCTGGCCATTGGCCGGAGCAGTGTTCGCCACCGCCCGGTTTTGGATGCCGGCCACCGTGGCGGCGGTCAGAGTGCCGCTCACATCTCCGCCCGCGCCGGGAAGTTGGCCGGAGCCGATGCTGCCCGTTATCTGCCCGAAGTTGTAATCGCCGCTTTGCGCCATGACCGCGCCCGTTCTGCCAAACACGCTGCTTACCGCGCCGCCCCCCGTGCTCACTGACGCCGTGCCCGCGCCGTTCACTACGCAATAGCCTGTCTGCGCCGTGCTGAAATTGACTGTGACGTTGTAGGTCGTCGGACTGATCTGGATCTTGTCCGGCTCTACACGCTGCGGTGGCGTCGAATTGTCATAGCAATCCACAACCAGGTTGGCCGTTCCGAACTGATGCACAGTCCCCGGAATCGTGATGTTGGCTTGTGCTGCGAACGCATACGCGGAATTACCGGCTTGGGCCGGTGCCGGCTGCCACTGGTTTTGAGCGGCGTTCCATTGCAATACCTGACCACCGGACGGAGCCGTGTTGCTCAGATTCCTTCCTTGCAGCCGATTCACCGTCAGTCCGCCCGGAGCGCCCGAAATGTCTCCGCCTAGCGCGAACCATTGGATGCTGCTCCCGTTGCTTGACAGCACTTCGTTTGCGGTGCTCGAAGTCACCGACAGGCTGTTGCCTTCCACCGTCCACGTGTTAGCCGGATTGCACGCATATACATTGCTCCCCGCGGGCGCCGTCGTCAGGAAGAAGAACTGTCCCACCGCGCAGGTAGACGGTAGGCTGTTTCCCGTCTGCATCGGTTTAGTGGATCCGGCCGCTGAAAAATCGACGCTCTTGCTCTGCGTACGCAAATCAACTGACGTCTGGCCCTCTCCCGTAGCGCCAAACACGCTCCAAAGGAAGAGGCCTGCTGCAAGTCTGCATTTGTTCATTTGTTCGCAAGGCCTCTAAGTAGGCTGGAAGCCGTGTCGGCTCGACAGGACGAGGCCACTCCTGATATGAGTGCAGCACACGATCGGGCGGAACTAACCGGTCAATCGCCGCAAGTCATAGAAAGTACGGCATTGAAAAGTTGGCGCGGCGTGTGACCCGCTAAGCCGCAATAGCAGAGGGCTGAAAAAGGCACACGTATCGCTCATTCGGACCACAGACTAAAGTCTGTGCCACCCGTTATCAATGACTTAGCTGCAGATGGTGGCACAGGCTTCAGCCTGTGAGGGCCTTTCTCAGCATCCTGATAGGTGCGCGACACAAGAGTGAAGGATGCGTCGCTGCGGAACAGTCCAGAACATTCCGGACTGTTTGGCGCGCCTGCCTATCCAACCAGTGACTCTCAGCCCTGGGACTGGCCGGGGGGTGTGCAGCTTGTCTTCTCGGAGTTGACCGCATAACCGATCACCCCCAGCTTCTTCATACGCTCCTGCGACTCGCCCACAATGTCGGTCGCGGGAACCTCCGCCAGTAGCCATTCCCGGTACTGGCGCACGGATTCGGCCGCGGGAACCTTCGGCTGCCAGCCCAGCGCGCGAATCGCGGATATGTCCGAGATGGCGTGCCGCGTATCTCCAAACCGGAAGCGGCCATCCAGCACCGGCGCAAATTCCATGCCGTAGGCTTCCGCTACGATACGCGCGAACTGCAGCACCGTATAGTGGGTCCCGCCGCCTACGTGGAAAACTTGATAATCGGCTTGCGGATGATCCAGCGCCAGAAGGTTGGCCGCGACCACATCCTGGATGTTTACGAAATCCCGGAGTTGCCGCCCATCTTCATAAACAATCGGCTGCCGTTTCTGGTAGCAGGACAGGCTGAATACGCGGCATGCGCCGGAGTAGGCGTTGCGAAAAGACTGCCGCGGGCCTTGCACGATGGAGTAGCGCAGGGCCACCGTGGGAATGGCGTAGCGCCGGCCCAGATGGATGGCGATGCGTTCCTGGCATTGTTTGGAGATGCCGTACGGATTCTGCGGATTGCCCACCAGCTCCGTCCCCGCTACCGGTGTCATGGCTGCCTGGCAGTGCGGACACGGCAGGTCCCATTGCGCTGCCTCGAGTTGTTCCCGGGAACGGCTGTCCGGGAGCACCTGCCCGTGGTTTGGGCAGTCATATAGGCCCTCGCCCAGCACCGCCTGCGACGAAGCTACGATCACTTTGCGGACAGGCAGCCGCTGGCTCACGATCACTTCGTAGATCAGGGCCGTGCTGGCGGCATTGACGTTGATAAAACGACTGAAGTCCGGCAGATAGTCCTGATAAGCCGCCAGATGATAGACCACGTCCACGCCGGCCAAGGCTTTGGCCACCGCATCCGGATCCCGCACGTCGCCGCGTATGCGTTCAAATTCCGGGGACAGATAGTCGGGCCAGCCGCCTACATGGACTGGAGGCTCGAGACTATCCAGGAGGCGCACGTCATATCCGCGCGCCAGCAGCGCCTCGGCTGTATAGGAGCCGATGAAGCCGGCCCCGCCTGTGATCAGAATTCGCATATATGCAAAATGATAAGCAATGTCGATGACTTAGGGCTGCTCGCCGGCAAGCGAAGCAACCTCCAACTCGACGGGACACTCGACTAACTGATGTCCCACCCTTCTCTGTTGAAAAATAATCTTGCTGCCATCCGGTTCCACGGATATGGGCAACTCCCGATAATCCTCCAGGGCCTTCCGTACGGCCTGCTGGTGTGCGGGGTGGCAATAGAGCAACAAAAAACCTCCCCCTCCGGCGCCACAAATCTTGCCGCCCAGCGCTCCGGCAGCCAAAGCCTTCTGATACATCTCTTCGATCTCGGGATTACTGATGCCGTCCGCAAGCTCGCGCTTCAGTATCCAGCCGTCGTGCAGAACCCGGCCCAGTTCCCACAGCCGCCCGCGATCCAGCGCTTCCCCAGTTCGTCCGGCCAACGCCTTCAGGCTATGGAGTTGTTTTACGTTGATCTCCGTGCGCCCGTCCTGGACCGCCAGGATGGCCGCCGACTTCCGCGTGCGCCCGGTGTAGAACAGCAGAATCTGGCTGGACAGGTTGTGGAACAACTCGGGCCGCCTCTGGAACCGCCGTACACCCACGCTATCGTCCTTGCGGAAGCGGAACTCGCAGATACCCCCGTACGCCGCGATGTACTGGTCCTGCTTGCCGATCGGCTTGCCGCAAAGCTCGATCTCGATCTCGCAGGCTTCCCGGGCCAGTTGTTCCGCCGTCACCAACTCGCCCTTGTAGCCGTACAATGCATGCAACAGGCCGACCACCAGGCTGCTGGAGGATCCCAGGCCGGAGCCTTCCGAGGGCACGTCGGCCAGCATGGTGATCTCCACCGCCGCCTGAATGCCCGTTCGCACCAGCGCCTCGCGCACCAGCTCGTGCTGCAGATCGCTAACTTTTTGGACGATCTCTTTCTTGGAATAGCTGACGTAGATCAGATCGTCGAAACGCGGCGAAACGATCACGTAAATATACTTATCGATCGCCGCGCTGACCACCTGGCCTTCGTGCTCTCGATAGTAGCGCGCGAAATCGGTCGCGCCTCCCGCAAAGCTGATGCGCAATGGCGTTTGAGAAACGATCATCTTCTTGTTCGGTGGCGAGCGGGGCAAACTGCCGGCGTGAACTCCCCACCCCGTTCGCTATCGACAATTATGCCACACGGGGCAAGCTGGCGAGCCGCGACCGCTACCGAGCCGCGACCGTCAGGGAGTGCCCCTTGGTCCTACGGACCACCAAAGGTAAAGAAGACGCACGGAACAGTGGGGCGGGCGCCCTCGCCCGCGGACCGGCGCCCCGCCGGTCCACCGGCCGCAGGCCGGCAGGGGTTTCGTCCTCAACGGAGCGGTTTCCCAAAAAACTGTTAAGCACGCACCGCAATCCGTTATCGTATTTCCAGATTTTGCAGGCTATACCCGAAGGCGCGCACTCGCGTCTCATAGCGCGCGATCCATTCCTGGATGGACGCGCTCGTCTGCGGATCCTTCGCCATTTCCAGCCATTGCGCGAAATACCTCTGGTTATGTTCCGTGGTGGCCTCGAAGGAAGTTTCGTGAGGCGCCACTCCCAGAAACGCATAGATCTTGCGCAGCGTGGCCGCTGGCTCTTCCACCAGGGTCTCGTATCTGACCGTCATGACACGCTGCAAATGAGGACGATCCGTCTCAAAGGTCTCATGTGCTACCAGCCAGTGTTCGATCAGGGAGTCCAGGCTCCGTGCGCTCCATTTCGTAGTGGCCAGCGAGACGGCCACCGGATGCCGCTCAATAATCACGAAAGAGGAACTCGGAAAGGCGCTTTCGAGGAAACGGGTCATCAACAGGTGCGGCGGAGATTTTTCCAGCAGATAGCGCTTTCCCAGATCCCAGTAAGGAAACCAGTCGACGGCCAACTGCGCCTTACTCGCCGGCGTCAGCAACTCCGAAGACTCAGTGAGGTGCGCCTCGGGCGCAAAAGCAAAGCTGCCGGGTCCCCCGTAACACATTGCCGGCGGATATATACCTTGCAAAAACTGGCCTTCGTCCTCGAGCGGAGTCCATTCCGTGGCGACCTTATTGTTCGCAAAACCAGTCATCTCCGGATGCTCTCGAAGCATCCGGAAAAGCAGAGTGGTGCCGCTGCGATGCAGCCCGCATAGAAACACGAAATGGTGCGCCTCCGCAATTTCCCGTGCCTGACCGAAACTTAGCGAGCTGGCAGGGTCTGTGGTAGCCGTCAAGATTAGTTCTGTGGATTCCTGCTGCATTCACCCAAATTATCACAAGCGAGCGCCGGCTCAATAAACCCTGCGAAATCAACAAACCTGGTGGCACAGGCTTCAGCCTGTGACTGGAGATTGGCCATTTACAGTGGGGCAGGCTCTCAGCCTGCGCGGGGCTCCCAGCCCCGCTTTCGCGAGCAAAGCTCGCGCTGCACAGGCTTCAGCCTGTGAACCCGTTACCCAAAAGCGACCGTTACCGAGCCGCGACCGTGAGGGAGCGGCCTCCCCCACAACCGCCAACCACCCGGCCTGCGCAGATTTGGACACATGCACGCAAGCCAATGCTAAACTAAACTTGTTCTCAATGGACTGTTCCCATGTCATCTGAAGCCACGAAAAGCACTCCCGCGCCGCACCGGGGCGCGCGAGGGGCGGCCGCTGGCCCTGACAAAGCTTTCGCCACCATCGGGCTCAGCCGTCTGCTCCGCCGGGGCGGTAGCTAATTTGACCTTGAAAGACACATGTCGAGATTCTTGTTAACCTGCTGGTCCTTCACCGGACATCTGTTTCATGGCATCAACATTGGGCGCGCTTTGCGCGAGCGCGGGCATGAGTGCGCCTTCTATAGCGCGCCGAAAACCGCGCAGTTGTTTGCCGACGAAGGCTTTACTTTTTTCCCGTTTCAGAAGGTGAACGAAGAGGCCATGTCCGAGATCATGTTCGCGCCTAACCGCGAGCGGTCGGTCAAAGACACATTGAGGTTTACCCGGACATTACAGACTTACCTGCTGGACACTATCCCCCAGCAGGTGGAAGACCTCGCGCCGATCCTTGCCAGTTGGAAGCCGGATGTGCTGGTGGATGACGGCACGATACTGGGGCCGATCCTGGTATTGTGGGAGAAATACAACATTCCGGTAGCTACGTTGGACTACTTTTGCTGTCTGGTTCCGGGGCCGGACGCGCCGCCTTTCGGGCTGGCCCTGCCGCAGCCGCGCAACTGGTACACCCGCCTGCTGTCGCGGTCCGTGGCGATGGGCACGCATCTGGTCACCGCCGGCATCCGGCGCAGGGCCACTGAAATACGCCGCGGCTATGGTCTGCCGCCGCTAACGACGTCTATTAACGAATTTACCGGCCGCGTGCCGCTGCACCTGGTACTCAATACGCCCGAGTTGGATTACAACCGGCACGACCTGCCTCCCACGGTGCGCTATGGCGGCCCTTGCTGCCTATGGAACAGGCCCAATTACGAGCAATCCGCCGACTGGCTGCAGCAGTTGCCGCGCGACAAACCTTGGGTGCACGCCACCGAGGGTACTGCACATGTGACCGCGCCGATCGTGCTGCGGGCCGCCGCCCAGGGCTTGGCAAACCTGCCCATGGAGGTGATTCTGACCGGTGGCAAACGCGAACCTTCCGAGCTGGATCTGGGGCCGATCGCTGCCAACATCCACGCCGTGCGGTGGGTGTCGCACGTCGACCTGCTGCCCCTGCTGGATGTCATGATCACCACCGGCGGCGCGGCCAATGTGAAGTCCGCCCTGGCCGTAGGCGTGCCCCTGATCATCGTCCCAACCGAATGGGATAAACCGGAGATCGCCCGCCGCGTCGAGGATAGCGGCGCGGGCCTGCGCCTCATGCCGCGGCATTGCACGCCGCGGCGCATGCGCGAGGCCGTCGAACGCGTGCTGCACACGCCGTCATACCGCCAGAATGCGCAACGCATCGCCGGCATCTTTGCTAAATATGGGGGCTCGGCCATCGCCGCTAAATTGCTGGAAGAACTGGCCTTGAAGCACACCCCGGTCGGCTAAGCCTTTTCGGAGGTAGCCGGCTCTTAGCCGGCCAGTGTCCTGTACAGCAGATTAGCTGTGGGGCAGGCCATCGTCTTCCGTGGCCTGCCGAGTTCGAGAGCGCTGCAAGACAAGACGCCCCGAAGGCCCCGTCCGTCGCTTGGCCCACCCCCGTCGGGCACTCCGGTCACACCTCCGCAAACAACCTTCCGCGCCCTCTAGCAGGATGCTGAAAAGGGCTCTCACAGGCTGAAGCCTGTGCCACCAACTGCCGCTAAGTCATTGATAACCGGTGGCACAGACCTTAGTCTGTGGCCCGAATGAGCGATGTTTATGCCTTTTTCAGCATCCTGCTGAACTCTCAACCTGACCAGCGCCAAACCCCCTCAAAAAGTCCCCCATGCGACTAACAGGTCTAGTACCGTTGCCGGATGCGCCTCTGGACACTCGAAACGGGGAAATGCTACTGTTGGATGGTCTGGAATTCAACTGAAAGTTCCTGTTGTTGCAATGGGTAGCGGATTAAAGTGCCGCACCCGCCTGGAGGAGATAGCATGTTACCGTCCGTAGGTTTCCACAAGTTTGGATTTGGAGTCCTGGGCCTGGCCCTGGTTTTTATACTGGGACTCAGTGCGTTTCCGGGGTCGCCAAACGGCCAGCCGGGTGCCCATCCGGAGTCCACCACCGCAGCCACGTCCAAGCAGGCGCCCCCATCCGCCCCGCCAGTCACCGTTGACAGCGTCCTGCCGAACCTGTTTTACGGCGCTACTCCATTGACAACATCAACCCCCCCAGGACCTTGCGCCTCTGCCACAGAGTGCCCTACACCGGTGTTGGTGTTCGTGCACGGCTTGACGGGCAGTTATGCGGACTGGCTGGAATCCAACAACTGTCCGCCTTCTCCCACTGTTTGCGGACCCAACGGTCCCGGCGCCGGAACGGGTAACGACATGTACGACTACGCCTACGATGCCGGATTCCGCACGGCTTTCATGAGCTTGAGCGCCAACAACAGCAACAACAGCGCCACCATCCAGGCCAATGCGGCCATGCTTGAAACGGTCTTTCCCAGGATCCTGGCCAACTTCGGGGTGTCCAAGGTCTATTTCATCTGCCACTCCAAAGGCGGCCTGGATCTGCAGGCGGCCCTTGCCACTCCGCAGTGGATCGGCATGGCCAGCGCGGTGTTCACCTTTGGAACGCCAAACCAGGGGGACGCGCTGTCCAATTGGCTCTTCCTTACCCCTAATGGCCAGGCGCTTGGACAGGCTTTGGGACTGCTGACGCCGGGCATACAATCCATGGAAACCGCCAACGTCCTGCAGCTCCGAACCCAGTGGGATCCCCTCTTCGAGAACGCTCAAATTCCCTTTTATACCGTGGCCGGCGATCTCTGCACGGAGCCACACCCCACCACAGCCTGCAACAACACCGTCACCGGGCCCATTCTGCAATCGATCACCGGCGGGACAAGCGCCCCCCCCAACGACCAACTGGTAACAGAGCCGGAAACTTATCTGCCCACCACCTATGCCATGAATATGGGCGTCGAGCTTGAGGGTCACTATCAGTTGCGCCTCGGCGACAACTCTTTTAGCATGATCTACTCCCGCGTGATGGCGCTGGAAAACGAGCAGAATGGGCAACCCGGCCTTACTCGAATTGCGACCAATGGTTTCGGCGACCAGGCCAACAGCGAAGCTTGGTCCATGGTATGGTTCACCAACGCATCGGGCGTTTCCCAGTTGTACGTGGGGACCGGCCGGGAAGTGTATTGTGTGACCAGCGCCGACGCGGCTATAGAAACCGGGCTGCCGGGACTTTATCCGCCAGCCATCGGCGATTGTACACCGGATTATCATCTTCTGCCGTTGCAGGCCGAAATCTGGCAATACACTCCGCAGACCAATACATGGGTACGGGTTTTCCAATCCCCGAACACGCTGACCACCACCAGCACCGCGGGCAAGACCGTGGCGACCGCCCGGGAAATGGGCATCCGGAGCCTCACGGTGGTTAGCGAACCAGGTGGCGTAAGTGCCTTATACGCAGGTACTGTGACTTCCGGCGCGATCTTTGAAACCAACCACACCGTCGGCGGGTGGGCTCCCCCCCGCATCTTACGTTCCACCGACGGCGTGACTTGGGCCCCGCTTCCGCAGGATCCCGGGACCTTCCTGGGCAATATCTCCACAGCGCTGGAGAGCGATCAGAAATTCCAGAATTTTGGTTTCCGATCGGGCGGCCAACTGAACGGCATATTGTACATGCAGGTTGGAGACTTTTCCGGCGTAGGCCGCGTCATTGCTTCCCTGCCGGGGGCCAATCCGAACAGCGGCGACAACAACTACCAATTCGTAAGCCCATCAGCCGAAGTGCTGCCCGTCTGGATACTGCAGAGCTTCAACGGTTTCATGTATGCCGCTACAGGCAACCCCTACGCCGCTGCGGGAGCGCCCACGGAATATGGCGTGTGGAAGACCACCGGTTATCCGACGCAGACCACCGCACCTTATACGTGGACACCGATTATTGCCTCGAATGCAGGCTATTCGCAGCAGGCGCCCGTGGTCCCCAACTACGCGCTGAGCATGCAGATTTTCTCCGACTTGGTTCCGCCGCCGCCGGGCGTATCACCCTGCCCGGCCACCTCCGGTGGCTGCTTGTATGTGGGCACCGACGAGCCCAGCGAGCTGGTTCGCATCCACCCCGACACCACCGGACAGGTGCCCGTGAATAATGCCGACGGATCGCTGGATACGGTGGATAGCTGGGACTTGGTGGTGGGCAATCCGCGGACTATCCCCCCGCCGAACCCGGGCGCAGGCGACGCAGTCCTTCCCATCAGCGGAATCGGGCAATACTTCGACAACGGGTTTACCGGACACTTCTGGAGAATGGGCGTGGGCGGGATGGGATTGTATATGAGTACCTACGATTGGAGCGCCGAGC
>Ga0182016_10002269_pt1 | contig 22764 bp, 16 predicted proteins | sample 712S2MmetaG_FD_120491 | JGI IMG/M metagenome (GOLD analysis project Ga0182016, IMG submission 120491) | Permafrost microbial communities from Stordalen Mire, Sweden - 712S2M metaG | ecosystem: Environmental > Terrestrial > Soil > Wetlands > Permafrost | place: Sweden: Stordalen | collected... | reverse complement strand
TCGAGCACGTCGGGCCGGTTGGTCGCGGCGATGATGATGATGCCTTCGTTCTGCTCGAAGCCGTCCATCTCGACCAGCAACTGATTGAGCGTCTGCTCGCGCTCGTCGTTGCCGCCGCCGAGGCCGGCGCCGCGATGGCGGCCGACCGCGTCGATTTCGTCGATGAAGATGATGCACGGCGCGTTCTTCTTCGCCTGCTCGAACATGTCGCGCACGCGGCTGGCGCCGACGCCGACGAACATCTCGACGAAGTCGGAGCCGGAGATGGTGAAGAACGGCACGTTGGCTTCGCCGGCGACCGCGCGCGCAGTCAGCGTCTTGCCGGTGCCGGGCGGGCCGACCAGCAGCACGCCGCGGGGGATGCGGCCGCCGAGCTTCTGGAACTTCTGCGGGTCGCGCAGGAACTCGACGATCTCCTGCAGGTCTTCCTTCGCCTCGTCGATGCCGGCGACGTCCTCGAAGGTGACGCGCCCCTGCGCCTCGTTGAGCAACTTGGCCTTCGACTTGCCGAAGCCCATGGCCTTGCCGGCGCCGCCTTGCATCTGCCGCGACATGTAGATCCACACGCCGAGGAACAGCAGCAGCGGCAGGCCGTTGATGAGCAGCGTCAGCAGCCATGAGTTGCCGTCCGACGGCGGCCGGGCGGTGATCGTCACGTCCTTCTTGTAGAGGTTTTCAACCAGGCCGGGATCGTTCGGCGCATAGGTGACGAAGGCGCGGCCGTCCTTGTAATGGCCGGAAATATCGGCGCCGGCGATCGTGACGTCGCGCACGTGGCCGGCGTCGACGTCGCTGAGCAGCTGGCTGAACTGGATCTCGCTGCTGGGGGTCTTCTGAGCCGGGCTCTGGAACAAGGTCACCAGCGCCAGCACCAGCAGGAAGATGATCACCCACAGGGCGAAATTGCGGAAGTTTGGATTCATCGGGGTCCCATCGACAGCGGCGCCGCCAAGAAAATCCGGCCCGGCTCCGGCCGTCCCTACGGGTCATTTAAGCGCGCCCGGGGCAATTGCCAAGTGAAGCCGAAGAGCCTGAACTTTCCTTGAAGACGGTCAAAGGCGGTTTTTCCAAGACCAACCGACAATTTCGTCCGAAGGTTGTAGTTCTGGCCGCCTGGAGCCGGCGTTCCTGCGGCCTGGACGGGCGGCGCGCCGGCGGCCGCTTTCCTCGACGCGGTTAGGGTTTATCAAGCCTTAAGCCGCGCGCCGCCTCACAGCTCGCGCAGGAACGCCGCCGGCTTCGCGCCGAGAATGCGCCAGGCGCCGACCATGCCGAGCGCCACCGTCAGCGCCAGTCCGGCGGCGACCGCGGCGAGCGACGGCCCGGCGGCGAAAACGAAGTCGAACCCCATTACCCAGACGACGATCGCGTAGGCCGCGGCGGCCCCCGCCGCGGCCCCGAACAGCGCGGCGAAGAGGCCGAGCAGCGCGTATTCGGCGAGGAAGGCCGCGATCAGGCGCGGCCGCGTGGCGCCGAGGATTTTGAGGATCACCGCGTCGGCGATCCGCGCGCGGCGGCTTGCGGCGAGCGCCCCGGCGAGCACCAGGGCCGCGCTGGCCAGCGCCACGCCGGAGGCCGAACGGATCGCCAGCGCCAGCTTGGCGGTCAGGGCTTCGATCGTCGCCAGCGCCTCACGCACCCGGACGGCCGCCACGCCGGGGAAGTCGCGCGCCACCGCCTTGGTCAGCGCGCTTTCCGCCGCCGTTCCGTCGGCGCTGGGCGGCAGCGCGGCGGTGAACAAGCCGGTGTAGGGCGCCCCCTTGAACGTGTCGGGCGAGAACACGAACACGAAATTGATCGCCAAGCTCCTCCAGTCGACGCGGCGCAGGTTGGCGACTTTCGCGGTGACGTCGCGGCCGAGCACGTTCAGCGTGACACTGTCGCCCAGCTTGACGCCGAGCCCGTCGGCGACGCCCGCCTCCATCGAGACGAGCGGCGGGCCGGAATAGTCGGGGCTCCACCATTGGCCGGCGACGATCTTCGAGCCGGCCGGCGGCGTCGCCGCGAATGAGACGCCGCGGTCGCCTTCGAGCGCCCAGGCGGCGCTCTCCTTCGCCTTCACCGCGGCGGCGGGCGTTTCGCCGATACGGACGATGCGGCCGCGCATCATTGGCGCTTCGACGATCGTCGCACCCGGCGCTTGGTGAGCGAGAAAGCGGCGGAAGGCGTCGATCTCGGCGCTGCGCACGTCGAGGAAATAGAAGCCCGGCGTCTTGCCGGGCTCGGCGCGGCTCAATTGTGCGCGCAGGTTGGAATCGACCAGCGTCAGCGCGACCAGCGCCGCGACGCCGAGACCGAGCGACAGCACCACCGACGGGGTCAGCGCGCCCGGCCGGCTCAAATTGGCGAGCGCGAGTCGCCAGACGACCGAGGCGGGTCGCGGCGCGCGCCGCGCCAACGCCATCGCCGCCAGCGCGACGAGCCGCAGCGCGACCATCGCCGCCGCCGCCGCGACGACCGCCGCCAGCGCGACGCTGCGCTGTGGCCCGGAGAACGCGGCCAGCGCCGCCAGCGTCAGCCCGGCGAGGCCGGCGGCGAGCCGATAGCGCCAGCGCGCCGGCGTCGCGACGGCCTCGACCTGCGAGCGGAAAAGTTGCGCGACCGGCGCGTCATGGGCGCGGCCGAGCGGCGCGACGGCGAAAGCGAGCGCCGTCAACAGGCCGTAGAGCGCGCCGAGGGCGAGCTCGCGCGGGAAGATCGCCGGCGCGAGCGGCAGCGGCAGCGCCGCGGCGAACAGCGCGTCGACGAGGAACGGCGCCGCGGCGCCGATCGCCAATCCGGCGACGATTCCGATACCCGTCACGCCAAGGAACTCGGCGAGCGCGAGCGCGACCGCCGCGCCTCCGCTCGCCCCCAGCGCCTTGAGGATCGCCAGGGTCGCGATCTTGCGCTCGACGAAGCTCTGCGCGGCGTTGGCGACCCCGACCCCGCCCACCGCCAGCGCGACCAGGCCGACCAGCGTCAGGAACTCGCCGAAGCGGTCGAGATCGCGAGCGAAATCGGGCGAGACGTTGGCGCGACTGCGCGCCTCCCAGCCGGCCTCGGGGAAAGCCGCCTTGGCGGCGTCGACGAAGGCCGCGACGGCCGCGTCGTCGGGCGGGCGCGCTTCGGCCTCGCCGAGCCGCACGCGCGTCGTCCAGCGGATCAGCGCCCCCGGCTGGACGAGGCCGCTCGCGCGCAAGGCCCCTTCGCTCATCAGCACGCGCGGGCCGAGGCCGACGCCGGTCGCCAGCCGGTCGGGCTCGGAGACGAGGCGCGCGCGGACGACGAAATGCGCCGCGCCGATGTCGAAGCGGTCGCCGGGCTGGAGATTGAGCCGATCCATCAGCGCCGGCTCGACCGCCGCGCCGAACGCGTCGCCGTCCGGCGCCAACGCCTCGGCGGGCGTCATCGCCGGATCGAAGACCGCCGCGCCGAGATCCGGCCAGCTCACGCCGACCGCCTTGGCTTCGACCAGCGTCGCGTCGCCCGCCGCGTTGCGCGCCATGGCGCGGAACGTCGCCACCGTCGAAACCGCGCCACGTGCGGCGAGAAACGCGCGTTCGTCAGGCGCGAGCTCGCGGTGCATCAGCGAGAACGACGCGTCGCCGCCGAGAAGCACGCGGCCGTCGCGCGCCAGGCCCGCTTCGAGCGACCGCGCGAGCGAATTGACGCCGACGATCGCCGCGACGCCGAGCGCCACGCAGATGACGACGATGCGCAGGCCGGCGAGACCGCCGCGCAGGTCGCGCAGCGCGAAGCGGGCGAGCGCGGCAATCGGCGCGGCGCGGCGCGGATCGAAGGGCGCGTTCATGCGCCGGCCGGCGCCGGCGCCGCGGCTTCGAGACGGCCCGACGCCATGCGCAACGTGCGGCCGCAGCGCGCGGCGAGCGCAGGATCATGGGTGACCAGCACGAGGGTGGCGCCGCTGCGCTGCCGCTCGGAGAACAGCAGGTCGATGATCGCCCGCCCGGTTGCTTCGTCGAGATTGCCGGTCGGCTCGTCGGCGATCACCACCGACGGGCGCGGCGCCAATGCACGCGCGAGCGCGACGCGCTGCTGCTCGCCCCCCGAGAGCTGGGCGGGATAGTGGCGCTGCCGATCCGAAAGGCCGACCAGCGCCAGCTCGGCGGCGGCGCGATCGAAGGCGTCGCGCCGGTCGGCGAGTTCGAGCGGCGCGGCGACGTTCTCCAGCGCGGTCATCGTCGGGATGAGATGGAACGACTGGAAGACGAAGCCGATGCGCTGGCCGCGAAAGCGCGCCAGAGCGTCCTCGCCCATCTGGTCGATGCGCATTCCGTCGACCATGACGGCGCCGCGGTCTGGCCGTTCGAGGCCGGCGATGGTCATCAACAGCGTCGATTTGCCCGAGCCGGAGGCGCCGACGAGGCCGACCGCTTCGCCACGTGCGATTGTCAGGCTGACGCTCCGCAAGATATGGACTCTCGCCGCGCCCTCGCCGAGGCTGAGGTCGACGTCGGCAAGTTCGATCGCGGGTTCGCTGTTCGCCATGACAATCCCTTCGCCAGCAGACGCCTCATATGGGATTTTTCGCTTGGCCGTCCAGGCGGGGGCGTTGGCGCTCGCTGCGGCGCTGGCTTTCGCCGCGCCGGCGGCGGCGAAGCCGTTGAAGCTGGTCGCGCTCGGCGACAGCCTCACCGCCGGCTACGGCCTGCCGCCCGGCCAGGCGTTTCCCGATGTGCTGGCGCGCGAACTGAAGGCGAAGGGTTGGGACGTCGAGGTGGTCAACGCCGGCGTCTCGGGCGACACCGCGGCCGACGGGCTGGCGCGCTTCGACTGGAGCGTGCCGGAGGACGCAAATGCAATCATCGTCGAACTCGGCGCCAACGACATGCTGCGCGGCGCCGATCCAGCGGCGACCGAAGTGACGCTGTCGCACATCCTCGCCAAGGCGCGCGACGCGCATATGGCGATCCTGCTCGCCGGCATGCGCGCCGCGCCGAATTACGGCGTCGATTACCAGCGCCGCTTCGACGCGATCTATCCGGCGCTCGCGGAGAAATTCGGCGTGACGCTCTATCCGTTCTTTCTCGAAGGCGTCGCCGGCGACCAGGCGCTCCAGCTCAGCGACGGCCTCCACCCCAACCGCGCCGGCGTGGAGCGCATTGTCGAGGGCATCCTTCCCTCCGTCGAGGCTGTGCTGGCCAAGCAAAGCGGTGAGTTGATTCCGTAGCGCTGCATTGCCTCCTCTCTCACAAGCAGGGAGAGAAGCCGCTTGGCGTTTCGCCGCGCGCCTCCCGTTCACCAATTGTCGTCCGCCGCCTTGCGCCGTGAGCCGGGGCGGCCTATCCCCCGGCGGGCGCCGGCGCACGGCGTCTCGGTCCGAGTTCGCCATGCCTGCCGTCCGCCATATCCTGACCCTGTCCTGCGCCGACCGGCCGGGGATCGTCGCCAAGGTTTCGGCGGCGCTGTTCGAGGGCGGCTTCAACGTGCTCGAGGCGCAGCAGTTCGACGACCTCGAGACCGGCAATTTCTTCATGCGGGTCGATTTCGACGGCGCGAACGAACAGGCCGACGTCGCGGCGTTCAGGAGCGTCTTCGCCGATCTCGCGACGACCTTCGGCATGACCTGGTCGCTGAGGCCAGAGTCGCGTCATAAGCGCGTCGTGCTGATGGTGTCGCGCTTCGACCACTGCCTCGCCGATCTGCTCTACCGCTGGCGCAGCGGCGAGCTGCAGATGGAAGTCGTCGGGATCATCGCCAATTATCCGCGCGCGTTCTACGACAACATCGATTTCGGCGCGATTCCGTTCCACTACCTGCCGGTCGAGAAAGAAACCAAGATGGAACAGGAGGCGCAAGTCTGGGAGACGATTCGCGCCGCCGAGGCCGACGTCGTCGTGCTCGCGCGTTACATGCAGGTGCTTTCCGACGGTCTGGTCGCCAAGCTGACGGGGCGTTGCATCAACATCCATCACTCGTTCCTGCCCGGATTCAAGGGGGCGAAGCCCTACCACCAGGCGCACAAGCGCGGGGTCAAGCTGATTGGCGCCTCCGCCCATTTCGTCACCGCCGATCTCGACGAAGGGCCGATCATCGAGCAGGCGGTCGAGCGCATCACCCACGCCGACACGCCCGACGATCTCGCGCGCAAAGGCCGTGACATCGAGCGGCGGGTGCTCGCCCGCGCGCTCGCCTATCATCTGCAAGACCGCGTGCTCATCAACGGCGCCAAGACGGTCGTGTTCCCCGACTGAGCGCGCGGACCTCGGCCGCGCCGCCGCCTCCGCCACGCCCAAAAAACGCCGCGCGCGCCCGCCAGCCTGACAACGCCAGCGGATTCGCCCGACAAGGCCGGGCGGGGCCGTTCGTCAGGAGGGAACGCCGGCCATGACCATGCTCTCCGATTTCCACGTCTACTCCGGTCGCGACGCGCTCGTAGCGCGCCCCGTGCTGCGCACGCTCGACGTCCGCGATTGTTTCGCCGCCCTGAAGGAAGGGTTCGACGACTTCCGCGCCATGCCCTCGCATGTCGCGTTTCTCGGAGCGATCTACGCGCTCGGCGGGATCGCGATCGCCTCGATGGGATCGTTCGCCAACGCGCTGCAACTCGTCTTCCCCTTCGCCGCCGGCTTCGCGTTGGCAGGGCCGTTTCTCGCCGTCGGCCTCTACGAGATGAGCCGGCGGCGCGAGGCCGGCCGGCCGGTCGACTGGCGCGACGTTTTCGCCGTGCTGCGCTCGCCGTCGCTGCCGTCGCTCGCCGCGCTCGGGCTGACGCTGTTCATCGTCTTCGCCTGGTGGATCGTCGCCGCCCAAGGGATCTATGTCTGGCTCTATGGGCCCGACGCGCCCTCATCGGCCGCCGCGTTTTTCGGCGACGTGCTGACGACCGGGCGCGGTTGGACGTTGATCCTCGGCGGCGGCGGCGTCGGCTTCTGCTTCGCCGCCTTGGCGCTCTGCCTCAGCGTCGTTTCGTTTCCGCTGCTGCTCGATCGCGACGTCGGCCTGGTGGCGGCGGTCGCAACGTCGCTGCGTTGCACGCGCGACAATCCGCTGCCGGTGGCGCTATGGGGTCTGATCGTCGCTGCGCTGCTCGCGATCGGCTCGCTGCCGCTGTTCGCCGGCCTGGCGATCGTGCTGCCGATCCTCGGACACGCGACGTGGCGATTCTATCGCCGCGCCGTCGTGCGCGAGCCGGCGCGCGAATGGCCGCTCGACCAGCCGCGCGGGCAGCCGCGCCGTTCGGCGCGCTATCACGCGACGCCGCACGCGTTCCTCTTCCCCTGGCCCGACGCCTGAAGAATCAGCGTTTGGCCTTCCGAGCCGCGCGGCGCTTGGCCGGCGGCTTGCGGGTGGGCTTGCGGGCCGGGGCCTTCCGGGTCGCCGCCTTCTTTGGCGTGGCCTTGCGCTTGGCCGCCGCTTTGCGCGCCGACCGGGGCTTGGGCGCCGGGACCGGCTTCGGCTCGGGCTTGGCGTGGCGGGTGTGGATGCGCTCGACGCTGCGGGTCGGCGCGTGCGCCTCGGCCCAGGCGAGCGCGGTCTCGAAGGCGACCGGCTGCATGTACGCCAGCTCGCTCCTCAATTCGCCGGTCTCCGGGTCCTGCCAGACATAGCTCACCGAACTTTCCGGTTCGCCGTCGACATAGAACGTGTTGACGACGAGGCAGGGCGGCGAGGGCATGAACAGCTCCATATCGCCGATCCCGACGCTCGCCAGAGAAAGCACAGTCGCCATCGAATCCCTCCCAGCAATCGTCGGCGCCGCGAGCGCCGACTCTTGGTGGAATTGATAGCGCAGCCCCGAGCGCGGCGATTGTCGTCAATCAACCGGCTTTAACAATCAGCGTTACATCGGACGGCTGACGCCCCTTCGCTGCGCCAGCGGAACCGACCCGAGGTTACAGCCGCCGCCACAGGGTCTCGAGCCAGCCGAACAGCGCGTTCTTGGCGGCGATGGCGGGCGGCGGGGGGAGCGTCGGCGGCGCGGCGCTGGTCGCTCGGCAGCCGGGCGACAGCCGCGAAACCGCGATCTCGCCGTCGGTGAAATAGGGATCGCCGCCGCCGTTGCGGGCGAAAAGGGTCGGACCGACGCCGCTCACCCAATAGGCGTCGGCGACCACGCCGGCTGCGGCGAGGTCGTGGGTCAGGAGGTCGCGCTCGGCGTCGATGTCGGGCGCGATGTGATGCGTGACCTGGCCGGTGTAACGGCTGACGCCGACGTTGCGGTCGAAGGTCGCCGAGCCAAGCCACAGCGGCCGGCCGGATTGCCCGTTGTCCAGCGCCAGCCAGAAGCGCACGTGGTGACGCTCGCGCGGGCTGATCCCCGCTGCCTTCTCGAAGGCGAGGTCCTGGCGGCGGCCGTCGAAATAGAGGTCGCTGACCGGCGCGCTCGGGTAGGCGCGGCTGAGCAGCACGCTTGAGGCGATGTGCAGGCTCGAGCGCCAGGTGATCGGATCGGCCGGCCGCCAGCCGGCGGCGCGCATCGCGCAGAGGACCTCGTCGCGGCTGCCTTCGAGTCCGACGTTGAGAGCGTCGCCGGGCAGACCGAGCGCGGTCGTCGTCGTCATCGCCATTTCGGCGAGCGCCGGCTGGTGCTCGGAGTGGCGCCAATAGGCCGGCGCGAGCGCGTAGGCGAAGGCAAGGTAGACGGCGAGAAAGACGGCGAGGGCGACAATCAGCGGCCGCGCCTCGCGCAGTCGAGCGCGTCGGGTCGGGTTCGGCGAGGCGGGCGGCGTCATCGTCGGTGATTTTGCGAGGCGCTTCGTCTAAAAGCAACGTGACTCGACTGTCGCCGGGGCCGCGAAGCGATGCCGTTTCTCGGACTCCACGCCCGCGTTCTCGTCCGCCTCGGCGACGCGCTCGCTCGCGGCCAAGCTGGCGCTAGCCCATCTCGCGCTCGTCGCCCAGGGCGGCAGGGTCGCGCCGCTGGCGGAGGGCCCCGTTCCTCTCTCCGGCGTCGTAACAAGACCGAGGTCCGGCGCGATTTGAGGGGCGAATCCCTTTCCTCCACAAGGGGGGTAAGGGGCCAAACGATCAGGAGACCCGCCGATGGACGCCAAGACGTATCCGGTTACCCACACCGAAGCCGAGTGGCGGGCGATGCTGACGCCCGAGCAGTATGCGATCATGCGCGAGCACGCGACCGAGCGGCCGGGCAGTTGCGCGCTACTGCACGAGAAGCGCCCGGGCGCGTTCGCCTGCGCCGGTTGCGGCCAGCCCTTGTTCGAGGGCAAGACCAAGTTCGAGAGCGGCACCGGCTGGCCCAGCTTCACCGATCCGGTCCCCGGGTCGGTCGAGACCACCACCGACCGCAGTTGGGGCATGGCGCGCACCGAGGTCCATTGCGCGCGCTGCGGCTCCCATCTCGGCCACGTCTTCCCCGATGGGCCGCCGCCGACCGGCCTGCGCTACTGCATCAACGGCGTGGCGACCAACTTCACGCCGGCGGCCTGACAGCGATTTGCAGCCGCAACATGTGGCCGCGCTCGGTGAGCGCGGCTGCTTGTCGAGGGCGAGCGTGACCGAAAGCGGCGTGATCGCCGCTCGGGCCTACAGGCGGCGCGCCTGATCCGCGCCCGGTCGCCGTGGCTCGCTCGCCTTGACGCCGCCTCCCAGCCCGCCGACAAAGCGGCGATGGACGCGACCAGCCCCTCCGCCGCATTTCGCCCGGCCCATCATCCGCCGGTCCTCAGCGGCCGCGTCGGCGTGCTGCTGGTCAATCTCGGCACGCCGGAGGCGACCGACTATTGGTCGATGCGGCGCTACCTCGCCGAGTTCCTGTCGGATCGGCGGGTGATCGAGGCGCCGCGCTGGCTGTGGTTCGTGATCCTCAACCTGTTCATCCTGCCGCGCCGCCCCGCCGCCAAGGGGCGCGACTACGATTCGATCTGGAACCGCGAGCGCAACGAGGGCCCGCTCAAGACCTTCACCCGCTCGCAGGCCGAGAAGCTGGCCGCGGCGCTCGGCGATGGGCGGATCGAGATCGACTGGGCGATGCGCTACGGCCAGCCGCCGATCGTCGAACGCCTCGCCGAGCTGCAGGCGAAGGGCTGCGACCGCATCCTGCTCGTCCCGCTTTATCCGCAATATTGCGCCGCGACGACCGCGACCGTTAACGACAAGGCGTTCGAGGCGCTGCAGGCGATGCGCTGGCAGCCGAGCTTGCGCGTCGCTCCGCCCTGGTACGACGATCCCGCCTATATCGAAGCGCTGGCGCGTTCGACCCGCGCCTCGCTCGCCGCGCTCGACTTCGAGCCCGAGATCGTGCTGGCGTCGTTCCACGGCATTCCGCGCGCCTATTTCGACCAGGGCGATCCCTATTACTGCCATTGCGCCAAGACGACACGGCTGTTGCGCAACGCGCTCGGCGTCTCCGAAGACAAGCTGCGCATGACTTTCCAGTCGCGCTTCGGCCGCGCCGAATGGCTGCAGCCCTACACCGCCGAGACGGTCAAGGCGCTGGCCAGTCAAGGCGTCAAGCGCCTCGCCGTGCTGACGCCGGGCTTCGCCGCCGACTGCCTGGAGACGCTGGAAGAGATCGGGGTCGAGAACGCCGGCTACTTCACGGCCGGCGGCGGCGAGCGCTTCGCCGCACTGCCCTGCCTCAACGACGGCCCCGACGGCATGCGCGTCATCGAGACGGTGGTGAGACGGGAGCTGGCGGGTTGGATCTAGGTTGGCGCTCGCGATTCCCTTCTCCCGCTTGCGGGAGAAAACTCACCCAAGCCCCTCACCCTGCCTCTCCCCGCTTGGCGGGGAGAGGGGTGCGCGGCGCCGGCTCTTCTCCTCTCCCCGCGCCTCAGCGGGGAGAGGCAGGGTGAGGGGCTGGGCGATTGGCCGCAGGCTTCGAAGATCTGCGAATTCGCAAACGCAAGTGGGAGAGGGAGCGCAACTTACCCGATTGTCATCAGGCTCGCGTTGCCGCCGGCGGCGGTGGTGTTGATGCAGACGGAGCGCTCGTTGAGCAGGAAGTCGAGCGGTGGCGGGTCGCCGCGCTCGAGGCCCGCCGCCGAGACGCGGAAGACGGAGGCGATCGGCCCGTCGCGCCGCGCGATGTCGCTCATGAAGGCGACCAGCGCCACGCCATCGCGGTCGGTCAGAACCGCGTCGATCCGGTCGGAGAGCGCGGCGACGGCGACACGCTCGCGCAACGGTTCCGGCAGCGCCGCGATCAGCGCCGGGGCCGCCGCGCCAGCGAGCAGCGCGCGATTGCCGGTCGCCAGAGCGCAGGCGGACTGGGCGATCAGCGAGGGCTCGTCGGCCGCGTCGCACAGCACGGCGCCGCGCGGCTCGAGCGCGTAGATGTTCTTCTCGCCGACCGGGCCCGGCAGCTCGAGGCTGACGCCGAGCCGGCTCTCGCCGACGATCTCCGCACACAAGGCCGCCAACGTCGCGTCGCCGCGCCTGACGGCGAAGCTGGCGAAAGCCTTCGCCGCTGCACTCGGCGTCCCTGTCGGCAGCTTCGGCCAGTCGGCGGCGGCGCGCGCGAGCAGCCGCTTGAGATAGAGCGGCCCGCCCGCCTTCGGTCCGGTGCCCGAAAGGCCGTGGCCGCCGAACGGCTGGACGCCGACGGTCGCGCCGATGATGTTGCGGTTGACGTAGACATTGCCGGCGGCGATGCGCTTGGCGACGAGTTCGATCGTCGTGTCGATGCGCGAATGGACGCCCCCGGTCAGCGCGTAGCCGGTCGCGTTGAGCGCGTCGATCAGCGCCGGCAGCGCCTCGCGCTTGAAGCGCAGCACATGCAGCACCGGGCCGAACACCTCGCGGCCGAGATCGGCGACCGAGCCGATCTCGATCAGCGTCGGCGCGACGAAGAAGCCGCGCGCACACGCCTCGCTGAGCGGCGCCGCGGTGACGGCGAAACCGCGCGCGCGCATAGCCTCGACATGAGCGAGGATCTTGTCGCGCGCTTCGGCGCTGATCACCGGCCCGACATCGGCGGCGAGACGGTCGGGCGGACCGACTCCGAGTTCGGCCATCGCCGCCTTGACCATTTCGAGCATGCGGTCGGCGACGTCGTCCTGCAGGCACAGCACGCGCAACGCCGAACAGCGCTGGCCGGCCGAATCGAACGCCGAAGCGAGCGCATCGGCGATCACCTGCTCGGGCAGCGCCGAGGAATCGACGATCAGCGCATTCTGCCCGCCGGTCTCGGCGATCAGCGGGATCGGCGCGCCGTCGGGGCGCAGCCGGCCGGCGAGCGTCGCGGCGATCAGCTTGGCGACCTCGGTCGAGCCGGTGAACATCACGCCGCCGACGTCGACATGCGCGGTCAGCATGGCGCCGACCGCGCCGTCGCCGGCGAGCAGCGTCAACGCGTCTTCGGGCACGCCCGCTTCGTACATCAGACGCACAGCGGCGGCGGCGACGAGCGGCGTCTCCTCAGCCGGCTTGGCGACGACTGCGTTGCCGGCGGCGAGCGCGGCGGCGATCTGGCCGGTGAAGATGGCGATCGGGAAGTTCCACGGGCTGATGCAAACCACGGTTCCGAGCGGCGGGTGGGTCGCGGCGACGAAATCGCCGCCGTCGACGCAAGCGCCGTAGTAGCGCAGGAAGTCGATCGCCTCGCGCACGTCGCCCAGCGCATTGGGCAGCGTCTTGCCAGCTTCGCGGCAGATGAGCCCGGCGAGCTCGCCGGCTTTATCCTGATAGCGCGCCGCAGCGACGGCCAGGATCGCCGCGCGTTCGGCGGGTGCGCGCGCCGCCCAGGCCGGGCCGCCCTTCGCCGCCGCGGCGAATGCGCGTTCGACGTCTTCCCGTCCAGCGTCGACGACGTGGCCGACGACGTCGGCGGCATCGGCCGGGTTGACGACCGGCCGCGCCTTGCCGGCCGCGCCGCCGGCGCGCCATTCGGTTTGCGCGCTCCTGGCGAGCCATTCTCGCAGCGCGGCGAGCCGCGCCTCGTTGCTGAGGTCGAGGCCGGCGGAATTCGCCCGCGCCGGCGCATAGATGTCGCGCGGCAGCGCAATCTTCGGGTGCGGCGCGCCGACCGGGGCGATCGCCTTGGCCGCCGCGACCGGGTCTGCGATCAGTTGGTCGACCGACACCGACGCGTCGGCGATCTGATTGACGAACGAGGTGTTGGCGCCGTTCTCGAGCAAACGGCGCACGAGGTACGCGAGCAGCGTCTCGTGCGAGCCGACCGGCGCGTAGACTCGGCACGGCCGCGCGTCGCGGCCTGCGCCGACAATCTGGTTGTAAAGAGGTTCGCCCATCCCGTGCAGGCACTGGAACTCATACTGGCCGGCGTAGAAATTCACGCCGGCCATGGCGTGGATCGTCGCCAGCGTCAGCGCGTTGTGGGTGGCGAATTGAGGGAAGACCGCGTCCGGCGCGTCGAGCAGTCGCTTGGCGCAGGCGATGTAGGAGACGTCGGTGTGGATTTTGCGGGTGAATACAGCGAAGCCCTCGAGCCCCTCGACCTGCGTGCGCTTGATCTCGCTGTCCCAGTAGGCGCCCTTGACCAGCCGCAGCATGATGCGCCGCCGCGTCGCGCGTGCGAGCTCGACGATCCAGTCGATCACCGCGACGGCGCGCTTCTGATAGGCTTGGACGACGAAGCCGACGCCGTTCCAGCCTTCCATGGCGGGATCGCGGCACAAGGCCTCGAGCAGGTCGAGCGAGAGGTCCAACCGTTCGGATTCCTCGGCGTCGATATTGACGCCGACGTCGTATTGGCGGGCGAGGACGAGCAGGCGCTTCAGTCGCGGATAGAGCTCTTCGAAGGCGCGGCGGCGCTGGCTGCGCACGTAACGCGGATGCAGCGCGGAAAGTTTCACCGATAGTCCGGGTCCCTCGTAGACGCCGCGCCCAGCCGAAGCCGCGCCGATCGCCTTCAGCGCCGTTTCGTAAGCGGCGAGATAGCGTTCGGCGTCTTCGGCGGTCGTCGCGGCTTCGCCGAGCATGTCGTAGGAATAGCGGAAGCCGCGCGCTTCGAACGGCTTGGCGTGGGCGACCGCCGCGCCGATCGTCTGGCCGCAGACGAATTGTTCGCCCATCACTCGCATCGCCGTGTCGACGCTGGCGCGGATGATCGGCGCGCCGGAGCGAGCGATAAGCCGGGTCAGCGCCGCAGCGAGCCCAGTCTCGTCGACCGCCGAGACGAGTTGTCCGGTGATCAGCAGACCCCAGGTGGCCGCGTTGACGAACGGCGACGGCGACTGGCCGACATGGGCGCGCCATTCGCTGCCGCCGATTTTGTCGGCGATCAGCGCGTCGCGGGTTGCGGCGTCGGGAATGCGCAGCAGCGCTTCGGCCATGCACATCAGCGCGACGCCTTCCTGACTGGAAAGGTCGTATTCGCGCATCAGCCCCTGCACCAGGCCGGGCTGAGGCTTGTCGCGCAGGTTGGTCACCAGCCGGCGCGCCAAAGCGCCCGCGTGCTCGACGATCGCTTGCGGCAACTCGGCAGCGGCGACGAGCCCCGGCACGACCTCGGTTTCGGGGGCGCGATAGAGCGCGTCGATCGCCACGCGCCGGCCGTCATGGCGGACGAGTTCGGCTGCGAAAGCGGAGAAGGGTCCGACGCCGCCGTCAGTCCCGAGCGCGCGGTCAGCAGTCATCGGCGTCTCTCCGGCAAAATTGGCGACAGCGGCGATTTATTACATGCAATCAACGGGCCGCTCCATGGTCGCAGCGAGCGCCGCAGGACATTCGGCCGCAGTGGCGCCCCGGCCACGCCGCGACGATATTGCCGTGGCGGGTGCGCTTTTGCGTTGCTGCACTGCAGCATCTCTGTTATCTGTTCCCGGAATACTGTGGTTTTTCGGCCGTTGAATTGGCGACGGCGCAGACATGCGCCGGCTGCGAGGGCGGAATGGACTCGACCTGGCACACCAAATGGGGCGCGCGGCGCGTCCGCAAGGATCCGCCGACGATTGAGGAGGCGTTGATCGCCGCCGAGAGCATGACCGACGATCTCGCGCAGCGCGTCGAGATCGCGGCGTCGCTGATCGGCGCGCCGGTCGAAGAGGTCAAGGCGCTGGCCGCCAAGCAGGCCCATCTCTCGCGCGGCCGCTCGACGTTGGTGGCGGGCCGCAATCGCGCGGTCGTGGTCGAGTACAAGCGGCCGCGGACGATCCGTCCGCCTGGAGCGGCGCGCCGCTGAGCTGGCTGCCGTCCCGATTCCGGCGTCGCGATCACGACAAGCTGGGACCCGCGCGCCGGCTGGCGCGAGCGGGTTGGCGGATTCGCCTTTCCCTTTCGGCCCGGCCAGGGTAGCTACGCGCGATGCTCGACCGGACGCCACCTGAGGACCAAATCGGCGCGTTCCGCATGCTCGGACGGCTGATCCGTGATTTCGGCCGCGACCACATCCGCGGCTACCTTTTGAGCGCGTTGTTGCTCGCCCTGGTTGCGCTCTCCGTCACCGCTGTGGCGGCGATGCTGAAGCCGGTGCTCAACGGCATGGTCGCGGCCGAGAAATTCGGCCAGATGCGGGCGATGGCGTTCGAGGTTGTCGCGCTTTTCGTGCTGCGCGGCGCCGCCACCTTCGGCTCGATGCTGACGCTGTCGCGCATCGGCAACCGCATCGTCGCCACGGCGCAGCGACGCGTGTTCGACCGTCTGCTCAATCAGAACCTGATGTTCTTCCAGGACCGCCATTCGAGCGAATTCGTCGCCCGACTGGTGATCGCCGCCAATGGCGTACGCGACTCGCTGCAGCTCGTCGTCCAGAGCGGCGCGCGCGACCTTCTCAGCATCGTCGGCCTCGCCGCGGTGATGATCTATCAAGACCCGCTCGTCGCCGCCGGCGCGATCTGCGCGCTGCCGATTCTCGTTTTCTTCATCCGCAGGATCATCACCAAGGTGAAGCGCTTCGCCAAGCGCTCTTTCCAAGGTTCGACCCAGATCATGCAGACAATGAGCGAGACCGTGCTCGGCGCGCGCATCATCAAGGCGTTCAATCTCGAGGCCGAGATGCGCGAGCGGATGGCGCGCTCGGTGCGCACGGTCGAGGGCTCGGCCAATCGCATTGCCGCCGGCAACGGCCTGACCGCCTTGCTCGCCGACACGCTCGCCGGCCTCGCCATCGGCTTCGCCGTCTACTACGGCTCGTGGCGGGTCAGCGTGCAGCACGCCGACGTCGGCTCATTCGTCTCCTTCCTCGGCGCGCTGCTGCTTGCCTATGAGCCGGCGAAGCGACTTTCGGCGTTCTCGGTCAACCTGCAAAACGGCATGGTCGGCGCGCGCTTGATCTACGAGGTGCTCGATGCGCCGCTCGACGACGCGCCGTCCATGGGCGCGCCGCCGCTGCAGGTGACCGAAGGGCGAATTACCCTCGAGCGCGCCCGCTTCGCCTATCGTCAGGGTGAGGACGTGCTCGACGGCGTCGACCTCGTCGCCGAGCCCAACCAGACGACGGCGCTCGTCGGCCCCTCGGGCGGCGGCAAGTCGACCATCCTGGGCGTCATTCAGCGTTTCTTCGTCCTGAGCGGCGGTCGGGCGACGATCGACAGCCAGGACGTCGCGGCCGTCGATCTCGCCTCGCTGCGCGCCAGGATCGCCTTCGTCTCGCAGGACGTGTTCCTGTTCCGCGGCACGATCCGCGACAACATCGCGCTCGGCCGCATCGGCGCGTCGGAGGACGAGATCGTCGAGGCGGCGCGGCGAGCCAACGCCCACGACTTCATCATGAGTTTCGCCGAGGGCTACGACGCCAGCGTCGGCGAGCAGGGGACGCAATTGTCGGGCGGACAGCGCCAGCGCATCGCCATCGCCCGTGCGATCCTCAAGAATGCGCCGATCCTGCTGCTCGACGAGCCGACCGCGGCGCTCGATTCGGAAAGCGAACGCGAGGTGCAGACGGCGCTCGACGCGTTGCGGATGGGCCGCACGACCATGGTCGTCGCCCATCGCCTGCAGACGATCGTCGGCGCCGACCGCATCTACGTGATCGAGAAGGGCCGGGCGATCGAATCGGGGTCGCACAAGGAACTCGTCGCCCGCGAGGGGGCCTATTGCAGCTTCTTCGCCGCCCAGTTCGGCCTCGGGGCGCTGCGGTCGCTGGCTTGAGTTGAGGACTTCGCTTCAGAGCCGCGCGAGATTGGCGGCGCTCGGCCGCGTCGTGCGATATTGGCTGCGCGCTGCGGCGCTCAGGGCAATGCCGCCGATCGCCAACAGCGTGATCCACGTCATCTGCGCGAGTCCCTCCGACAGGAAGCCGAGCGTCAGGTCGACGGCGAGCGTCGCGGCGAGGTAGGGCGCGAGCCGCGGCGCTGCCCGGCCGATGGCGCGGAAGCCGAACCACGCGCCCGCTGAGGCGGCGAGGGCGCCGATCACGCCAAGCTCATACCACACCTCGAACAGCGCGACGCGCGGCGTCATCGTCGGCAACAGGCCGGCCTCGACTCCGCGCACCACCGTGTCGACGCCATGCCCGGTGACCAGCCGCGGCAGGTCGTGCAGCACGAGGCTTGCGGCCGCGGCGATCGCCGGAGAAGGTCCGCCGAGGCTGGCGAGCTTGGCCCGGAAGATCAGCCGCGCCAGTTCAGGCGACAGCGCGAGCAGGATCGGCGCACAGAGGATCAGCGCCACCGCCGCCCGGCCGACGTCGCGCATCGTCCGCTCCTGGTCGGACACGGCGAAGGACAGCACGGCGACGCCGGCGAGCAGCGCAATCGTGATTGGACCCGAGCCGATAGCGAAGACATAGACGAGGCCGAGCAGCATCAGCGTCCGTGCGTAGCCATTGCGGCCGCGCGCCGCCAGGCCGCCCATCGCCGGAAAGATCAGCATCACCAACGCGATCCCGCCCGCGTCGATGCTTCCGCCGTCGGCTTGCAGGCCTCGCTGCTTGGCGAGCCACATCAGGAAAATCGTCGCCATCAGCAGCAGCACGCCGATCGGGAAGAGATAGAGGTCGGTCGCGCGCATGTGATCGCGGCCGGTGGCGACCACCGCCGTCGCAGCCAGCGCGGTCATCGCGATCTTGAGCAGTCGCTGCGCGCCCGGCACCGGGAAGGGGGACCAAAGCAGCGACAGCGCCGCCCAGGCGAAGAGCGCCGTCGCCGCCCAGACGGTAGGCGAGCCGACGACGGCGCGAAGCCGCGGACCAACGCCGGCGACCGGATCGAGGGTCGCGGCGACCAGCAGCAGAGCGACGCCGACTGGAAACAGGACGAACATCGCGCGCGACGACAGCGTCGCGGCGCTGGGGGTGGCCAGCGCGAGAGCCGCATAACCGATGCGCGACAGCAACTGGGCCGCGTCAGCCGCAGCGTCGCCCTTCGACGCGTCTGAAAACTGAGCCATTCCGTTCAATCCGTCAGCCCCGCCAGCCCCGCTCTTTATACGACGCTGGGGCGCCGCGAACTGTGCGATTGGGGCAACAGTGTTGCAGCAAAATTGGCGCGCAATTGGGCTTTGGTCTGACGAATCCCGGGCTGCGCCTTGCGTTTGGCTGTCACCGAGGCGATTGTGCGCCCCGCCAATCGCGGCGATGGCGGGGCGGTGCGGCGGGAGGACGCCGCGCAACAGGTGCTGGGGGTAATGAGCGACCGAGACGCCGGGCGGCTTATTGCGGTCGCCGCTGGGCTGACGCTTGCCGCCTTGGCGGGAGAACTGGCGCTGATCGGCCACGTCGAACTGACCTTCGACGAAGCCTATTACGTCCTTTGGTCTCGCCATCTCGTCTGGGGCTACTACGACCATCCGCCGATGATCGCGGCTTGGATTCGCGCCTCCACGGCGCTGTTCGGTCCCGACGAATTCGGCGTTCGCGCCCTCGGCGTGATCGTGTTCGCGGCGATGCCGGCGTTGGTCGGGATGACGGGAGCGCGGCTCTACGGTTCGGCGCGAGCGGGCGCATTCGCCGCCTGCGTCTGGCTGACGATGCCGCTGGTCGCCGGCGCCGTCCTGGCGACGCCCGATCCGCCGCTGGTGGCGTTCGTCACCCTCGCTTTCTGCGGCCTGGTCGAGGTTTGGCGTGGCCGCGGCGTCGGCTGGGCGCTGATCGGCGCAGCGCTTGGGCTCGCCGCGCTGGCGAAGATCGACGCGGCTTTTTTCGCCGCCGGCGTCGCCCTGGCGGTGGTCGCGACGCCGTCGCTGCGACGTTGGCTGCGCTCGCCTGCGCCTTACGCCGCCGCGGCGCTCACCCTCGCGATCTGTGCGCCGTTCCTGATCTGGAACGCGCAGCACGACTGGTTGACTTTCGGCCGGCAGCTCTCGCGCGTGCCGGCGCATCGCTTTGCCCCCAGCTATCTTCTCGAGGGCGTCGTCGCGTTGGCCGGCCTCGCCAACCCCTTTTTCTTTGTCATCGCGCTTGCGGCGCTCCGACCGGCGTTTCGCCGCGGCGGCGGTCCCGCGTTGGAAGCGATGCGGCTGCCGGTGCTGTTCGGCGCCCCTATGACGCTCTATTTCGCATTCCACGCCCTCCACGACCGCGTCGAGGGCAACTGGGCGGGACCGCTCTATCCGTTGATCGCGGTCGTGGTGGGCGAGGCGGCGGCGCGCGGCCCGTTGTGGACGCGGCGCGCGGCGTGGGTCGGCGTCGCTGTCGGCGCGGCGGCGATCGCGGCAGTCTATCTGCACGCCGCGACCCTGTGGCCGACGCTGGGCGCCAAAGACCCCTTGGCGCGTTTCGGCGGCTGGCGGGAACTCGCCGGCTCGGTCGACGCCGAAGCGCGCGCCGAGGGCGCCGCCTTCGTTCTGGCGCGCGACTATGCCGCGGTCTCGCTGCTGACCTATTACGGCGACGGCGCAACGCCGGTGCTGCAGTCGGAGGAGGCGGCGCGGTGGCGCTTCCAGCCGCCGCCGGCGCCGAACCTGTTCGACGCCCCCGGGATCGCCGTCGCCTATGTCGGCGCCGATTATCCCGACCTGCTCAGAAGCCGCTTTCGCACTGTCGAATGGCTCGAACGCCTGCCGCGCAAGCTCGGCGGAGTCGAAGTCGCCGCCGTCGACCTCTACCGCGTCGCCGATCCGATCGCGCCGCCGATCGCTCCGCGCTGACTGTCAAGGCGCCGCGCCGCGCCGCCGGAGCGCGCGGCGCCTTGACGGTCGCGCGCCGATTGGGCCTTGTCGCCGCCGGACCCTGGCTTGACGAACCCGATGAACGACGCCATTTCGCTCCGCCTCGCCGTCGACGGCGCCGCGCGCCAGCGCGCGCGCGGCGAGGCGCGCGTCCGCTTCGCCCGCGCCGGCGCCCGCAGCGAGGCCGAGCGCGTCTACGAAACCGGCGGCCTGAGGCTGCGCTTTCCGCGCTCCGACGCGGAATGCGAGGCGGTGCTGGTCAACACCGGCGGCGGCATGGCGGGCGGCGACCGCGCGACGATCGAGGTCGCGGTCGGTCCGCGGGCGCGCGCGCTCGTCACCACCCAGGCGGCGGAGAAGATCTACCGCAGCGAGGGCGAACCGGTGCGGGTCGAGACGCGGCTGGTCGTCGAACCCGGCGGCGCGCTGGTCTGGGCGCCGCAGGAAACGCTGTTGTTCAACCAGGCGGCGCTCGAGCGGCGGTTTGACGCCGAAGTCGCCGGCGACGCGTCGCTGACGATCTTCGAGTCGGTGGTGTTCGGCCGCCTCGCGTCGGGCGAGACCGACGTCGCGGCGCGGCTGTTCGATCGCTGGCGCGTCCGCCGCGCCGGCCGGCTGGTCTTCGCCGAGGCGCTGCGGCTTGTCGACGCCGCCGCGGCGCTCGACCGGCCGGCGGTCGGCGCCGGCGCGCGGGCGATCGCCACGATCCTCAGCTTGGCGCCCGACGCGGAGGCGCAGGCGCCCAATTTGCGGGCGGCGCTGGAAGCCGTCGCCGCCGAACCGGGCGCGCGGCTCGACGTCGGCGCCAGCGGCTTCGACGGAATCGCCGTCGCCCGCCTGGCCTCGCCGTCGCCCGCCCGATTGCGCGCCGCGCTGATCGCGGCCATGCTGGCGCTGCGCGGGCGCGAGGCGCCGCGCGTCTGGTCGTAACGGCGAGGAAATTGCAAGCTTCGCCGGCGACGTGTTCCGGGGGGCCGCATGAATCTGACGCCGCGCGAAAAAGACAAGCTGTTGATCGCCATGGCGGCGATTGTCGCCCGCCGCCGCCTCGAGCGCGGGGTCAAGCTCAACCACCCTGAAGCGGTCGCGCTGATCACCGATTTCGTCGTCGAAGGCGCGCGCGACGGCCGCTCGGTCGCCGAACTGATGGAGGCGGGCGCGCATGTCGTGTCCGCCGATCAGGTGATGGACGGCATTGCGGCGATGATCCCCGACATCCAGGTCGAGGCGACCTTTCCCGACGGCACCAAGCTCGTCACCGTCCACCATCCGATCCGCGGCGCCGACGACGCGCTGGTTCCCGGCGAGACGCTCGCGGCGCCGGGCGACATCGTCATGAACGTTGGCCGCGACACGGTTACCCTCGACGTCTCCAACAGCGGCGACCGGCCGATCCAGGTCGGCTCGCACTATCATTTCTTCGAGACCAACCCGGCGCTGAAGTTCGATCGCGCCAAGACGCGCGGCTTCCGCCTCGACATTCCCGCCGGCACGGCGACGCGGTTCGAGCCCGGCCAGACCCGCACCGTTCGTCTCGTCGCGCTCGCCGGCAAACGCCACGCCGTCGGCTTCCGCAAGGAGGTGATGGGGAAGGTCTAGCGCCCCCTCTCCCGCTTCGCGGGAGAGGGCAGGGTGAGGGCAAGTCGTCATCCTCTCATCCGGCGCTCCGCGCCACCCCCGGGTCTTCGCCCGGGGGCAGGCTCTTCTGCCGCAGGCGGGAGAAGGATCCCGCCCCTCTTTCCGACCCGCTTCTATTTTTCACTCTTTGAGGCCCTCCATGCCCAAGTCCGTCACCTCTCTTCCCCGCGCCGCCTACGCCGACATGTTCGGGCCGACCACGGGCGACCGGCTGCGACTCGCCGACACCGAACTGTTCATCGAGGTCGAGAAGGATTTCACCGTCTATGGCGACGAGGTGAAGTTCGGCGGCGGCAAGGTGATCCGCGACGGCATGGGCCAGAGCCAGGTCACGCGCGCGCGCGGCGCGGTCGACACCGTCATCACCAACGCCGTCATCCTCGACCATTGGGGAATCGTCAAAGCCGACGTCGCCATCAAGGACGGGCTGATCCATGCGATCGGCAAGGCCGGCAATCCCGACATCCAGCCCGGCGTGACGATCGTCATCGGCCCCGGCACCGAGATCATCGCCGGCGAGGGCAAGATCCTCACCGCCGGCGGCTTCGACAGCCACATCCATTTCATCGCGCCGCAGCAGATCGAGGAAGCGCTGACGAGCGGCGTGACCTCGATGTTGGGCGGGGGCACTGGCCCGGCGACCGGCACGCTCGCCACGACCTGCACGCCCGGCCCGTGGCACTTGGCGCGGATGATCGAGGCGGCCGACGATTTCGCGATGAACCTCGGCTTCGCCGGCAAGGGCAACGCCAGTCGGCCGGCGGCGCTGGTCGAGCAGGTCGAGGCGGGCGCCTGCGCGCTGAAGCTGCACGAGGACTGGGGAACCACGCCGGCGGCGATCGACTGCTGCCTGTCGGTCGCCGACGACTACGACGTGCAGGTGATGATCCACACCGACACGCTCAATGAATCGGGCTTCGTCGAGGACACGATCAAGGCGTTCAAGGGCCGCACCATCCACGCCTTCCACACCGAAGGGGCGGGCGGCGGCCACGCGCCCGACATCATCAAGGTCGCGGGCCTCTCCAACGTGCTGCCCTCGTCGACCAATCCGACGCGGCCCTACACGAAGAACACGCTCGACGAACACCTCGACATGCTGATGGTCTGCCATCACCTCGACGGCTCGATTCCCGAAGACCTCGCCTTCGCCGAGAGCCGGATTCGCAAGGAGACGATTGCGGCCGAAGACATCCTGCACGACCTCGGCGC
>Ga0182016_10002267_pt1 | contig 22767 bp, 22 predicted proteins | sample 712S2MmetaG_FD_120491 | JGI IMG/M metagenome (GOLD analysis project Ga0182016, IMG submission 120491) | Permafrost microbial communities from Stordalen Mire, Sweden - 712S2M metaG | ecosystem: Environmental > Terrestrial > Soil > Wetlands > Permafrost | place: Sweden: Stordalen | collected... | reverse complement strand
TCTAAAGATTCAATTGAAAGGGTTATTATAACATCTAACAATGTTATAAATACACTTGCTAAGAACGAATCTAAAGATTCAATTGAAAGGGTTATTATAACATCTAACAATGTTATAAATACATTTATTAAAGAGTCAAAACGAATTAATAAAGATTATTATAAGACGAAAATCGCAATAAATAAAATAAATTATACATTGGAACTTGCATAAATTAAGGAAATATATAATAACACCATAAATGCTGGGAGCACAATAGTTTTCTTACTAAGCATGAATGATCGTTCAATTACAGCCATTTTGAATTTGTTTGAAAAATCTTCTGACCAACACGGTATATTCTGTAGTTCAATATATTCTCTATTTGTTTGAATAGTTTGTTTATATATATTCAGTGTATCGAGATGCATAAAACTAATTGTAGTATAATTTACGTATTCAGTATCAAAATCTTCATCATAAAGCTCAGTAACATATTTATTGACATGCAAGATCGTGCACGTTGATTGTTTTCCGTTAGATGCGCGTATTTTGTCAATATCAGTACTAACGAAATACAATGTCATCAATGATACCAAAATAATAAAACTGATAAATAATTTATTCATTATTGTTTGTTTATTATCTATAAATTATATATTAATCGTCTGTTGGTTTTATATTTATTGAAGCAATATATATTTATTCTTTTATTTTAATTTCAATTTTTATCTTAGCTACAAATTAATATAATGCCGGAAATTGTCGAGGTTAAAAAATATGCCGACTTCATCATAAAAAAATTAAAAAATAAATATATTACAGATATAAAAATTCTAAATGGTAGATACAAAACACACGGTCCTTTTGAATTATATAGCCAATTCAAAAAAAAATTACCGCTCAAATTATTAGATGTTAGAACGAAAGGTAAATTTATGTATATCATTTTTGAAAATGAATACTATCTGTGCGTGACCTTGGGCTTATCCGGAGGTTGGATGTATTCTAATGATGACAATTATAAAAAAGGTAAATACATTGTTCCAACTTTTTATAACCGTGCGGATGAAAACCAGACAGAAGCATATTATGATAATGCCATGAAATATTTAAATTTACAACTTAAAGCAGATACAGGTTCATTATTTTTTTATGATACGCTTTCGTACGGAACATTAAAAATTATAAAAGGACAAGATAAACTTTGTAAAAAACTTAAGAAATTAGGACCTGATGTTATGGATCCACGATTTACTGTTGATGTTTTCAAACAGTGTATTCACGATTTATTTGGTCGAACAAATGGTAAAAATAAACTAATCGGTAATGTAATTATGGATCAAACTGTTATGTCCGGTCTAGGAAATTATTTAAGAGCAGATATTTTATGGTTGAGTCGCATATCACCCTTTAGAAAGATATCAAAGTTATCCGACAATGAATTGCTTCACATATACAAAGCTATAAAGTTCCTCACATGGGCTACATATGATATAAAACAAGGAATAAAACTCAAATTTGTAGGTAAAAATGCAAAATTGCCAGTAGATTATGGTAGAAATTTTTATGTCTATGGTGAAGATGAAGATGTTTTTGGAAATAAGGTTAAAAAAGATAAATTACATAGTGGGACGCAAGTGAGATATATACATTGGGTTCCAAGTTTACAAAAATAAATTAAAAATTATAATATTATATCATATTATATCATTTCATAGTCTCCCGTTTCGTCAAATTCATCAAATTCATCAAGTTTGTCAAGTTTATCAAATTTATCTAGTTCAAACTTACTGGTATTTTCTCGAGACAATGTCATATCACGCGAATTCAATATATTTTTTTCATTATCATCAATAATTATACTCGATAGTTTACCTTTCATTGCATTAAATTCTATTTCAAGAATAAATACCTCATCTTTTAATTTTTTTTCATTAGCTCTTAATATTTTGATTTGTGATTCACAATTCAATAATTCTGATGTAATTTTATTCTTTTCATCCTTTTCTTTAATCAAACTATTTAAAAACATTGCATTTTCCTTTTGTAACATACTTAGTTCCAATTTTGTCGTTACCAGTGAATCATTTGAATCATTTTTTAATTTTTCCAATTCAATAATTTTTTTATGAGAAATACTTAATTCTTGTTCCAATATTTTAATTTTATTATTATTTGCGATTATGACTTCCTTTGTCGATAATAATTTTTGTTGTAATATGTTGTGATCCATTAATTTTTCAAAAATTTTATTTTTCTCTCTATCATTAACATTTTTATCGCTAATCATATTTTTCATTGTACTACTAAATTGTTCATCGTAAATTTTAGATGTTGTTATATCATTCTGCTTTATTTTTAAAACTCTATTCTCTTTTAATACTTCATCACATTTTTGTCTATATTTATTAATTTCATTAATCATTGTTTCAAATGGTTTTACTTTGTCATCACGGTACACCAATTGACTTCGTATGCTTGAATACCAATCTCCTTCCATTCATATAATATTACTATATTATATTGCTATGCTGTATGATATTATATGGTATTATGATATATTGTGAGTAAAGTAATTTATTTTTCAAACTTTAAAAAATAAATCTCACCAATAGAAAAATTTATAAATACAAAATATTTTGCAAAAATCTGAACAGATTTTATAAACATGTTTCGATATATTTATTTATAAACAAACCGTAATAATCACTCAGCATGAGAGAGCTTCCGAATCGCGGATTAATTTCAAATATTTTCGGTACACCATTGACTATTTTATAATCGATGCACATTTCACCATTATATCCACTTTTTTTAATTATTTGTTTAAAAATATTCAATACATTCGGATCAATATCAACTTCAAACGACAATAAAGGTTTATTATATCTTCCCTTGACATATACTGGTTTATCATAATTATATTGATACGTGAGTTCCATTTTAATCTCACCATCAGTTGCAAATATATGTGTGGCGTATTCTCTTTCTGCTTCTATGATTTCAGTCATGGAATAATCATAAAAATTAATATTTTCAGGGATATCATTTTGTTCATTAATTACATATGTCATATTGCCGGCGGCAGCTATATTATATTTTAGTATACATGGATATATAATTTTGTCATAGACTTTTGGCACATAATCACTAAATCCATTTTCTATCATGTATTCATAAAATTTACCTTTATGATTAAAAGATTCAAAGATTTCCTTGTTTGGAATACAATATTTAATGTTATTTTCTTTTAATATATTATGGTGCTCAATTAAGAATTTTGCATGGTCGCAAGAATATGAGAATATAATTTTTATTTCTTCTTTTTTACATATATTAATAACATCATCTATATTACTAAGCTCGTTACTTATTCCTGTAAAATTTCCTCCACTTAATGCCATCGTTTTTTCAAAATAATATGGATCATGAGGTATCAATATAGGTACCAATATAGATGCTAATTTTGTGAGGGACATTCACTATTATAAACAAATACAATAAATGTCAATATGGAGGTTAAATTACTTTTCACATGGACATATAAAAGTTATTAGTTGCCCGATGTTTGAAATATTAAATTTTATACCCAATGGATAATTCTCTTTAACATAGAGCGTTATTTCATCACTAAATTTATAACAATTAATAAATCTCATCAATTTATCAACTTCATAACATATCTCAAAATTACACATATTAATTCCTTCAGATATATTAAAACAGCCCATTTCTATTTCGAAAGCTATTCCGGCGAAAAAATCTATCTTATTATTTTTAACTGAAATTTTGAACACATTTGATTTATTCATCATTGCCTTTAACATTTTTTTTAAATCAGTTGAATTCATTTTAAGACCTACCGCATATTCTACAGAATCAATTTTGTAATGTTTATAATTAGAATTATCGATTGTAATGTCCTCGCTATTACCTTTATAACTTAATTTCATTTTATCCAATTTGTTTTCGTCAATTGATAATGTCAATGAATTATCCAAAATATTTTGATTGTTATTATTCTTTTTAATTGTCTTGAGAGCTTTTTTCATTAAATCTAAATTAATTTTAATACTTAATTCGTTTGGACAAAAATATTCATTCAAATTGTTATTTTTAATATTTATTGCAACGAGTGTACTCTTTGAAGAATCTATTTCTTCTAATTTTATTCTATTTTCAGTAAATTTTATTGTCACGTCTACATTAATACATATTTTGAGCAAAAGATCGATTAAATTTTTAGCGACTGTTACATTGCGAAAAGTCATAATCATACACTTATTAACTTTATTAATATTGTCATCAAAAATATTCATTATATTCATTGGTTGCGATCCAATTAATATTATATTTATAAATAAATTAAATTTAAATCAATTTTTGTGTTATTGTTTTAATTGATGAGAGTATTCGTCAAATGTTGTTTTAATGCATCTCCTGTTACCGTTATAAATAATTTCATTTCAGGTTCCAATTGATCCGATGTATCCTCTTTATGACAATAATATTTATCATATAATTTATCTAATATATCATCATATTTGTCTTGATTATTTTGATTATTTTGATTATTTTGATTATTTTGATTATTTTGATTATTTTGATCAGAAACTATTTGATTACTCCAACCCTTTAATTTTAAATCAAATGGATCATATCTTTCATTTAAAAATTCAATTCCAAACGTGCCATTCAATAGCATACTTTTCATCCATTTAACAGTATTTTTTTTCTTTTCATCAGAAATATTTTGCTCTGGAATATTTTCATCAGAAATATTTTGCTCTGGAACATTTTGATCAGAAATATTTTGTTCTGGAACATTTTTTGATTTTTTTTCACTAATTAATTTTTTTATCAGTTGTGGTGTTTGTAACTCTTTAAATCTATCAATACAGAACATAATTCGACTATACTCGTTGTACAATTCTAAATATTTTTGATAAACGTAACTGAACAAATTTAAAAGTAAATACGCAACTATAAAACTATTTATTAAAACTAATGACATGTTATCTTCCAGCCTAAAATTAAATATATATAATTTATTTATTTGTATAATTACTCTTTAACTAGATTACTGCCTGATGAAAGAAAAATACGATGATATTATTGCACAAATTCTGATCATGATTCTTTGAATAAACAAATTAATTTATCTCTTCAATTGATTCATAAACAAACAAAACACAACAAAACTACCCACTGTAAATCCTATAGCAACAAGAGCGATATCAGACATTTGAATTTAATTTTATTTATATTAATTAATTTTTCATATTAATATAGTGACAACCTAACAATTAGAACGTCAATTTTTTTATTTAAAATAATAAATTTTGAATAAAAAATTGAATAAATTTTCATCTATTTCTTGTAAATAAAAAATGTACAAATGAGTTTGAACCATAAATATTTTTTATGAAATTATTAAATTTAATTAAATTATTTGATGATGTTTCGCGTAGTACTATTAATGAAAATGGAGACGAATTAATAGATAGTAATGTTATTGATCAAATTGTTGCAAATATAGGCGTACTATTTGTAAAATTATGTGGTAAAGGGCGTAAAGATATTGTTATTTGGATGGATAATTTAATGAAAGAAAATAGACCATATATTAATTTGTATACTGCATGTCGCGGGGCATGTCAAAAAGCATTTCAAGAAAGTTGCATAAACGGATTTAAAGATGTTGCAGAGTGGTTACTGAGTGTAGATAAATCAATAAATATATATGTGAACGATAATAAAATATTTCGTTATGCATGCAAAAATGGACACATAAACGTAGTAGAATGGCTATATTATGCATCACTAGATAGTGTAAAAATCGATATACGTGCAAAGAATGATTATGCATTTAAAAAATGTTGTGAAAATAACCATAAAAATATCGCTGAATATTTATGTACATTATGTCCTGAATACGAAATAATTTGCCATTGTCGGAATTACATCGGATATAAAATAAACAATATGAAATCAACGCTAAAACAAATTTATGAAAAAAATGATATGAATAGACTAAATATGCTATATTTAAATATTCCACTAACAAAATGCGATGATAGATCATATATTAATTCATGTCCTATATGTATGTCAGATGACGAAACAAAATTTGTACAATTTGAATGTTATCATTCAGTGTGTGCAATGTGTTTCGTGTCTATAGATAAATGTTATTATCGATGTAAAAATAAAATTGATTTGAAGAAAGTCAATTTAATTAAAATCGATTAGGTAAATTTCTACTAATTTTTTACTAAAGATAATTAAATATTTTTGATAATATTTAATACAAATATAATATATATGAGTTGTAATAAAATCAATATATTTTATACATACAGTTGGCGCAATAATGATGCCAAGATCTTTTGCGATTCATTAACCAAAAAATTAATAAATATGAATAATGTGTGTATACTTGACCGTTCAGAAGATGACGAAAATCCAAATAATTTTGGAGGTTTACTATTAGATCAAATTGATAAAGCACATATTATTATAATTGATATCACACCAGATGAAACTGATTCAGGATTAAGATTTAATGAACATACAATGATTGAATATGGTTATGCATCCAAAACACATCCAAATGAGAATATATTATTATTATATCATAACAATTTATCAACAAGTGATTTGATAGGGTTGCCGATGTTTTTATCAGCAAAACATTGGTTTCCATATGAAGTTTCCGATGTTTATGGAGTTAATGAATACATAACCGAAATGATTACAAATTATAAATCAAGTGATTACATTAAAAATATCGAACATATTAAACAAATCGAATTAAATAACAAAGAATTGCATAAACAATTAGAAACACAATTTTATAAAATACCTAGAGTCGCATATGATATCAAAGAGAAATTGCGGTTAGCGACACAATTTAACAATATTAATGATATACACAACATAATTTTACTTTACATTGACAATTATGAATATATACAATGTGATAGTGATGAAAATAATTTAAGAAATATGTATCACGCAATTAAATTAATAAATATAAATAATTATGAATTAAATAATTTGTACAATGGCTCTAAATTACAAACAATACAGGATTCAAAATTATACAATGACACACAGTTTGATTTTGCTATGATGAAACTAAAATTAATTCCGGATATGAAATCAATAAATATGACCAAGAAGGACTATGACGATATAAAAACAGTAGTAAACTATAATACGACAAAAACAATAATTGATTTGATTCTAGAATATCAGCGTGATTCGGATAAACAAGTAAATAAAAGCAGTACATGTATTATTTTATAAACAAACAAATATTTTTATTTATTCACCAAGTAAGCAGATACTAGAAGCTCTATTGTAAAGTGTAGCGATTTTTGTATACCTTGCATTTTTCCGTATAAAAAATAATCTTAATATTGATTTCACTGTGTGCAACAAAATTTAATTTTTCAGCTACCTTAATCATATGTTGATTGTTTATTAATGTCTTAATAACAAGAATTTTATCTTTGTGTTTATCAATTAACCATAACAAAATGGGTAAAGCCAATCCTCTATTTTGATATGCTTGTAGTAACATGATACCAATATTATATTCATTATTGTCCAGTTTGAATATATTAATTAAACCAATAGTCTCATTGCAATCAGTATCATAAATAATATATCCCTCTAATTCTGATTTTTTCTTCAAATCATCAATAAATAGTTTACTTTTAAATCGCAAAGGTAGATAGTATAATATTTTACCAACGACGTTAAGCATACTAGCTAAAATATTATAATCATTAGCCATTTTAACTAAACTATTATATGTCTTTGATTGATGATTATTAGTCTCATCGAAAGATAATGGATCAAACATTATATTTATTTGCTTTCCTTTTTTGTCTACACATTTAATAGTATTACACTCATTCATTAATATTATGATTAAAATAAATATTCATAAATAAAATTATTAATAGTTCGGTGTTCAACTAAATGAATATTCAACTATTTGTATTTTAGAAAATGATTGGCATGTAAATTCATTTACAAACTTGTCTTGGACAGCAAATGCAAATTGCTATCATTATAATTATTATAATTATTATAATTATTATCATTATTATCATTATTATCATTATTATTAATGACATCAATGGCGTCGTCGATGACAATATCAGTAATAGGAAATGTATTAGAAACATTAATTAATTTTTGTATATCATCGAATTTTTTAATCATAATTCCAATAATTATAATAGAAATTCCAATTGGTAGCCAATACCAGAGATGCAAAAAGGAACCAGTAAATGATCCAAGTGCATATAAAACAGAACTGGAGCCATAATAATATGTATACAATCGTCCTTTATAGTGAGGATCAACGTCTTTTTGTATTATAGTTGTCATCATTATATAATATGCATAATGAATATAATTAAACATCCACAAACCGAATAACCATAATGGAACAAATTGTACTAATTCAATTATTGCATAGGATAATATGGAAATAATTAATATTGCATAGTTCAATATATATTTATCTGCTTTGAAGAAATATAATATAATTGTCCCAGTATTACTTAGACCAAGGACGATCGATAAGATGAGAATATCATATGAATCAAATCCTGTCGTGTAGTTAACGATTTCGATTACACCATATACATAATAAATTATTGAGTTAATCATAATAATTATTAGAAATGTGGGATTGTTTTTTAAATATATCATACCATTTTTGAATGTAATTGTTTCCTTTTCAACCAACTCATTTTCATTGAATTCATTACTTTTTGCATTGTTTTCTAATGTATTTTTAACTAAGTATCGGAAATAAAATATTATTATAATGGATATAACGTAAACAATGTTATCTGTAACTAAATTTGACAACGGACCTAAAAAATTTAACATGACACCTCCCAACCCGACACTTACTATGTAAACAGATGCTTGACTTAGAGCTTGTATTTTGTTAGCTTTTTCTATCTGTTCTTTTGAAACAATACTCGGAATAATATATTGGTATGAACTAATTTTGACACAGACACAAATTGCTTGAACGAATACGTATATGTAAACTAAATACCAATATTCTGCAATAAAATGAGCTGTGTAAATAAACGAGCTTATTAATATAAGTATAATTTGAGAAACGATAATATTAGTTATATTATTATGAGATTCAACATAATTTCCTACCAATGGTGAAATAATAAATGGCGTAATATTCATAATAGCGACCATGATAGATATATATTGATATTCTTTAATGATCGTCAATAGAACCATATAATTTAACCAATCTCCCAATTCACTGAACCATCTGGCTGCTGTTAAAATCCAAAAGGATTTGTTCATTATTGATCATTATTGAATTGTTGATAATGCTATTACATTGACTAGTTGTTTTGTCTATCAATTTTTTATATTTAGAATATTTTTTATATTTAGAATATTTTTTATATTTAGAATGTTCACCATAGTAATATATATAATGTATCAATAGTTATATAGCAAATAAATAATATGAATAACGGAAAATCGCTTAATGTCTTCATTATAGATAATGCAAATGATTGGAATAGAATAAATAACACTAGTTTAACTGATATTAATATATATTTAATTACAAAAGATCTTGATATTCAAAATAATGATACTCTCGATTTAACTAATTTAGTAATAATTGGCGCAGTTGATAATTCCATGATTGAACCTGTTCCTGCTGTAGAAACTTGTTTAACCTATTATATACCGCCTAATATTTCGGTAAATCCTATTTTACCTGGTTATTTTATAAACGGTATTAAAGATTCTGAATTAAAAGGTTATATATGTCATACAAGGTTTATAAAATTTTTAAATCCATTATTTGATACTGTAGACACCTCCACCATTGGATTCTTGAAATTTACTACACAAAAAGATATTGTTACGACAACAAATGGAGCCATCTTAGCGTCAGTTGTTTTAATAAATTCGATTGTCAAAAGTATTTTATTAGAATGTAATCATAACATTTTTATTAAATTCTTCGGTCAAAATTATATCGGTAACGGATTATTTATTGGATACAACAGGGGCATTATTTTAGATTCAATACTGCAAGTCAAAAATACCAAATCAATTGCAGTTATTGGTGCAATCATCGGTGGATTTATTGGAATCAATGATGTAAATGGTATTATAGAAAATTGTTGTTCAACAATTAAAAATAATTCTGAGGTAAATCTTATTTCTGTAACTGACTTCATAAATGGTGGTTTCATCGGATTAAATGAATATGTCGTGTCAAATTGTTCATTAAATATGTGTGATAATACAAAAATTAACATAACATCAAAATTAGAAAATGGTCAAACAGATTATGGTAATCCGATATGTGCTGGTTTTGTTGGATATGAGTTGAATGGACAAACAATTAATAATAGTCTTAATATAACAAATAATGATGTAATTGAACTTGATTCAGCATTAACTGCCTCGGGGTTCATGTCAGGAGGTGGTGGGACTATTATACAAAATAAATCATTGTTTAAACATAATAAATCAATTAAAATAATTAGTAGAAATACCATTGGCTCCGATTTCGCATATGGTGACGGATTTGTGACGACATTAAATATTAATACATTAGTCTTGAACAATATAAGTCAATTTATAAATAATTATTCTGTTGAAATAAAAGGTAAAAATGCAACTAATTTCATATCAAATAATGCAAATAATGCACCTTACAACAAGTCATATATTAAATGTAACAAATCATTTGATGTTATTCCACAATAAAATCTACTTATTAATTAAAAGATATATAAAAAGGTATGATACATGTCATAAATATCACATATAAATAAAAAATATTGGAAGATATCAAAATGAAAAATTTCAATATAATAAAAGACATTGATAAAAAAGAAAATAATTATCCAGTTACTGGACCAAACATTAATCAAAAAGATTACATCGTACCGAATGTATATTTAACGGGAAATCCGCAAATTACCTTTTCTAAAGGTGTATATAGACGTTACACGGACTATGAAGTAAAATATTGTATTGTGCATAAATGTAAATTACCCCAAAATCCTGATCAAAATCAAAATCAAAATCAAAATCAAGATCAAGATCAAGATCAAGATCAAAATCTGGCCAAAAAACAATTTAAATATGATATTCAGGTAAAAAATAAATGTCATATATTACATAAAATATATTTAATACCCAATGACGACGTATCATTTTCTAATATAAAAAATGTCAAAATAGAATACGGTGATTGTGTACTTGCCAACATGTCTGGAATAAGCATTAAAAACGTTTATGATCATGGTAATTTCATAAACATATATGATACAATGACATCTGGATTGGCATTACCTGTTGTTTCGATTTCTAGTGAAAATATATCAGTTAATGTAGAATTTCATAATGATGTTAATCATGAAATTGTTATTGGAATAAAGTACGGTGTCTTTCATAATACCGACGAATTACATAAATTTACTACTATGGCACATGAATATCTTAAAAGATGTTATAGTGAAGATATTGTATCTGTGAATAAAAATGAAAAAAAAGTTATCACTATAAATAAAAAATGCCCTGTCGAAGGAATTAAATTTGTTATGATTCCTCACGAAAATAATAATAATAATAATAATAATAATAATAATAATAATAATAATAATAATAATAATGCTGATTGTTCCATAAATGGTTACTTGAAATTGACTCATGACAAATATCCAATAAATAAATTTCAATGCGTCGATGTAATTTATGACCAAATTTGCCCACAAGGAACTAATATGAACAATAAGGATATAAATGCAGACGATGAAAATAATGGCGGCGAAGTTGTACCACAATCAAAAAATTCTAGATCGCCGATAGAAAAATTCTTTATTCCAGAAAAAAATGTATATTTACTTAGTTTTAAACATACGGGATTTACTGATCACTTGCAGCCAGCAGGATATTTAAATTTACAGCACGGTAATAAACTAATTTTTGTTCCTAATTTTACTGGGACGATTCACATTATTTATCGAGAAATAAATATTCTACGTATTATGAATGGTTTTATGGGATATGCATATGATCATAATCTTGGTGAACAGGATGAAAATAATCAAAAAAATGGCGAAATATATAATAATATTGATGATGAAATAGATGACTATATCAAGGATAATGTAGATGATGAAATATCGGATTATATTGTAGATGGTATAGAAGATGATAGAGAAGATGATTTTAAAGATGCAAATAGAGTGATAGAAATAGAATTATAGTTAAATAAATCAAATAAATTAAATACAAATAATTATTTGTATCTGAAGACAATTTCATATTTACTTGGAGATACTTTTGAAAATGATGTGAATTTACTGTTTCCATCTCTGTATTTTTTGGTGTTGATTTCAATAATGTCTCCATAGGACGCTAGCCTACTATCCTTATTTAGTTTATTGTGGATATAACTCATTTCAAATCCATTACCAAATTCGTACGATGATTGATATGTGAACGTATTTAATAGATCATTTTGAACACTAACGACAATTTCATCAAACTTGTCATTATATACTTTCATGTTTGCACTGTTGAGTTGTTCGGCAAATTTATTGTAAAGTTCATAAAATTCATCCCTATCTTCGCCGTCAGTTTCTGTTTTATTTTCAGATTTATTTTTTTCTTCAACAACAATCTTAACTTTTGAACTAATGCATTGTTCGTCTGAATCTGAATCGGAATCATATTCTGAATAAGATTTAGATTTAACGACCTTGACTATTTGTTGTTCAGTTTCTTTATTTTTGAGAGGACATTCGTAATCATTTTCTGTGACTTCGATTTCAAAAATAAACAGTGACTTACTATAATGAATTCCACTAAGCTTCATATTTCTATTATACGTAATTTTAAATCCTCTGAAAAAGGTGTCGACACATTTAGCATACATTCTGTCGAGAATAGTTACAGTATTTTCAGGATCAGCAACAGAAGTTGTTAAAGGAATGAAAAATGTACACGCATCAGATTTCTCTCTGAAAGTTTTTGGGCTTTCACCTGTGATTGAATTATCAATGTGAAAAACAACATTCACATATTTGCACAATTTATCAGTAATTTTTTGTTTAATGTGTTCGAGTTTAATGATAATGTTCAAGTGATGTTTCATTTCTTGAACCAATTTATCACACAGATCTTCACCTTCAGTAATCATTTCGACACGTCTTGTTTTTAGTGCTTCATATTTATTTTCGAATTTTTCAACCTGATTACCATCGTTAGATTTTTCAACAGATGGGTGCCTTTCGTTTTGTGTAGATTGTGATGATCCCATTTGTTATTAAAGTTATTAAAGTTATTGAGTCAAAGTTTTTAATATTATTAAATTACAGTCAAAATGTAATGACCTATCAATATTATAAAAGATTCAATTTTTTTATTTTAATATTTTTAATGGAAAAATTGATTTAGGAATTCATTTAGTAGTGAATTAATATACAATATACACATATAATTTCAAATGATCAATAACAAAAGAAAACTTTCCGAAGATGATATTAATATTGATTCGAAACAAACTAAAAAACCACATACTGATGAAAAAGATAATGAAATGATGATCAAAAATATTTGTGAACGTGCCAAATTATTAAATAATAAATCCTTAACCAAAGAACCGCACGTTATTATTATATGCGATGATGGTGAAATATTAAAAACCAAGGCCGGTGTTTTACTTTGGAGTAGAACTCTTTTTACATTATATCCTCCGCTCAATACACTTACGAAGAACGAGTCTCAAGACTCAATTAAAAGGGTTATTTTAACATCTAACAATGTTAAAAATACAGATATAAGATTTGAAATGCCGATTAAGGATAAAGAATTGAAATGTTCTTATGCTTTTGTAACAATGGTTGATGCGTTAAGGTTACGTGTTGATATGGCAAAATATCTTGGAATTAATGATGATTATTCATCAATACATTTAGAACATAAAGAAAAAGTGGATAAGGACACAGATCCCGAAGATTGGTTAGATAATTATAGCAAAATGATGAAGATATAAAAATAAAGTTTTTTATTTATTTTATGGTTGACCATAACCATAAAGTCCCTGGTTAATACCTACCTCTCCCGAAGATTTTGTTGATGCCATTTTGGCAATTGCTTGAGGAAGTGCAATAGCTTGATACTCACTAGATGATGATGAACCGATTGTGTTAGTTGGCACAACAATAATCATGTTACCATGACTCGCAATTCTCTCAAGTGAACTCAATTCTCTAAGTTTCATTGTTGCAGGATTTTCCAGAATATCAGATGTTTCTTTCAGAGTCTTAGCAACATCGCGATCTGCTTCAGCAATAGTTTTCTTTGCGTGAGCCGTCTGTTCTGCTTCTGTGCGCATTGTCATGGTTCTTTTAACAGATTCGTCGAAACTAAAATCAGTCACTTGAATTTGTGTAACTTCCATTCCCCAATCGTCCTTCAAATGTGAAACACGATCAACAAAAACCTTATTCAGTTGTCCCTTTTTTGAGAGGATATCGGAAATTGACATCGCTGAAATTTCTTCTCTGACAACCTGACTACAGCGAATTAGTAGAGAAGAATCGCCATCTCTGACCTTGTTGATATATTTCTCGGGATCAACGACTTTATATTCAACGAAACCACTGACTCCAACGGATGCACCGCCTTTGACAGGAAAATGCATTTTTTCCAAGTTATGTGTCGTGATTTGCATGTTTACTCTGATAAATTTCTGCAAAAATGGAACATACAGAGCAGGACCAGGTTCACAAATTCCACTAAACTTTCCAAGAGTGAATCTTGCACCCACTTCACCTGTCTTGAATGTTGTCAGGAAAGTACGAGCACCAAAGGTGATAAAACTACCAGGAACCGATGGTTTAGCGACAGATGTGAGTCGAGAGAGTTGATTAAGACGAAACATAATTAAATATATTAGGCTAGAATCGGACTAAAATTAGATTAAAATTGATAATAATCTAAAATTTAAATAAGTGTATTATGCAATTATATTTTCAACTTTTAATCTAATTTAATAAAATTAAACAGATGTTATGGATATTGAACTTCCCGATTTTCCTGCATGTGTTGAACCATCTACTGTACTCTGTAAATAAACAACTAGTTTATCGTTATTTTTCATTTCAACCATAAAATTCGATCCGAATAAACTATAAGGAACATTTGTTTGGGTGAAGTTTGAACAATCAGAACCATCAATATTTTTACCATTCAATTGAGCGAATAGAATTGTAGTATTTCTAATTGATTGATTTATGCTCATATTGAGAACAACAGAATATAAACCATCTTGTTTACAAGTTATAGCATGACCATTTATCTCGAAATCTTTTGAATATTTAACTTTGTCAAAATCACTAGGAATAGGTTCAAATGCGACTAAATTTTGCGATTTTATTTGATAAGCAAATAAGTGTGAATTATTTCCCATGGTGTATTTATTTATTATGTATATGTATCACATAATATTATTTTTTTACTACGGATGAAATCTAAAGATGTCTCAAGATATCTAAAAATATTATAAAAAAAAGAAAGTAATTACTGAAATGCAAAATATCTACCGATGAAAAACATAATTATTGAAATGAGATATTTTTGTTTATTAATTCATTTTTTTGTTTCCGTTTACGCATTTGTACTTTATTTATTTGTTTTTTACTAACAACAACCATTTGATTGGAACGACTTTCTCTTCTTTTGTGAAAATAGAGATTATTCTTTTTGTGAAAATAGACATTTTTTCGTTGTTTCAAAGTACGCATTTGTACTTTATTTATTTGTTTTTCACAAACTTGTTCTGATTTTGTCGTTAATGCCCGAAGATTTTTTTTAATGTTTTCGCCGACAACAGACATTGGATTAGAACAACCATCTTGTCTTTTGTGAAAATAGACATTTATGATGTTCTCACTTTTTTCTGTACTGTATTCTTCTAAATTTATCGGGTGGGCATTCAGGAGTGTTTTGATCTCTTGTTCTGTGTAAGTAAAATTGAGATAACACAACAATAAATCCTTGACTTCCTCATGTGTTCTTGTTGTACAAGTCATTGATTCATTTATTTTACCTTCTGGACAGAAAAATGTTGTTGGAGAATTTCTGATCATCACAAATACATGATCCAATGAACCATGACATTTTACTGCAATTAAATCAGCGTCATTTACTTGTTCTTCGAGATCGAATGAGCCACATATTTTGCGTTGGAATGCACGGTTTGTTATTTTTTTCGATTCACACACAAGATTATTTTCGCAACTGGGAATACCGAAATACAAATACGTGAACAATTTGTATATAGTACCGCATCGTGTGTAGTTCGTGAAATTTGGCATATATTCATCTTGGAATGAAAGGCATTTACCAAAAATACGCGCCAAATCGTGATGTGAATAAAACTTTTCATCGATTTTGAATATCATGACATCTATTTTTCCAATTTTTTTCACTCTCAGATTTTTTTTCGTAAATGTTTCGGATTCAGAAATTATTTTTAAATGAGTCGTTGTGTCGTCAACAAATTCATCCGTCGGTGTGTAATTAACGATATAAATATCTCTACCATGCAATTCCTTATTTGGATTAAATTTGGTGTATCTAATACAATCAGATCCATCGATTGTATTTCCTGATTTCCACTTTTTCTGTAAAACAATCTCGCCATTACGCGAATTATTTTTTTTGTATGCAAAATATGCAATTGTGGGGAACGAATTTATCGTGATTTTTGATCCATCTGTCAAGATATCTGTTGTCAATGGTAGAATATGCCTTGGATCGGAACAATGAATCGAGATGCTTGTATTGTTTGTATTTGTCATTTTCAGATGAAGCAAAAAATATTAATTTTCAGATGAAGTAAAAATTGTCCTGAATAGGGCATAATTTGTATAGCTTATGCGGTCTTAAGACAAGAGAGTTATAGTCAATTTAATTAATCAACTTTTTGATTGTAACTACGTGTAATAATATGATTTATTTTAAAAAAAGATGAAATTTTAATATTTTAGTATATTTATAATAAAAAACCACATACCATAATTTCAATCAATTAGATTTAGTTTTTAAAATCACTATGTCAGGGCTATTTAAATCGCTGTTCGGAAAGAGAATGTCAACATTAGATGTTGATAATGACACAATGCCATCTAAAAAAATGTGTTCATCTCCTAATAAACAACGAGAAATAACTAGTAATGAGGCATCAGTTATTAGTAATGATCTACAAGAAAAAATGATGTTGTTTGTCGATCCAAATGAAAGTATCACAAAGCCTGTTGTATTTTCATCTTTCAGTTTGATTTCAGCACTTTCTATGTTGCTCGTCGGATTAACTGATGAAACATTAAAACAAGTTCTATCAAGTTTAATGATTGATAACAAAAATGAATTGTTCGGTAAAATTGTTGAAGTAACAGATATTTTGAACCAAACTGGTTGCGTAAAAACTAGTAATGTTGTGATGACAAAGAAAAACATTCCTGTCATGGGACCCTATTTGCAAAAAGTTCAAAACCTTGGTGAACATTTTTATTTTGACCAAAGTGAAATTAAGGCCTTAGCTAGTAAGGTTAATAGTATTGTCGAAAAGAATACTAATGGATTGATCAAAAATCTTTTGTCACCAAGTGATGTTACTGCTGATACATTTTTGGTTTTGCTTAACACTATTTATTTTAAATCAAAATGGGCCGAAGAATTTAGTAAATACAATACAAAACAAAAACCTTTCTACAGACTCGAATCATTGGAACCAAAAACTGTTTCAATGATGAGACATAATGAGGAATATTTTAGATATTTCGAAAATGCCGAATTTCAAGCTATTTCACTGCCTTACGAAAAATACGATTTCAGTATGGTTATTGTCCTCCCAATTGATAAAAAGAAAAAGGCACCAGTTTTTAACTATGAAAGAATGTCAGAGGTCATGGGGAATATGCAAAGTCAATGTACAAATGTCGAACTACCGAAGTTTGAACAAGAATCAGAACTTGACCTTATTCCATTCTTCAAAAGTAATGGTATGACTCAGATGTTCGATTACATGCATGCAGATGAAATGATTCCTCGTTTTGACAAACAATATGTTTCAGTCATTAAACAAAAATGTAAGATTATTGTCGATGAAAAAGGAACTGAAGCAAGTGCGGCCACAGTCATCGTAGCGTGCTGCCAAGAATCTTGTATGATGAGACAAGAACCTGAGAAGATTTTTGATTTCATTGCCGATCATCCATTCTCTTATCACATTGTACACAGATCTGGTTTGATCTTGTTCACTGGATCCTACTGTTGAAATCCTAAGTATTTATTTATTATTTTAGAAAAATATGAAATTTAATTAAATTAGTCCATAACTGAGTCATTTGTTTATGATAATTTCCATGACCCTCAAAAGATCACATTCATGTTTAATATCATCAAATGACATTGCATATATGATTTATAATTTTTACAAAAACAGATTTGTATACAGCTTAGGTTATTGGTACGAAATCAGTAATCATAAATGGCACAAAGTTAGTCATAAGTATAAAAAAATAGACAATGATTTTATTAGGAAGGTCATTTTTTGCGATTTCATTAATGAACTAAAGAAATTGTATAAAAAAAATGGTAAATACGATGAAATATTATTCAAATTATTATCATCACAAGAATTTCGGTATGATGTCATAACTAAATGTAATGAACTATTTAATGATAAATTAATGAATAAATTTACAGATCTGGCTTTGAATCCATATACAATACATGATGATTTTTATAAAAATTTTATTGGTCTTGAATTAATTTAATTTAATTTAATTTAATTACAATGGTATATGTGTTGTGTCTATCCATTTCCAACGATAATACATAATAGCTGATGCAATACTGCAAATTACTAAAAGTGTTAAAAAGCCAATCCAACCCCCAGTATGAATTTAGTCGAATTATCGTGCCCAGTGCGTTGCCAAACTACAAATTTAGTTCCACAATCAAAATCGGTGGAACTGATAGACCAACATGGAATTACTCTTTCGAGTTGACATTCGTATGGATTAATATTTAATCCGTATGGAATCACTTGATTTTGAATGTCACATCCAGAATTCGTATCAAACCAAACATTAAATGTCATACCAGTTCCATTACAGTTTTCATTAACAAAACATTTGCCACTGGTTGATGTCATCGCCTTAATTGTACACATCGATTCTGATCCTTTTCCTGCTTGTATTTCACCATTTTCGAATGTATACGCAACTCCTCCCACCGCAGTAAATAAAATTCCTCCAAGGCAACCTATAGCAATAAAAAATATAAAACATTTTTGACATATTTCCATACAAGGATGCATTTTATTTAATTTGTTTAAATAATTTGTTAAAATAATTTGTTAAAATAATTTGTTAAAATAATTAGTAAAATATTAATTTATTACATGATAACAATAACTGTGTAATTCATTTTTTTATTATTTTTTGTATTTTATAAAAAAATTAACGATATCCAGTACCACTACATCTATAACATTTGTTCGATTGATATTTTGATCCAGAGCACGTTGGGCACACCCTTGTGGTACTATAACCCACACTCAGCGCATGCTTCGAACATGTATATTCTCTCGTTTCAATCAAAATACTTGTACAGTAACTGTAGCCAAATTTAATTACTTGACATTCTGAGGTAGGAACAAATGGTAGGAACAACGGAAGTTCAACGAAACAAATATCTGGTTGGTCGAATTTTAGGCTCTCCAACATATTGTTTACTGAATAATTATTCTTCGGATTAACAAGGATATAGCATTTGTTGAACAAATTTAATGCTCTCGAGAAATAGCTTGTATAGTCCGCGTGGATTTCACCATTAATATTTGTAAATTCACCATCGATACATTCATCCCAAATAGGAACTAACGGCTCGTTTGTTTTTGCGCGAACATTTATGAATATTTTATTTTTAGTAAATTTTTCTGTACTTAAATACAATCTATAATGTAAGTTATCTCTCGTTGGATTGGAAAAATGATCAACAGGCTTTGCGCTGACTAGTTTGAGATTAGAATATTTTACAATATTATCCGTGTATACGTGAACAGAAGCATTTTTATTTGGGTGTTTTTCTAAAATTGATTTAGAGAAAATAGATTTTGTGATTCTTCCCTTGGGATTTATATTTTTCTCACCGCAATTGTTGCACGGTCCAGATAGATTTGTATTACAATAACCTGAACCTTTACATGTACTACATTGAAATGATATCCGCCCATAGCTACATTCTGTACAAGGAGTTTTTGGTGTTTCTACTGGTGGAGCTATTTGAACTTGTTGCTCATCAAACTGTGCCTGTTTACCAGTTCCGTTACATGTTTGACATATAACAATTTCAGTGCATATACAATTTAATCTACCACCATGTTGACTATAAGTATCCCGGTAACGATGACTAAGCTGTGAAACACTAAGACAACCACGAGAACAACCCGCCTTATATCCACCAGTCCCATTACATGATGTACAATTTAACGACATTATTTAAAAATAATAAAACTGTAAAAGTTTAGATACGTATATTGAATTACATAAAAAGGATCTTTTTACATATACATTTTCAATTTTTAATTTATAAATTTAAGAATTAACAAATTATGATAAAATTTAGTTATTAAATATGACATTATTATTAGTTGGTGGTGTCGTATTGTTTACTGCACCTAATACGTTTGGAGCAGATGCATTTGTAACAGTTATACCAATATTGTTATTTATTATAGCATTATCGTGAGATAAATCGTTTATTGTTACACCGTATTGTAAGTTTTCGCTAATATAAGTACTACGCAATTTTTGTCTATAATCAATAATACCGATCAAATTGTTATTGGAACTTTTATCAAGAAGAACACCATTCAATTGATTCGGGCATGAAGTTAAACCGCTCACATCTAACCCGATAAAACTTAATTTAACGTGATTAAAGGATGCATTGTCAGTGATATAAATACCATTTCCTAAATTTCCTGAAAAAGCATTTCTCGGAATGACAGATACGACTTGTTTACCAACGGTATTATGACTAGCATTACCACTTATCACGAGTCCATCTAAATTATTAGGTAATATAGCAGTTCCCTTTGTGTCTAATCCAACGATATTAGATTCAAGGAGAACTTTATTTGCATTTCCAGTGAGTCTAATACCATTTTGTAAATTACCTGAAAATACATTAGTTCTGGCTACTAATTTTTTACCAGATGAATCTATGAGAAGACCGTGATTTCCATTTGGTGCCGCTCCTCCAAATGCATACAAACCACCAAAAGTATTGTATGTTATGAATGATGAAGCTGTATCAGTTACGTAAACACCATTCAAATCATTACCGGCGCTGACGTTACCAAGAGGAATCGGACCTCCAACTGTAGTCTTCTTGGAGGTTCCATCAATAAGGATACCATTCAGTCCGTTTGCAACAACTGATGCATTATTAGCTCCAGTACCTGTGAAGTTTCCTTGTATAATTGTATTTTTTGAATTACTTACATGTATACCATTTTTTGTATTTCCAGAACATACATTATAATATACGAAAGGATTATCTGTTATAGTACATCCTCTTAAAACAATTGCTTTCGAGTTTAATATATAGACACCATCCGACCAATTGGCTAATGCTTTAATACCTGAGACATCGGTACCGATAAAATTTCCGTTGAATAAATTTTTTGACGACGAATCAACCATAACACCGTTTTGACTGTTACCAGAAATCAGATTTCCAAGAGGCGGGAATATATAGACAATGGGAACTGTTCCTTTGGATCCTGTTGGATTATTTGTTACATTATCCGAATTTGTGTATACTGTTCCTCCTATAGTGTTATTTTTTGATCCTTTAATAAGAATACCGTTCAATGTATTCGGAATTGCATTTAAACCAGTTGGGTCGGTACCTATGAAATTGGATACAATAACATTTTTACTTGAGCAATCAATTTGAATACCATTTTGTCCGTTTCCTGAAATGACATTTGATGCATAACCGGAAACATTATTAGAATTGGAACCAATTTTATTACCTTTAGATTTTGAACTAATTAAAATACCGTTTTCTTTATTTCCCTTTTGAATTCCGTTTAAATCGATACCTATGTAGTTTTGGTGTACGAAAATTGCGTTTGATGCAATCGTTATTCCGTTACCTGAAGAATTTGTTATTGCTAAACCCAAAATTTCTGAACCGCTTGATTTTTGGGCAAGAACAATACCATTATTGCCATTACAATCGACTTCAATTAAAGGGATTAAATTATAATTGGGTACGGTAGTAGCATTAACAGTAACCTTTGATGTAATAACTGGTAAGGCGGATTTTAATTGTATTAATCCGACAACACTAAAAACAATATTTGAATATTTGTATTTTTTAGATTCATTGATTGCACATCTTAAGCTTCCATCACCGTTATCTAACAGGTTCGAAACTGTAATAGTTTTAACTTTCATGTATATATATATTAATTTAGTTACAAAATAAACTGAATTAGGAGGGAAAAACCGAAAAGATTGAAATATTAATAATGTTAATGATTGTTATTAATGTTATGACCCTTATTGAAAATTAAAAAAAAAAATATAAAATATTAGTAAAATGTTTGCTGTAAGAAATCTTAGTAAAAATATTGTAAACCAATCGTCTATCCTGAGT
>Ga0182016_10002266_pt1 | contig 22772 bp, 12 predicted proteins | sample 712S2MmetaG_FD_120491 | JGI IMG/M metagenome (GOLD analysis project Ga0182016, IMG submission 120491) | Permafrost microbial communities from Stordalen Mire, Sweden - 712S2M metaG | ecosystem: Environmental > Terrestrial > Soil > Wetlands > Permafrost | place: Sweden: Stordalen | collected... | reverse complement strand
GACACCGCGAGAACTTCTGGCGATCGCCGGCAGCCTGGAATCCTGGGGAATGATTCCCGAAGCGGCCGGATTTGCGGAGCGCGGTGCACAGATGGCGGGCGACACACTCTATGAGAAGGCCGAATACGCCGGCGACGCGGCGGAATATATGCGGCTGGAGACCAGGATGCGCCGTTATGAAGCGCCCTATGGACGGATGGTTTCTACGGACAACGCACCAGCGATGGCGCAGGCGTTGGGACAAGCGGCGGCGCTCTATTTCACACCGGAGGAAAAGGCCGCGCTGGCTAAGTTTCTGCAGTCGCGCTATACCGGGGCGGCTGTGGCCGAACTCGAAACCTCGCTGCTTCCGATTGCAACCACGGCGGGTCTGCAGGATTTGCGGGCGCGGTGGATGTTCGAACAAGACGATCCGCAGTTGGGGGAAGTGGAAACCAGGCGCGCGCGGTTTGAACAACTGGGTTCGGAAATGGAGGCGCTGGCGACGCGACGTGCGGGACGAGACGAGGGGCGAGTGATCCAGGCTCTGGACGCCGCGGCGTCGGCCTATCATTCCGGCGGCGACGATGCGGCGGAACTACGCGTTCTGGAGCAGTGGCACTCGGAGCACCGGATGCAAGGCGAAGCGCTGGAACGGTATTTTGCCGTGTTGTACAAGTTGAACCCCAACCACATCGTCGAACTCGCGCAAGACTCGGACGAGGCGGCGGATTTCGCCGAACGCCAAGGCCATGAGGCATTTGCGCAAGCGGCGGTTAGCGCGCACCGCGCGAAGCTTTCGCCGGTCTGGAACACGGCCTATACCGCGCTCACCGGCCTGTACTATTCGCAGAACACGCCGAATATCGACGAGGCGTTTGTTTCCGAGCTGGGCGACGGCACCATCGCGGAACGTCTCGCCAAAGTGAATCGCGACCGGCAACTGGCGGGAGATATCTGGTTTTACTACGGCTCGCGCTATGGCGAATATCTGGCGGCGTTTCACAAGCCGGCGTCGGAAGACTTTCAGCCCGCGCCCGTTGAAGCCGCGCCCGGCAACCCCGATGCGTACTTTCAGTTGGGCGATTTCTACGAGGGCGCGCGCCAGCCGGCGCGGGCGATCGCCGAATTCGAGAGCGTGCTGCAGCTTCGCCCCACTGCGGAGAGCGCGGACAACCGGATCGCGGAATGCCTGTGGGCGCAGGGCCGTCGCGCGGACGCCGTGGCACGCTGGCGTGCGGCGCTCCAGAAGATACAGCGCGTGCAGAGCCGCGGCGTTGCGGTGCCCGCCGATTTCTGGGAGACGGTGACCTCCATCATTCGGGATATCGGGATCAATCACGTGCTGGCGCAGTTGCGGCCAGACATCCGCAGCCTGCTGCTGGACTATATGAACCGCAATCAGAGCTATCAGTTGGAACCGCTTTTGGATGCGGCACTCCAAGCGTCGATCGATTCCGGGTCGGATATCGACTGGGTGATTGACGTGGCGTCGCAGCCGGCGGATGCCGAAGGGGCGCTCGCGTCGCTGCAACGGGCGCGCGGGCTCACTCCGGCTCAGCGGTTGGCGGTGGCTCGCGCATTGGTTGCGGTTGGGGAGCGAAAGGCGGCGGCGGCGCACGGCGAGGAAAGTGCAATCGCGATCTGGAACCGCGACGAAAAGAGGGAGGCGTTGGTGAACCTGCTGCTCGATCAAAAGATGGCCGGCGCGGCACAGGCGGAGTGGGATCGTCTGCCACGCAACGCGCAGAAGATCGCGTTCAATACGGAAATGCGACTGGCGGCCCAAAGCGGACGCCTGCCGGAACTGATCGCGCTCTACCAGAAGGAAGCGGAGTCCGCGCCGCCGCTGCAGACCGCTCTGCAGACGGCCGCGACATTGAAGCAGGAGGGTGATCGTGCGTCGGCAGTGTTGATCCTGGAGTTCGCTTATTCAAGAGAGTTGAACGCCCTGCACTACGACGAGAGCAACTTTCTGGGCCTGGCGTCCGTCCGCCTGGAACAAGGCAATACCGACGCGGCGCGGGCGCTGCTGCACCGCATGAATCTGATTTCCGGCGAACCGTTCAAAACCTTTATCCCCGCGGCCGACCTACTGCTGCGATTCGGCAAGAAACAGGAGGCGATCCCGTTTCTGGAGGCGCGCGCGCGGGCCGTGCCCTGGGACGCGGAAACGAAGCTGCGACTCGGCAACTTCGGCGCGCTGGTGGGGAATCAGGAAGTCCCGTACGCGGTCCGACTGGAGGCGGCGCAGGCAATCGGGAAGGCGGTTTCGAGCGGTAGTGGCGAGTTGAATGCCATCGCCGCCGGGACGCTTACGCCGACAACCGCAGAGCATCCTTATTACGTTCGCGCGCGTCAAATGGCGGCGGACCGGACGGCGAGCCCGGTGATCAAACTACGGCTGCTGCGCGAAGCTCTGGCGATTGATCCCGAGAGTGCGGAGACGCGGCGGGCGCTGGGGCGGACGGCGCTGGCGCAGCGTCACGATCAGTTCGGCATTTCCGTACTGGAACCGCTGGTTTCCCAACCGGATCATTTAGAGATCGCCCTGGATCTATCCGCGGCCGAAGACCGCCTGGGCCATCCCGAGCGTGCCTTACAGTTCGCACAGACAGCTCTGCAGAGCGGACCTACAGACGTGCAGCGCAAGCAACTGGAAACCAGCGCCGCGCGGTTTCAGGCGGCGATCAAGCTGAGCGCCGCGAACAATGCGCGCAGGCCGGAGATCCACGAACCGCTGGAGCAGACTCAGCTCGTGCGGCCGAGGAGAACGAAATGAGACGCGCTGTTGTGATCCCGGTTGTCATTTCGGTTGTCGGGGCAGCGGCAGCGCTGGCGTTCTTCCAGGCCACGACATCCGCGCCGCGTCCACTGGCCGAACTGGTGCCCAGCGGTCCGCTGATCTATCTCGAAGCCACCCAGTTTTCACAGTTGCTGGGCGATTGGAACAATTCTCCGGAAAAGAAAGCCTGGCTCGCCAGCACCGATGCGGAAGTCTTCAACCGCTCCAATCTAATGATCAAGCTGGGGGGTGTTTACAAGGAATATGCTGAGGCTGCCGGCTTTTCGCCCGACATGGCCGCGATTCAAACCATGTCCGGAGATGCGTCCGCACTGGGGCTCTATGATTTCCGCGAGGTCGAGTTCGTCTACATCACACGGCTGCCCGCGGACCGGGCGCTCGGCAGCGCGATCGGCAAACGGCAGGATCGTTTCGAGAAGCGAGAAGCGGCGGGCTTCCCGTTCTATATATCGCGCAATGTATCCGGGCCCAAGCGAACGGTGGCGTTTGCCGTGGCGGACGGATACCTGGTTCTGGGGACGCGCGAGGATCTGGTCGCGAACTGCCTCTCGCTGATCGCGAAGAGGAGCAAGGATGCGGTGAGCGCCGACCCCTGGTTTGCGCAGGCCGTGTCCAAAACGAAATCCTCCGGGGAACTGCGCATGGTGATGAACCTGGAGGCATTGGTGAAAAGCACCTACTTCCGCTCTTATTGGGTGCAACGCAACGTACCGGATGTGAAGCCGTTTTGGACGGGCGTCGCCGACATCCACAGATCCCCGGAAATGATTCGGGAAGACCGCGTGCTGCTGCGCGCGCAAAGCACGGAGGAGACAACGGCAGCGGCCGAGGGCGCGGTGGCGGAATTGGCGCGGCTGGCGCCGGACACATCCGGGCTCTATCAGATTTGGGCGGGGCCAAGCGCCGCGAAGGTGACGGCGGATCTGGAACAGCAGGTGCTGAGTCCGCAAACGGTGGCGAACATGGCATCGCGCTTTGCGCCTGCGACTCCCGATAGCGGGATCGCGGCGGGTAGCGAATCCGATCTCGAAATCCGCATTGACGAGCCTCCACTTCCCGCCGGCGCGGGCGGCGAATTTACCGCCGGGCCGATCGAGAAACTGATTCAGGCGAACCCACCGCTGGCAATGCTGGAAACGCGATACGCGCGGGCCGCCGCCGACCCGTTGTTCCTGAAGACGCCGGGGGCGATCGCAATCCTGGGTGGTTCGGATTGGGACAGGACCGCGGTGCGGAGCGCAATCTCAATGGCATTGGAGAGCATCTTCACCACGAGCGGCCTGGGCGTTCAGTGGCATACGGAACAGGCGTTCGATCAGATGGATGGGTTGGCGCAGGTCACGCTGGCGGTGCGCGGGAAACTGCTGATCATCGCGACGGATGCCGCTTCGCTGACGGCTCTGCTGGACCGGATGCCGACGCAGCCGGTCGCGAGTTCCGGCGCAACTTACCTGGCGGGTGTTTCCATTGCCCGGGAGAGAGCACCTTACCTGGCGATGATGTCCGCTCTGGATTTCACATCCACACATTTCACGTCCACAGAATCAGAGGGCCGTGACCCGGCGTTCTTTTCCGCGAACGTGGGAAGCCTGCTGAGCAGCCTCGGGCGATTGACGGCGATCGGCGTCACGGCGCGCGACCGTGGATCGGCGGTCGAAGAGACGGTGGAGTACCGTCTAAGATAGTTGGGAATGAAGAAAATAGAAGCAGTCGTGCAGCCGTTCAAGCAGGAGGAAGTCAAGGAGGCGCTGAAGGCGATCGGCGTCGACGGCATGACGATCTCCGAAGTCCGCGGCCACGGCAGGCAGAAGGGACACACCGAGGTCTATCGCGGACAGGAGTACACGGTTGACCTGCTGCCGAAGGTGCGCTTCGAACTGGTGATTGCGGACTCGCGCCTCGATGAGGTGGTGGACGCCATGGTTGCGGCCGCCCGCACCGGAAAAATAGGCGATGGGAAGATCTTCGTCTATGAAGTGGCGGAGGCCATTCGAATCCGGAATGGCGACCGCGGCGAACTGGCTATCTAGCGGCTTACTTCACGACTTCAAAATCGATCCACTGGGTGGTCGCGCGTCCGTGTTTCGTCCCAGGCTCATCTTCCGGGGTGATCCCGAGGAAATAACGTCCCGGCGGGGTCTCCGGATCAATGTGATAGGTACCGGCGATGTCAGGCCCACGGAACGCCGCCGGCTCGGAGTGGACGGGGGTGGATTCGCTGAGGACCTGCAATTCCGCAGTCGGCCGGACGTTATCCCTGACGAACAGAGTCGATTCGTAGGCGATGGTTTCACCAGCATGAAATTGCCGCACGGCGGGATCGCCGGCAACGGGAGCGCGGTAAGCCATTTCGAACGTATGGCCTTCCGTGCCTGTGTGTATTGCTTTGGGAATGGACGCGCCTTCCGTCTTGAGCTTGATGCCGGAAAGAGCGAACTCATTCTTGCGGAGATCGGGCACCTCGACGAACTCGGTGGCGGAGCCGATCTTCACCACCGCGGGCGTGACGCCCGAGCGTGCGATCAGCGTCTTAGCTCCAACCGAAGTCTGGTCCCCCTGCACGGTATTGCGCACCGCGATGCGCATTTCATAGGGGCCCGGATGGTCGATCTTACTGCGGACTTTATAGACGAACCCCTCCCGGAGAAGCGTCTGCGCGGTTGCGCCGCACGCCTCAATGGTAGTCATCTGGCTGGTCAGGTGACCCGAATCGTTGGCCTCAGACAACAGCCGGGGCATCATCAGGATCTCTAGATTGGCTACGTAGCATCCGGGTGATTTTTCTTCAAATCGAATGCCTTCCGGCGCCACATGCACCTGCGATTCGATGAAAGAGCCATCGCGATCGTCATGTTGAAACCCGGCACCGAGTTCCACTTTGATATCCCCGCTCTGGAAGGGCGAGAAGATGGCCGCCTGCATCTGTTGCTCGGCCGAATACGGCACGGGCTGCGCGGCCGAACCGGCCCAGGGGAAGAACCCCGAGCGGGAACGCACGGTGAGACCATGCCGGTGAATTTTGACACTCAGGTTGTTGAAGTGCTTCCCCGAAAATGCCTTCGGCCCCGGGTCCCAGCCGATGAGATAGTAACCCGCGTCGTCGTTTTCGGCGGTTTTGAACTCGCTAAGCAGGTCGTTCCGGTCATGCAGGAACAGGCCGCCCGTTTCCTGAGAAATGTTCTGCGCCACGGATTGCGACATCAAGTAGTTCTGAGGGCGCGCCAGGAAGGAACCAAACGGTTGAACCGGCGTTTGAATCACGGAGGCGCCGGCGAGCAGCGGATTTTCTCTCGCGTGTTCGTGTGAAGCGTCGGCGTAGTTGTCCGGCATGGCATCGCCGACGGGCAACCCGCGCAGGTCGATGGCCTCAATGGCGACCGAGGCGCGGTTGGCCGCGTCGGATACCTTCTGAATCGTGGGCAGCATGGACCCGATTGCGGAACCGGGGAAGTTTCCGGCGTAGACGCCGCTGTTGAGCAGAATCATGATCTTGCGGCCGGGAAGTTCTCCAAGAGAAGCGATGGCGCGCGTGATCTGAGTTTCAAAGAACAGTTGATAGAACTCGGGGGCAAAGCCGATGTTGGCCGGCCGCAGCCAGCGCATGTGTTCGACGGCGGAGCGAATCTCGCGGCGGTCCGATGAAAAGGTCTGCCATGCGCCGGACCCTCCAGATGTTTTGTAGAAGGCCCACAGGTCGCCGTCCTGCAGATCCTCATCGACGAATTTGAGCAGGCTGCGCCGCATGGCGACCCAGTCGCCAAAAGATGTGTGGGCGTCGTCGATGAATACGGCGAACGTGCGGTGCGATACCGGCTGCGCGAGGGCGGTGGCCATGGGAGCGGCGGAGGTTGCGGCGGCCGTGCCATGAGTGCCGGGCGCGGGGACAAATTGAAAGTGCGTGATCTTCTGCGGTTTGCCGTCCTGAAGGACGTCAAATTCGTCTGGAGTCAGGCCGTCGATGTGGTTGCCGTGTGAATCGGTAACGACCGCATCCACTTCGACCAGGCCCACGTTGAATTGAACCGGATGATCCGGAACGGCCGCCGGTTGCGGGCTCTGCGCCGCACCGGCGAAACCAAAAAGCAGTCCACCTGCAAAACACCCAAGACGCGCTAGCCGACCCATGTGGGGCCTCCTCTTTTTGTACTACTTTCTCAATCTACCCGCAGCCTCGGACGCGTCGCCATGCAGACGCGTTACGCTGAAGAAGTCGGCCTCTCGCCGAGGGTTTGGGTTGTGCGTGATTGTGCAGGTTGTGCAGGATTGTGCAGAGTGCACAATGTCCTTTTCTTGTTGTCGGGCCTTTCTTTTCTTCGGCTTGAGAGTCGCGTTCCGGTTTTCGTTGTGCAGGGTTGTGCATGTTTTCCGGAGACCCAAGGAGGTTGTTTCCGGGAGTTTTGGGAATGTACGGAACGAACCCACCGCTGGGTAATGCCGGTCTCTCTCGGTGGCTTCGTCGTACCTGGTCATTTCGATCGGCTCACCCGGTCTTCAGGTTAGCAGCACTTTTTCGCCTCGCGGGGTAATGGCGAGGGGTAGTGGTTTGTTTTCATAGGATTGAGGAAGGAAAATTGGTGTCACCGGAGTTGGACGGAAGAGCTTGGCAGCCGATACGCGCCGATCACCGCTGAAGTTTACGGTCTCGACGGTATAGTTGCACACGCGCGTCGAAAGTATACTGCGAATGGCGAATCTGGATGTCCACCAGCGAGCAAAACATTCCGGGGCCGATTCAAGGCCAAACCCGCTTACTCCTGTCGCTTGGATTCGGCGGCCTTCTGCTGCTGCTTGCCTTTCTTGGACTCAGTGCGATCTCGTTCTTCTCTCGAGTCGAGAATCAACAGGCGCAGATTCGCAAAGACTATGTGGAACGGGACGGCACTTTGGGGCGGCTCCGCGGGGATATCTATCTCTCTGGAACTTACATGCGCGATTATCTGCTCGACACCAGCACTTTGTCCGGGCCGGCGACAGGGAACGAAACACATGAGGCGAAGTTCTCCGCCGAATGGCAGGCAATCCTCGGTGCGCTAGCCCTTTATCGCGGCATTCTGCACCAGGAAGAACGGCCGGTATTCGATCAATTGAACCGCGAGCTTCTGGACTACCATGACCAGTTGCAACGGACCTTTGCCTGGACCGTCGACGACCGGCGCGCGCGCGGCGCCGGTTTTGTTCAGGAGCAGGTGCTGCCCCGTCGCATGACGGCCATCGGACTGGTGGATCGACTGCATGAGGCCAGCGATCGCCAGCTTGAAATCAGCAGCCGGGCCATCGGTGAAACGTTCGCATCGTTTCGCCTGAAATTGGTGGTTCTGCTGATCGCGACCGGGGCCATCGGCCTGCTGCTGGCGGGCTTCACCATGGGTTGGCTTTTGAGTCTGGAGCGAGCGGCCGCGTCCACGCTGCAGGAAGTCCTGAGAACCCGGAAAGAATTGCATGAGCTTTCCGGTCAACTGGTGTCCGTGCAGGAAGACGAGCGGCGGCGGATCTCGCGCGAGCTTCACGATGAGGTGGGCCAGGTGCTCTCCGCCATGATGCTGGGTTTAGGCAACCTGCGCTCGGCGCTGAAGACCAATGATCGCGAAGAAGCGCTGGAACAGGTTCACCTCATCGAGGACATGACGGAGCGCAATGCCAATGTGGTCCGCAACATCTCACTGCTGCTGCGGCCCACCATGCTGGATGACCTGGGCTTAGTGCCGGCTTTACGCTGGCTCGCGCGGGAAGTGTCCCGGACCAACAGGATGGAAGTGGACGTCAGCTCCGTGGATGAACTGGAAGACTTGCCCGAGGGCCACCGCACATGCGTTTACCGCGTGGTGCAGGAGGCTCTTAGAAACGCCTGCCGACACTCCGGAGGACAGCGGGTCCATGTGAGTGTACGGATGACCGAATCGCAACTGCGCATCGACGTGCAAGATGACGGTAAAGGGTTTCAACCATCCCTCGAGACGGGCGTCGGCATTCTCGGGATGGAAGAGAGAGTGGCGCGCCTCGGCGGCAAGCTGCGGGTGGACTCTTCGCCGGGCCAAGGAACTACCGTCCATTTTGAACTTCCCACGGTCGCGGCTTAGTCGGAGTCAGCCTGAGTTACTTGAAGCGCTTCTTATAGAGAAAGTCGATACCGAACTCGCCATTCTCGTCGCGGAGCGCCACTGCGGACCAGTGCGGAGAGAACGCCCATTCCACGCGAATCACCTGCTGCTGAGCGCTCGAAACGTCGGTAATGTAAGTGAAGGTAATCTCCGGAGTTACTTGCTGCTCCAGCGTCACCTTGGCTTCCGGGCCGTTCGTCAGACCTGAAATTGTTGGATCGATCTTCAAATTACTGACGCCGAAAAATCGCTGCAACCGTCCCGCTACGGGATTGGAAATCGTCTGGCCGACCAGCGCCGAAGCTCCCATCTGCTGCCAGCTCTGCTGGGGCGCATTGGGCTGCCGCGCTGCTATGGTGGCGTCGTTTGGAGTGCGACCCGTAGCCAGGAGTCCCACGATATCGGCGAACTGAAGGGGAGGATCGGAACGGTAGCTCACATTCAACTTGCTGATGGGCCCCGAGACGGTAATGGTGACATCCACGCCACGCGCCACGGTTTCCAGATCGATGTTGAGAATCGGCTCCAGCTTGACCGGATTGAAGAACGAAACCGAACCCTGGTTGATGGTGTACTTATTTCCGAAGAACGTGAGCTCGCCTTGCGTGATGTTGATTCTGCCGAGTAACACGGGGTTGGCGGCACTTCCGCGCAGGCGCAGGCTGGCGTCGGCTTCGATGCTTTGGGTGTAATTGCTTTGGAAGGTAATATCGGGCGCGGTCTGTATCTGCACATCCAGTTGCAGGTTTCTGGAGAATCCGGCGGTGCCGGAGGGCGTCTCCGGGGGGAGTGCCGCAGACGTAAGAATCGCGCCCAAGTCCGTCTTCGGATTGAAAGCGAGGCGCTGGACCGTAACCGTACCGGATAACACGCTGCGGTCGGTGGTGCCCACCAGCGTGAGTTGCGCGTTGGCCATGGTGCTCACGCCTTGCGGATAACGCAGGCGCACACCGGTGGCGTCAGCGCGAATCCGGAAAGCCAATGCGCCTCCGGAGACCGACGCGAATCCGCCGAGCCGCACCTTTCCGCCGCCGCTCTCTCCGGTCAAGTCTCCAATGTTTGCCTGGGTACCGTTAAACGTGATTGTGCCGTTCGCATTGCTCAATCCGTTCGGCACGTCCGTGAGGGCGATATTGGCGTTCTTGAGTTGCATGGTCCCGCCCAACCGAGGATCGCTCAAGGGACCGCGGATGCTCGCGTCGACCATCAGTGCGCCGGAGGAGAGAACATCGTTGTTGAAGGCATGAATGATCGCCAGATTCACATTGCCGTTCAAGGTGAAATCAAGATCGGGCCGGGATGAAAGCACAGCCTGGCCGGCCAGCGTGAAATCGGAATCCTGCGCCACCAGGTGCGCGCTATCCACATGAACGATGTTGTTCGCCAGCGAGATGCGGATGGGACCGGAATTGCGGAGGGACAGGTCGACCGGCGGCGGCACGCCGTTCGGCGCCGGCAACGGCTCCACGAGCAGCTTGGGAATCTCCAGCTCGGCGTGAAGCTGCTCCGGTTTGGCCGCCGGTCCGGAGATGGTGAGCGAACCTTCCATGGTGCCGCCGGCGCGGATGGATTCGACCTGCTGCGGAGTCAGCAGCAGACGCCGCACGGTATCGAGATGCACCTCGGTGAAATCGACTCTCATCGAGCCGGGGTAATCCCCCTCTAAAGTCCACCGTCCATCCGCCGTGATTACCGCATCCGCCAGGTTGGAGCGCAGCTTCACCTCTACCTGAGGGACCGCTGCAGATGAAAGCGTGGTGGCGTTCAGACGCAAGTCTCCCAGATGTTTTGCAGCTACCACAATTTCCGAAACTCCCGCTTCGGCGTTGATGCGCGTCAGCCGGAAGGTGGGCCAACCGCCGGCGCCCCGGGTGATGTTGCCGGCGCCATCCGCCGTCACAAGGACGTTTCCGAAGAGATCGGGCTCGCGTTGGTGCAGAACCGCGATCTCGTTCATCGCGAGCTGGTTGGTAGCCACTTTGAATGTAATTTCACCTGGCATGAACACCGAGGCGCCATGCACATAGGTGGCGTTCAGGTTCACTTGTTTCCGGCCCGCGTTTATCTGCGCCCGCAGCGCCTGCGCGCCGCGGTTGGGGGCGTCCAAATGAGCCGTCAGATGGTCGAACGGTTCGCCTTGCAACTGACCGCGCACCAGGGACAGATCCGCGATCGCTTGCGGATCGGCTATGGTTCCGTTCACTTTCGCAGTCGCGTTCAGCGTGCCGGTTGCTCGAACGGCGTTTAGCCCGGCGAGCGTCAACAGATCTTGGAGGTTCGCGTTCTGAAGGGCGAGTGTCGCGGTAAGCGGTAACTCATTTTCCGGTTTCCAGTTGCGAAGGCCGGCGGTTCCCGAGAAGCCGGCGGCTAAGGAACCTTGGCGCAAGCGGCCGTTGGCGATGGTCACCTGGCTCGACTGCAACGTCACATCCGCGTTCACAGAATCGATCTTCTCGTTTTGGACGATGAAGTTTGCGCCGCCCACATGTCCCGCCAGCACAGGGCTTTCCAGCTTACCTGTCACGGTGCCATCGAAGGTCACCTGTCCCTGCGGCGTCAAAGTTAAGGGGACCGGGGTTGTTGGGCTACCGGCGACCTGAAGCACGGGAAGCAGATCATTCAAATTGGAGGAAGCCAGACGCACCTTCAGCGTTTGCCCCATTGTGCCCTGAAGGTCGAGGCGCGTGTTCGGGAGCTCGATGAAGCTCTGTCCCAGATCGAGCGTATCCCGCGCGCCGTTGTACTTCACATCGAGCATCCCGTGAACCGGAGTGCCGCTGCTGGCCGGCGAGATGTTTACACGGGCCGTAGCTGTGAAGCGGTTGTTCTTCAGATCCAGTATCCTGCCTTCCGCAAAGACCGGACCCGATGCCAGACCGTCGTAGGGCAATTTCTCGCGCGTGGCCAGTGACGCGACTTCAAGAATGTCGAAGTGCTTCGCTTCCCCATTGAATTTGAAGCGCTCGAAGTTGGTGACTTCCGCTTTCCCTGTGAGCCTGCCGCCGAGTGCGTCCAGAACAATCTGATCGATGGAAATGGATTTTGGGCCGCCATCGATTTTGGCCTGCGCGCGCACATTCCGCAGCGCGACTCCGGGCACCTGGTAGTTCAAGTCGTAGGCTTTCATCAATCCACTGAGAGCAAAATCCTGAGCGCTTTTGTAGCTGGCGCTTCCATTCGCCTCCAGCCAGCCGGATTGCCTGGATTTCAGCTTCATCACGTAGCCGATCTGGCCGACCGACAGCCTGGCGCGGTATTCCGCGGTGATCACAGGCGCGGTGAAATTTTCCATGCGTCCGTTGACTTTCATCTCGGAATCGCCGCTGACGATCTCAGACTGTTCCAGAACGATGCGATTTTTTTCAATGGCCACGGTGGCTTTCAGATCAGCCAGAACGGGCAGGCAGCCGGTATAAGCGAAAAAGAGCCGCGCCGCGGATAAGTCACCGTGATACCTCGGCGCTTTTGCGTCGTAAGTGAACAGCGCGCGCAGGTTATCGCCCTTGGCGTGGTAGCTTTGCCAACGTGGAGGGCTGCCGGAGGCATGGATCTCCGCAATGCCATCATTGAGATCGAAGTGCTGGATCGCCAGATCGAGAATGGTCTCGATCGCCGGCCGATTCGACGCGGAAGGCATTTTCGGGGTCGGAATGTTGGTGCTTCCATCGCGTGCGACCAGCAGAAACGCGTGAGGCCTGGAGACGTGAAGCAGCGCGATATCGAAGTCGCGCTTGAAAACCGAAATGATTTTGAGGCCCACCACGATCTGGTCGGCATGCAGTAAAGGTGGGTCGTTCGCGGGCTCGGCGCCATGCAGCGTGAACCCGGTGACGGTTGCCGTTAGCGTGCGCCAGTCGAATGTGAATTTCGAAATCTCGGCCCTGCCGCCCGTGGCTGTTTCGGTGACGCTGACAATTCGCTGGCGCACCTTGTTGTAGAACCAGGGGCTTTGAACCGACAAGACACCGGTGAGCGCGACGACGAGCAGCAGCAACAGAAGGCTGCCGGCCGTGATCCACGCAATGCGACGGGGACTGCGCATTCGTTACTTCTTCTCTTGGGCTGCCATGGATTCCCGTAAACGTTTTTCGGGTTCGTCTCCCCAGTAGGCCGCTCTCAGTTCCAGGAAAACGGAAGTATAGGGAATCGCCATATTCGTCTTGATGATCAGGACCTTAAATTTCTGTGATGCTTCGTCCAACCGCGCGATCAGCGATTCATGGAGCAGCGTGGTCACTGGCTGTTCGCCGAACAGACCCGCGAGAGTCCGGCGGTACTGCGAGATGCCCGGAGCCTCAGATTCCGGCACGAACGCCAGTTCTTTATCGGTATAGATCACGGGGCGCACGCTCGCCGATTCGGCGATCCGGCTCAACACGAAATGCAGCACTTCCGTTTGATCACCATAGGAAACGATCGTTTCAACACCAGCGCCGGTCTGCGCGGGATATGCCGAATCCGCCACTACAATCCAGTTGCGATGGCCATACAGCTTCAAATGGTCGGCCACATCCACCTTCCACGAGTCGGCTGCGGCAGCGAGTGAGGGGATTACCAAGGTTACAACTAAGGCGAACCACGAGGATCGTCGTTGAGTATTCTTCATTACTTTCAATCGCTCCAATCGAATCTGACGAGGAAAAGAAACGTTCCGTTGTGAATTTACACTATTGGCCGAGACGGTGTGCGCCAAGCCCGCTCCGTCAAGTAAAGGAAATCAATGTTAAACGAAAAATTCAAATTAGAAGTGCCTTTAAACGCATCGCAAGTGAAAGGCTTCAAACCAGACCGCGCCGTTAAAGCGATTGCTTATGGCAGCAAAGGAGCAGCCGCGGAACAAGTTGTGAAGCTGGATGCTTCCGGAAAAGGGACGGCATCGTTCACGTTCGGCGAAAATCCTGGATCGCTGAAAGTGGCGCTGGGTCCAGAGAAAGCGTCCGCGGCGGACTTGCAGCATATGCAAACCATCTCAGTAACCGTACCCTCGTCAGCCTGGCGAGACACGGCCGGGGTGAAGTTGGAACCAATCATCATAACGCCTTACTATTGGGACTGGTGGTGGCGATGGTGCACCGATTACACTGTTACGGGCAGACTGTTATGCGCTGACGGGACTCCGGTGGTGGGCGCGAGCGTATGCGCCATCGATGTGGATTCCTGGTGGTGGTGGACATCGGAGGAACAGGTGGGTTGCGCCACGACGGCGGCGGACGGATCGTTCGTCATCGACTTTTCCCGCTGCTGCGGGTGGTGGCCGTGGTGGTGGTGGGAAACGCGGGAATGGCTGCTGGATCCCTATCTTTTCGAGCGCATTTCGTCCGCTGTGAAGGGCGATCCGAAAATCAAGCGGCTGCCGCGCGCCACGCCGAAGCCATCCCTGGACGTGTTCAGTCAGATCTTGTCAGCGTCGGCCACCGGCCCGCGCGCCTTACTGACGGCGAACCTGCCGGTGCAGACGGCGGACATTGCCATCAATCCATCTGAACTTGAACCGCTACGGACAAAGCTGTCGGCCATTCTTCCCCGCGAGTTCCCTTTGCCGATCTGGCCCTGGTATCCCTGGGCGCCGTGGTGGGATTGCAGCGCCAATCTGATTTTCCGCGCAACGCAGAACTGCAACGGCGCAACGAACACCATTGTCAACGAAACGTTCGCGGACATTCACTGGAATATCGCCTCCAACTTCAATATCAACTTAACGGCGAACGACCAGGCATGTTGCACTTACTCGTGCACAGACCCGGATGACTGCCCCGAAGGGAACTGCATCGTCCCCAGCGATATTTGCAGCATCAACGTTGGTTCCATTGGTGGAAATATCGGCGCTTCTGGGTCGGCTGCTCAGGTGGGTCTCTATTCGCCCGGCGTCGAGGATCGTCCATTTGCCGGCGAGGTATCGTTCTTCGGAACCTTCGGAAGCGGTGTCACAGCCGACTATTACGAATTCCTCTATTCCACAACGGGCGACCCGGGCACGTTTACGACGCCGCTCCCGCTGGCGGCTATCAGTGCTTTCAACCGGCAGGTGCTTACGGTGCTACCGGGTCCGGTGTTTACGTGGGTTCCTGTGCCCTTCGGACCGAATACGATCAGTGATGGAACCACCAATCACTATGTCACGGAGACCATTCAACACTACGTGACCAACAATGGCCCGCAGACATGGGACGACTTTACGCACGACCTGCTGCTGGAACTGAACAGCGCCAACGTTCTTGCGAATGGGACTTACTACTTACAGCTTACCGGCTGGCAGCGGCCCGGGTACACCGGCAATCTCACTAACCCAGTGGTTTTGCCGGTGTGCGATCCGAACCCCGACGACCCGGCGACTGATAATTACTGGGTGGTGACGCTGGATAATCAAGCGCCTCTTCCGACCGACCCGAGCGGACAACCTTGCGGACTCCATATCTGCACGGACCAACCGATTTCGGATATTCTCCAGGTAATGGTTCAACACGCGGACGGCACTTCGGAGACGGTTGGCGGATGCGGTCTGGTTTGTGTTGAGGATGGCGATTCGCTCATCATCGACGTCGCAGCCTACGACCCGGACAACTTCCTCGATTCCTACACTCTGCAGTTACTCTACGGCACCGATGAATCCGTGAATTTGCTGGACCACACGGCATTCACAACATGGACGTTGGCGGGAAGTCCGCTAGCGCCAAGCTGGGCGCCCGCGGCGGTCCAGACGGGTCCGGGCTACGCGACGGCTCTCAGCCAGGGAGCAGTCTCACCGGTCTGGGGGGGCGGCTCGGTGCGGTTGACGGTGAACGCCAGCGCGGCCTTCCCAACGCTGCCCTGCGCTTACCTACTGCAGCTCAACGTTTACAAGCGGCCTATTGTCGACTGCGATCCAGTCGACTCAGACCCGCAACAGAACGTCAGCTTCCAAACGTTCACGGTTCAGGTTTGTCCGACGAACCCGTCGTAAGAAGCCGCTCTATGAAAGGGCAATGAGTGAGGAGCGGAATGCACTTCTATTGGCTCGCGCTCGGCGTCCTTTCAGTCTGGAGAATCGCGCACCTGCTCAACGCCGAAGACGGACCGTGGCAACTGATGGTCCGCCTCCGGCGGCGAGCGGGGCAGGGATTCTTTGGCGAGTTATTAGATTGCTTTTATTGTTTGAGTCTGTGGGTCGCCGCGCCTCTTGCATTCATTCTGGGGAGCGGCGTCAAAGAACGGCTCTTGTTATGGCCTGCGTTATCGGCTGGTGCGATTTTGATCGAGCGTCTCACGGCGGTCAGCCAGCCTCCCCCGCAGGGAATTTATATCGAAGATCAGGAGAATGAAGATGTGTTGCGGCAGGAACAGACAGACGGCGGCGGGAGCATCGGGGGCTTCACGGACCGCTCCCCGTCCGATAGCGAGTAAGAATCAACCGATGGTCCCCAGAGTGGGCTCCACGATTCTCGCGAAAGTCGCCTTCGAGTACACCGGGAGAACAGCTCTTACAGTACTCAGCCCGGTGACAGGCAAGCGCTACCGGTTCGAAAGCCCGGGATCGCGAATCGAAGCCGATCCGCGAGACCGATCGATGTTACAGGCCATTCCGGGATTGAAGCCCATCAAGGCTCCGAGCCGCTAGGGCTGGGCCAGCGCCGGATCCTCGAACCGGATCACGGTGCGGGCGCGGGACTGCTTGATCCAGCGGTCCAGTTGCTCGTCCACGCGTTCGCCGGAAAGCTTCTGCTCAATCTGGCTGCGCACGGCGCCCAACTCGGGGGCTTTGCCGGCCGGCTGAGCGTCAACCACGTTCTGCTGGTAATACTTCTCGATGTCCTCGTTGGTGACCTGAACCGCGGGACGGAATCGTAAGTCGATAAAACGCAGCAACTCTAACTGCCAGGTCAGGTAATTCTGCAGTTGCTTCCCGGTCAGGTCGTATTGTTTCAGGGTTTCGGCCAGAGCAGCCGCTCCCCCATGCGCCTTCTCCGCACCCGCCATGGCCTCTTTTACATCCGATTCCTGGACCGGCGGGTAACTGCCGAAGCTCATCTCGCGGCGAATCAGCGCCTGCTCGATCAGACGGGCGGCGGCGGCGCGTCTGGCGGTCAAAGTGGTATCTGGCGCGACTCCGTTGAGTAAGGCCGCCATGCGGATGTCATCCGTGATTTCCCGTTCCGTGATCGCCTGGTTGCCCACGGTAACGGCCAACTGGTCGACGATGCCCGCGCCTGCCAAAACGGCAAATAAGATTACCAGTGCGAACCGCATATCAAAACGTCTGTCCAATGGAAAAGAAGAATTGAAAGTGACTAATTTGAAGTAACTCACGAGTGCATGTGTTCGACGCCGTGCAATTCACCAAGTCCTCAAAGGAGCCGGCGAATCCATAATACTTCGGCGGGTTGATGCTGTATGCAAGATCAAGACGAATGGGGCCGATTGGGGTCTTATAGCGGATGCCGAATCCGGCGTCGTGGACCATGTAGTTGAAGTCGGTCGGATTGGAAGGATGCGGCTGGCTGAAGGAGAAGCTGATATCGCCCGGCCGATCGAACAGGTTGCCGAAGTCTTCAAAAATAACGCCGCCGATGTTATCGCCAATCAGCGGGAATCGGAGTTCGGTGTTGTTGTAGAGCAGTACGGACCCGCCGAGCGGAAATCCCGTTTCCATGTCGCGGGTACCGGCCTGGTTCTGGGGGAACCCGCGAAGGGTATCGGGCCCTCCGCCAAAGAAGCGCTCGGCCAGGGGGATCGGGTCCTCGTCACCCGCTTCCAGCGTGGGGGCCTTGCCAAAGGTTGGCAGTATCCCAAACGAAGTCTGGCGCGCCAGCAGCAGCTTCGGGAAGAGCTTCGTGAAGGTTGCGTTTCTTCCCAGAATGCGCAGGAAGTTGTTGCGGCCTCCAAGATAGTGGCTGGCGACTCCGAAGTCGATGGAATCATAGATGCCGCGATGCGCGTCGGTGGGATCGTCACGACGGTCGTTGACCAGATTTACGGCGACCAAGCCAGTACGGGTAGGAGAAGAAAGCAGGGGAACCAGCAGCGGATTGATCTTGAGATTCGACACGCTGACATTGCGGTAGCTGAGGCGGAAGAATGCCGTGGTCGCCTTGGAAATGCGGTCGGTGAGTTGGGCGGAGACTTCTTCCCGCTTGTCCGCGAAAGTTCGCACGTCGTAGGAATCGTCGTAGAGCGTGCTGATGGTGAGGTCGAGGTTGCGCCGGTCGAGGATGCGAGGGAGCAGGTAGGTGAGTTCGGCTCTTTTGTCATAGCTGGAATACTGGGACCGGAGTGCCAGCGTCTGGCCGAGCCCCAGGAGGTCTAACCGCGTAACATCCACCTCCACGCGCGGGCTGAATCCGGTGGCGCCGCCGGGGTTCGAGAGATCGTTCGCGGCGCTGCTGCCGCCGATACGGGCGATTTCGGCGCCAAGTCCACCGGTCAGGTTCCAGCGGCTGGCCTCTTCCATATCGTAGAGGACATACTTGTGCGCGCCTTCGCCGTCCGCGTTTTGCACGGCCATGTCAACCTTGGCGAAGATTCCGAGATCGTAGAGGCGGCGCTGCGTTTCGCCCATGCTGACCGCGGAAAGCGGATCGCCCGGATTCAACGTGATCTGTTTATCCACCAGCCGCGCCTTGGCCGCATGCAGCCCCTCATAGATCACACGACGCACGAATTGCTGGTTGCCCTCTTTCAGGGAGTAAGTCAGATTGACAAGGTTGGGCTTGCTGCCGGGAGTTGAGGTCCAACTGAACTCCGCCGTGGGAAATCCGTTCTGAAAGTAGTAGTTCAGAATCTGCTCGCGGTCCGCCGCGATGTTGAAGTCACTGAATGGCTGATCCGCCGAGGAATTGAGGGTGGAGATGATCCGGTGCAGGTCCAGCTTCGAGTAGCCCTCCACGGAAAGCTTGTTGACGATCCACTGTTTGCCTTCGTCTATGGTGATGGCGACCGCGATGTCGCCCTTCTTCCCTTTGTAGTCCTGCGAAATCCGACTGGTCACCGCAACGTCGCGAAACCCATTGGCCTGGTAAAGGCTGCTGATGGATTCCTTATCACGCCGCAGAAATTCGTTACTGAACCGGCCGTGAAAAAATTGAATGGACTTGGGTTCGAGGAACATGCGCTCCCGAATGGTGGGCGTGCGGAAGTACCTGTTGCCTGTGACGGTAAGCGCCACCAGCCGGCTGCGCGGTCCGGGAGTGATGACGTAATCGATTTCTTCCTTGTCGCTGACCGCGCGCGGTTCCCGGTACTCCACCTGCGCGTCGAAGTAGCCCGCTGCCTGCAGCTCGTCGCGCAGGTTGTTGGCGCCTTCCTGCAACAGGTCCCGATCGACGGTGTGTTCATCGTAGATGGGAACGTTGCTCTTGATCTCGCCCTTGCCGATCTTCTTGCCGATTGTCTTGATTTCCAGACTCAGGCCCGGATCGACGGTCAATGTGGGTTGTACGACCCGCAGCGCCGCGTTGTAATCGAGTTTGGAAAGCGTTACGGTGGCCAGCAGGCGGTTGGCTTTCTCATAACGCACGCGCACGTTCTGCGCGCCCTGGTTGGTGCGCTTCTGAGTCACTCCGCGCCAGCCGGGAACCAGGAATCGGTGCCAACCCGTGGACCGTATGATTCTTGCGGGGGTCAAAACGAGATTGGTTCCCACGATCTTGGGATCGGTGTAATGGGCCCGCTTTCCCGCCTCTACACGAAATGTAATGTCCACTTGCTGCGCGTCTTGATAATCCAGACGATGCGTGATAGTGGCTCCGTAATAGCCGTCGGCTGTGAGCAGTTTGCGGATCCCGTCCTCCGCAGGCCCGAGCAGCGAGGCATCGAAGGGAGTTCCCAGGTCGAGCCCCGTGGCGTTCGACAACTGACCAAGGTTGGGAGGCTCGCCGACTTTGCCCTCCACCGAAACGTCCCCGATAAACCAGGCATTCCTGGTTTCAAAGTGGAGAATTACACCTCCGGGCGCAGGTTCGGCGTCTACCTTGATATCCGTGAAACGGCCTGTGGCGAAGAGGTGCTGGATCGCCGAGCGAACGGCTGCCTCATCCAGTGGCGCGCCTTTCTTCACCCCTGAGGATTCCAGGGCGTTGCGAAGGTCATCCAGATCGAGCGGCTGGTCCTTGGGAAATTCGTAGCGGATGACAGTCTGGCCTTCGAAGCTTTGAGGGGAAATGCGATCGACAGCCTCCTGCGCGGGCAGCGTCCCGCCGAGCTGGAGTGCTACGAGAAATGTACAGACAAGCAGCGCATTCCGTGTCCGCACCAACCTCATCGTAACGTACCGCAACCGTGAGCACGTTCAAGGCCATCCGATGGTTTGTTACGATCCGGCTTGGGAATGCCAGAGGACCGCTATGCGCGCCAAGTCCGATTTGCCCCGCTGGGTCAAGAAGGTCAACGGCAATTATCCGATTCCTCGACGGTAGTGATCGGGTGTGGAGCTCTGGGGACGGTTGCGGCGGAGCTTCTGGCGCGGGCGGGCGCCGGCAGGTTGACGGTGATCGACCGGGACTATGTGGAGTTCAGCAATCTACAGCGCCAGTTTCTTTTCGAGGAGCGGGATGCGGTAGACGCATTGCCCAAAGCGGTAGCAGCGGAACGGCGATTGCGGCGGATCAACAGCGCCATTCAGGTGCGGGGAGTGGTGGACGATCTACGCTCCCGCAACGCGGCGGAACTGCTTCGCGGGGCAAACGTGATTGTGGACGCCACGGATAACTTCGAGGCGCGTTTCCTGATCAACGACTACGCGGTCTCGGCCGGCGTACCCTGGGTTTACGGCGCCGCCGTTGGCAGTTACGGGATCACCATGCCGGTGCTACCCGGCGCGACCGCCTGCTTCCGGTGCCTCTATCCCGAGCGGCCATCCGGCGCTCAGCCCACCTGTGAGACCGCCGGCGTGCTTGGGCCTGTAACTGCCATCGTCGCCAGTCTGCAAGCCGGCGCGGCGATTCAGATTCTGAGCGGGAACAGGGCCGCAGTGCGCCGGAAGATCACAACAGTGGACGTATGGCACGGGCCGCTGCGAGAGACGGAGATGCCGGGGCGCGATCCGGATTGCCCGTGCTGCTCGGCGCGGAATTTTGAGTGGCTCACCGGACAGCACGATGCGCCGGTTAGCCTTTGCGGCCGGAATGCGGTGCAGATTCACGCGAACGGCAAGGTGAACCTGGTAGAGCTGGCCGCGCGGCTGAGCATCGAAGGGAAGGTGCGGTGGAACGAATTCGCACTCCGGTTCCTGCGGGAGCCGTATGAGATGACGGTGTTTCCGGATGGGCGTGCGATTATCAAAGGCACTACGGATGTGGGAGTGGCGAGGAGCCTCTATGCGCGGTGGATCGGTGCTTAGCGCGACCACGTCAAGCCGCGGCCCAGCACCAAAATAAAAAGCGCGCTCGCAATGGCCCCCGCCGCAATCCAGGCGGTGCTGCGCGCCACCGGTCCCGCGAGACTTTCTTCACGGCAGGTCCATCCGTGCATAATTCCCGGTAAGGCGAGCAACCCGCAATTCGCGCCCAAAGTAGAGGGCAACGCCGACGCGATCACATAGAACAATCCCGCCGGATTGAAGACGCCGGCAACGCCAGCCAGAATTCCTTCCGTAAAGTAAGGCGTCCAGCACAATCCCTTCAGCCTACCCACGAATGGCCTCATCTGCGCGGCCACTAACATCATGGCGGTGTAGTAAGAGACCATGCCAACCACGACTAATCCAAGCTGCCATACCCAATGCGGTTGCCATCCTTTGATCACTTCCGCCCAATCTCCAAAGTTAGTCACACCGGAAAAGAGGAAGTAACCGGTGCCGTCGAATAGATTGGCAGCCATGGTGAGCACCAGGAAGTAGCGTGAGGCCGGTGAATAGCGCCGAGGGCGCCTGAGGAACATCCAGAAAATCCCGGCGAACAGCAGATTCACCAGCGTGCCGTTCGCCGAAATCCAACGCGTGCCGATGTCGCTCTGCAGCGCCACTGTACTCATGGTCAGGTGGCGCGCGCCGCTCAGCCACGCCGTGACCCCGTGGCCCAGCCCTTCATGCAGAATATCCGCAAGAATATACGCCATGGCAGCGATAGCGATAACGGTCAGGCGGTCGTCAGTAACCGGCGTGCTTGTCGACGACATTCAGCAGAGGCTCGTTCTTGGCGAAACGATCAAAGTTTTGCAGGAAGAAGCGCATGGCTTCCTCGTTCCATGTGGGTGTGTTATCCGCGCAATGCGGACTCAGCAGTACGTTGTCAAACGTGAAGAACGGATGCTCCGGCGGAAGCGGTTCGTGCGTGAAGACATCGAGCGCCGCACCCCGAATGCGCTTCTCCGCCAAGGCGGGAATGAGCGCTGTTTCATCGATCACGGGACCGCGGCCAACGTTCATCAACACCGCTGTTGGTTTCATGGCGGCGATCTCGCGCACCCCGATCATACCTCGCGTTTCCGGAGTCAGCGGCGCGGAAGCCACCACATAATCGCATTGCCGGATCATGTCGATCAGGCCATCCGGACCAAACTCGCCCCTGGTCTTATCAGGATTACGCCGCACCGCCAGAACGCGCATGCCGAGGGCCTGAGCTCGTGACGCGCAAGCTTTCCCGATGTCGCCGTAGCCGACAATCCCCATCGTCGCGCCGCGCAGCTCCCGCATCGTGAACTGCTCCCACTTATGTTCCGCCTGCGCAGCCAACAAGCGCCGCATGTCCTTGGCGAAAAAGAGCGCGCCGGCAATTACAAACTCGCCCAGCGCCTGGCTGTAGATTCCTCGTGAGTTCGTGAGAGTCACAGGGCTTTCAATGAGAGCGGGAAACAGGAAGTTATCGAGACCGGCCCAGCGAAGGTGCAGCCAGCGGAGTTTTTTCGCCTTCGCGAAGATGGCTTCGGTGGCGCCGCGCTCCCACACCCACGCCAGCATGGCGTCGGCTTCGCCCGCCGCG
>Ga0182016_10002264_pt1 | contig 22776 bp, 16 predicted proteins | sample 712S2MmetaG_FD_120491 | JGI IMG/M metagenome (GOLD analysis project Ga0182016, IMG submission 120491) | Permafrost microbial communities from Stordalen Mire, Sweden - 712S2M metaG | ecosystem: Environmental > Terrestrial > Soil > Wetlands > Permafrost | place: Sweden: Stordalen | collected... | reverse complement strand
GCTGGTGTCGGCGGCGATGAATATCATCGGCGATCAGAACCGCGCCATCTACACCGTTGCAAACGGAGTGATCACCTACACACCGAATGGCACCCTCATAAGCTATGGCCTGGTAGCCAACGCCGCCGCCAAATTGCCTGTTCCCCCGAGCCCTCCACTGATCCCCGACAGCCAGTTTCAATTCATTGGCAAAACCGTGAATCGTGTCGATATCCCGTCCAAAGTCAATGGCACTGCGGTTTACGGTCTGGATATCGCCCTCCCCAAAATGGTCTTTGCTGCAATCCAGCATGCTCCCGCATTCGGGTCGGTCTTGAGCGGCTCCCTTCCAGCGGCTCCGCCTAACACCATCGCTGTTGTGCCCACGCAGGTCATCGCGGGAACAGGTCGAGGCACGGAACAAACCGGTATGGTGAATGCCGTTGCCGTTGTGGCCTACAACACCTGGGATGCATGGCAGGCGGCGATCAACCTGAATGTCTCTTGGACGACGCCGGCCGACGCTGCCAATCTGAGCGATTTCGAGATTGCGACCGAGGGACTGAGCGGATTCTACAAGAACACACCCTATAGCCCGTCAGGACCAAATACCCCGCCGACGTCGTATGCCGCGGAAGGGGTTTACGAACAAGCGAATGGAGTCATCACGGGCGCGCCCAAGCAGTTTACCCAGCTGTACACCGTGCCCTACATAGCCCACAACCAGCTGGAACCGCTGAGCTGCACAGTGAACTATGTCCCCGGCGTCTCCTGCGATGTGTATGTGGCTACTCAGGTGGCATCGAGCGTGCAGTCGGTTGCGGCCCAGCTGACTGGTCTGCCGCTAAACAAGATCAACGTTCATACGACGTGGCTCGGCGGCGGCCTCGGGCGCAGGATCGAAGTTGACTATGTAAGCCAGGCGATTCAGGTTGCGATGGCCATTGAACAGCCGGTGATGGTGGTGTGGCCACGACCGCAGAACTTTAATCGTGCCCAGTTTCGGCCGGGTGCCTGGATCCAGGTGCAAGCCGGACTGAACAACAGCGGCAACATCGTTGGATGGGCCTACATCAACGTGTCCGCTTCAATTCTGGCGCAGCGAGGGTACCCTGTGGGCGCCGCAGGCGACAGCCAGTCGACCGAAGGGTCAACAGGACTGCCGTACTCTCGCGGGACCGTCTCGACCCAGTGGGTCTCACATCCCTGCCCAATTCCTGTTGGGTTCTGGCGATCTGTCGGCATGTCGATCAATACGTTTGCGGTAGAGTCGGCAATTGATGAGCTGGCCATTCTCGCGGGACAGGACCCATTACAGTACAGGCTCAATATGTGCACCGACCCTCGCTGGGCCGGAGTGTTGAACGCTGTTGCCGACCTGTGCAATTGGTCGGCGGGACCTCCTGCAGGACACTTTTATGGCATTGCTGCGGCACAGTATGCCAACAGCTACGTGGCTGAAGTGGCAGATGTTTCCCTCGCCACGGGCAACGGTCTCGATGGGCACCCCAATGTATTCAAGGTAAATGCCGTTTACGTCGCGCTCGATTGCTACCTGGCTGTGAACCCCGGCCAGATCGAGACGCAATTGGCCGGCGGCATCACTCACGGCCTGAACGCCGCACTGTACGGCCAACAGAGCTTCTCCAGCGGAGTACCTCAGCGTTCGACCTTTCACGATAACCGCGTGATCCGCATGGATGAGATGCCGCAGGTGTTCACAACGCTGATTCCAAACCCAGTGCAGTCAAGCCCAAGCGTCAACCTTGGCGGCGTGGGCGAAATTGGCGTTCCATGCATTGCACCGGCGATAGCCAACGCATATTTTCAGGCAAGTCGAGTTCGCCTTCGGACGTTGCCGTTCTTCCCCGGCTCCATTATGCAGGGCCTCTTTTTCTATGGGACTTAGTGCGTGTATCTGAATGTACTTGCGACCATTTGAATGCTTTGCGCTGCCTTGGGATAAAAGTTGGAATCGGAGTGCAGGCTCTGTCAATTCTCGACATCCGTGGCGGGGATCGTTGACTAAAGTAATTCAATGAATCACAATGGCGGAGATTACCTTGACCAGGTCGGGCTGTGACTGAAGAAGCGACCTGATGCTGGCCGAGGGTTGAATTCCTCGATCCATTGTGCCAGGTTGATTTGTCGCATGAGCCTGAGGCGAATGGAGTTTTCCCAGGGGACGGGCTGCCGGGCAAAGATCCGGATAAGCTCTTCCGCGTTGTGAGTCATTGACCTGGGCCGCTGCCAAAGCGGCGCCCTGAGCCGTCGTCGAGCCGTACTCGAACTCACTCCGCAACCTCGATCGAGGAAATATTCCTTTGCCGGAGCAGACGGCTCTCCCGGACTCACCTTCGCGCGTGTACGAACCCAATCCAGCCTCGAGCAGGCATGGTTCCAGTACCTCTCTGCGCGAACTTGCACACGTTTTGATCAAGCGGCGGCGCCTGGGGTTGAGTGTGCTTGGCGGGCTGCTCATGATCTGCCTGCTTTATTGCCTGATTGCTCCCAATCAATACGATGCGACAGCTAAGGTTTCGCTGCGGCAGGCGCCGGCGTCGATGCTTGAAGAACAGACGGCACAGCCGGCGGCAGCGGTGTCTCTCTTGGCCGCTCCGCTGGAGTTGGAGACGCTCGCGAACGTCTTCAGGAGTGAACGGCTGGCATGGAGGGTGATCATCGAGCTTAGGCTTTTTGAGGCGCCCGGGTTCCGAAGAAATTTTCAAACAAAATTCCCCGGATTCAAGCCAGATCAGCCGGGTGCGGCAGCGCGTGAGTGGTTGCTTACGCGATTCAAGCGGCAGTTGTTGGTGGAGGTGATGCCGCGGACTTTGGTGCTGCAGATTCGGTTCCGCTCGAGAGACCCAGCACTCTCGGCATCGGTAGCGAATGGGCTGATCCATGCCTACGAGGAGAACGAGAATGAATTGCACTTGCGCGCGACGACGGAAGACTCGACCTGGCTCAGAGATCAGTTGAAGGAGCTCAAAGCGCGGATGCAGGCCAACCAGGCTCGGTTGTCGGCGTTTGAAGAGGCGCATGGAATCCTCACCACGGTTGCGCCTCAGGACGGTCAAAAAGATCAGGGTGCGGGCAATCCGATGTTGGTGCAGTTGGTTGAGCTGGACCGCGAGCTCGTGGCAGCCACAACCGAGCGGATTGTGAGCGAGGCTGCGTACCGAGCAGCGAGCGAAGGCGATCCGGAGGTTGTGGCGGAAAAGGGTCAAGGGCCTGCTGAGGGAAGCAGCAATCTGGAAACGGTTTTGCTTGGGGAGATCCGGACGCAGCGCAGCGGCCTTCAAGAAGAGCAGGCGCAACTGAGCACCGAGCACGGGCCGAATTTTCCGCGCGTTGTGGAGATTAAGAAGGAACTTGAAGAGCTAGAGAAGCAGCGACAGGCTGCAGACGCCAAGTTGGTGGAACACTTCCGCAACGCCTGGCAGATGGCTATTCAGCGCGAAAGCGAAGTGCGGAAGAGCCTGGAAACGGTGACCGCGCAGGACATGAAGTTGAACGAAGCAGCAACGCAGGCGCTGGTGATGATGCAGGAGGCGCGAACGAGCGGCGATCTTTACGCCCGTGTCGAGGGGAAGGTGGAAGAGGCAGCGCTGAATGCAGGGGTTCATAGCTCCACGATTTCTGTGATGGATTTTGCACGCGAGCCAGCAAAGGCCGCAGCACCCGATCTTCCGGTGTATATGGCAATCACGGTGTTCGTCGGCCTGTGGCTTTCAGTGGGTTGCGTGTTGGCGGTGGAGTCGATGAGTTCCGCGGGAAAACGAGCAGCGGCGGTGCTGGCGTTGGTGGTGTTTGCAGGCGCAATGGCGCACGCGCAGCCTCCGACGCCAACGACATCGGGGTTGCCCTCGGGCGTTGCCCATCCAGTTATGACAGAAGACAATCGCGCGCGCGGAATAGGGCAGGCAGAAGCGCAGGCTGATGCTGTGCAGGCGCAGCCGGCGAATGCTCCAACAAATAGTTCAGGCGGCCTGGTGGAGTCGCCGATGGCGGGACCGATCGAGCCGGGCGATCTGCTCGAGATCAACGAGTTTCACACGCCGGGATTCCGCACGGTTGCGCGTGTCAGCGCGTCAGGGACGGTGACGCTGCCCATGGTGGATGAGGTGCGTCTTCAAGGGCTGGATGAGCAGGGCGCAGAGAGAGTAATCGAAGAAGCACTGATTACGAAGGGAATGCTCCTGCACCCGCACGCATCGGTGTTCGTGATGACACAGGCGGGACAGGACGTAAGTGTTCTCGGCGAGGTAGCACGGCCAGGAGTGTATCCCTACACATTGCATCACAGGCTGCTTGATCTGATATCAGCTTCGTCGGGGCTATCGCAGTCAGCTGGGCGGCTGGTAAACGTCTTCCATCGCAATGATCCACAGACGCCACACCCCGTGGTGCTTGATCCGGGCGGAACGGACACGGGCACCGATCACAATCCGGAGCTGATGCCCGGGGATACGGTGCAAGTGAGCAGGGCGGGACTGGTGTACGTGATTGGGGACGTGGTGCGGCCAGGAGGGTTTCCGGTGGATCCGGCGCAGGGGTTGACGGTGGTGCAAGCACTGTCGTTGGCGTGGGGACCGAGCCAGAATGCAGCGACGGGAAAGGCATTGCTGATTCGAGAGCAAAAAGGAGGAAGGACGCTTACCACCCTGAACCTGGGAAAGATGATTCATGGCCAGGAGCCGGATCAGCCAATACGTGACAGAGACATTTTGTTTGTGCCGGATTCAACAGCGAAGAACCTCTGGAACAAGACGCTTGAGTCGGCAATCCAGTCAGTGGTGGGGGTATCTATTTATGCCGCGATGGTCTATTCGCAGAGGTTTTAACGGATGAGACGGGTGGCTTGGGGTCTGCTGCTGATCTTCGCATTCACGATTCCGTGGGAGTATTCGCTCAATCTGGGCGAACCTCTAGGGCATGTGGCGCGCATAGCGGGGATCCTGGCGATGCTGGCGGCGATTCCTGCTGTGCTGCAGGGAGGGCGATTGCGAACGCTGGGCCCGATTCAATGGCTGGTGCTGGCGTTCTACTTGTGGATGTGCGCGAGCTACCTCTGGTCGATTGCGCCGGATATGACGCTGGAAAAGATGCGGGGCTTCTTTCAGGAACTGATGATTGTCTGGCTGATTTGGGAGTTTGCCGAGAGCCCTGACGATATACGCAGCTTGATGCGGGCCTATGTTGCAGGAGCGTGGGTGCTGGCGCTGTTGACTTTGGGAAGTCTTGCTTCAGGCACGGCAGAGGTTGACCAGATCCGGTTTGTGGCAGAAGGGCAGGACGCGAACGACATGGCTCGCTATCTGGATTTGGGACTGCCCATGGCGGCGCATCTCGCAACCTGCGATAGACGGTGGTTTGCGCGGGCTCTCGCGTGGGGCTATCTACCGCTTGGGGTTCTTGCTGTGCTGGTGACGGCATCGCGCGAGGGGTTTGTTGCGGCGCTGATTGCTCTCGCCGGATGCGGGATTCTGCTCTTGTGGCGATACAAGCGCGCGGCAGTGGCTGCTATCGCTCTTTCGCCGATCGGTGTCCTGGGGCTCTCGCTGGTTGTTCCACATGGAACCTTTGAGCGGCTGGCGACGATTCCCGAAGAGTTGAATCGTGGCGATCTCAACCAGCGCTGGAATATCTGGGATGCGGGTTGGCAAGCCTTTGTTCACGCGCCTCTTGTGGGCACTGGAGCGGGATCGTTTGTGAGCGCGGCGGGATTGAATCCGGTAGACACAGCGCACAATACGGCGCTGTCGATTCTGGCCGATGGAGGGTTGTTGGCATTGCTTGTGGCAATGACGATCGTGTTTTTTGCGGTGCTCGCACTGGTGCAGATGCGCGGACCGCTTCAGTTGGCACTTGCTACTGCGTTGCTGGGATGGTTCACCACTTCACTGGTTGCCACGGTGGAAGAAAACCGCTCGACGTGGTTGCTGATTGGACTGATTGCCGCTGCGGGAAGACTGGCGGTGGAGTATCCGAGAGCAGATGAGCAATTCATGGCGGCGAGAGCCCGGCCCGCGGGCATGCCGGAGCGTCTGCACGCTGAAAGCTCTCGAACAGGCAGGCTTGAAGCGGGTGAGCCATCGTGTCCGTGATGGCACAGGTAGGTCAACTGTTTGAAGGGCAGAGCGTCAACCGCCGCATCTTCCGAGCTGCTGCATCGGTGACGGCTGCGGGAATCATTGTGAAGCTGGTGGCCACCCTTAAAGAGGTCGTGCTTGCGGGGGTGTACGGGCGATCTGACGCGATGGAGGCCTTCCTTGCAGCGGCATTGATTCCGAGCCTGCTGATCAATCTGGTTTCGGAGTCTATGAATCAGTCGCTTGTGCCGACGCTGGTGCGGGTGAGGGCGCTGCATGGGCATGAGCGGGCGCAGCAACTCTTATCGAACTCGATGCTGTGGATGTGCCTGCTTCTGGGCTCGGTTTCTTTGCTTGCCGGTGTTGGCGCAAGGGAGATCTTCCCTCTCATTGCATCGCATTTTCCGGCGGAGAAACTGGCTCTTGCCATTCGGCTGTTTTACGCGATGCTGCCGCTCGTTCTAATTACCGGCATAGCCAGCAATTGCACTGCGGTGCTGAATACATTTGATCGTTTTGCGCTTCCGGCGCTGGCGCCGATGGCGATCTCATTGGCAATCATTGCAGGAAGCCTTGCTCTGGGCGCACAGCTTGGAATTTGGGCTTTGGTTTATTCGACGCTGGCCGGATCGTTGGTTCACGCGGCAGTTGTTGCGTGGATGATGAATTCTCACGGTTACAAATTCCAATTGCGTTGGCACGGAATGACCGAAGGGACACGCGAGGTAGCGGGTCAGTACGGGCCAGTGCTTCTCGGCGGAATTCTGGCTTCGGGCGGCCTGTTGGTGGATCAATCGATGGCGGCATCGCTGGCGTCGGGAAGCGTGGCAGCGTTGGTGTATGCGAATCGGTTCGTGAGCGTGGCGCTGACGCTGATGGCGGGCGCGGTGGGAACGGCGGTTGCACCCTACTTCTCGCATATGGTAGCGGCGAGCGACTGGAAGGGCTGTCGGCACACACTGAAGACCTGGGTGGGAGTGACGGCGGCGATATCGGTGCCGGTTGCAGTGGGATTGATCGCTGGTTCGCACCTGATTATTCGCGTTGCTTTTGAGCGAGGAGCATTTGGCAAGCAGGACACGGCGGTTGTGGCGCCGGTGCTGGCGATGTATGCGATCCAGATTCCGTTCTTTGTTTGCAGCCGCGTTTTTTATCGCTTCCTGGTGGCGATGCGCCGGACTGATCTGATTCTCTACTGCGGCATGCTGAACCTGGCATTGGATGTGGTTCTGAATCTTGTCCTGATGCGCATTTTTGGCGTTGCTGGAATTGCATTAGCCACTTCTCTTTGGATGGTAAGTACATTCTTCTTTCTGTGGTACTGGACGCGGCGGCTGTTGCCGGTCGCAGAGTCACAGAATGCTTGATCCAGGCGAGAGGCAGCGCACGATGATTCCGGAGCCCGCCCAATACTTGTTGCGATTTGACGATCTCTGCCCGACGATGCGGCAGAGCCAGTGGGCCAGGTTGTTGCCTGTGATTAAGGAGTTGCGGATTCGGCCGATTCTTGCCGTAGTTCCAGACAATCAAGATCATGAGTTGCAGCAGGAGCCAGCCGATCCGGAGTTCTGGGCGGCAATGCGCGCGATGGAAGCCGACGAGGCGACGATTGCACTGCATGGGTTTCGGCATTTGTGCGGAAGCGTTGGCAGGAGCCTGGTCCCGCGTCACAACCGTTCGGAGTTTGCCGGAGTGGATGAGAACACGCAGAGACAGTGGATTCGGACGGGGATGACGATGCTGCGCGAGCACGGGCTCAATCCGAAGATGTGGGTTGCGCCGCGGCATGGGTTTGACCAGGCTACATTGCGGGCATTGAGCGCTGAGGGAATCAATGTGGTGTCGGATGGGTTGACACGGGTTCCGTTTCGACGGGGCGGAGTGATTTGGATTCCTCAGCAACTTTGGGGACCGGCGAAAAAGCGCTCTGGACTTTGGACGATCTGCATGCATTGCAACACCGCGCGCACTGCCGATGTGGACGCCCTTATTGGCTTCATGCGGCGAAACGCGCTCTGTTTTAGTTCAGTCGATCGGGTTTTGGCCGAGTTTGAGCTACAGGAGTTGAATTTGGGTGAGCTTGTTTATGAAAGGCTGACGCTCTTGCGGATCCGGGCATCGCGGCTGAAGATGCGTTTGTTGCGTGATTCAACGCGGAGCCAGGTTGGCTAAGGGCAGATCAAACTGTATCGAAGGTTGAGTCTAATTGGGCTCAAACTGCTGCTGTTGGGACATCATCTCGAAAGCGATCGATGAGGGTCTCCCATGCGGAAAGTGCGGGGCTGAGGGCGAAGGGCTCAATGAATGCATGGTGAAAGCGCTGGCCAGGCTCCAGGGCAGTGAGAGCCGTGGTGAGTGCGGCTGCAAGGGCTTCGGCGGTGGGGGATGTTGCGAGCCAGACTCCAGGCTGCCGATGGACGAGTTCGACGAGACCCTCCGATGCAGGCGTAGAAACGATTGGAAGGCCTGCAGCGGCAGCCTCGAGCAGTGCGTTGGGAAGTCCCTCATGACGCGACGACAGCACAAAGAGTGTGGCTGTTGAGAAGTACGCTTCAGGGGCGGCGACATGACCAAGGAACCGAACTGCTGAATCAAGCGAGAGAGATCGGCATTGGGCTCTCAACAAATGCTCTTCCGGGCCCGAGCCGGCGATGAGCAAGTCTGCTGAGGGAAATCGCTGCCGGAGAAGGGAAAAGGATTGAAGGAGGAGGTCAAAGCCTTTTTCGTGCGAGAGCCTTCCGACTGCAAGGAGGTGAGGACCGGAGTCCGGCCAGACGTCGGGTTGGCATGGCTTGGTTGAACGAATTGCGTCAAAATCGATGGGGTTTGGCAGGATGCTGAGACGGCCTTCGGGGATTGCGAAATTGTTCGCGAGGTCTCGGGCCATTGCGGCGGATTGACAGATAACGCGGTCGGCGCGGGGGTAGAGCAGACGGTAGAGTAGCCGATTGTAGCGGGGAAGTGTGCCCATCGCGGACGAAGCAGTCCCGTTCTGGCGAATAAGGACAGGGACTGAAAAACCCAGGAAGGGGCGGAGGAGCAACACCAGAAAATTGAGATGAAACATGCTGGAAAGTACAAGTCGCGGACGAAGATCGCGAATGAGTCGATACAAAGGAAGAGCTGCCGAGCGTATGCGCCGGGCGCCGAGAGGATGGAGGGTCACGGAGGGCGGGAGTCTGGCGCTGGCGATCTCGGCGACATTGGGAACTTGGGTGACAAGTGCCAGGTGTAGATCGTATTTCCGGCTTGAGAGTCCGCGGGCGAGGAGTGCAGTAACTTGTTCTGCACCTCCGCCACCGAGATGGGGGATGAGCAGGAGCAAACGAAGCCGCGGATTTGGTTGAACGGAGGCGGACATGGCAGGAATAGCGCGATTTTAACCTGCACACCAGTATCCCGGGTATAGGAACAGTCAAAGATACTAGATGTGCACCCGATACCTTTGTGCCGTTGCTTAATTACGGACGGGTTGTGCACAGTGTTAAAAGCAATCAGGAATTTCCCATGATTGCTGCTTCTGCACAGGGCTGGTAACCAGCTTGTCCTGGAATTGGATTGCTGCATTCGGCTTTGGATTTCTTGCCACTGTTTAGGCAATGGCAGGCCTTTACCCAGGGAACAGACGCAGGCGTCGCGGCAGGGTTCTGAACGGTGCCGGGTTCCCGCAGGGGATGATGGCCATTCTATGCAGCCAAGAGATTCTCGCCCTCAAGCGAAATCGCGGTATTCTGTCCATACCAGCCGAACCCCGCACATCGTGATCGGGATTACCAGCTCTCAAACCTGTCTGAACCTTACAGGGCGGCTCTCAGCGCTACGTGAGGCGGGCTTTCATGTGACACTGGTTTCAAGTCCAGGCGAACTGCTTGGCCTGACAGCGCGACAGCAAGGTGCGGAAGCAGTTGCGGTTCCAATCAAGCGAACCATTTCGCCATGGGCTGACGTCGTGTCACTGGTGCGTCTGTGGTGGCTGCTGACGGTGCGCGCACCAGACCTGACTGAATTCAGCACCCCCAAGGCGGGTTTACTGGGAAGCATCGCAAGTCTCATGGCAGGAGTGCCGCGGAGGGTGTACCTGCTTCGTGGACTCAAGCTCGAGTCGACCACGGGACTGAAGCGACAAATCCTTCTGGTGACGGAGAAGGTTGCCGCAATGTGTTCGCAAGTTGTCTTGTGCAACAGCGAGAGCATGCGCAGCGAAGCATTGGCGCTGGGGATTGCACAAGCCGACAAGCTGAAAGTTCTGGGGAATGGAAGCAGCAACGGCGTTGACCTGGCGAGGTTCTCACCCGGCCCTTCAGACGTAAGGGAACGGCTGGGAATCCCTGCTGGCGCTCCAATCGTGGGGTTTGTGGGGCGACTTACGAAGGATAAGGGTGTACCGGAACTGATCGAGGCATTTGTTGCGATCCTGAAGCGAGTGCCCGATGCGCATCTGCTTTTGGTGGGGTGGTTCGACGCAGCAGAGGACGCGCTAGATCAGTCGGTCCGGAAGCGAATTGAGAAACATCCACGCATTCACTGCACGGGTTATGCGTCGGACACCGCGCCGTACTATCGGGCGATGGATGTGATGGTTCTGCCAACGTGGCGCGAGGGGTTTCCAAACGCGGTGCTGGAGGCTGCGGCTACGGGAATCCCGGTGGTTACGACACTGTGCACCGGGTCGCGGGATTCTGTGATTCCTGAAGTGACGGGATTCCTGATTCCGCCAGGTTATCCAGAAGCAATCTCCGAGGCGGTGCTGAAACTTCTGCTGAATCCAGAACGGCGGATGCGCATGGGTGCGGCTGCACGCAGATGGGTGCTGGAACACTACACGAACGAGCGGGTGCTGGGATTGTTAACCAACTACTACAAGAGTCTGCTGGAGGAGAGTCCGCGGAACTCGGGTGGCTACAAGATCAAGGTTGCTGAGGCGGCGCAATAGACGCGGCAGGGGCGGCTTCGGGATTGAGGACCGGGGCCGGAGGAAGCTGGAGCGTGTGAGCAGCCGACTCTGCAGCCCGAAGGACTTCGTTGGGAACGATTCCAAGGCACAAGGTGGCAGCGACTGACAGAAGCAGAGCAGCGCCGACAGCGATTCCAATCTCAGGAGTCCGGGGAGTGGGTTCTGTGGGGGTTTCAAAGCGTTTAGCGGCGGTGAGGGCAAACCGCAGGTAGTAAGCTGCAGCGAGGCCGGAGTTGAGCAGGCCGATGATGGCGAGCACCACGGCACCGCCATCGACCGCAGCCGAGAAGGAATAGAACTTGCCGAAGAAACCGCCGGTGAAGGGGATGCCGATCAGCGAAATGAGAAAGAAGATAAGCAAACTGCCAAGCAGAGGGGCGCGATATATAAGGCCCCGATAATCGTCGACCATGGGGTGAGCTTCTTCGTAACCGCTGACCAGCGTGATCACCGCGAAGATGCCAACGTTCATGGCTGCGTAGGCAGCTGTGTAGAAGGCTGTGGCAGCTATTCCGTTAGTTCCAAGGCCAGCAAAAGCAGCTAGCAGGTAGCCGGCATGTGCGATGGAGGAGTAGGCAAGCATGCGCTTGACGTTCTGCTGGCGCAGAGCGGCGAGGTTGCCGACGGTCATGGAAAGCGCGGCAACGACCCAGAGCACGGGATGCCAGAGCGTGTGCAAGCCAGGGAAGAGTTCGTATACGACGCGCAGCAACAGCGCGAAGGCGGCGGCCTTGGGTGCAGTAGACATCAGCGCGACGGCAGGCGTGGGTGAGCCCTCGTAAACATCGGGAGTCCAGATGTGGAAGGGCGCGGCGGAGACTTTGAATAGTATGCCGATGAGCATCAGGCCAAGACCGGCGATGACGATACCGCGTTCGGGGGCAAGGGCGATGAGGCGGGCTGCCTCGTAGACCTGGGTCGTACCGGTTGCGCCGAATATCAGTGCGATTCCGTAGAGAAGAAACCCAGTGGCAAAAGAGCCGAGCAGGAAATACTTGATAGCAGCTTCGGGGCCGCGACCGGTGTCCTTACGGTAGCCGGCGAGCACGTAGGTCGCGATTGAAGAGATTTCAAGGGCGATAAAGACGACAAGAAGCTCGACCGCGGAAGTGAGCAGGCACATGCCTACTGAGCCGAAGACGATGAGAGCGTAAAACTCGCCCTGGTGGTGGCTGTCGGCGGGTAAGGTATCGAGCGTGATGAGCAGTGAGGCAAGGACGATACCGCAGATCAGCACATGGAAAAAGACTGTAAAGGCGCTTGTCTCGACGGTGCCGTAGAAGCCCGTGCCCTGGGGTAACGAGAGCTGCCACACGCTTGCAAAGTACGCGACGGTAACACCGAGCGCAGCAACCCAGCCAAGTGAGCGGCGAGCCACACCAAATGGGAGCGTTGCGTCGATCAGCATGACGAGGACGCCTGTGACTGAAAGGATGACCTCGGGAAGTATGCGGTAGATGTCGGGCACTGGATTCACCGCTGGACCTCCCGATTGAGTTCAAGATTGATGCTCTCCTGCGGGGCAACTGACAAGGAACGGGTCTGAATCGGGTGGACCGCAAATTGAATCGAAGGTAGCCAGAAATTCGGCGCGAGGCCGAGCAAGAGCATGAGGACAGCGAGAGGCCAGAGCGTCAGAAGTTGGCCAAGGCCAAGGTCAAGGGCCGGTCGCGAAGATGCCAGGTCCGACAGCGAGCCGTAGAAAAGGCGCTGCACGAGCCAGAGCATGTAAGCGGCACCTAGTATGACGCCGAGGGTGGCGAAGCTTGCCCAGGAGCGGCTGACACCACCGAAAGTGCTGGAGAGGACCAGAAACTCACCAACGAAACCGCTCAACATGGGCAGGCCTATCATGGCCAGCGTTGCGATAACGAAGAGAGTAGCTGTGCGAGGCAGTTTGACAGCCAGGCCACCGTAGGCATTGATCTGACTGGTGCCATAGCGCTCGTAAAGGTAACCGAGGAGCAGGAAGAGCGCCGCATCGGCAACGCCGTGGCTGAGTATCTGGAATGTCGCGCCGGTGGAACCGATGAGCGTGAACCCATAAAGGCCTAGAACGATGAGGCTGAGGTGACTGAGAGCAGCGAAGGCAAGCAGACGCCAGAAATCGCGTTGTGCGAGTGCAAGGCAAGCACCGTAGAGGATGCCAATAACAGCCAGAGCAATGAGGTAAGGCGCGGCCTTATGAGCCTGGACGGGGAACAGGCCGATGTGGAAGCGCATCATGGAGTAAAGGCCAAGCTTGCCGGCGATGACCATGGCAAGAGCAACAGGCGCTTCGCTGAACGAGTCGGCCAGCCAGCCGTGGAGCGGAAAAACCGGGACCTTGACCGCGAATGCAAATAAGAATGCGAGGGCGACCCAGCAAAGCGGGCCAGTTGGCAGTGCGCCGCTGGCAACCCAGTATTGAAGCGTGTTGAAGTCGAAGCTGCCGGTCTTTGCGTAGAGCCACAGGATGGCGACCAAAAGGGGCGCTGATGGAATGAAGGTGAAGAGGAAGAATTTTGTCGCAGCCTTTGCGCCGTCTTTGCGCCCGTACATGGCGATAAGAATGGCCATGGGAACCAGCGAAAGCTCCCAGAAGCCGTAGTAGAGCATCAGGTCGAGCGAGATGAAGACGCCGAACATTGCCGTTTGCTGGACGAGGAAGAGCGCGAAGAAGACCTTGCGGCGCTCCTTGATGGCGTTCCAACTGGCAACGACGCCGACAGGAGCGAGAAGGCCGACGAGTACGACAAGCCATAGGCTGAGGCCGTCGATGCCGACGTGGTAGAAGATGGCCGGGCGTTCGATCCAGGAGCGGTTAACTTCAAACTGGAAGCCTGATTGGCCAATGACGAAGTGAGCAGGAAGATGGAGAGTGAGGCCCAAGGTTGCGAGCGTAGTGAGCAGCGCGATCCAGTTCGGGATCTTGGCGCGGTCCGGCATGAGCGCAACCAGCACGGCTCCGGCAAGGGGAACGAGAAGCAGCAGCGTCAGGATGGATTGATTGATTGAGTTCATCGTCTACCAACCCTTCCAGAACGTTGACATGCCTTGCGAGGCGAGAATTGCGGGAGCGAGGAGGAACAGCAGCAGGGCCGCCGCGCCGGCAGCCAGCCATGCTGCGTAGGAGCGGAGATTGCCGGATTGCCAGCGCTGCAGCAGGGCACCGGCAAAGGTTGCTGCGCCACCGAGGAGCCAGGTGAAACCGCCGAGTATCGCGTTGTCGAAAACCCAGCCGAGCACGTAGGTCGAGAAGGCGAGTAGTGGCTTGACGACGACCGCACCGTAGAACTCATCGACGTAGTACTTGTGAATGAGCAGGCTGTAGGGACCGGGCATCGCTGCGGCGAGTTCGGCTGGGCGCGAAGGTTTTTGACGGTAGAACAGGTCGGCTACGAACCAGCCAATCAGGGCCACGGCAACGGCGACAACGCTGAAAATGAATTCGAGATGGAAACTGCCTGCTTCAACCGCGCGTGGACCAGTTGCCGGTGATAGAAAGGCCGCGAAGCGCTCAATGCCAATCCACCCACCGACGACGGAAAGCAGGGCCAAAATCACAAGCGGACCAAGCATTGACCATGGGCTCTCGTGCGGGTGCGCATCGTGGCTGCGGGACTCGCCGGTGAAGGTGAGATACCAGAGCCGGAACATGTAGAAAGCGGTAAGCGCAGCGGTGACCAGACCGACGAAATAAAGCGCCTTGCCAAGAGTGCCCTGCTGGAATGCGGCAAAGAGGATGGCGTCCTTTGAGAAAAAGCCGGCAAGCGGCGGGATGCCGGCGATGGCAATCACACCGATGGTCATCGTGGCAAATGTGATGGGGAGCTTCTTGCGCAGGCCGCCCATCTTGCGCATGTCCTGTTCGCCGCCAAGACCATGAATAACTGACCCGGCAGCGAGGAAGAGCAGCGCCTTGAAGAAGGCGTGGGTCATAAGGTGGAAGATGGCTGCGGAGTACGCTGCAACGCCACAGGCAAGGAACATATAACCGAGTTGCGAGATGGTCGAATAGGCGAGAACGCGCTTGATGTCCGTCTGGACGAGGGCCATGGTCGCTGCAAAAAGCGCGGTGGCGGCGCCAACGATGGCGATGACAGCGAGCGCGACGGGCGCGCGATCAAAGAGGAAGTGCAGGCGGGCGACAAGGTAGACGCCGGCAGTGACCATCGTTGCCGCGTGTATGAGAGCGGAAACTGGCGTGGGACCTTCCATAGCGTCGGGCAGCCAGATGTAGAGCGGAAGCTGCGCGCTCTTTCCGGCTGCGCCGAGCATGAGGCAAAGTGCGATGCAGGTGAGCACGCCACCGGTCCATGCGGGGCTGGCGGCTAGCTTGGCGGCGATCTCACTGAACGTGAGCGTTCCAAAGTTGGCCAACAGCAGGAACATGGCGACCAGGAAGCCGAAGTCGCCGATGCGGTTGACGATGAAAGCCTTTTTGCCGGCATTGGCGGCGGAATCTTTGGTGAACCAGAAACCAATTAGCAGATAGGACGCGAGACCAACGCCCTCCCACCCGATGAACATGACGAGAGTGTTGCCCGCCAGAACGAGTACGGTCATGAAGAAGAGGAAGAGGTTCAGATAGCTGAAGTAGCGCGCGTACCCCTTGTCATCGGTCATGTAGCCGACGGAGTAGATGTGGATGAGGAAGCCAACGCCGGTGACAATGAGAAGCATGACGAGTGATAGTTGGTCGAGGACGAAGGTGAAATCGACGTGAAGAGTGCCCACGTTGATCCACGGACCGACGGGGCAGGTCTCGATGTAGGGCAAATCTGTGATGCCCGAATGCACAAAGACTGAGAAGAACGCGTTGGCGACAACGGCGAGTGCGCCCAATGGCGCAAGCAATGCGATCGTCGTGACCAGCGCCTTGGGCATACGCCGGCCGAAAAGCCCGTTGATCAGGAATCCCGCGAAGGGCAGCAGCGGGATGAGCCAGAGATAGAGAGGCGCGATCATAGTTTCATCAGGTCGATGCGGTCGACGGCCAGGGTTGCGCGTGCACGGAAGATTGCAATGATGATGGCCAGGCCGACTGCGGCTTCGGCCGCGGCGACCATCATGACGAAGAAGACAAAGATCTGGCCTTTGACTGCGTGCCACTGATGGGCGAAAGCGACAAAGGAAAGGTTGACGCCATTGAGCATGAGCTCAATGGACATGAAAACGGTGATGAGATTTCGCTTGATGAGGAAGCCGAGGACGCCGAGCACGAAGAGCGTAGCGCTGAGAAGCAGATACCAGGAGATGGGAACTTGATCGGTCATTTTGGCGCCCTTTCCTGATTTCCATGGGGATCGCCGTGTCCGTGGCTGGCTAGAGCGACCGCGCCAAGGATGGCGATGAGGATAAGGACCGAGGTGACCTCAAAGGGCAACAGCAACTCGTGGAAGAGAACACGGCTGAGGTCTTCGGTTGAAGTGATCGGGTCCTGAGCTCCGACCATGCCGAGGCCGGGAGTGTTGATAATGACGGTGGCAAAGATCGCGAACAGCGCAACGACAGCCGGGAAGCCGACGGCGCGGGCGGAACGGCTGCCCATGGTGCGCTCTTCGCGGCCGGCATTCAACAGCATGACCACAAATGTGAACAGAACCATGACAGCGCCGCCGTAGACGATCACCTGCGCGACGGCAAGAAACTCTGCTCCGAGCAGCAGGTAGAGCACCGCCAGGGATACCATCACCACGATGAGCGAGAGGGCACTCGAGATGGGATGGCTCTGGAGCAGGAGGTTGATGGCCCCGGCCAGGCAAAATCCGGCAAACAAAAGAAACAGGATCAGGTGCATCGTTCCCTGAAATTCTGGCTAGAGCCGGAAAGAACCCGGCAGGTTAGAGGGAAGAACGACATTGCGGGTGGTTCATCGGTTGGAAATCCCTTCCGATTGTAATTCAGCGGTACGCGAGCCAAAGGCTTGTGGCAACAATGTTGAGCATGGCCACGGGAAGCAGAATACGCCACCCGAAGTTCATGAGTTGGTCATAGCGAAAACGCGGCAGCGTTCCGCGCACCCAGACGTAGAGACAGAGAAACAGGAAAACTTTGAGGACGAACCAGAAGAGCGATAGCGCCGCGTTGACAAAGCTGCTCTGGAAGGGCGGAAGGAGATCGCCCAGAAAGCTGGTCCATCCCCCAAAGAACAGCAACGTCGCGACGCAGCCAACGGTAATCATGTTGCCGTACTCAGCCATAAAGAACATGGCAAATTTCATGGAGCTATATTCGGTGTGGTAGCCGCCGGTTAGCTCGCTTTCCGCTTCAGGCAGGTCGAACGGGGAGCGGTTGGTCTCAGCATAAGCGGCGATGATGTAGATGAAGAACGCGACGAATTGAAGTCCACCGAAGAAATTCCAGCTCAGCAATCCGTGCGTGGCCTGCTGCTCAACGATCTTGCGTAGGTTCAACGTGCCCGCGCCCAGGACGACGCCGACGAGCGAAAGGCCAAGTGCCAGTTCGTAGCTGATTAGCTGCGCGGACGAGCGAAGCGAGCCCAGCAGGGAGTACTTGTTGTTTGAGGACCAGCCAGCGAGCGCGATGCCGTAGACGCCGATGGAAGTGACGGCGAGGATGATAAGCAGACCGATGTTGACGTTGGCGATTTCAAAAAGATCGAACCCGCCAGGACCGGCGTGGGGTATACCAAACGGCACGACAGACAGAGACATGCACGCGCATCCAAGCGAGAGAATTGGCGCGAGGATATAGAGCGGTTTGTAAACCCCCGAGGGGATCATATCTTCCTTGAGAAAGGATTTGGCGCCGTCGACCAGGGGCTGGAGCAGGCCGAAGGGGCCGACACGGCTGGGTCCCCAGCGATTCTGAATGCGGCCCACCAGCTTGCGCTCGAGCAGCACAGTGTAGGCGATGCCCATGAGGAACATCACCGTGAACACGGCTACCTTGAGCAAGCTCCAGAGGAAAAACTCGAGAATCGTCACTTCGCTTCTGCCTCGTAATCGTGCAAGTTCAATGCGGATCTAATCTGCCGCGGATTCTGCCAGTTCGTGTTCCTGATGGTGTTCGAGCTGCTGAAGGGCTGTGCTGTAGCGGCCCAAAGTGCCAGCGGTGAAAAGGCCCGTGTGCGCAGGCGTGATGAAAGCGGGGTTAGCGGCGAGGGTTGAGACGGGAACGAATCCGGGCTCGGTGGGTACGTCGTTGCCGGTGATCAGATTGGTGCGGTCCAGCGCATAGCCGGGAACGAGACGTGCGATCTCGTCAAGAACTGCGAGCGGATCGAAGGGGCTGAGCTTTGGTTCGAGATTGTTGGCTTCAAGCCATACGGCATGGCGATCAGCCTCGCCCGACTGAGCGCCGCGCGACTGGCCAAGATCGGCCGTGACGCCGCCTCCCGAAGCTCGGGCACCGAAGGGAACGAGCGTCTTGACGTCGACTCCCATGGCCCCGGCGAGGCGTACAAGGATTTCAAAATCAGGCTTGACTCCGGCGCGGTCCGCTGCCTTTCTGACGAGTTGCACATCCCCGTAGGTGTTGGTAACTGTGCCGGTCTTCTCGTAAAGACTTGCAGCTGGGAAGACGACGTCGGCGAGGGCAGCCGTCTCGGTTAGGAAGAGGTCCTGGACGATGAGGAATGTGTTTGTGAATGCTGCGGATTCGAGACTGCGGCTGGCGATCGGGTTTGCGCCAACAACCAGTAGTGCCCCGAGTTCGCCGTTTTTGGATGCGTTGAAGATTTCCGGAATTGACTGTCCGGCAACATGCGATAGGTTGGCGTATTCCGAAAATGCGCTGGGCGCGGAGACAGGTATATAGCCGGGAAGCAGGTCGGGGTGCAGCCCCATATCTGCCGCGCCACGCGAGTTGGCGAAGTCACCTAGATAGGCGAATCGGACGTTGGGGCGCTTGAGGGCCCAGGCGACGAGAGCCTCGATGTCTGCGCCGCGGAATTCCTGGCCGAAAACAATGACCAGCGACTCCTCAGCGAGTACAGCGGCGCTGAAAGCGGCTTGGGGGTGCTTGATGTCATTCGCTTCGAGGAAAGCTGCGAGGCTGGCGTAGCCATTCTCAGGAACGGGATAGACGGCCTTGGCCTGACGTTCGAGCTTGATGGGTTTGGCGTTGGCGACGTAGAGGCGAGAGCGATTGAGTCGGACGTTGGTTCGCAGCTGCCAGGCCAGCAAGGGATGCTCGTTGGTGGGATCGCCGCCGACAAGGAGAATGGCTGGGGCGGAAGCGAGATCGCGAAGACTGGCTGCGCGGTCCTTGTTTCCGGCGAGTGCACGGGCGAATGAAGCGTAGTCGGCGGTGCGCTCGTGGTCGATATTGTTGGTGCCGAGCACAGTGCGCGCAAACTTCTGCAGCAGGTAGTTCTCTTCGTTGGTGGTGTGGTTTGAGCCGATAACGCCAATGGCTGAGCCGCCGCGGCTATCGCGAACCTCTTTCAACTTTGCAGCAGCAACGCGTAGGGCTTTATCCCAAGTCGTGGGTTCGAGCTTTCCCTGTGCGTTGCGAACGAGCGGGGTGTTGAGGCGGTCTTTGCTCTCTACGAAGTCGAAGCCGAAGCGGCCTTTGGCGCAGAGGAAGTCATTGTTGATGCCGCTCTTGTCGCGGTTGTCGGCACGGACGATTTCAGACCCGTCGTTGGTTTGGCGAATGCCGAGTGTGACTTTGCAACCGTCGGCGCAATGCGTGCAAACGGTGCTGACGTGCTTCATCTCCCACGGGCGCGTCTTGTAGCGATAGCTGCCACTGGTCAACGCGCCAACTGGGCAAACATCAATGCACATGCCGCACTGTTCGCAGTCCAGTTGATCGAGGTGGGCTTTGCCGGCGGGGTCGTTGGGAGCGATGACGGAGCTGACGCCGCGATTCTGCACGCCGAGCGCCCAGACGTCCATGCCTTCGCCACACATGCGCACGCAGCGATAGCAAAGGATGCAGCGAGGACGGTCATAGAAGACTGCGGGCGACCACTGTTGCTCGTCGCGATGGGCCTTGGCCTCAGCGTAGAGGCTCTCGCCAGCGCCGTACTTGAAGGTCATGTCCTGAAGTTCGCATTCGCCGCCGGCATCGCAGACGGGGCAGTCGAGCGGATGATTACCGAGCAACAATTCGATGGTGGCTTTGCGTGCCTGCGCAATTTCAGGCGACTCGGTAACGAAGACCTGGCCTTCAGCGACCGTGGTGGTGCAGGCGGTTTGGAGTTTGGGAACTTTCTCCTGGCGTACGACGCACATGCGGCAGGCAGCCTGGAGGCTGAGGCCGGGGTAGTAGCAGAAGGCGGGGATCTCGATGCCGGCCTTGCGGCATGCGTCAATAAGCAGCGTGCCCGCGGGGGCGGTGATCTTCTTTCCGTCGACTGTGAAGGTTACGTCTGCCATCGGTCTCCAACGCCTCTAGATCATTGCCAGTTCAACATGCTTTGCGAACGGGCAGGGCTTGCCGTTCAGGTGTTCTTCAAATTCTTTGCGAAACTTCTTGACGAATCCGAGTATGGGCATTGCGGCTGCGTCGCCGAGCGGGCAGAAGGTGCGGCCCATCATGTTCTCGGCAAGATATTGAATGTTGTCGATATCCTTGGCTTCGCCAAAGCCGGCGTGGAATCTAGTGAGCGACTTTTTGAGCCAGTCAGTTCCTTCGCGGCATGGGATGCACCAGCCGCACGATTCGTGCTGATAAAAGCTGATGGTGCGGAGAGCGAATTCGACAATGCATGTTGTGTCGTCAATGACGACTACGCCGCCAGAGCCGAGCATGGAGCCAGCCTTGCCGACCTGGTCGAAGTCCATGCCGATGTCGATCTCTTCAGGAAGCAGAACCGGCGTGGAGGAACCACCGGGAACAACGGCTTTCAGATTGCGTCCGCCACGGATGCCGCCGGCAACTTCGTAGATCATCTTCTTCAGGTTGTAGCCCATAGGCAGTTCATAGACGCCGGGGCGCTCGACGTGGCCGCTGATGCTGAAGAGTCGGGTTCCTCCGTTGCGAGGCGTGCCCACCGCAGCAAAGGCTGCGCCGCCCATGGCAATCACATGAGGTACTGTGGCGATGGTTTCAGCGTTGTTGATGACCGTGGGCCCGCCGTAGAGGCCGACGACGGCAGGGAAGGGCGGCTTGATGCGCGGAATGCCGCGCTTGCCCTCGAGAGACTCCATGAGCGCGGACTCTTCACCCACTTCGTATGCGCCTGCGCCGCTCTGCGTGATGATGTTGAACTCGGTGCCCGTATCTCCGGAGCCCGCCCCGAAGATGTTCCTGCCGAGGAAGCCCCTCGCGTACGCATCGGCCACAGCCTTTTCCATGATCTCGATAAGGTAACGATACTCGCCGCGCAGATAGATAAAGCCAAGCTTGGAGCCGATTGCGAGGCCAGCAATGATGGTGCCTTCGATCACCGAGTGAGGATCGTGCAGGAAGATAAGGTGATCTTTGCAGGTGCCGGGCTCGCTCTCGTCGCCGTTCACGAGTACGTACTTGGGCTTGGCCGATTGCTTGGGCACGAAGGACCACTTCATGCCGGTAGGAAAGCCGGCGCCGCCGCGTCCACGCAGGCTGGAGGCCTTCATCTCTTCGATGATCCAGTCGGGCCCGTTGGCGAGGCACTTCTTCGCAGCTTCATAGCCGCCTAGCTCAATGTAGCGATCTATCTTTGCAGCGCCCTGACCGAAGCGGCTGGTGACGATTTTTACTTCATCCGGATGGGAGACGAGTCTAGGCATTTTTCGCCTCCGCTTCTGCCCGGCCTCGATAGCCGTCGAGCAGGCCAGGAACAAGCTCGGGCTTGAGTTCATCGTGAAAGTCATAGTTCACTTGGATAGCCGGAGCCCAGCAGCATGCGCCGATGCATTCGACTTCTTCAAGCGAGAAAATCCTGTCGGATGTGACACCCTTGTTGCCGATCCGGAGCTCCTCCTGGAAGCGGTCGAACAGATCGTAAGCCCCGCGGAGCATGCAACTGATATTGGTGCAGACCTGAATGTTGTAACGGCCGACTGGTTTGAAGCGGAGCATCGAGTAGTAGGTGGCAACGTTGCGCACGTCAAGCTCAGTGATGCTGATGCGAAGAGCGATTTCAGAGATTACCGCGTCAGAGAGGTAGCCAACTTCATCCTGCGCGTAGAGAAGCATGGGAACAAGGGCGGAACGGCGCAGGGGATACTTCTCGACAAGAAGGTCGAATCGGGCAGCCAGCGCAGGAGAGAATACGCTCATGGTTTCAGCGCTCATGGCTGCGACTCCCGCATCAAATCGCGCGCCCAGCGTTCGGCGATCATGTCCATCTCCTCCACTACCTCGTAGCTTACGCGCCCTTCTTTGCCCAAGAGCCCTTCCTCGCCAGTATCGCCGCGCAGTTGGCCGGCCTCGGTAAATTGCAGTTGCCCTATTGTTCCATCTGATCGTTGCCAGCGAACGTGAGCGCCGATACGCTCAAGACTCAGCCATTCATCTCCGTGCCGAACCAGAATCTTCTGTTCTCCCAGTTCCACCGTTGCCTGGCGGTTGCCGTTGAGCCCGTGTGCCGCGGTGTAGCTGCGGAGCAGGGATGCCAGCGAGACCCAAAGTTCGACGTAAAGCTTTTCATCGTCAGTGATCGATGGCACGACGGTGGAGTCTGTCTGGACCAAACGGCACTCCCTCAGGGGCTAAAGCCCAAATCCTTCTTTAAACCTGGTTTCGGCACGACTGAAGTCGTGCCCTTTCAAAACAACCCGTCAACGGGACTCAAACTACCGATCAATCTCTCCCAGCACAATATCAATCGAACCGACGACAGCGACGACATCGGCCAGCATGCGG
>Ga0182016_10002263_pt1 | contig 22790 bp, 20 predicted proteins | sample 712S2MmetaG_FD_120491 | JGI IMG/M metagenome (GOLD analysis project Ga0182016, IMG submission 120491) | Permafrost microbial communities from Stordalen Mire, Sweden - 712S2M metaG | ecosystem: Environmental > Terrestrial > Soil > Wetlands > Permafrost | place: Sweden: Stordalen | collected... | reverse complement strand
GCGGCCAAGCGTGCCTATGTGCGCATGGAGCCAGGACCGGGGGAGCGCTTCGAAATCGACTGGGGTCATTTCGGTGCCCTTCTCTACCAGGGTCACGCGCGCAAGCTCTATGCCTTCTGTCTCGTGGAATGTCACAGCCGCAAACTGTTTGTCGAGTTTACGCACAGCCAGAGCTTCGAGACCTTCGTACGTTGTCATATCCACGCCTTCCAGTCGATGACAGGAATCGCACGCGAACTGTGGTATGACAATCTCGCCACCGCTGTCGCCGAGCACGACGGAAACTTAGTCCGTTTTCATCCCCGCTTTCTGGCCTTCGCCCGCGAATACAGTTTCCTGCCACGCGCTTGTCATGTGCGGGCGGCCTGGGAAAAGGCTTAGGTTTCACACTGCACCTCATTGGTTACACGCCGATATAGTTGGTTGCACAGTTGTTTGTAAGTACGATTGTTTATGAGCAAATTTTCGTGGGAGATCTGGGGCCGGTGATTCATACAAGCATCCTCCACTGTCGTTGTAGCGATGCACCTGTAGTAACCCACGATATCGCCAGCCTTTTACGGAAGGAACAGCGAGGCCAAGACGTTCTGCGACTTCTTCCGCTGTTAGCTTCCCGGCGGCACGCAAGCGAGTATAGCGATCAGTCAGCTTGTAAGCATACTTGAGACGCAGGATCTTGGTTCCGGAGAAAGACTGGCCTGATCCAGAGCGCATTCCTTTTTGGTTGAGAATCAAAGCAATTTCCCGTTCCGTATGCTCGTCCAGCAGCCGATCGATCTCTTGGATAACGGCTGCATCTGTCTTCCGAAGCTCAGGTGCACCTGGTGGGAGAGGCAGTGTAAAACTCTTCGTGGCGCCGCCCTTGAAACGCACATGCATCGTGATCTCACCACGTTTAGTCAGCGTAACGTCCTCGATCATCAAGCGCACCATACGCTTCCGCTCGCGGTCCGGTGTGCTCGGATCTTGCCATAGCCGAGGAAAATCCGTGGCCAAAGCTGCGATGCGACTGCGCTGGGCTTCATCAACCACGATCCGATCCGCTTGACGCTGCCGGTCGTATTGTTCTTGAACTTCGTTCAGAGCACGCAGTTTGTTGTTCCATTCCGCTTCGAGAGTGTCGGCAACCAGCCGATTCGCGGGGTCGACGTGCATGTAGCGACGTTGCGCCTGATCACACTCATAGCGGGCGCGCTCGACCTGTTTGCGGCGCAAGCGGTCTACTTCCTCCATGCGAGCTTGGATCTCCTGCTGAACAGTCAGAGCCACATCCAGCGCAAAGGGGCTCATACTATCAACCAGTACATCGCTGATCGTCTTATCGATCCGTTCTCCCGGTACACGTTGGCACAAGGGTTGCCCATGCTCGATACCTTCCCGCTGACAAACGTAATCGGGCACGCGGCTGCCAGCACGGTCGTGATAACGAACTGTCATTCGATTACCACAGAGGCCGCACAAGACGAGTCCTTGCAGCAAAGCTGGACCTTCGCGAGGCGGACTTTTTCGCCGGTCATGGCCGAGGGCTTGCGCATTCTCTCGCAATCGCCGCTGGTTACATTCATATTCCTCCCACGTAATGTATCCGGCGTGCACACCAGGTAACAGAATCCACTCATCCCGGGGGAGCAAACGATAGACCTCGCCTCCATCCGGCGTCTTACGGATGTGCGTGCGTCCGTAAACAAACGCGCCAGCATAGCGGGGATTGTGTAATACCTGCAGCGCGCGACTATGCGTCAGTTCTACCCAGAGTAAGTCGCCTTTGCGCGGACCCTTCTTTAACCGCCGTGGGAAAAGAACCTTCTCTTTATGAAAAGCTTTCATCGTCGCCATCGCCGAACCGGTGCGAGTGAAGGTCTCAAAAAAATGTCGCAGGGTTTCTTGCACTTGCTTGTCTGGGTCGAGCACGGGATGGCTTGCCGCGTCGTAAACCAAGCCAACGGGAAGCGGGCACTGCAACTCGCCCCGGTTCGCCTTGTTCAAGATGCCGCCTTGTAGGCGAGACTTGATCACGTGCAACTCCGCCTCGCTCATGGTTCCCTTTAGCCCAAGTAGTAATCGATCATTGAAGTGAGCTGGATCGTAGATGCCGTCTTCATCGAGAATGAGGGTGTCGGTCAGGGCACAGATCTCCAGTAGGCGGTGCCAATCGGTGGAGTTGCGTGCTAGACGGGAGACTTCTAGGCCCAGCACGATCCCGGCCTTCCCCATACCTACTTCGGCTACGAGTTTTTGGAACCCTTCTCGATCCACCGCAGATGCGCCCGACTGCCCTAGATCACTATCGATAACCACGATCTGCTCCGTTGCCCAGCCCAAAGCGATGGCATTTTGCCGGAGAGCATACTGACGTTTGGTACTCTCGGTATTCCCGAAGACCTGTCGGATCGTCGACTGCCGAACATAGAGATAAGCGTTACGTTTGAGATGTCCGGCTGTCACTTTCTGATGAGCATCAGCTCTCATACACCGCCTCCACAGGGCGACCGAGGATAACTCCCGCGAGAATGCTCGCCATCTGTACTCGAACATCGAGCGAGTTAGTCAGACGGGGGGCAGATGGTGGCACGGCCTCAGCACCGGGTTTTGCGCACAAGCAGACCAGGCTTGTATCCATGCTGCCATTCCCTGACGAAGCAGCAGATCAAGGCCTAGCGTCGGTTGGTGGCCCGCGGTTAAGGAGAGAGCATCGTCCCGCAGTTGCTCGTAATGGGCCGTTAGTTCGTGATGGCAGGTTTTGGAGAGGGCCGTCATCGTTTCGACCGGCGCCGGCGCCGTTTTTTTTGACTGCGCGCCAGTGCCCGCTCGATGGTTCGTGGATGAACCAGCCTTTGGAATCTTTCCTGCACCAGATCCCCTAATTGCGCGGTCCGCAGCGAAGCATTCTGCTGGCGTGCTTGTTGAAGGAACTCGAGGATTTCCGGGGTGAGTTTGTGAGCTGCCTTGGGACCCCGTTTCCGTGGTATGAGCCCGGCCAAACCATCTTGCTCGAACGCCGACTGAGCTTGGTAGTACGAAGGGCGAGAGAAGCCAAACGCGGCCGCCGTTGTGGAAACAGGCCGGCCTTCTTTCTGCACCCGACGAAGCATCTCGTACTTGACTTGCACTAAGTCGTGCGCATCGAAGAACTCGGCTTGCTCGAACAACTCGTCGGTCACGGTCTGGGGGCGGCGGTTGAGAATGCCTTGCTGACGCAGACGGTCGTGTTTGGGATCGCCGAGTGATCGCTTCGCCATTGTGCTCTCCATCAAGAAGAGTAGCGTGTGTAAATATAATTATATACATACTGTATTGAGCGTCAACTCTCTTTTTGTGTCAATCCATAAAAGAATCAAAGGGATAAACATTGCGCACCTGCTATAGACTCGCGATTAATTCCACTCCTCGAGCCGCCATACCGGCAGAATTACTTTTACAGTATAGGCGTTATTTACTTTACACATGAAGCGGTGCCTTTCATCGAAGTTCTTCTACCAGTTCCGCCAGTTCGATCAGATCGGTGTAACGGAATAACGACCGCCCCGCCGCAATCGCGACGAATGGATCGATGCCACCGGCATCCGTACAGCTCGCCAGAATCGCCTGCAATCGCTCTTCGGCATCGTAGAAATAGACTCGGTCCTCGCCCCAGTTCTTGCGATAGTCCACAAGTTCAAACTCGCGCCCGAATAGCGGATGGAAGGGATGGATTACGCGGAAATGTTTCTTCGCGCCGTCATCACCGGGTGCTATTGACAACCTTTTCCAAAGGAAAAATCGAAAGAGCAGTCGGATATTTACGGCAGAACTTCTGGCCGCTGCGCACCTTTGCCGATTTAACCGATGTCAACTCGCAGGTGCGCCGCTGGCTCGAACAGGTCGCTAACCAACGCCGCCATCGCGAAACTGGAGAGACTCCCGAAGCACGTTTTCAGCCCGAGGCTCTGCGAGCTTTACCCGTGATTACACCGGATTATCGGGACAGAGCAGAAGCTCTGGTCCACAAAGATCTCCGGCTGTCGTTCGATGGTAACCGCTACTGTGTGCCGCCACGTTATGTCGGCCGCCACCTCACCATCAAGGCCGACGCTTCCGCGGTCACCATCTACGACCAATATCAGGAGATCGTTTCCTACGCTCGTTGCTGGCAGCGCGGGCAGACTTTCGGTGCCGCACGTTTTCAAAAAGAACTGTTTGCCCAGTTAGCGGCCGCGCAACGCTCGGCCGAACAACAGCGCCTGATTAGCTTGCTCGGTCCGGCCTCAGAGTCTTACCTGCGTCGTCTGGCCGATACCGACCGCTCGCTGGCCCGGCAAGTCCGCGAACTGCTCCTCCTCATTCGTGAATATGGACCCGACGCCGTGGCGGCCGCGATAGCCCAAGCTCATGCTGCCGGCGCGTTTGGCGCCGATTACATTGCCAACCTTCTCCGTCAGCAACGAATGCGGCGCGATGTGCAGCCTCCTCTTCGTTTCCAAGACCCACAACTCAATGAACTGGCTACCGATCCACTGTCGTTGGCCGACTACGACTCTTTCATACTACGTTCCAAAAAGGACTCCGATGACCTCACTGCAACAGAAACTGAATCAACTGAACCTGACGATCATGAGCCAGCAACTGGATCAGATGCTGACTGATTCCACCGCCAAAAATCTCAGCCTCGCCCAGCGCGCCAGGAACCCCATCATCGCCCGCGTCACCGGTCGCTTGCCTTCATTCCACGGAATCCGTTCCACCACCACACCATGCTCCGCGCACTCCACCCGCCGCGGCGCATACCGAAAATGGGTCGGGATTCCCCACAGCGGTACAAACAGCCAATCCCGCTCCGCCAGCCGATCATAGCCAGGGGCCGGCTTCCCACACTGCGAGCACCGACCGCGCATGCTGCGATGCGCCTCCAAGCGGATTTCGATCGCCCGCGGCTGCCCCCGGTAACACTGCAGCCGAACTTCTTGGTACACAAATCCGGCAAAGTGTTGTATTCCGTTCAGAATCGTCTTAACCTCGAGTTGAATAGCTGGTCTCCTCGGTCGATCAACTGCTTTCTACTCAATCGCAGACTAATCGAACCGCTCGAGATCAGCTATTTTGTTTTTTTGGTTGAACCTACTCGACCGCCGTCGGAGCTGTGGGAAAAGTGCGAAATCCCGCTTCTTCCGCGGGATTTCCAAGTGGAGTGGGAAAGTCCGTTCTTTGGACTTTTCCACGCAGCGGCTTTTTCCATAGCTCAACTACCCACAAATTCTGCTAGAGAGCCGAAGATTCGAAGAGAGTTTTCGGGCAAGCATGCGTGACGACAACTAACTCGCCCTGTTAAGTTCGCTGAACCGCCGAGGAGCGGCCGAGGGCGAACCGCATGAGCACAGCAGTCATTCCCGAGCCAATCGCGCAGTTACAACTCCAACTGAATGAGATTCGTAGCACCCGACCACGAGGAAAGAGACTGGCGGATTCGCAGAAAAATTCAGAACGGCGAAAGGGACGGCCATCTGTTGCTCCTTCTCTAGCGCCTGCCCTACCGCGACCTGCAGTTGCTTTCCTTCCCAGTGCGGATTCTCAATTCTTTCTGTTCTGAACAAATCCTGTTTCGGGCTGCCGATCTTCTCTTGGGGAGTGCTTGCTGGCTGACTCTCTGTAATAACGTTCTCTGTTTCGCCGACCACAAAGATGGGATGAGTCGTCGCAATTAAAAAGCTGCGCGGACGCTCACAGTAGAGGAGGACGTAGTCCACGAGTTCACTGCGGTCTGACTTGCCTTGGCTCACCAGGCTCAGCGAGATCTCATGGCCCCCTCTGGTTGTGATCAGGCATTCGTTTCCGCGGGTTTCGGAGGGGTAGCGGACGAGTGGGTAACCTAAATGCTTCGCCAGGGAGACGCGCAGGCCTTCAAGAAGTATTCGCAGATGAAACTGCAGATGAAGCGCGAGGCTCTGGAGAAGCTCAACCGCCGTGCGAATGAGATGTCCCCTCAAGAAGCAGGCGATCAAAATGCACGGTTCTCGTTCAACGCATAAATGCACGGTCGGGGCCGAAAATCAAGGTTTCGAGGTGGAACGAAGTTGGAAAGTACTTTAGAATCAATTCTGCAAGTCATGTCGGGGCGTAGCGCAGCCTGGTAGCGCACCTGCCTTGGGCGCACACCCATCGCTTCCAACGGCTCTATCCCTTGAGCCCTGCTTTCATCACCGTAGTCAGCGGTGACATGTGGCGGGATGAAGAAGTTGCCCACACGCTGCGCATGCTCGAGATCGTCGGCCGCACCGACATTCCGGTCGTTCCTGGCGCAGTTTTCCCGCTGATCAATCGCGAAGAATCCATGTTGCGCTGGGAGGCCCTCTACGGCAAGGTTTCTTACAAGGGTGCGTGGAATCGCAAGCCGCTCGGGGATGGAATCCGAGGCGTTTACCACGGACCCTACGAAGTCCCCGAGTTAGCGGAGGGAAATCCAATCACTAGCCCCGCCGAGGAAGAAGCAGCTCACTTCATAATAAGGATGGTCCACAAATACCCGCATGAAGTAACAATCTACGCCGGTGGACCACTCACCAACATTGCGCAAGCTCTCAGCATCGATCCATCTGTATCCGATCTCGCGCAAGAGCTCGTCGTGATGGGTGGAAGCATCGCGCCCATCGTCCCAGATGATTGGGCTCCAGAAAATCGTCGCGAATTCAACTTCTGGTGGGATCCGGAAGCTGTGCACATGGTTTATACGGCTCCCTGGCACAAGATCACCGACACCACCGTCGATATCTCCGTGAAGACGTGGCTCAAGAAAGCTCTGATCGCTGAAATCGCGAAATCATCGAATCCCGCGGCCCAGTATCTCGCGAAGTACGCAGATGAAGAGTTTCGCTGGGATGAGCTCGCCGCAGCCGCATGGCTCGACCCCAGCATCATCACAAAAGAAGCGCAGCTTTATATGGATATGGATTACTCGCACGGAGGCGGGTACGGCAACACGCTGGCCTGGGAGCCAGGCAGCCAGCCCGGACTAGGCGAACAACTCGTGCATGTGCCGCTGGAATTAAATCTCGAAAAATTCGACAAAATGTTCGTTGACTTGATGACCCGTCCGACACCTGGCGCACATCATTCGTCCGAGTGAATCGTAGTAATACAAACATCAAAACCCCGTTTCATCATGAACCGCTTGGCTTGGAGAGGTTCGAACCGCGCAATTCTCGGCCAGTAAATCCCAGAGAAGGGCGCGACCGGGCTGGCGGGATGGATCGCAGAAAGGTTGGTAAACGATTCGCTAAATTTGACAGACTCGCCCGCATTTTTCTGGGATTCTTGTTGGTATGACATAAGCACCGTCGATATGGCGGAGCCGAGACAATATGTCTTGAATTGGAAGCGACTGTGCATGCCCAGGCGCTCCTAAGCATTCCTCGTAAATCTCTGATAACGCTTGTGTTGTATCCCTCACACGGTGGAAGTCGTAGGGCGAAGACGGACGTGTCCTTCTGTCCTTCGATTCCTGATTATGGAAATGGTAGTAAAAATGTGACAACCGATGTGTTCGGATAGGCTGCGATCGAAACTCATGCGCACTGGCCCCGGGGAGAGGCACAGCGAAGGATGTTCGCCTCGAAGTTGCTAGCCGTCGGCTTGAATCGACTGCCCTGACCATTGAAGAGGCCGAGGCTTCCTCTGATTTTACTTCTGCGGAAACTCTCCGTCGTGCGTTCGCGCGCCTCCCCGGCTTTACTCACCAGCCCTAAGGCCTCCTTTGGAGGCCGCTCCGTGATAGCGGTTAACGGAGCGTCAATTCACGACCTGAATCAATACAGGTGACGTGCTCCCCGCCACATCCGCACTTCCCTGATACACGGCAGTAATGTTGTGGGAGCCAGTCGACAAGGACGAAGTGCTGAAGGTCGCCTTGCCGGAAGCGATTGTGGCAGTGCCCATGGTTGTAGTGCCGTCAAGGAATGCAACTGTTCCCTTAGGAGTGGTGGTTGGTGATGTGACGTCCGCGACAAACTTCACAGCCTGCCCTGACTTGGAGGGATTGGGAGAAGATGTTACCGTTGTCGACGAACTCGCTTTATTGACGACCTGTTTTAGCACAGAAGACGTGCTCTTCGCAGAGTCAGAGTCGCCGTTGTAGGTTGCGGTGATATTTAGGGAACCAACGGCCAACCCAGTAGTCGAAATCTCGGCCGTCCCTTTTACAAGCGGGGCGCTACCAATCGCCTTGCTACCGTCCTTGAAAGTAACCGTTCCGGTCGGAGTGGGACCAGCGGAAACTACCGTCGCTGAGAAGGTGACGTTTGCGCCGTAGGTCGAAGGGTTTTGGCTTGATGTGAGAGCAGTCGTTGTTGAATATTTGTCCACAACTTGTTTGAGTGTCTTGGAGTTTTGAGCTTTGTAGTTTTGGTCTCCGGAATAGCTCACCACGATTGACACACTCTCGCTTTTTGTAAACGTTGTCGTCAGGTTTGCTTGTCCGCCCGATAATGCCGCGCTACCCAAGGTGGTGGTTCCTGCCTTGAATGTCGCGGTTCCGGTCGGAGTCGCGGGGCCGCTACCGGTAACTACCACCGTAAAGGTGACGGGCTGATTTATGGACGAAGGGTTCATGCTGGAAGTCAACATCATGCTGACCCCGGCTTGAACGACAGTCTGGGTGAGGACGGGCGAAGTACTGGGGCCGAAAGTGCCATCTCCAGAATATGCAGCCGTCAGGGAATGACTGCCGGCAGTGAGGCTAGAAAGTGTAAGAGTAGCCGTGCTGCCGCTCAGAGAACCGGAGCCAATGGACAGCGTCCCGTCGTAGAAAGTCACACTACCGGTGGGATTGCCAGCGATTGCGGGCGTAACGGTCGCGCTAAGTGTCAGAGGTTGCCCGTACGTTGATGGGTTTATTGAAGAGCTCAGGGCGGTTGTAGTCGTAGTCGTTCCTGTTCCAGACAGGGCGACGGTTTGCGGACTTCCAGTTGCATTATCTGTGATGGTCAAGGTTCCGCTAACCGGTCCCAAGGCGACAGGCGCAAAAACCATGGCAAGCGTGCAAGAACTTCCCGGCTGAATGGGGTTCTGACACTGATCGCTGTGAATCTCAAAACCCGAAGTCGCCGCGACGCTTGAAATGCTGACTTGACCCGTTCCGGTATTGGTGACTGTGACATTTTGGGAAGCGCTAGTATTTCCAACAGCCTCTCCTCCGAACGAAAGAGATGATGGAGACACAGTCACGGTGAGAGTTGACAGCGTATAAAGTTCCGCGCTTGCCCATTGCTGCGGACAACTCCGCAAAACTCCTTCGCAGGGCTCATCGCTTCCACCAGTGACGATGACTCCGCCCACAACGGGAGTTGCAGTATGGAACGAGCGAGGGATCGTCATGCTCCCAACCGCTGTGAATGTCTGGGTCGGAGGATCGTAAATCTGGGCTTCCGCGGTGTCGTTACCTCCGGTAATGAGGATTTGGCTGGTGCCTTTTTCGCTGGTACTCAGCGGGGTGGCACGATGTTCCACTAATGAACCGCCAACCATTTCAGTCGCCGTCAATGTGAATGTCTGCGTTGTGGGATTGTAGATTTCTGCCGTTTGCTGATCTCCAATAAACCCACCTGTGATCAAGACGGTTCCGTCATTCAGCGAAGTGGATGTATGAAGAACTCGACTGACGTTCATGTTGCCAATGCGCGTGAATGCGCCCGTGGCCGGGTTGTAGATTTCAGCGCTGATTCCCACGTCCGGAGCGCAATTCGGACTTGGATCACATCTGCCTCCGGTCACCAAGACTGTGCCATCTTGCAATTCGCTGGCGGCATGATTGTAGCGAGGTGTGTACATGCTGCCGGTAGGCGTAAATTGTCCAGTTGCCGCGTTGTAAAGCTCCGCCGACGCCAAGGGCCCGGTCGAATCCGAGGCACTCAAGCCTCCGGTGACAAGAAGGGTGCCGGGAGTGCTGAGCCAGGTTGCCGTGGGCATCGCTCGGGGCATGGACATAGATCCAGTAGGAGCAAACTTGTTCGTCTTGTAGTTATATAAATCCGCACTCGCCAAGTAGTTTCCGTTGGAATCCACTCCGCCCAACACGATCACGTTACCTTTCGAAATCTGGCGACTCATGTGCCATGTTCGAGCGGTCGACATGTTGTTGGCGGTTGGTGTGAAGGCGGTCGTTGAGGGATTGTAGAGTTGACCGACCGTTGTAGGAGCGCCCCCTGTGACGAGCACATCGCCATTGGAAAGGAGTGTTGCCGCATGTTGAGCACGGGGAATGCCCATGCTGGAGACCCCAACGAAGCCGTTCGAAACGACCCCCGACGAAGCTCCTTGAAGTTGTACAGTTGGTGAGCTGCCGGGACCATTGTCCGACACGACAAGAGTTCCGGAAAAAGAACCTATGCTATTAGGAATGAAGGCGACGTTGATGGAGCAAGTGCCTCCAGCTGGAAGCTGAGTGTTGGCGCAGTTGTCAGTTTCCGAGAAAGGACCGGAGGGAGTTATGGTCCCAATGTTCACCGGTACTGTCTGATAGTTTGTTAATGTCACGAGCTGAGTAGCACTTATGGTGTTCAGTAACTGCAAGGCGAAAGAAAGTGACGAAGGAGAAACCGCAACGGCGGGAACTCCAGTCCCGCTTAGGGTGATTTGCTGAGGGCTACCTGGTGCGCTGTCCGAGATCGAAACGCTCCCATTCTCGTTTCCGGTGATGGTAGGGGTGAACGTCACCAAAATTGCACAACTCAAACCTGCGCCTAGCGAAGTTCCGCAATTGTTACTCTGTGCAAAATCTCCAGTCGTGGCAAAACTGATGTTCAGTAAGGCTCCCGTTCCGGAATTGGTCATCGTGACCGTCTGCTGTGGGCTGGTGGTATTCACGATCTGATTGCCAAAACTCAGTGTTGTCGCCGAAAGACTGACGAATGGAGCGACACCTGTGCCTTGCAAGCTGATCGACTGAGGACTGCCTGACGAGTTATCGGTGATGGTCACCGAACCGATCCTTAGACCGAGGGCAGAAGGGGCAAACGTTATCGCAATGGAGCAGTTTGCCCCGGCGGCAACGGACGAGCCGCAGTTGTTAGTCTGGGCGAAATCTCCAGCCGCAGTAATTGAGGTAATCGCAAGCGCGGAATTACCGGAATTTGTCAGAGTGACATTCTGCGCCGTGCTCACGGTCCCGACCTGTTGGTTGCCGAAGGTCACGCTACTTGCCGAAAGGCTAACCAGTGGTGCCAAGCCTGTCCCGCTTAGTGAGACACTTTGTGGACTATTCGCGGCGTTGTCGGTAATGGAAATCATCCCGGTGCGTGTTCCGGAAACGGTTGGCGTGAAGGTCACAGAAATCGTACAGGTCGAGTTCGATGCCAACGATGACGGGCAATTATTCGTTTGAGAGAAGTCGCCGCTTGAAGCAATGCTGCCTATGTCCAAGCTGACAGAACCAGTATTGGTGAGCGATACAGATTGCGCTGCGCTTGTTGTACCTACTGCTTGGCCGCTGAATGTCAGGCTTGACGCGGATAGCGTGGCGATTGGGGATCCGCCAATTCCCGTTCCGGTCAGGTAAATGTATTGAGGACTGTCATTCGCATTGTCGGTAATACCGATCGTTCCCGTCCGTGTCCCCGATGCACTAGGAGTGAAGGCAACCGAAATCGTACACTTGGCGCCAACGGCCACCGATCCACCGCAGGTATTCGTCTCCGAGAAGTCGCCAGTCGCAACGATGCTGGAGATGGTGAGCGTGGCGTTACCTATATTGCTCAGCGTCACTTTTTGAGCGGCGCTCATTGTTCCAACAGCTTGGTTGCCAAAGCTGAGATTGGTGCTAGACAAGTTTACGATCGGAGCGATTCCGATCCCAGTCAATGCGATGGTTTGCTGACTTCCCGATGATCCACCATTGTTGTCGGTGATGGTGACCGATCCGCTTCTAGTGCCCACGACGGTCGGTGTGAAAGTAATTATGATCGTGCAGCTTGCCTCCGATCCGAGCGAATTACCGCAGTTGTTTGTTTGAGCATAGTCTCCACTTGCGACAATGCTGCTGATCGCCAAGGGCGACTCACCTTGATTGGTCAACGTCACGGCTATAGGACTACTCGTGGTGTTTACGACTTCCGAACCAAAGTTGAGAGTGTTTGCTGAGAGATACACGACTGGAGCCGAAAGGGGAGACAATTTGAGAGCCATCCCAGATTGATTGGTGTTATTAGGTGCAGTCTGAAACGCGCCGGGCGTCGCGACAAACCCGCAACCGTAACAAGTAGAGCCAGCCCCGTAAGATGCTCCGCTCGAATCAAGTGCAATACCGTTCAGATAAGCACCAGATGTACTGAAGGAGGAAAGAAGGGTCGAACCGTCCGCACTCAAAGTCTCAAGATAGAGTCCATAGTAACGCAGATAATAGGCGTCTTTACTACTATCAACGGAAAGTCCACTAACTCTGTCATACTGGTTACCGTTGCCAAGATATGTAGAATACTCGATTCCGGAACCGTCAGCTGAGAACTTGGTTAAGTAAGCTCCCGAATAATTTGTTCTATAAGCACCCGGAGTGATTGGGAAATTGTTAATAGATTGCGTGTTTCCCCCGACGTATGAGGATCCTGCGGAATCGACAACGATCGCATAACCGTAGTCGTCGCCACTCCCGCCAAGATAGGTAGAATATACAAGGCCGGTACCGGCCGCATTCAGTTTGGTAACGAATGCGTCGTCACCTCCACCCTGAAAGGTTGACCGGAATGCGGAGGCAGTAGTCGGGAAATTTTGCGAGGAGGTGGCTCCTGTAACATATGCCGATCCAGCGCTATCGACAGTGATTGCGTAACCGTAGTCGTTCCCGCTGCCCCCTAGGTATGTTGAGTATTCGAGGGCGGTGCCGTCAGGCGTAAATTTAGCGACAAATGCGTCAACAGAACCACCGGAAGCTGTTTGAAAAGCTCCAGGGGTCACCGGTATCGACCCGTTAGCGTATCCCGTGATATATGCCGATCCAGAATCATCAACAGCGATCGACTGCGGCTGGACTTCATACGCTGCAAAGCAGGTCGAATAAGCGAGAGCGGACCCGGTGGAATTGAGTTTGGTTACAAAGCCCTGCAAGTAGCTGTTGCTGGAGCACTGTTGAAACGCCCCTGGAGTGGTCGGAAAATTCTCCGAAAATGTGTATCCCGTGATGTAGGCGTTGTCCGCACTATCCAGCACGATTCCATAGCTATAGTCGTCTTGCGATCCGCCAAGATATGTGGAATAGACCAATCCTGAACCCGTGGTGTTTAGTTTCGTGATGAAAATGTCTTGCCCCCCTGCGCTTGTAGTGCGGTACGCTCCAGCAGTCGTGGGAAAATCGGTTGATTCCGTCCAACCGGTGATATATGCATATCCCGAGTTGTCGACAGTAATTGCTTGAGCCGAATCACTTGTACCCCCGCTAAGGTAGGTTGCATAAATCAGCGAGGGGTCAATGATCAGTTCCCGGTCGCGATCATATTTACCAAGGTCGAATGAAACCTTGTCTCCAACAATTTTGAAAGCACCGCGGACGGGTAACAGCACGCCATTTTCGTGCTGGCTTATCGCTGGCTTGTGGAAGATGATTTTTCCAGTGCCTGCATCGATCTGGAGATCGCCCTTCTCGTCCACAAACAGCCGGTTCGCTCCAGAGAAGGTGAGCTGAATCCTGTTGGGGTCAGCATGGGGGCTAATGACAAAATCGTATTCCAGTTGTCCCTGTGTTCCGTAGTAGAGCAAGTCAATTCCGGGGTACACAGACTCAAATCGAACCTTTTTGTACAACGGGACATCACTTCTCCATTTCTGTGGGTCATTGCCAATGAAGTAGTTCCTGTGCCCCTCGAGTTCCTCCAAGGTCTGAATCTTTGGATTTGGACTCGCACCACTGATCCTCATACGAAGAATCGATGATGATCCCGTATCTTCAATACGATCGCTACCATGGAGTGTGTTTTTCGAGCCGGCATCATTAAACTTCGTCCCAGAACGCAGAACCATCACAGCTTCTGAATCAGTGAGGAAGGCGGTGTAGCCTTCCCCGCGCGCCAAAAACTTGACTCTGCTGTCAGTCTGCCCGCGATTTGCCTCGAAAGCCAACGGGAGCTTGCCGTAATCTTCGATCGCCTTTGAACGTTGAAGATCTGTTATTGATCGGGTTTGAGCCGATGCGACACCTAGCGGTAGAGCTGCGGCCAGAGTAGAGCAGACGAAGAAACGCAAAGAAAACATAGTTCTTCTTCCTCGCAAGAGATATAAGGGTGAAAACTACATGCTCGTGGTCTCGATTCAAAAATATTCGGAGCGCCAATCGGGGAATTGAGCGCCTAGCCAGCTTCAAGATTCAGATCTCGCGAAATGCTAAATCGACGCGACGGAGTCTAGCACATCGGCAATTGCTGAACCAGAGGTAATCGTGGCCGTTTTGAAAACCACCTGAAGATCCCGCTATTTGATCATTCTATCCAGCCTTCATTCTTAGAGATGTTCAAGTCTGTTCGATCCTAATTTGTGGATGTCAACCTCGTTAATGCGCTAGGCTTCCATTCGCTCGGCGGAACGGTCGCGAACGCATGACGCTTGAGATAGGATCTCCATCGCGAGTTTGCAACATGGTGAAGAAGCGGTCGCTGGAATTCAGGTCGGCCTGAACCTGTGGAGTTGGAAAAGTCGTGAATGTGCATCCGCAATGCGGCCAAGCCATCGCGAGTGGCCCTGGACTGTTTAGTGATTGATTCTATAGCGGCCCGGCATCCGGAGAACCTACTTGTCCACCACCTGCTTCACAACCAACGATGTGCTTCCGGCGAAGTTCGAGTCCCCGCCATACACACCTGTCACCGAATTCGTGCCCACTTTTAGTGTAGAGGTTGCAAAAGTAGCCAAGCCGCCGGTTAACGTCCCCGTCCCAAGGATCGTCTTGCCGTTCATGAATGAAACGGTTTCTCCGTCTGGCGGAGCGCCCGCGACGGACGAGACCGCTGCTGCAAACGTCACCAGTTGCCCTTTAACGGACGGATCGGGAGAAGACGTGACCGCAGTTTTCGTCCCAGTTAAAGGTTTCATTTTGACGAGAAAGGCATCGCCATCCTTGCCACAAGCGCTACCACGATTGCGAACTGTCTGGAAAGCGCCCTCGGTGACGGGGAAGCCGATAGACTTCGTTTGGCCTGTGACATAAGCAGTGCTGGCGATTTGTCTTAGGGCCACGGGTGACACCCGATTTTCCAGCGCGGCGCAGGTCTCGACGGGCCCCGGTCCGCCGCCGGGCGGCACATGCATATCGATCACGCAAAAGCGATTTTCGGTATCTTTGCCGGCGACGGTGATCGTGTACGTGTTTCCGACCATACCGGTATGTTGGGCTGCGGTACTATCTACCTGGGTAAGAGCCAGGACGCGGCTGAGATCGTCGGAAGGCAAAGCATCGGTCTTGTTTGTTATCTCTGGCATTTGATCTCCTCTTCATGGTTTCAGTTGATCGTGCGAATGAATCATCCCCGCAAGTGCATCGCTAAAGAATCCCCATGACAAGAAGTGCGAAAGCTATCGTGAGCAGGACAACACGCCAGCGGTGATGCATGTCCCATTTGCTCCGGTAACTCTTCCAATCGGCAGGCGGAGTGGACTTCTCCCACGAGGCAATCCGGTTGTTGATCGGAACGAGGGTCGTGATCGTATAAACAATCACCAGCACCCACAAAACTGCCGAAGTAGCGAACCAGATCGGCAGAATGCCAGAATGACGCCATTCAATGATTGCCTCGGCCAAGATGAACAAGAGGCCAATGGCATACCAAAACGGCATGACTGTCCCCAATACACGAGCCAGGGCGCTTGCGGCTGGCAGATGGGCTTCGTCCAGGAGCTTATCGAGCGTGGGATGAATAAGCGCGGCGACGCCCAGTTCACATCCAACCATCAACCCGGTGACGAGGATTGCAACGACATTCAAGACTTCCATGATGATTCCTCCACGACCAGCACCTGCGGTTGAGTAACGTCTACTTCTTTCTCAGAAGAAACGCCGCAACGATCATCATGTAGAGCGCTGTTCCCCAGTGGATAAAGATGGGCGGAGCAAAGCCAAGGTGAGCAAGGATGACCAGTCCATCGCCGATTGGAATAAGAATCGCAAGGGTGAAGAGGATTGCGGTGGTGCGGCGGTCTCCACGCAAGAGAAACGTCAGAACAACGAGACCCGAAAATATGTCGCGGATTCCCTTAACCCACATGAAAGGAAAAGCGGTGGGATCGTGGATCGGTATGCCGTAGGCCGTTGAGGCACCAACCGGGTTGAGTTTGAAGTTGATGCCGATCCCGATGATAGCGAGCGGTATCACGAGCGTGAACCAGAAAAGCGGTGAATTGCGTTTCAAGGGTGGGCTGTCGAAACTTGTTGTCGTGTTCATCTGTTCTCTCCGCTTTCTCCCCGTCACTTGATGGGGGCTTGTTGAAGGTAAGAGGATTGTGACGTACCGTCACTTATCTGCCGTGCGCGACTCGATTACGGCAGGTTTACTCCCATGCCGTTCTCGTCAGTCGAAAGCACATCCACAGCGTTTTGGTGCCGGATATATCCAAGACAGCATCGCCAACATGCTCTGCTCCAAGCTTGGCGGTCGCCTTCTGCGAACGAAGGTTGGACGGCGCGATGTGAAATCCCACTTCGTCGAAGGATCGGAACGCATGAGTCAGCATCATGCGCTTGAGCTCAAAGTTCGTTGAGCCGCCCCAATATTTGCTTTGGAGAAATGTGAATCCGATCGCGATGCCATCCGGTCGCTCAGGAGACATATAGTAGCGTGAGCACCCGATGATCTTGCTTGCTAGAGAGTCGATTACGACGATCGTGCGATTGTTTTGAAGCCATCTGGCGTAAGGCTCGAATACTGCCCGCTGATGGCGATCCTTCTCTGGATGCCCCTCCCAAATCTCGGGGGCGCTAGCCGCTAGGCACAGCGCGTCAAGATCATCCGATTCAAATGGTCGGAGATGAAGCGTACTGCTGAAAAGCACAGGTTGAGAATTGAACATTGAAATCACCTGCGACATCGGCCCAATCACGAACTCCGTGCCAGATGATAAAGTTGTTTGGACTAGAGTAATAGTCCGTAATGAGGATTGGGAGTGGTCCACTTAGAGGCTTTGCGGCGACATGGCAAAAATAGAAAGCTTCCAAGATTTAGTTCTAAAGCCCAGCGGCAACAAGCAGGAGCTATGGAGATGGGTCTACGCAGAATTGCGGACAGCCATTCTGGATGGACGCCTTCGCGCCGGGTCTCGAATTCCATCTTCCCGAAGCCTTTCGTTGCAACATGGCATTGCTCGCGGCACGGTCGTTGCGGCGTTGAACCAGTTGAAGGCAGAGGGATACGTCGTCAGCGAATCTGGGTCCGGCACGCGTGTGGCTCTCGGAGTTCCAAATCGCCCCTCACCAACGACGAAACAGTATGCAGCTTTGGCAGCTCCATCAAGGGCCTCTCTCTCCAAGCGGACCCGGCAAGCCTTGGTTGGCGCTTACCGGCTATCGAACGGACCAACGATTGGTAAAGCGTTCCGGAGCTATGAACCGGCGATTGACCTTTTCCCGGTTGAGCTTTGGGCGCGGGTTTCGGCGCGAGTGCTGCGACATGCGCCCCATGCGCTGTACGGACAAGGAAGCCCAGGCGGATATATACCTCTACGCAAAGCCATCGCGGAATACGTTGGGGCTTCGCGCGGAGTGCGATGCTCACCCGAACAAGTGATTGTTACCTCTGGGGCGCAACAGGGGCTTGATCTTGTTGCCCGCTTCCTCTTAGACCCGGGGGATGAAGTCTGGATGGAAGATCCTGGCTACCCTGGCGCGCTTCAGGCTTTCCGCGCTGCCGACGCAGTGCCGGTTCCAGTTCCCATCGACGGAGATGGATTATGTGTCCACGAAGGCGTACAACTGTCGCCAAGAGCCCGCATGGCCTATGTGACGCCGGCGAATCAGTTCCCGCTTAGCGTGACCATGTCGGCGTCGCGCCGCGTAGAACTCTTGAACTGGGCTGCGAAGGCTGGCGCATGGATCGTCGAAGACGAATACGACGCGGAATACAGATATCGCGGCAGGCCCGTTGCTGCTCTGCAGAGCTTAGACCACGCAGGTTGCGTCGTTTACGTCGGAACCTTCACGAAAATGCTCTTCAACGCGATTAGACTCGGCTTTCTGGTGGTTCCTGAACGCCTCATCGAACCCTTCGAACGCGGGCGCAGTTACGTGGATCGTCATACCCCTACCTTGAATCAGGCGATCCTTGCGGAGTTTATTTCTGAAGGCCACTTTGGGCATCACGTCAGAAGGATGCGACAAACTTACGCGGAGCGTATGGAAGTTTTGATGTTGGCATCGAAAGAGCATTTAAACGGCCTCCTCAACGTGACGGAGGCTGTTGCGGGAATGCGAAGCATTGCATGGCTAGTTGGACGTGGATCAGATATGGATGCGGCGCGACGTGCCGCGCGGCTTGGTCTAGAAGTCACTGCTCTCTCTGCCTTCTCGGTTCAGCATCGACAGAAGCCCGCCCTAATCCTTGGATTCGCGGGCAGCAATGAGGAAGAAATCCGCCGAGGCGTGCGGGTTCTGGCCTCTGCACTCACTGGCCCATTTCAGAAGGTTAGGATCAAGTGATTCGCTGCTACTTACGGTTGCATCTCCGATTTGATACCTGGACGCGGTGCTCAGACGCTCACGACACTCCACGCGAGCCCGTAGCCGCTTACTAGCCAGAAGCTCGTTCGTTTTAAACGGTCGAGCCATTCAGCCGACAGCGCTTGCTCCGCTTCTGTGAAGAGTTGCGGAAATGATGGCGGTCTGAGCGACGCCGCGGATCATCGGTTGCGAGCGCTGGTATCGCGCTTGAAGGCGTCCCCGCAATTTCGTCGGGGAACATTTCCAGATAGTAAGAATTGTTTTCCATGCGTCGCTCCTAATCTGTTCTGGTAATCCTGCGGTCGCCCATGTCGCCAGCGTGCGCGGAGGTGTCGTACCAATTCGGCTGACTTCCCGCAGAATGCGCGGGAAGCTGAGCGCGAAACGAGGCTAACTCTTTCATCAATCGTTGCACTATCGCGGAATCGGCTTCGAGTTCGGTTAACAGCCGATGGCAGGTGTCTTGTTTCTTCGTCAAGGCGCCACTCGCCGCTGCCAATTCTGCTGACTTCGTTTCAATCAAGGCGTTCATGCGCTGTGCTCCTGCAGATGCGATCGGTTCTTTTTTTGCTGAAAACACGGGCAAGTGTCCGCAGGGACGCTGTCGATAAACGTTTTCGAGCCGAGAGAATTGATGATCTCCGGGGATGTCGTCCGCAGTTACCAGTTGATCCGCGGCGTGATCCCTGCCCATGCGACGGGCGGATCGTTCTGCGTTTTGTGCGACGCCAGGCGGCCGCGCCGTCCGGTTCCGCGGACAGCGCCAGATCCTCTGCATCACATCCCAATAGCCTTCGAAGGTCTGCAGGGATGACGCGGAGACGCCAAACGCCCTGGCAATGCCGGTCCTGTTCTTCGCATCAACACACAGGAAGAGATCGGGCCGCTTCATCGCCATGAGGCGTGAGGCCGTGCCCACCCCGGAGCGCTTCCACTGATCGTTCGCCTCGAAGTCGTCGAAGGCGCGCTTGCTGACGGCGCCGGCGTGGGGGATGTGGTCGAGCGCGGCATCGAAGCTGGCGGCGACGGTGTTTAGCCTTTCCTTGAAATACCCCGCGCCCTTTATGCTGCCGAAAGAGCCGCCCACTTTCGTGGTTCCGCCGATGAATTGACGGTCGACGACGGGCATTTTTGCGAGGCGCCCGTACTTGGCAAAGAGCATCTGGCAGCGCTCCGCCGTCTGAAGGTAGCCGGGATCATCGGCCTTTTCCCGGACAACTTGTTCCTTTCGGCTCGTGGCAAGGATGAGTTGCAGAAATTCCGGCCATGTCCTGTTAAGTTGCGCCGGCAACACTTCGCCGGCCTTCTTTTTTTCGCGGACCGCCTTGGCCTTCGCCTACGCGGCAGGGTCCGGCTGGAATTTTGCGAGGCGCGCGCAGCCTTCAGACGTTGGAATTTCCTTTTAATCGGCGATTTCAGGAAGCGACGCAATCCGTCGTTGCCCATGCCGTTACTATGCGAATGTTCTCGGCCCTGTCCCACCATTTACGGAAGATCTGCGCCATTTCCTTGGTGCCTGTCAGCAATCGTGATCGCATGGTGTCCTGTCCTTTTTCCTGTCTTGCTCGTGCAGCCGGTTTGACAGCGACATCCTACACCCCTGACGGTCTTTCCCCGCCCCGGCACGCGGCCGATCACTGCCGTGAAGTGTCTGGTAGAGTCTTATGTCTACAGTGACGCCGATTGCTGCTGCCCGCTAGTCCCGAGCACACCGGGGGCGTCCGAACGATTGCTGCGGCCAAGGGCGATAAACGGGAAAGCCTGTTCCCACTGTGCGACTTTTCTGCGCGGCTTCATCCTTGCTGTGTTCATTTCTCCTTCTGCTTTTTTCTGCGTCACCCGCGCCCTTCGTATCGGCCTTTTGTTCCGGCGGTACTCCCTGTCAAGGGTCGAGATGAACGGCTTCGCCGCCCTTGACGTGTCCGTGCCGCCGAAAGGCCTTTCACTTCGTCGCGGGATAACGCGAAAAAAACTCAAACCGAAGGAGAAAGTCAATGAACACTGAACGCAAGGACGTATACAGCCGCATCACCTCACAGATCGTCGCCAGCCTCGAACAGGGCGTCCGGCCGTGGATCAAACCCTGGAACGCCGAACATGCCGCCGGACGGATCACGCGGCCGCTGCGTCACAACGGGCAGCCTTATTCCGGGATCAATGTTCTGGCCCTGTGGGCTTCCGCCATGGTGCAGAACTTCGCCGCACCGATCTGGGTCACCTACCGCCAGGCATCAGAGCTGGGCGCGCAGGTCCGCCAGGGAGAAAAAGGATCTCTGGTCGTGTACGCCAACAGCATCACCCGCACCGAGCACGACGACGCGACCGGCCAGGACACCGAGCGCGAAATCCCGTACATGAAGGGCTACACCGTATTCAACGTCGAGCAGATCGACGGCCTGCCCGAAATCTCTTACGCGAAAGCCGTCCCGACGCTCGATCCCGTCAGCCGCATCGAACGCGCCGAAGCCTTCGTCGCTGCCACGCAGGCGACCGTAAAGCACGGCGGCAACCGCGCCTACTACGCGCAGGAACTCGACTACGTGCAGATGCCGCCCTTCGAGGCTTTCCGAGATGCCGAGAGCTACTACGCCACGATCCTGCATGAGCTGGTTCACGCGACCAAGCACCCCTCGCGTCTCGACCGCGACTTGGGCCGCAAGAGCTGGGGCGATGCCGGCTATGCCGCCGAAGAGCTGATCGCCGAGCTGGGTTCCGCGTTCCTGTGCGCCGATCTTGAAATCGCACTTGAGCCGCGCGAGGAAAGCGCTTCGTACATTGCTACGTGGCTCGAAGTCTTGAAGCATGACAGCCGCGCAATCTTCACGGCCGCCAGTCACGCGCAGCGCGCAGCCGATTATCTCAACAGGCTGCAGCCGGCGCTTCAGGAGGCCGCCGCATAGGCGGCGACGGAGCCGGTGCTGGTGCCGTTGTTGGTGCTGCTGCTGTTGCTACTGCTGCTACTATTGCTACTACTCCTGCGACTGTTGCTCATCACGCTGCTGCTGATTCTGATGATGATTGCGATGACGACGAAGGTGCCGATGATAAGCATCGCCAGAGGACTTTATGAGCGCGCGAAGGCCAGCAGTGGACCGACGTCATGATTGTCGGCGGCCTGCAGGGCGCCGATATAGCGTCGGCGCACTTCTCCAGCGTCTTGCAGATTGGCGCTTCCCCACGAAAACCTTTCACCGCCGAGCCTCATAATCAGAAGATCGGCCATGAGGCGTGCGTGGCGGCCGTTGCCGTTCGGAAAGCAATGAATCAGCACCCGGTGATGGAAGCGCACCGCGATCTCGTCGGGCGGATATGTCCGCTACTCGATCCACGCCTTCGTGTCGTCGAGCAGTTGCCGCAGCGCGATGGGAGTTTCATAGAAGGCAATACCGAGATTGCGTTCGCTCGTCCTGAAGTTACCCGCCCACCGCCATACATCGCCGAGCATCCGCCGGTGCAGGTCCTTCACGAATTTCTCGCTCAGCGGATCACGGCGGCGGTTGAGCCCAGGGTCAAACGAGGTTCCGCCGAAACGCTCGATAGACAAGCGGTTTCGGGTCCACCCCCCACTTTATTTTTTGTCCGTTAACTGAGAAACTATCTGGAAGGTTTCGGGTTTTAGTCTGCAAACGCTATCGTCTTGCACCGCCTCGTCGCGACCACTTCGTAGTTTCCAGATATAGCGCGAAACGGCCGCCGTGCCATGTAAACGCCATGCAACGACGTTCGTAGTTAACCTCCTCTAAAACTTTACCGCAACTTTACCGCAAGCAGCACCGAACGGGCTCCAAAATCGGGTTTTCGCTCCAGCGATGCCACTGAAAACATAAGCGAAAGATGGCCAGTGGTTGGGCTGGGCCGAGGTGCCACCCGCTCTTTCGACCACAAGCCCTCGGGACGACATCTCGACGGAAGTGAAGCAAGATGCTTCCGCGGTCGCTGAGTCGAATGCGGAATCGACTGGAGAAGTTGCGCTACCTTCATCCATGCTACTGGGCACTTCGACCATTCCGGATCAGGTCAACAACACGGCGGAAGTGCACCACGACACTTCTACACTCCTTGACCCGGATGTGGATTGGACCGAACAAAGCATAGTGTCTCCTGAAGTGCGACCCGGCACATCAGCCATGGACAATCGCGG
>Ga0182016_10002262_pt1 | contig 22801 bp, 21 predicted proteins | sample 712S2MmetaG_FD_120491 | JGI IMG/M metagenome (GOLD analysis project Ga0182016, IMG submission 120491) | Permafrost microbial communities from Stordalen Mire, Sweden - 712S2M metaG | ecosystem: Environmental > Terrestrial > Soil > Wetlands > Permafrost | place: Sweden: Stordalen | collected... | reverse complement strand
TTAGACGTAAGGCGTGCCGTAAAAAATGGCGGTTTAGCATTGCTCTCATGCCTCCATCTAAACCGATTTCCGGGCATCAGGTTGTAATGAATTCATTACAACTTCACCGGCTGGAATGAGCTAAAAAGGGGTGTGCTGTCCACCAAGACACAATGCAACCTGAACAACGCTGAAAAATACTTCAAAGAGCATCTGCAACTCGGCGATTATTACAGTCAGGAAAATGTCGTGTCCGGCGAATGGGCAGGTATCGGGGCAGAACGGCTTGGACTCACGGGCAGGGTGAAAGAAGATCAATTCCTGAAACTCTGCCACAACCAGAATCCGCAGACCGGCGAACTGCTGACGCAACGGATGAAAACCACGCGATGGGACACCAGCAAAATGGCAGAAGTTGCCAATCGCCGAATTTTTTATGACTTCACCTTTTCACCGCCCAAATCGGTTTCCATTCAGGCGTTGATTGCCGATGACAAGCGGCTCTTGGAATCACACAACCGGGCGGTGCGAATTGCCGTCAAAGAATTGCAACACTTCGCCGGGACACAGGTTCATCGGGGAATGGACAAATCGGAGCGGCTCACCGGAAACGTCGTCTGCGCCACGTTCCGGCATGACACTTCCCGCGCGCTTGATCCGCATTTGCATACGCATTGCGTCATGTTCAACGCCACGTTTGACGAGACTGAAAATCGTTGGAAAGCACTTTCCAATTACGAAATGCTGCAAACGCGAAAATTCGCCGAGAATGTTTATTACCATGAACTCGCCCGCGACTTGCGGCAGTTTGGATATGAGATTGAAAACAAGCCTCGCGGCGATTTTGAAATCGCGGGCGTCTCTCCTGAACTGCGGTCACGCTTCTCCAAGCGGCACAATGAAATTGACGCCAGCATTGAAAAAATGCTGAAAGAGAGGCCGGAACTGGCAAAGGGCAATTTGAAAGAACTGCGCTCGCAAATCGCGCAAGCGGAGCGCAGTCGGAAAATTTCGGGAATCGCGCTGCCAGAACTTCAGCGCCTCTGGGACAGCCAGCTTACCGGCGAAGAAAGGCAATCCCTGCGGAAGCTGGTTTGTCAGCCAAAGGCGGCGATTCAATCGTCGTCCGTTACGGCGCAAGCCGCAATCCAGTGGGCGGAAGAACATCTGTTCGACCGCCGTTCGGTCGTCCGTGAATACGAAGTCTGGAGCGCGGCGCTGGAGCGCGGGCGCGGGTCGGCGTTGGAAGCTGAAGACATCAAGGCGACGGCGCGTGAACGTGATTATATACGCAACGAACACGCGCCATCAAAAATCACGACGCGGGAGATTTTAAGCTGCGAATGGGAAATCGTCTGCCTCGCCCGCGACGGGCGGGGCAAGTTCGCGGAGTTCAATCCGCTTCACAAGATTGCCGCTGAACTCATGCCTGATCAGCGCACCGCTGCTGAAATGATTCTTGGGTCGCGTGATTTCGTCACGCTGTTCTGCGGTGGCGCGGGAACGGGGAAAAGCCATACGCTGCGGGAAATCGGCAATGGCTTGAAATCAGCCGGACACACTTCCTCCGTCATCGCGCCACAACGCCAGCAAGTTCTGGATTTGAAAAAAAGTTTTGATGATGCCCAAACCGTTTCGGAATTTTTGGCAAGACGGCGGATGATGCCTGGCTCGGTGGTGATTGTGGATGAAGCCGGACAAATCGGCGGAAAGCAGATGCACGAACTTTTGAGCTTCGCGCAAGCGAATGGCGGTCGCGTCATTCTGTCGGGCGACACGCGCCAGCATGGAGCGGTTGAAGCCTCGGACGCCCTACGCGCGATAGAACGGTATGCCGGTCTGGAAGCCGCAAGGCTGACAAAGATTCGGCGGCAAAACCCAAAAGCGGGCGAAACGAAGTCCGAGCGGAAGCGCATCAAGCAATACCGCGCAGCGGTTCGCAAGGCGCAGTCCGGCCAATACGCCGAATCATTCGACCGCTTGGACAATCTCGGCGCAATTGTCGAGTGCCGCACCATTGACGAGCAGCGCGAGCGGCTGGTCGCCGATTATCTGACGCTGGCGGAAAGGAAAAAATCCACCGTGATTGTTTCGCAGACATGGGGCGAGATTCACGAAATCAATGAACGAATCCGTATCGGGCTGCGAAGCGCGGGACTGATTGACAAGGCCGACTCGACGGTGACGGCGCATGAGCGGCTGGATTTGACGGACGCCCAAAAACGCGACCAGCGATTTTATCCGGCCAATGCGGTGATTGTCTTCTACCGCGAGACGAAAGATTTTGCCAAAGGTGAAGTCGGCAAGCTGCTGAAAGCAACGCCAACGCATTTGCTGGTTCAAACGGAAAGCAAAGTTCAGCGAGTCCCTTTTAAGCTGCTAAACCGGCTCACGGTTTGCCAGCCGGTTGAACTGACGCTCGCCAAAGGCGATCAACTGCAACTCAAGGCCAACGCGCCGTCATTGGACGGCAAGGAATTGATTAACGGCGAATTGGTGACGGTTGCGGGCGTCAATCGAAAGGGACAAGTCCAATTGAAGGACGGGCGAGTCCTCCCGGACAATTATCGGGAATTCGTGCGCGGTTACGCGATTACGTCCTACGGCTCGCAAGGCAAAACGGTCGATCACGTTTTATTTTCGGATTCGTCGGTGAAGGCCGCGACGAATAATCAGCAATGGCTCGTCACGATTTCACGCGGAACGCGGGCGGTCAAAATCTTCACCCAGGACAAAGCGCAGTTGCGGGAAAATGTCGGTCGCTTGGGCGACCGCGAACTGGCGATTGAATTTGCCAAGCAGGATTCGGCGCAGGCGCGGCGCGTGACGCCGCCGGTTCACAAATACATTACTAAACTGATTCAAAGCCGCCGTTCGGAAACGATTCAACAAAAAATTGAGAACATTGATTTATGGAGACACAAACAAAGCCCTCGAATGACACCGCAACGGACGCGCGGACAAAGACTCTGACGTGCTGGCGCACGGCTACAAGCCCGCAATGCTTGCGGGTGGAAACTACAAACGAGGTTCACTTGTTTCCATACGGCTATTTTCAGCACGCAAAATTCATCCGGCAAAGTGGCAAAGATGCTGTGCAAATCCAGTTCCAAGACCGCATCGTAATGGTCAAAGGAAAGGGTTTAGAGCCGCTGTGCGATGCGTTGGAAAGGCTCGCCGTGGAACGAATCAGAATGCGTCCTGAAAAATACGAGGGGCTTGGCAAGAATGATGGAACAGTTGAAGACATTGACGTGAAAGAAAATGTCCGGCCACAACAAGCTGAATAGTTTTTCCCTCAATGATTCAGTCGTTATGGCTGGGTTGATTGCACAATTTCTTTGTATTCAAATCTACCGAGCCGCAGGAGCTCATCTTGAGCCTTTTCCGCGATTGTCACAGCTTCTTGACTCTTTGACTGTATTGCGACATTCATAATTTCTTTAACGTGCTTTTCATCCAAGAAAACATATCTGTCTCGGCTAATTTTACCGACAAGCAATTTCAAACAAGTCACTGTCTCAACGGGGTATGCTGGCGCTACTTTGGCGAGGTCTTCCAACAAAAAATATGTTTCATGAACCAAGGGGGTGAAGGCCAATAACTCTTTAAGTTGCTTTAAGCACCATGTCACATCTAGTTTGCCTGATCTAAACCACCAAGCGAAAGCAGACAGTTCTTCCGATGATTCTTCACGATTCTGGTCCTGCTTTAGTGTTTCAAAGCGATGCTGCCAGTATTCCATAATGAAAGCTTCAACATCTTTGGGAAGGTCTTTGGTGTTTTCCATTGCCCGCCCAACGTAATTCATTACATGGGCGCGCTCTTTTGGTTTCGCCAATGTCAGATATTTTTCCAGCAAACTTTCCGCACCGCTCAATGGAAAAAGTTTCCACCAGTAAAATGTAATCAGATGTTCTCCAAGTGCGTTCGCCGCCGAAAGATGGGATTCTTCGTCCTTACGGAGAAGTTCAAGCCGTTGGACTGCGACTTCATATTCATGTTTAAGAACTTTGAACATTTGCGCGTTTGGCTGATTCCAGCTTACGAATGTTTTCCATGCGGCAAACCATCGCTCGGATAATTCCGGCTCGGCAGGAAAGATTTGGCTTTGCAGATTAGCAAACCAGTCAGCATCAAGATGGCAGAGCCACGGGGCAAGCAGACCGAAAACGGCGTGGACGGCCAAAGATTTTTCATTTGCGGGATTTAACCGATTTTCCAGCAATTGTTGTACCTCTGGCATTTTCTCCATGCCATGAGTCGCGAGATTTAGATGCCTCTTTATCCATAGGGCGTGATCAACAAGCGCGTGAACTGCATCTCCGCGAACGGAATTGATAGCCTGGGTCAGAAAATCTTTTCCAAAAGATTCGCCTTCCAACCGGCTATCATAGTCCGTGCAAAGTTGTTTTAGAATGACAAATACTTTTTCTCGAGATTCCCACGGAATTGAGTCGGGGTATTCGTTTGACCCATGTTGAAACAGATTGGCAATCGCTTGGCGGCACGCCGCAAAATCAGGTTCGCCACTGCGCCAGTTGTGTTGATTTGATTCACGGCGGCTTTGGGGCTGTTCGACAACCCACTGGCACAAATTAATTATTTTTTCCCAAGGAAGTGACTGTTTTTGCTTTGTTCTTTCAACAAGGAAATAAAAATAGTCTCGCAGGCACGTTGGATTTGAAATGGTCATCTTGTCTGCCAATTCTAAAAGACGGTCTGGCTGTTCTTTCAGTATTTCCGAAAATGCTTTTGCCAAACCGGGGGAGTTTGGTTCATTAAAATCGTCACCATTAGACGTGGCCTTCCAATTATTTAAGAAGTTCAATAATTCTTCGTTGGACTTTGCTTTAAGCTCGTCAATTGTAATTGGACTTTTATCCGGGATAAATTTTGCTTCATGCGACCCTCTGCGATATTTGAAGTAATCAGACAATTGAGGTTCTTTGTGCTTTTTGGTGTAAAGCTGATACTTGCTCCAATACGCCGGGAATTTTTGAAGCACCGGCGCAAACGGAAATAATTGTTTTATGAAAAAGTATTCTCGCCGCCCCTGTATAAGTTCATCAGTAATTTTATCGCCATACCATTTTTTGAAACCCTCAATGTCCGGGCCTTGCTCGACTTTTTCAAAAATGTGTTGCAGTTCGTCATCAGTGAAAATCTGTGCTTCAGTGGCGGCACGAAGCATTGAGGCCAATTCGAATCCATACTCACCATCGTCATATCCTTCATAATTGATGGCGTCTGATTTTATCAATTTCCTCGATAATTGCGGGTATTTCGCATACAAATACCAGCGAAGTCGCCTGAAGAAATACCAGCTTTGCTGACGCAATAACTTGTCCAATTCATCCATGCTTTCGGGTTGTTTACCAAGCAACACTTCACAAGCGTTTGTTAAAGCGTGCGTCAAATAGCTTTTTGCATCATGCTCATAAATGTCACCCTCCTTTAGATGCTGACACCAGATGTCTGAACAATCATACGGGACGCTTTTATCCGGCTCGTGAAAACTTAATGTAATTGCGGCGGCTAAACTTCGGGTTAGAACTTGTGCGGTTTCCCACGGAAAAATCTCGGCGAGTTGCGTAATGTCCTCATCAAGCACTTTTTTATACACATGAAGGTCGCGTGGCGAACGAGGTTCAAGATGAGTAAACCACGCGTTAGGATCGGCCTTCCGTTCTTCTTCTTTCTTTTTTTTTCTTGGGTCGGGGCACAAGCAAACAAGTTTTTCTGCGAGTTTCAACGCTTCAGTTTTTGCACCGTGCCTCGCCCAATGAACGACCAATTTGCCAAGTTTTTGAGAACTCCAATTAGCGAATTTGTTTTCGGCAAATGAGGATGCTTGCGGGTATAGTTTTTTGGAAATGTCAGCAGACTCTATTGCGAGGGCAATATCTACAATGTCCTCCAAGACACGCGGATTACCCGTTTGGATTTTCGTCACAATTTCGACCACATCGGCTGCCGATTCTTTTGCGACTCTCGCCAAATACTGCGATTCCGGCCAAAGCGGAATCTGAAATCCGCCGTCACCCGTAGGAATCAGTTCTGGTGCTTTACGAAAAAAACCTTTTTCCCAAAGTGGCTTTACCCACAAGGGATTTTGCAGCTTGTAAAAAAAATACCGGCGTTGCTCCGAATCGGTCGTCGAAGCAATTGCGCGATCCACAAGCTCAAGCGTTGGCGTCGTCCAAGATTTCATCTATTGTCGTGATGGTATTTGAATATCTGTCGGCAACCGAAAGCAAAATCGCCTCCAGTTGTGTAAATTTAGGTTCAATTTGGTCAAAAATTTCTTGCTCTGGAAGTTTGCCGCCCTCATGGCATTGGTCTAAAAACCATTTCCGTAAAATCTTCCACATTTTGGCGTATGATTCTGGAATGGATTCTGGCGATGCAGGGTTTGGCAGAAACACCTGAAAAAAAAGATAAGGCGATTCTTCGCTACGGCGTCGGCCTTCTTCGTGTTCTTGAAAAAGTTTTTGGACGCTCAATAAAACTTCCTCTGGAATGGTGAGATTTGCTGGCGAGTTTTCACCTGTTTCAACAGGGTTCAAAGTTTCTGTTCCCTTGGGCAAGTTGCAATTTTTCCATTCCACCAACAGATTGCCCACCAAATCAACGTATTTAACTTGTGTGCGTGTTCGTCCCAATTTGGTCGCCGCCATACCATTCATCAAGTCTCGAACCGCATGGGCAACAAAACGCACATGGCCTGGAGTTTTCTCATACAAGTTCGTCACCGCGCCTTTGTAAATTTCCGCAAACGACTTGAGGTCATTCGCGGCCATCCAGCCGTAAATTTTTTCTCTGTCAGAATTCCAATAGGTTTTATTCACTTTTCAACGATGCGGCAAGTATCATCGCTTGTGGTCGCATGGTCAATTTGAACCCACACCCTCTTGATTTGCTCACACAGTTGTTGAGCGAAGTTCCAGAACTTGTGCTCGTTGAGCTCACGAGTAGAATTCACAAAAGCAAGCTGACGCGATCCTTGCGGCAGATTAAGATCGCGTGGAGAAATTTGATATGAAAACCACTTTGATTGAAATCGAAGCCGTCTTGAGCAATGCAACCGCCGAGTTGTCCATGCCGAAGCCGAATGTGGAAAAGGCAAGATTGGGCATCGAGGTAGCAAGAGAAAAGCTGCTGGATTTGGTGGAGAATCATTGTGGCCGCGATCCGCTTCTCGAAACCAAACGCAAACTGGTTCTCGTTTATCTCGGAATGGCCGAACATCAATTCACCGACGCCGACACCAAAATTTTCTCCATCCTCGCCAAAGAACGTGCATTGCATGACGAGATAGAACGGGCGCGGAAGAACAATTGAACGCTGCTTCTCCGATGCTACTTGGCAAAAAAACGAGAGCGGCTATGCTGGTCAAAATTTGCGCTCCCGTAGCTCAAATGGATCAGAGCGGCCGTTTCCTAAATGGCAAATCACGGTTCGATTCCGTGCGGGAGCACCATTCCACCAGTTTGATTAAATTCCGCAAGTGCCGACCACGGTTTGACGCAAGAACCACGGGCTTTTTTGCAGTCGAAAACAAGGTTCGAGCCAAACACTTTTTAAGCGAGAACCCTCTTCTCTTGAAGAAAACCCTTAACAGCGATTTCACCCGCGTTTCTAGCGGTTAAAATCCAATTTTGGAACGGTTCGAGCCAATCGGCTCGGCCTTTCAAAAGAGCGGCATTTTGCTCCTCCAAAGATTTCTTCTGGCTCATTCCTTTGGCCTTTTCCGCAACGTAAGCTTCGCGGTCAATAATCCCGTCCAAAAATGAGTCCAGAAGCGTTTGGAGGCGGCGATTGATCTTTTCAATCTCCGCACGCTTTTGTTCGGCCAAGAACCGGGCAGATTGGGTGTTCTGTTTCTTTTCCTCATTAACCCGTGTCAGCATGTCATCCGCCCAATCTGCCGGAAGCGAATACGGTTTAAGCAGGTCTGAAATCACAATGTCCAGGTCTTCCTCTCGAATATAGGGCTGTTTGCACGACATTCGTAACGCTGTGTTGCTTTTCTTGGTGCAACGATAATATGTATGAATTACAGGGTCGCCACAATCGGGACAGGAAAAAGGAGCCTGCGATTTGTTCGCAAAATATGCTTCGATGATCTCGCCGGTGGATTTTTGCTTGGCGCGGAGCATGAGGAATTTGAGACCATTTTAGCATGATGTGTTGGAAACGAGAATCGTATCTCAGTGTCACTTTTTCAAATTCTCGCGTAACCCTAAAATATACGTCTGGAAATCCGTAATTTCAGATGCTGTATTTGTTCCGCGATCAACGTTCACAAGTGTTGCCTTTAGGCCCATCTGAGGTATGCCTTTGGGTGCAGACTGTTTCATTTCATCCATTTCAGCTTTTACTTCTTCCTCAAGTGCTTTGGGACAGTTATCGCTCAGAATTTTCGTCAACGCTCGTTTTTGATTGAACACATAGGCACCAAAGGAATCTGCTTCGTTTTCATCTGGAATGTAACCTTGATGGATGACCTTATTTCTAAATTCGATCATTTTCCCATCCAGTGGGAAAGCTGTGCCAGTCAGAAGCGCATAAAAAACAAGGAAGCCACCGAACTGTCTTTCGGACTGTTTCGCCATTATTCTCCATGTCATTTCAATCCCTTCAGACGGCACTTGGGAATGTCGGTAAACAACACGCATGAAAAACTCATAAACCCTCTCAAGTGCAGCCGCGAAGCTGGACACGGCTTCTCTTTCGTATCCATCAATCAGGGCATGACACGCGGACCGAAAGAGTAGATCATGTTTTCTTTCGTCATAAAAAACAACTGTTTCATGCCCCTTTGCGCATTTCAGAAGAATGTAGCCTTCATCTGCGACTCTGCCGCGAGAGAACACAATTGGCGTTTTGCCGTTTGGGTCTGCCTTTTGCCGCTCTGCAAAACAAATACCACATGGAGCAGGAATACGCATGATGAATGGGTATTGAATCCTTAAGAATCTTTATTTTTTATCTGGTTTCCAGTCCTTTACTATCAAAAAAAGAAAATCATCAACGGTGCATGTCGTGTTTTTATAACCAAGATCTCTCCTATATTCCAATACCACTTCGCACAAGAGCCGCAACACATTCTCAGGCTCTTTCAGTGCCTGCTCGGAATTGCCGAATCGTTTGTATTCAACGTATTTTTTGACGGTGGCATCTGAGCCGTAAAGAAAAATTCGCCCTGCGAGTTCATTGGTCTCTTTGACGTATTTTTCCGCTGCTTTGGGATCAATCCGAGCTTTTGGATCGCTGAGAAAAGTCAGGAATGAAACAATGAATTTTGTGAATTCTTCCGATTTCCGGATTTGCAGTTCTGACCGGCTGATTTTGAACTCCTCGAGTTCGGCTGTCAGTTCGTTTTTGAATGCTTCAATCCTTTTGGAAAGCTCGTGTTCAAATTCTTTCATGGAATGTTCATGAATTTGTTTTGGAAGTTCCTTGAATTGACTGAACAAAAAAACAAGTCCAAGAGCGATGACAAGTTCGAGAATGAAAAGTGCGGTTTGCATTGGAATTTATTGAACGCCTTTCTTTCCCCTCTTCATCTTTCCCGTAATTTTACTATTTCCAAAGAATGACAGCGAAAAATAGCCGAGCGTGGCGTTTCGGCCTGCAAGTTGGTCAAGAGCGAGGTTATTACCGAGTGCAAGACACATACTGACAGGAATGTATCTGAGATTATTTTGGCTGTCAGGAGAATTTATTGATATGTTTTTAGCTGTCTAAAAGTGATATGCCGAATAAAATTGGCAACCATGAAAAAAACGAAGCCGAGTATTGCTGAAATTTTCGATGGAATGAATCAGTTCCAAAAGGATCTGATCGAGGAAATATGGCAGCATTTTCGCAAAACAGGTGAAGGGCTGGCTATCCGCACATTGTATAGTGAACACGGCACACAAAAAGTCAGACAAGCCCTGTCTGCTATTAAGGGGAGGGGAAACGTGGGTTGGGAAGAATCCGGTTCCAAAGGATGGACGGTTTATCATATTACGTTACTTGGCGCGTTGTTGACAAAAGAAGGGCCAGGACTTTTATCCGTAATTGAGCGTTTTTTTCAGTTTCAACGAAATCTTTTCAAGAAAGAGCCAGAGACAAACGGGGTCATGTCCGCGCGAATAGCTCAAGAACTTGAATTAAGTCCTGAAAAAGTTCAATTGTTGGGGCAATTACTTAATTTAGGACAAGCCGGTGGTTCACAAGTTCCGACTGAAACATGGCATGTAAGCGCGATGAAGGAGGCGGAAAGTTTTCCTGAAACTGGTGACTTGTCTGCCCAAGTGAGTGAATGGATATTCCGATATTACCGTCCTGAAGCTGTAGTTTTTCAAGACGAACGCGTGGCCCAGCATTCCACTGTCAGGCAGATTGATTTTGGAAATATTACGAATCTCAAAGGTGATGAATTTGGGGTGGTATTGCCATCAACACAAAAGACGAGTTATTGGCCGAATACCGCATTTATTATGATGTGGATGGATAAATCGCTTCCAGAATTGGAAGATGTGTCGAATGCGATCAAGGAAGTTTGCGGCCAATTTGGAATTAAGGCCGTCCGAGCCGACGAAGTTGAGCATCAAGAAAAGATTACAGACATTATCCTTGAACATATTAAAGAATCACAATTTTTGATTGCAGACCTGACCGGTGAGAGGCCGAATGTGTATTACGAAGTTGGGTATGCACATTCACTTGGCAGGCATCCGATTCTTTGTTGCAAAGAACCAACACGGTTACATTTTGATATCGCCGGCTACAACGTGCCTGGCTATGAAAACGTCACCAGCTTAAAAAAACTATTAGCAAATCGCTTTGAAAGTCTCGTAGGCAAGAAACCCAAAACGCCGAAAATTAAAGCGTCACGATCTCGGAAAAGCCGTGTTTGATTTATCCTAGATTTCGTTAAGAAACACGAAGCATCTTCAATTTTGTTTGGATTGATTTCGCAAAAAAGTGTCCGTTTCTTTTATCACTTGCCCCCAAATTCTTTCGGGTCAAATCGTCCACGATTCGCAATTCGGATGAGCGGAATTCCAGCGCCCAGCAAAATCCTCTCAACTTCTTTGTCCCGTTCAATCCGTTTCGGCTGATTGTGCGTGTTGTCATCAAGCTCAATGGCAAATATGGGGACAAGTGATTTTTTGCCACACGCGACAAAATCCAAAGATTTTTGATTGATGTGCCGGAATGCGAATATGGGCGGTATAATGTATGCGTCTGACGGTCCACGTCTAGTTTCCGCGACAGACCGTGAGACCATGGCGGGATGGATACATTAAAAACTGAAACTAAGCGGCGGCGTTGGACTTCTAAACGGCGGCAGCGATTGCTGGCAAAATTCCACCAAAGCCAATTAACCCAAAACGAATTTGCCGCCCAGCACAACATCGGGCTGTCCAGCCTGAGCCGGTGGTTGTGCTTGGAACGTGAGGCGGTTCCGCCAAAGGTAAAATTCCAAGAAGTCCGGCTGCCCAACCCGACTTCACGCTGGCCGGTCGAAGTCGTCAGCCCACAAGGCTGGATCGTGCGGCTGCAAAATGGTTCGGAGGTGCAGCAGTTGCCCGCGCTTTTGCAGGCGCTGCCATGCTGAGTGTCACCAGCGCGACACGAGTGGCTGCTCAGATCACTTGAACAATTCGATTTCAGGGCAAAACCGGTAACTGTATGGCTTCTGATGCGGTTATTTTCAAGCTTTTTAGCTTGAGCCAGCCCTTTTGAGGGCTAAAAATAAGCCAGAACAACAATCGCCGTCCGCACGAGGGAATCCGAATTCTGAATCTGTATGAAAACCCAGCTTAAAAACCTGTTCCGCCTGTCCATGCTGACCGCCGGCTTGTTCCTGTTGTTAACCGGCCGAGCAGCGGCGCAACCCTTCACCGATCTGCATAGTTTCACTGAAGGCATTGACGGAGTCAGTTTGCAGGCCGGATTGGTTTTGTCGGGCAACGTATTGTATGGGACGACCGAATACGGTGGTCCATCAGGTGGCAGCACACTCTTCGCCGTCAACACCAACGGCTCGGGCTTCAGAATCGTGTATAATTTCTCCGCCGAAGAGGCAAACAATCTTGGGTTTCCCACCAACAGCGACGCGGGTGGTTCGGATGGCACTTTGGTTTTGTCCGGCAACACCCTGTATGGGGCGTCGTATGACGGCGGCACCAACGGCACTGGGGCAGTGTTCGCGGTCAACACCAATGGAGCGTTCACCCTCTTGCATGCTTTTAGTGCGGGTAAAAACAATCCTGCCACCGGTCTTTTTACCAACAGCGACGGTTACGGCTCCGAAGCTGGATTGATACTTTCGGGCGGCACCCTTTATGGCACGACCGAGCAAGGCGGCACCAGCGGCTATGGCGTGGTTTTCAAGGTCAACACCAACGGCACGGGTTTTGTGAATCTCCATAATTTCACCAACGGCATCGATGGATCTTCTCCGCACTGTTTGGTTCTCTCCGGAAGCACCCTGTATGGGACGACGCTTGGCTTGTCAGGCAACGGCACCGTGTTTGCCGTCAATACCAACGGCACCGGATTTACCGTCCTCCATAGTTTTATCGCTGCAAATTTCACCTTTCCGCAGGGTGGGCCTGCCCCTGGCCCCGGTTTTACCAACATTGATGGACTTTGCCCCGGCGGTTTGACTTTGATTGGTAATCTTCTTTACGGCACCTGCGGTCTTGGCGGCACGAACAGCACTGGCACCATCTTTGCCATAAACACCAATGGGACGGGATTTACGGTTCTCCATAGCTTCGCGGCCAGCAGCACCAATGCTTCCGGCGTCTGGACCAACAGCGAAGGCAATGAACCCATCGCATTCAAAGGACTGGTTTTATCGGGCAGCAGCCTGTATGGAACGGCATTTTATGGCGGAAACGCGGGGAATGGCACGGTATTCACCCTCAATACCAATGGCACTGGTTTTACAACCCTGTATAGTTTTTCGGCAACGGATGTCAACGGCTACAATGGCGACGGAGCAAATCCTTATGCCACTTTGACCTTGTCGAGCAACACCCTGTATGGAACGGCCAAAAATGGCGGCACGAACGGCGACGGCACGGTGTTCAGCATTTCACTGGCGTTAACCGTAACAACAACTTCATTGCCGATTGGCACGAATGGATTTGCTTACAATCAGACTTTGACAGCCTTTGGCGGTCAGAAACCTTATACTTGGACAAACATTTCCGGCGCTTTGCCGCCGGGATTGGCCCTAGCGACCAACGGGGTGATCTCTGGGACGCCGACAAACAACGGGACATTTAGTTTCACCGCCAAAGTGACAGATGCTGCCAGCAATAGTGCGACGCAGTTATTGGCGCTGACAGTAATCAGTCTGCCAAGTGTTATGCTTCAACCGACGAATAATACGGTCGCAGTTGTCATCGGAAGCAATTTAACTTTTTCCGCATCGGTTGCAGGCACTGGCCCATTCGGTTATCAATGGCAACTGAATGGAACCAATCTTCCGAACGGGATTATCACCACGGTGGCGGGCAATGGAGCAGGCGGATACTCCGGCGACGGAGGCACAGCCACTAATGCGGAATTAAATTCATATTTTGATGACCTTGCGGTTGATATAACCGGCAACCTGTTTATAGCAGATACAGAAAACAATCGTATTCGCAAAGTAGATAATAACGGAATTATCACAACGGTGGCGGGCAATGGAACAGGCGGATACTCCGGCGACGGAGGCGCAGCTACCAATGCGGAATTATATTGGCCCCAAGGCATAATTGTGAATGCATCCGGAAATCTTTATATTGCGGATGAATTTAACGGACGCGTCCGCAGAGTGGATGCGAACGGGATTATCACCACGGTGGCGGGAGGCGGATACTCCGGTGACGGAGGAGCAGCTACCAATGCGGGGTTGGTATATCCTAGCAAATTAGCATTAGACAAGACAGGCAATCTCTTCATTGCAGATTACGGACAGAATGTTATTCGCGAAGTAGGAACTAACGGGATCATAACTACGGTTGCAGGAATAGGACAGGGTGGATACTCAGGCGACGGAGCCGCGGCGACCAATGCTGAATTACATTCTCCCAATGGCGTAGCCGTGGATGTATATGGAAATTTGTTAATTTTGGATGAATTTAACGAACGCATACGCAAAGTGGACACAAACGGAATTATCACCACAGTGGTTGGAAACGGGATAGCAAACTATTACGGTGACGGGGGCGCGGCGACTAATGCGGAATTATCTAGCCCCCGGGGCATGGTGTTGGACTCCATTGGGAACTTATTTATAGCGGACGCTGGTAACAATGTTATTCGCGAAGTAGGCCCAAACGCATTTATCACCACAGTGGCAGGAGTTGGGGCAGTCGGATACTCCGGCGACGGAGGCGCAGCCACTAATGCGGATTTGAATTATCCCATCGCCGTGACAGTGGATGTTAATCGCAACCTGTTCATTGCGGATGCTAATAATTATCGCATTCGCAAGGTTGTTTTTCCAGGTCCGACACTGGCATTGAATAATGTAGGGTTTGGAAATGCTGGGGCGTATGACGTGGTGGTTTCCAGCCCCTATGGCAGCGTCACCAGCAGCGTGGTCAATGTATCCGTCACACTTCCACCGCTCATACTATCAACACCACAAGTAATGATCGGCAGAACCAATTTCGCCTTTCTGCTTTCCGGTCCGTCCGGTAGCAATTATGTGCTACAAGTTTCCACGAACCTGTTGAACTGGAATCCTGTCGTCACCTCCACCATCCCGGTCAGCGGCTCCATCAATTTGAGCAACGCCATCAGCGGCTACAGCCGCCAGTTTTACCGGGCTTATCTGAAATAAAACGCCAGTCAACAAGCCTTAAATCAAATGCCAGCCATGAATTATTGCATCCGACTTTCCGTTCCGGCTCTGATTTACGGGCTTGTCTTGCTGGTGCCGAGCATTATTACGGCGCAAACCGCCGTGCCAATTCCAACGCTTTTTAACACCGGAGTTTCCTCCAACAACTCGGATGGAAGTCCCGCCACCTTGACGGCTGACGGAGCCACCGACCCGCATTATGCCATCGTTGCCGGTGTGGATGGAGCCATTTCCCCCTACGTCACGAAAACCGGCGCTTATCCCTTTCTCTACTGGAGTCTGGACACCACGAATTCCAAATGGATTTCGCCGCAGGCAACCTACGCCGGGCTACTTCAAGACCCGGTGGGCAGCTATACCTACCGGACGACATTCGACTTGACCGGCATCAAAACCAACACTTTGTCCATTTCTGGTCAGCTTGCCGCTGACAATGCGATCACCGCCGTCAGAATTAACGGCTTCGACTTCGGGTATTCGCAATCGGCCAACGATCAAATCTTGCATCCATTCTCGCTGCCGAACGGCCATTATGTCAGCGGCGTAAACACCCTTGAAATTGACGTGCTTAATTATTCCCCTGACGGCGGCAATCCAAGCGGGTTGCGCGCCGAATTCACCGCCTCCGCCAACCTGCCGCTGCTCACCATCGGTGGTTTAGGAAATAACGTGATTCTGACATGGCCGACCAACTACACCGGGTTCACCTTGCAATCCACGACAAACCTCGTTCCACCGGCAGCATGGACTGCCGTTTCTCCCGCCCCAGTTGTCGTGAATACGAATTTTACCGTTACGAACGCGGCATCCAGCGCACAAATGCTTTACCGGTTAACCCAGTAATCGCCACTATCATTAAACCATTCCCGTTGGCAACAAACATGAAATCATACGCAATGTTGACTGCTGCGGCTCTTGGTGTCTTGGTTGCCGGCTGTTCGACCGATCCTACCGTCCCCCATCCGGTGGTTGATGCTATCTTTCCCTACAGCGACACCGCCGTAAGGGATTCAACCTCTTCCACCACTGCACAACCGGCAGTGAGTTTAGATGAAATCCGGAAACTGGACCTGAGCAAGTATGACGTTGCAACCGTCATGCCGTTTGGCGTGGAACCAGGCAAGGACATCAATCCGATTTATGGGACAAAATTCGCCGGCGATGTCTACGGCCGCTTGAAGCATGATTTTGGTAATCTTTTTACCGAGGTTCGTTTCGGAGAACCGGAGGGTAAAACGAATGAATTGATCGTCACTGGAACCATCAAGACTTTTTCAGAGGGCACTGCGCTGGGGCTTCTTAACGGTCCATTATTATGGCGGTCTTCGAACGGCACGGCCAATTTGGACGCCGATTTGATTTTGCGTGACGGTGCGACACAACAAATCTTTTTCACCGCCGATGTAAATAAACTTTGGGGGTTTGAGGAATGGCTCAGGGGAGCGCAGAACATTGATCGAAAACGTCGGGAAGCCGCCGCTACGGTTGCCAACACAATCGCCCGCGGGCGGGGTTGGCATCCACCGGCACATTGAATCAACCATCTACCACAGCATTCAATCCATAATCACATGAAAATATTCCGCCTGCTGGTCATTACCACAATCCTCATAGCCGACATGATGCTGACCGGGTGCATCAGCGAATATTCCCAAAAGGAAATCACTCCTGTCGGCTTGAGTGTCGCTAATAAGCATCCCGAAACCGTTCTGATCGTTGCCACGGGCGGTGGAAAGCTCCACGTCAATACGGGAGTTTCCAATATTCAGGACCAAACCTTGCTGGATGCCATTGCCAACAGTATCACCCAATCGGGTTTGTTCACCCGAGCAGTGACGGTTGGCAACGCGGATTATCAACTGGATGTCCTGCTGGTTAATCTGGATCAGCCTGCCGGAACCTTCACCATGACCGGCACTGCGCGAATCATTTGGAAATTGACGAGGCTTCAAGATGGCAAAGAAGTCTTTCAAGATGAAATTGTGACCGAAGACCGTGAGACGGTCGGCGACCATTTTGTCGGCGAAACTCGGGCGCGGGCAGCGGTATCAGGTTCTGTTCGGAAAAACATTCAAGAGGCCATTGAGCGGATAAGCAAAACACAATTTTGAAAATTGATTTTAGACTGAAAATCATGACATGCCAGCAAAGTTAGGTTTACAATTATCGCTAATGGAAGTAGATGAGAAATCATTCCGACCGTTTTATTTGCAGCCAAGTTGTCGGCGAATCATTCCAGCAGGTGGATGTCGTTCCGTCATTGGAAAAGGCATCCGAACTAACAAACACAGACCTGATTTTGATTCCGCGAACAATCAAATTCGACTGTAGTATTCCGGTGTGGTATTCCGGTGTGGACATGGCAGGAGTCCGACATGACGTTTGTGGTGAGTTGGACAGCCAAAGACAGATCTACCCAGAATACGGTCTGGCTCACAACCATTACCGCCAACGCCGCTTCAAACAAAAGCAACGGTCTTTCAAACAAACACTATCAAATATTATTCGATGACTTGAGCCTCCAAACATTCAACGCATTCAAGGAAGCCGCTGAACTGGGCGGGAGCCAGCATTGACGTAAGGCTTGTAAGCAATGATAAAAACCTGAAACTAGGCGTGGGCCGTCAGACGGATACGGTATAATGGGAAGAGGGCGTGACGAAACGAACACAGAAGCGGATGCGATGCGGGGGGGGGCGATGAAAAATAACTGCGCGAGCAAATGCGAGTCAATGGGGCAAATCAGCCTTGTATGAGGCGACAGCCGAATTCCTTGCTACATTTTTGCTATTTTGGTGACTGTCTGGTGAATATTCTTAAATCAGACTTGATGTTCGTGTTGTGTCCTTTGTGCCAGATAAAATGACTTTTACTGTGCCGTCGTCTAAAGGAGTTTGCGAAACAAATTCCATTTCCGTAAAAACGTGCCGTATCGGTCCAAGACGCACCGGAATACTAAACAAATCAAATTGCTGTTCTGGCTTTTCTATGCGGAGAATTCTGTCGGAGCTAGATCTGGTTTCTTCCGACACGATTTTATCTACAAAAAACTCAAATCGAATATGAGGGGATGCCACCGTGACTCCTTGTTGTGTGAGCAGATCGTGGAGCTGGTCTAGTGAATCCATCTTCTTTTTGCCTAATTTGTCAAACGAAGGGAAAAGCGGATTTATTCCATAGTGCTTGGCAAGCCATCTGCATTTGTTGAACCACTCCAGTATTTGGGTTATTCCTTTTGACAAATTCGCATCATCACTGGCCAAAGCTCCCCTCAAAGCGCTGTTGCCTTGAAAGAAAATTTCCATCTCTGGATTTTGCGTTCCAGAAAATGCGTTTGCAAACGACGCTATTTGATCAAAATAAGCCAAGTTTAATATCGGCTGCCCAATCCAATTCTTGGGCAAAAATGCAATTGATAAATTGAAACATTCAGCCTTCATGGCGGCTTCCCAAGAAACCTCAAAAGAAATCGAAAGTGGTGAATTAGGTAGTTGTCCCTGAAAATTAAAAAATCTCGTCCCGCTTCTGAACTGTCCCTCAATTGGAACGACTTTTCCTGGTTCGGTCGTGCTGATGACGTGTATTGACCCTGGAGTTTCTTTTCCGTATTGAATTTCAAACTCACCCCCGAAATTTTTCAGCGCTTCTTGCATGAGCGGAGCACGTGTAAACTCAAGGTCTTCGCGCATCACTTTCAATTTTGAGCCTCGCTCAAATAGATTTTGCCAATCTTCCTCGTTTTTGTTTTGAATTCTTGTGGTGAATGAAAACACTTCATTTGGAGTGATGATGATGTTTTCTTTCCCGTTTTTGACCGAAATTGAAACCGAACATCGTGGATCCAATAATTCCAAGTTGGCTTTTCTTTTTTGCAAAGCCGCTTGAACAGATCCTGGATGCAAATCGCGAACAAACTTTTCTGCCTCCGGGAGGAGGCATTGGAATTTTGTTTTGTTAAATAAACTGTCTTCAGGCGAAAAATGAATTGTAAGAGAATCTTGGGAATTCAAAATTTCTGACCCCACCTTTTCTTTTAGAAATTTTTGAGCAAAAAACCAATATCCTTCATCGGTTGTGATATTGATGAGGAAAAGCACAACTGGATGCTGGCTTCGATGAAGATAATATTTGAGATGCTTCGTCTCGAACGAATATTTTAGAGGCTTTTGACCATTTTGCGCGTCTTCAAATCCCTTCACTTGGGCGGCAAAATGCAAACCCGTCGGTTCTCCGTTTTCAACAATTTCTACCAGATAATCCACGAAAACGTCAGGGTCTTGCTTCCGTGGAAGCCAAGATATCGGCAGCCAGCCGTCGAAAATATTTATCGCAGCCCGATCAATTTCAAAGGCTTTACTGATTGTTGAATACTTGTTTTTCCCTTCAATCACGACCTGATTATCTACGCCAGTCAAAATGCGGCAAGTTCTGAATATAGTTACCCTAAACAGTTCAATTCCCGCCGCCTCCAGACGATGTTTGTCCTTAAAAAAAAGTTCGAGCGGCATCAAAGATAGGCACCACTTTTCCAGCCAAATTTCCACCAAATTCCGAGTCTGAAATCTGATACCGCATCTGATACCATATTGAGTTTTTAGATCAAATTAGACCCAAAAACAACAAAAGGTCAGACTTTTAAAACTGCCGACGGAAATGAAAATAAGTCAATAGAATCAATGAGAAAATGCGAGAACCAATCAAAACAAAAATTCAAAAAAAGTGCTTGCATAGATTTAGGAAACGGCCGCTCTGATCCATTTGAGCTACGGGAGCGCAAATTTCGACTAGCATACGCGCTTCCGATTTTTTGCCAAGTCGCATCGTGGCAAAGCGAAATGGACGTGGAGCGCGTGATGGGCTAATCTGCATGAAATGACGTGGAGTGAATTAAGCAATTTTCTGAATTCGCAACGGCTGGCTCTTGTTCCCCGGCCAATCTCCGAGTTCGCCCAGATTGGAGAAAAGGCGGCGGACACTTTCAAGCGTCTCGAAAAAACGACTCGTGAATCGCTTGGCGAAGCTGTGCGCGGATTTGCCAAAACAAAAACTTGGCCCGCGCTTACAGACGAGCAAACATTGATGCTGTATTTCCGGCTGGGTTACGGTGTTGATTTGGCATTGGCGTTGAGCACCTGCACGACGGGTCTTTTTCCCACTTTGGAAAATCGGGATTCAGAGATGATTCAGTGGGCGGTCAACGAAGCATGGGATTATCCGGGGATTCCACATACCCTTCGTTCATTTTCTGAAAAGCGTCGTGATTTTGGCAACGACCCGATGCGGAATTAAGACGCAAATCCAGATGAAAACCCGGAGCATGTTCATCTTTATCGCTCTGGTTCTGGCATTGGGCGGCGTTATCCTGTTGTCGTTTCCACGCGAACCACATTATCAGGGACGGTCACTGACCAGTTGGTTGCAACAATGCAACGACACCCCGCTGGACGAAACTCAACGTCTGTCGGAAGCACAAACCGCCGTTCGCGCCATGCCGATCAAAAAAGTCCTGCCAAGGTTGCTCAATTTAGTTGAAGCCAAGGATGACCCGGTCAGCGTGTGGATGATTGATAAAAGCGACAAATTTAGAGTCCAATTTTTGAAGTGGCATTCAGCGGAGGATTTTCAACAGCTTGGCATAGCCGGGTTTGAAGTTTTGGGAACAAATGCCGCTCCCGCCGTCGCCGAATTGACAAAGCTTCTGAATGACAAGGAGCACGCCTTCATTGCCGTGCGCTGTCTGATCGCGGTCGGCCCACCAGCCGAGCAGTCCGTGTCCCAAGCGTTGACCAACCAAAGCGTTCAGGTCCGCTATTTTGCCACTCAGCAGTTCGCATGGGTGACGGACAATGACGAGGTTTATCTCGCAAAGATGCGGGAATGCCTTAAAGACCCCGATGGTTCGATCCGATTCGCCGCCGTGCAGGGCATCGGCCTGCAAACTCAAGCGCCAGATTTAGCCATACCGCTTCTGCTTGAAGCATTGCGGGACAAACAAGATACCGTTGCCTCGTGGGCTGCCAAGTTTTTGGCAAATTTCGGAACCAACGCCATGCGGGCATTTCCAGATTTGAGTAACGCCGTGGAACACGGAAGTCCTAATACGGTTAATCAAGCCTTGAAAACCATGGTGGCCATCGCGCCGGACAAAGCCCTGCCCATTGTTTTTGAAAACTTTCGGTCTGCTGATGCCCACCGACGAAAAATATCCGTAGAATTGCTCAACCAATACCCAGCGACCAATTTGGAGATTCAAACGGCGCTGCAACAGTCGGCTTCAGACCCGGATTCGGCCTTGGCTCGCAGGGCCAGAGAATTGATCACCAAACAATATCAGGCCGAGCATCCGATTGAATCACAGTTTTCGGATGATCCTAGTTTTGAAGGCAAAAGCTTGGGCGAGTGGTTGAAGACGCACGATACCGAAGGCGCGTTTTCCGAGAATGCGAAAAGGGCAATCCAGCAGATGGGAACCAGCGCGATACCAGCTTTGCTTAAACGAATCAACTATGTGCAACCACCTTTCGGTCTGCGCGCGCCTGAAGTCAACCTTGATGCCGTCAGGGGATTCATCACCTTGGGCGAACAGACCGCAATGGTGCTTCCACAATTGGGAACACTCATGGATAGCACTAACAAGGACACCGCTTTGTATGCGATGCTCGCAACGCTCGGAACAGGATCTAACGCAATGCCATATCTGATCAAAGGATTGACCAACCAGTTTCCAGATGTTCGCAATGAGGCTGCCAATACTTTAACGGAGGGAGTTGGTGACAAATTTCCCGAACAACGCAAACAGGCAATCCCGCTCTTCATAAAACTTTTGAACGACCCTGACGATGATGTCCGCATGAATGCAACCAATCAATTCAAGCAAATTGATCCCACAGCAGCCGCCAAAGCTGGAATAAAATGAAAACGCAATACTGCATCCGTCATTTGGGATTTCTCGCCGCAATATTTCTTTCGGTTGTCTCAGCCAGCGCCGACCCGATTGAATTACCTGAAAAACCTATCACGCCCGAAATCACAGTCCTGATCAGCCTCGCCATATTTTTGGAGGTGGTTTGTATTTTGCTGGTTCTCCGGCGTTCACAAAAACCACGCTTTTTCATTTTATGGCTCATCGGCATACATCTGTTCACTTATCCGGCGTTTCTTGGATTCCTTTGGCTGGAACAGAATATGCGTCCGGCCTTTGCCGCAGGAATTGGTGAAGGATTGGTGGTGCTGGTTGAGGGAACTTTGATTTATCTGATTTGCCGATTTATCCCATCGGCCAAATCGGACTTGGCAATACCATCAATTTTCAAATGTCTGCTCGCTTCGTTGATTGGCAATATTCTTTCAGCGGCGGCATTCCCGGTCTTAATTGCAATTCATGACCATTTTGCTTCCACCTGAAGGTTTGCACGTCATCCAGTTACTTTTCCACCTTCTAATTTGAAATTTATACTGATTTCGGCAGTAATAATTTAGTTAAGATATTCAAACATCTGGCGATAGAACTTTTTGCTGACGTTCGACTATTGCAATTTCGCTAATAATGCCTTCGTTTCTTGCGACGTTTTCATATTTTTCAGGACGCGCTTTGATCCGTTCCACGGCCAGCCGTTCCAACGCATCGCACAACGGTTCTAAACCTTTGCCTTTGACCATGACGATTCGGTCTTGAAACTGGATTTGCACAACGTCCTTGCCGCTTTGCCGGATGAATTTCGCGTGCTGAAAATAGCCATAAGGAAACAAGTGAACCTCGTTGATGGTTTCCACGCGCAAGCATTGCGGACTTGTGGCCGTGCGCCAGCACGTCAGATTCTTTGTCCGCGCGTCCGTTGCGGCGTCATTCGAGGGTTTTGTTTGTGTTTCCATAAATCAATTTTCTCAATTGGTATTTGAACCGTTTCCGAACGGCGGCTTTGAATCAGTCCGGCGATATATTTGCGAACCGGC
>Ga0182016_10002261_pt1 | contig 22807 bp, 28 predicted proteins | sample 712S2MmetaG_FD_120491 | JGI IMG/M metagenome (GOLD analysis project Ga0182016, IMG submission 120491) | Permafrost microbial communities from Stordalen Mire, Sweden - 712S2M metaG | ecosystem: Environmental > Terrestrial > Soil > Wetlands > Permafrost | place: Sweden: Stordalen | collected... | reverse complement strand
GATCCGCGAATTTCGTGCGATGGCATAGATCCAAGCCGACGCCGCGGCACGAGCCGGATCGTATTGCGCGGCCTTGCCCCACACGGCGAGCAGCGTGTCCTGTGCGATATCCTCGGCCGTTTCAGCGCCGACGCCCATCCGCATCAGCATGGATTTGACCCGCGGGGCGTAGAATTCAAATAACGCCGCAAAGGCCGCGCGGTCCCGCCGCTCGGCGATCGCGACGATCCATCGCACCGGATCGGGCGCCATCGCGCCCTTCCTGTCATCGCTCATGCGCCCCCCACGGCGAACCTGCCGGGCGGCAAGGATATCGCGGCCGGTCCCGAGCGGCCATTGCGACCGCAGCCCTGGCGATGGCGCCCGGGAATCTGGCCATATCCTGAAAGTCGCGACCTGCATGCCGCGTACTACGCCCGGCGCCGGCATTTGGATCAGCGCGACCGATAAGTGATCCAGGCGCCGGGATGGAGCGTAACCCTAAGGGTCTGAAAAAGACCGATGAGGGGCCGCCCGCGGGGCGCGCCGCAGGGCGAGCGATGCAACGCGGGTCAGCAAGGCGGAAAAACATAGCGGTCATCGGCACAGGCATTTCCGGCATGTCGGCGGCATGGCTCCTCAGCCAGGACCACAATGTCACGGTTTACGAAAGCGAGCGGCGGATCGGCGGGCATTCCAATACGGTGACGGTCAGGACAGCGACCGGCGAGATCGCCGTCGATACCGGTTTCATCGTCTATAACGAACTCACCTATCCGAACCTCACGGCATTGTTCGCCCATCTCGACGTTCCAACGCAATTGTCCGATATGACGTTCGCGGTTTCGCTCGGTGGCGGCGATCTCGAATATTCCGGCAGCCTCGCAGGCTTGTTTGCTGAAAAGCGCAACCTGTTCCGGCCGCGCTTTTGGTCGATGCTGCGCGATTTGCAGCGCTTCTATCGCGAAGCACCGCGCGATCTCGAAGCCCTCGAGCAAATCCATACGACGCTCGGCGATTACCTCGAAGCCGGCGCCTATGGCGCGGCCTTCCGCAACGATCACCTGTTGCCGATGGCGGCCGCGATCTGGTCGGCGCCGGCGCGGCAGATCCTCGACTATCCGGCGGCAGCTTTCATCCGCTTCCACGATAATCACGGGCTCCTCAAGCTGCGCAACCGGCCGCCCTGGCGCACCGTGTGGGGCGGCAGTCGCGCCTATGTCGAACGGCTGACGCAATCTTATAAGAACCGGATCCGGCTCGGTACCCCGGCCGTCGCCATTACGCGCGACAACGGTTCGGTCAAGATCCGCGACAACAGCGGCGCCATCGAGAGCTTCGACGACGTGGTGATCGCGAGCCATGCCGATCAGGCGCTCGGCCTTCTCGGCGACGCCTCGCCGGAGGAACGACGCCTGCTCGGTGCGTTCCGCTACAGCCGCAATGTCGCGGTGCTGCATTCCGACGCGCGCCTGATGCCGCGGCGGCGCGCGGTGTGGTCGAGTTGGAATTACACAGGCGATTCCGGCGACGAATGTCCGAGCGTGACCTATTGGATGAACTCGCTGCAAAATATCCCGCACGCGACGCCGCTTTTCGTCACACTCAATCCGCAACTTTCGCCGCGCGGCGAGCATCACCGCGAGATCTACGAGCATCCGCTGTTCGACGCCGCGGCGATCGCGGCGCAACGGCAATTATGGTCGCTGCAGGGAGACCGCAACACATGGTATTGCGGCGCCTATTTCGGCGCGGGCTTTCACGAAGACGGTTTGCAGGCGGGCCTCGCGGTTGCCGAAACGCTCGGCGGCGGCCGGCGGCCCTGGCAGGTGGAAAACGAATCCGGCCGTATTGCACTCGGTCCCCCGCCTGCAATGCCGCCGCAACCGGAGCTCGCCGCATGATCCTTCGCTCCACGCTTTATACGGGCGTGGTCATGCATCGCCGTTTGCGGCCGCGGCCGCATCGGCTGCGCTATCGCGTGTTCTGGATGCTGCTCGATCTCGACGAGATCGATCGCCTGCCGCGGCGCTTGCATTTGTTCTCGCATAACCGCTTCAACGCCGTGAGCTTTTACGACGCCGACCACGGCGACGGCTCTGGCCGGCCGTTGCGCGCGCAGGTCGAGCGGCATCTGAAGACCGCCGGCATCGATCTTGAAGGCGGCTCGATCCGCTTGCTCTGCATGCCGCGGGTTTTCGGCTATGGCTTCAACCCGCTGAGCGTGTATTTTTGTCACCGCAACGACGGGTCGCTGGCCGCCCTCCTCTATGAGGTTCACAATACGTTCAAACAGCGCCATAGTTATCTCATTCCCGTTGCCGCCCACGCCGATATTGTCGACCAACAATGCCGCAAGAACTTTTATGTTTCCCCCTTCATGGACATGGATATGAGCTACCGGTTTCGCGTCGCGGTGCCGGGCGATCGGGTCGGCGTTGCGATCAGCGCGGCCGACCGCGACGGCCCGCTGCTCACCGCGGCGTTGAACGGCAGGCGGCGGGCGCTGACGGACTTTTCCCTATTGCGCCTGCTCTTGACCTATCCCTTGCTCACCCTGAAAGTCATCGGCGCCATCCACTGGCATGCCGCGCGCCTACTCTTGAAGGGCGCTCGGCTGCAGCCACGGCCCGCTGCGCCGCCGGAGCCGGTGACACATGTCGGGGCAACGGGCCGATAACGAGTAAGCCGTCGTGACCTTCTCCAGCTCCTCCTTACCGTCGCAAGAAAAAGACCGCGTCTCGCCGCTGCGCCCGGGTCTTAGCACGCGTCTCCTCGATCGCCTGCTGCCGCATCTGCACGCCGGACGGCTGCATCTCACGCTGCCTGGCGGCGAGACCGTCGAACGACGCGGCGCTTCGCCGGGGCCGGAGGCGGCGCTCGCGCTGCGGCGGTGGCGCGCACCGTGGCGCATTTTGGTCGAGGGCGAGGACGGCTTTTCCTCTGCCTATATCGACGGCGATTGGACAACGCCCGATCTCGCAGCGCTGTTCGATCTCGGGATGCGCAACGAGACGGCGCTCGAACCGCAATCCAAAAGCTGGCTTCTCAGCTTGGTGCGCAATCGGCTGTTTCACGCCTTGCACGCAAATACCCGGCGCGGCAGCCGCCGCAACATCGCCGCCCATTACGATCTCGGCAACGGCTTCTTTAAGGAATGGCTCGATGCCGGAATGAATTATTCGTCGGCGCTCTATCGCGGCGACGAGACCCTCGAACAGGCGCAACTGCAAAAACTCGATCGCATCGCCGCGCTGCTCGAGCTCCGAGGCGGCGAGCGTATCTTGGAAATCGGCAGCGGCTGGGGCGCGCTCGCCGAGCGGCTCGTTGGCCATTACGGGGGCAACCTATTAGGCATCACGCTGTCGGTCGAGCAGCTTGCCTATGCCAAGGCGCGCCTTCATCAGGAGATCGCCGACGGTCGCGCCGATTTTCGGCTGGTCGATTACCGCGACGTAACCGGCCGCTTCGAGCGTATTGTTTCGGTCGAGATGATCGAGGCGGTCGGCGAGCGCTATTGGCCGGCCTATTTTGCCAAGCTGCGCGAATGCCTCACGCCGGGCGGCAGTGCAGTCGTTCAGGCCATCACCATCGACGAAAGCCGCTTCCCGCACTATCGCATTCGGCCGGATTTCATTCAGCGCCATGTCTTCCCGGGCGGCATGCTGCCGACGCCCGGCATCATCAGGCGCGAGGCGGAAAAGGCCCGCCTTAAGCTCGCCGGACACGAATCTTTCGGCGACAGCTACGCGCGAACGCTGCAGGAATGGCGCGGCCGGTTCTTGCGCGCGTGGCCGAAGCTCGAGGCGCAGGGCTTCAACCAGCGTTTCCGTCGCCTATGGGAATATTATCTGGCCTATTGCGAGAGCGGCTTCCGCTGCGGCGCCATCGATGTCGGCTTTTACAAATTCGTCGGGTGACGCGCAGCACGCCTTCACGCTGTCAGCGAGCGGACGGGCCGGCGTTGAACTGAGCACGCTCCATTTCCAGAAAAACCCGGTAGGCATTACCGCGATTATTAGTCTCGAAGGCGGGAATGTCTTTGTATTTTGACCAATCGGTCGCCGCGTAGGCGGTGTCGAACTCGGCCCAGTCGGCCACCGCCTTGGCCATGACGGCGCGCACATACGTGATGTAGTCGCGCGTGAACGCGATCGCCGCGGCGGCATTGTCCGATGGGTGACCGTGGCCCGGAATGATGAATTTCGGATCGAGCTTTTCGACCTCGCCAAGACTGCGCAACCAGTTCGCGGTGTCGACATCGTCGGCATTCATGAACGGGATGCGGCCGTTCTGCACCACGTCGCCCGCGAACAGCACGCCGTCCGGCTCGACCATCATCATCGCGTCGCTCGCCGAATGCGCCGGACCGGCATAGATCAGTTCGAAGCGCTTGCCGCCGAGATAGAGCATCGCCTGTTGTTTGAAGGTGATGTCGGGCGGCACCACGCGGGTATTGGAATCGACCCAAGGCGCCAGCGCCTCGCGGCGCTGGTCGAGCCTTTGATTGGCGCGCTCGCCCGAAGTCTCTTCGTCTTCGCGATATTCGGTGGCGCGATCCTGCGCGATGACGATGCTCGAGGTGTGATCCTTGAACGCCTGCAGACCGTAGATGTGGTCGGCGTGATAATGGCTGACGACGTTGTAGCGCACCGGTGCGCGTGTCGCCTTCCCGATCGCCCGCAGCAAGCTCCAGCCGAGGCTCGGCGTGCCGAGCGCGTCGAACACGACGACGCCGTCCGGCGTTACTACAAAGCCCGCGTTCGACGTGTTGCCCTCGTTGTCATGATCGGGAATGCCGGGATTGCCCAACGTGTAATAGATCGGTTCGTCTGGGACTTGCTCGATGACAAGCGGCCGGCCGAGCGGCGGATAGGACGCAACATCCTCGGCCGAGACGGCACGATCCCAGACCGCCGCTCCGAGCGCGGCAAATGCCAAAAGCGGCACCACCAGCGCTATCGGCGCTGGTCGCTTCAGGTCAAATCTCCGCAATAGATGTCCTTGAGCAATTTCAAGATCCGCGCCGCGCGCGGATCGCTGACGCGATAGTAGAGCGTCTGCGATTCACGACGGAACGCCACGAGGCCGTCCTCGCGCAGCAAGGCAAGATGTTGCGACAGCGCGGACTGGCTCAGCCCCATCGTATCGACGAGATCGCCGACCTTCATCTCGCCGCGAGCGGCGAGCGAGCACAGGATCAAGAGCCGGGATTCGTTGCCGAGGAGTTTCAGCATCCGCGCGGCCGATTGGGCCTGCGCGGCGAGCAGCTCCATTTCGGCACCGCCGCGGCCGCGGCTTGCCGGCTTCGCCGGACGGCGCCGGGGCTGGTTTCCCGGTTTTGCTGGTTTCGCGCTCGCGTCCATGCGGCTCCCGATGCTCAAATTCCGGCGGCTGCGGCGTCCGCCCACAGCCTCATGATTTAGAATTGACTAATTTAGAATTCGCCGATAGAGGCTAATTTAATCCGGCCGCCGGCGCGCGGCAATAAAAACGACCGGGAAAATCGGTCAAATTTATCGGCCAGCGGAGCAAGAATTGCTCCGCCGGATCGGACCTGTGGGAGGAATCGATGTCCGAGCCGCTTTTGCGCCTTCGCGGGCCCAGTTCGAGGCGCTTCTTTCTGCGCGCCGGCGCGGCGGCCGCGAGCGGTGCGCTGTTGGGTCAAGCGGCGGCCGCCGCGGCGAGCGAAACCGCGCCGCCGGGCGAGCCGGACTGGTCGGCCTCCACCGGCGCCGGTGTCGTCGACCGGCCCTACGGACAGCCATCGGAATTCGAGAAGGACGTGGTCCGTCGCGACGTGCCCTGGCTGACGGCGACGAAGGAATCCTCCGTCAGCTTCACGCCGCTGCAGTCGCTCAACGGCATCATCACGCCCAACGGATTGTTCTTCGAGCGCTATCATGCCGGCCGCGCCGACGTCGATCCGCGCCAGCACCGGCTTATGATCCATGGCCTCGTCGAGCGCCCGCTGCTGCTGACCATGGACGACATCGTGCGGTTTCCCTCGGTGTCGCGCATTCACTTCATCGAATGTCCGGCGAACGGCGGCATGGAGTGGCGCGAGGCGCAGCTCAATTCGCTGCAATTTACCCATGGCATGGTGAGCTGCGCCGAGTGGACCGGCGTCAAACTCTCGACTTTGCTCGACGAGGTCGGACTCAAAAAAGAAGCGAAGTGGGTGATGGCGGAAGGCGCCGACGCGGCGCGCATGAACCGCAGCCTGCCGCTCGACAAATGCCTCGACGATTGCCTCGTCGTCTACGGCCAGAACGGCGAAGCGCTGCGGCCCGAACAGGGTTATCCGCTGCGGCTTCTGGTGCCGGGCTGGGAGGGCAATGTCAGTGTCAAATGGCTGCGCCGGCTGAAGGTCGGCGACGCACCGTGGTACTCGCGCGAGGAAACCTCGAAATACACCGAACTGATGCCGGACGGTAAAGCGCGCGGCTTCACCTGGGTCAATGAGGCGAAATCGGTGATTACATTCCCCTGCCCCGAGAAACCGGTTTCGGCGCCGGGCCTTTATGAGATCCGCGGCCTCGCCTGGAGCGGCCACGGCAAGGTCAAAGGCGTCGATGTGTCCTTCGACGGCGGCGTCAATTGGCACGCGGCGCAGTTGCGCGATCCGGTCCTGCCGAAAGCCCTCACCGCATTCTCCATTCCCTGGCGCTGGGACGGCCAGCCGGCGTTTTTGGAATCGCGCGTCATCGACGACACCGGCTATGTGCAGCCGACCATCGCGCAACTGCGCAAGGTGCGCGGCACCAACCCGATCTATCACAACAATGCGATCCAGACCTGGCAGATCAAGCCGGACGGAAAGGTCTTTGATGTCCAGCTCGGCTAGGCTCGCTGCGCTCATTGGGCTTTGCGCGCTGACGTTTTGCGGGGTTGCCGCTGAGGCCGGCAGTCCGGGCGCGTTCGGCTACGGCAAGCCGCCGACAGCGGCCGAAATCGCCGGCTGGAATATCGACGTGCGCGGACAGGACGGCGTCGGACTGCCCGACGGCAAGGGCACTGTCAGCCACGGCGCCGATGTGTTTGCGGCGCAATGCGCGGCGTGCCACGGCACCTTCGGCGAGGGCGAAGGCCGCTATCCAAAGCTGATGGGCGGCGAAGGCACCTTGGCGGGCGAACGCCCGGAGCCCAGCGTCGGCAGCTATTGGCCGTTCGCGCCGACGCTGTTCGACTATATCAATCGCGCCATGCCGCTGTCGGCGCCGCACACGCTCTCCGCCGATGACGTTTACGCGCTGATTGCCTATATCCTCAACTTCAACAATATCGTGCCGAGCGATTTCGTTGCCGACCGCGCGAGCCTACCCAAGGTGAAAATGCCCAATCGCGACAACTTTATCTGGAAGGACCCGCGTCCCGACACCGCAGCGAAAGCGTGCATGAAAGATTGTATCGACCCGAAGAGTGTGAAAGTCATGTCGTCGGCGGAAGGCAGAGACCTGACGCCGCGGACGACCGGCCCGCTCGACAAGATGAATGGGAAATAACCGGTGACGGAAAACGCACGGGAGGATGCAATGCGGCAGGCAGGCCGATCGGGGCGGCCAACGGCAATATTCAGCGGCCGTGCCTTAAGCTTGGCGCTGTTTGCCGCCGTGCTGACGAGCGGGGCCGCGCAGGCGCAGCAGCCCGCCGCACCGATGCCGGGCGAAACGCTCGCCTTCGACCGCAGCAAGGGCAATTGCCTGACCTGCCATGTCATCAAGGGCGGCGACGCGCCCGGCAATGTCGGTCCGGAGCTCTCCAACATGAAGGAGCGCTATCCGGACCGCAAAGAATTGCGCGCCATCATCACCGACGAGACCAAGCGCAATCCGCAGACGGTCATGCCGCCGTTCGGGCGCAACCTGATCTTGACCGGGGACGAGATCGAAGCCGTCATCGATTTCCTCTACACGCGCTGAACTGCTGCGCCGAAACCGAAAAGGAAAAAAGCAAGATGGCACATTCCGACAACCGCCCCGACCGCGCGCGGCGGCTGGTGCTCAAGGGTTTGCTCGCCGGCATCGGGTTAGGTCTGACCGGGTTGTGGCAGCGCGCCCGCGCCGCGGCCGATGCAGCGATCTGGCCGAAGGATGCGTTCGCCCAGAAGGCGGAGGCCGACACGATCAAGACGCTTTACGGCAAGGACGCCGAAGCCTCCGATCAGGTCAAGCTCGATGCGCCGGAGATCGCCGAGAACGGCGCGGTGGTTCCGATTGCGGTATCGAGCGCGCTGCCCAACGTGACCACGATTTCCATATTGGTTGCTGAAAATCCGAACCCGCTGGCGGCGAGCTACAAGATTCCGCCCGGCACGTCCGCGATGGTGGCGAACCGCCTCAAAATGGCGAAGACCAGCAAGGTCATCGCGCTCGTGGAGTCGAACGGCAAAATTTACAGCGCGACCAAAGAAGTCAAAGTCACCGTCGGCGGCTGCGGCGGCTGATCGGAGCGGGAGGGACAAACCATGGCATCGACAATTCGCGTCCGTGCGACGGCGGGCGGCGACACCACCGAAGTCCAGGCGCTGGTGCAGCACCCGATGGATTCCGGCTTCGTCAAGGATGCGAGCGGCAATCTCATCCCGCCGCATCACATCGAAGTGCTGGAATTCGAGCACGGCGGCAAATCGGTCTTCACCGCGCTGTGGGGACCGGCTGTCGCCAAGGACCCTTATGTCAAGTTCAGTTTCAAGGGCGCGCAAAAGGGCGACGACCTGACGGTGAGCTGGGTCGACAATAAGGGCCAAAGCGACTCGCTTACGGCGAAGATTCAATAAGGTCGGCGGAATAATCGCGGCTCACGGGGCTGGGAGGACGGCGATGTTTAGTGCCAAGACGCTTCGGGTAATTTCGGCAACCGTCGGCGTTTTGCTGTTGGGGCTCGCGCAGACCGCCGCGGCCGATAGCGTCAATCCGCAAGCCGACTTCAAGGCGTTTCGCGATTATTTCACCAAGCGATTTCCCAAAGTGCCGTTGAACGATTTCGTCAACGGCCCCTATTCGATGGATGCCGATCTGCGCAAGCAATGGACTGCGATCGAGGACTTTCCGCCCTATCAGTTCGCGCTCGACAAGGGCCAGGAAATGTTTGCGACGCCGTTCAAGAACGGCAAGACGTATGGCGACTGCTTTGCCGACAAGGGCATCGGCATCCGCCAGAACTATCCCTATTTCGACGACAAGACCGGCGAGGTGGTTACGCTCGAGCTCGCACTCAATCGCTGCCGGCAGGCGAACGGCGAACCGCCGTTTTCCTACGTGAAGGACGAGATGGCGGCGCTCACCGCCTATATGGCGTTTACGTCGCGCGGCAAGCTTTTCGACATCAAGATCCCCAACGATCCGCGGGCGCTCGCGGCCTACGAGAACGGTAAGAAATATTTTTATACCCGCCGCGGCCAGCTCAATTTTTCTTGCGCGAGCTGCCACGTACAAAGCCCGGGCGAGCATATTCGTACCGAAGTGCTCGCGCCTGCGCTCGGCATTCTCGCCGCCATGCCGATCTATCGTTCGGAATGGGGCAGCATGGGAACGATCAGCCGCCGCTTCGTGACCTGCAACAGCCAAGTGCGCGGCGTGCCGCTCGAGCCGCAGGACGAGGACTATCGCGACGTCGAATATTATCTGTCCTACATGAGCAACGGCTTGCCGATTTCCGGGCCGGGATCAAGACCATGAGCAAGATATCAAAGATGCGCCGTTTCGCTGTTGCGCTCGCGGCGCTCGCGTTCTGCATCCCGGTCGCCGCAAGGGCGGCCAGCACCGAGGCCGATTTCAAATCAGCGCTTGCCGCAGCAGAAGCGGCTGAGAAGGATGCTGGCGCGCTGAAAAACCAATGGACGACGACCGAGCAAGCGCTCGCGGCGGCCAAGAAGGCGGCAGCGGGGAACGACTTCGATACCGCGGTCAAACAAGCGCAACAGGCCGAGGCTCTGGCCAAGGCCTCGATCGCCCAGGCCAAGGAGCAACAGGACGCATGGCAAGCCGCCGTCATTCGCTGACGCGCCGCCGACCGGAGTGCCCACCTTGGATCGCCGAGACTTCCTGCGTTATCTGACCGCCGCGACAGTGGCGGGAGTTGTGCCGCAGGTCGCGCCTTCGGAAGCAGCCATCATGGCCGCCGAGGACATGTACGAGCTCGGCCGTTTCGGCAATGCGCGCGTCCTCCATATCACCGACACCCACGCGCAACTCGAGCCGGTGTTCTTTCGCGAGCCGAGCGTCAATATCGGCGTCGGCGACATGCGCGGACGGCCGCCGCATCTGGTCGGCCGGGCTTTTCTCGAACATTTCGGCATCAAACCGGGCAGCATCGATGCGCACGCCTTTACGTTTCTCGATTTTGCCGAGGCCGCGGACCGCTACGGTCGCATAGGCGGCTTTGCGCATCTGAAAACCCTGATCGATCGCCTGCGCTATGCCGCAGGCTCGGGCAATTCGGTGCTGCTCGACGGCGGCGATCTTTGGCAAGGCAGCGGACTGGCGCAGGCGCTGGGCGGCGCCGACATGGTCGAGGCCGGGAATCTGCTCGGCATCGACGTGCAGACCGGACATTGGGAATTCACTTATGGCGAAGAAATTCTGCGCAAGAACCTCAAGGACTTCAAAGGCGAATTTGTCGCGCAGAATGTTTTCCTGACCGAGGAAGCGGCCTTCAACGACGCGCCGGCGTTCGATTCCGCGTCCGGCCGCGTGTTCAAGCCGTCAGCTATCAAAGAGATCGGCGGCCACCGGATCGGCATCATCGGTCAGGCCATGCCCTACGTGCCGATCGCACACCCCAAGCGCTTTACGCCTGACTGGACGTTCGGCATCCACGATGCCGAGTTGCAGAAGGTCGTCGACAGCTTGCGCCAGCAGGACAAGGTCGATGCGGTGCTGCTCTTGTCGCATAACGGCATGGACGTCGATCTGAAACTCGCGAGCCGCGTCACCGGGATCGATGTCATCCTCGGCGGCCACACCCATGATGCGGTGCCGCAGCCCTCGGTGGTAGCCAATGCCGCCGGCAAGACGCTGGTCACGAATGCCGGGTCGAGCGGGAAGTTTCTCGCGGTGCTTGATCTCGATCTCGGCAAGGGCGCCGTGAAGGACGTGCGTTATCGCCTGCTGCCTATCTACACGAATTTCATCAAGCCCGATCTCGGAATGCAAAAACTGATCGATCGCCTGCGGGCACCTTATGCGGCAGCGTTTGGCGAAAAGCTCGCGATGGCTGACCAGTTGCTGTATCGGCGCGGCAATTTCACCGGCCCGATGGATCAGGTGATCTGCGACGCGTTGCGCCATGAGCTCGACGCCCAGATAGCGCTGTCGCCGGGCTTCCGCTGGGGCACGACGGTATGCCCCGGACTGCCGATCACCATGGAGGATCTCTTGTCGGAGACCGCGATCACCTATCCCGAAGTCTACGTGCAGGACATGACGGGAAGCCAGATCAAGGACATCATGGAAGACGTCGTCGACAACCTGTTCAATCTCGATCCCTACTACCAGCAGGGCGGCGACATGGTCCGGATCGGCGGTATGGATTACACCTGCGCGCCCGACGAAGGCACCGGCAAGCGGATTTCCGACATGACGCTCGATGACGGCCGCGCTGTCGAGGCCGACAAGACCTATCGGGTCGCCGGCTGGGCCTCGGTGAACCAGCAAAGCGGCAAGCCGGTCAGTGAGGTCGTGGCGGCCTATTTGCGCCGCGAGAAGACGATTACTATCAAACGGCCCAATCGCGTGACACTGAAAGGTCTCGCCGACAATCCAGGCATCGGTGCGGAAGGTTGAACATGACGAATGAACTAAGCCGCGGAGCGGCAAACAGGACCGCGATGACGCGATCCGGAGTGATCCGGTCGTTGTTCACTGCCCTCGCCTTCGGAACCGTGGCCGGCACGGCTGCGCGGGCCGAAGACTCAAAGCAGGAGGCAAAATCCCATCGCGTCGTCATTCAAGTGGACCAGAACGACCCGGCGGTGATGAATCTCGCACTCAACAATGCCAGAAATCTGCTCGACTATTATCGCGACAAGCACGAGGACGTCGCCATCGAGCTCGTCGCCTATGGGCCGGGCCTGCATATGCTGCGCGAGGACACCTCGCCGGTGAAGGACCGCATCAAGGAACTATCCGACGTTAGTTTCCCATCGAAGATCGTGTTCTCGGCGTGCCACAACACCATGGAGGGGATGGAAAAGCGCGAAGGTCATCCGATCCCGATCGTGGCGCAGGCCGGCGTCGTGCCCGCGGGCGTCGTGCGCATCATGGAGCTCCAGGAACAGGGCTACAGCTACGTGAAGCCATGAAACATGTGTTTTTGATCATCGTAGCCGCGGCGCTCGCAGCGACGGCCGCGTCGAGCCGCGCCGACGACGCGGCGATCGTGACCTATAAGTCGATCGCACCCGACACCGCGCTCGATCTCGCCAAGACCGCGCTCGCGACCTGCCGTACGCACGGCTATCAGGTCGCCGTCGTGGTGCTCGACCGCTTCGGCCAGGCCCTGGTCCTGTTGCGCGATCGCTTCGCCGGATTGCCGGCCGCTGGAACCGCAAATGACAAGGCCTATACGGCATTGAGTTTCCACTCCAACAGCGGCGATTTCGCCAAACTGATCCAAAGCGGCCAGCTCGCCGCGGGCCTCGCCGCGCTGCCGCATGTCGTCACCCTGCAGGGCGGCATCATCATCGAGGCCGGCGGCACGCTCCTTGGCGCGGTCGGCGTCGCCGGCGCGCCGGGCGGCGACAAGGATGAGGAATGCGCCAAAGCCGGCCTCGATGCCGTCCGCGACAAGCTCGAGTTCTGAAGCCGTATTGCTGCATCGCGGTAACAACCGCCAGAGCGCTTCACGCGAACCCTTCCGCTACAAAGTAAGACGCAGACCTTCCGGGGGGCGCGTGTTATCGTTCGCTGACTTGAAAGGTTGGCGTCGAAGGGTTGATCCTCAAGACCGGCGTTTAACCGGCAGAATCGATGCCACAGGATTCCGCGGGAGGTGGGCGTGGCAGACGACATAAAATCGAACCTCGAGATTCCGGTCGAGGTCCGGCAACTCGCCGAGAAAGGCGTGGACGAGGTCAAAAAGGCTTTCGACAATTTCATTGCCGCCGCGCAAAAAGCCACCTCGTCCATGGAGGGGCAGGCCGCGGCGATGCAGTCGGGCTCAATGGAGATGCATGGCAAGATCAGGGCGTTCGCCGAGCGCAATGTCGCGACTTGCTTTGAATTCGCCCAGAAATTCATCCACGCCAAGAACGTGCAGGAAATGATGCAGCTCCAGGCTGATTTGGTGAAGACGCAAATGCAGGCGATCACCGAGCAGACCAAGGAACTCGCCGATGCCGCTGTCAAATCGGTGATGGATGCGGCAAAGCCCAAGAGCTGAATCCAGAGCTGACCTTCGACCGGCGCTTCCCCGGCGCGGCTTTCTCCAACTCGCCGCCTGTGCCGCGGCGGTCCCGGCCGTCCCGCGTATCGCCCAGGCGGAGACTTATCCGACACGGCCGGTGCGCATCGTCGTGCCGGTCCCGCCCGGCGGGGCGCTCGATATTCTGGCGCGCCTGACCGGCCAATGGCTGTCGGAGCGGCTCGGCCAGCCGTTTATCATCGAAAATCGCCCGGGCGGAGCAACCAATATCGGCGTCGAGGCGGTCGTGCGCGCACCCGCGGACGGCTACACGCTTCTCCTCATTCCGGGTTCGGTGACGGCCAATGCGACGCTCTACAAAAATCTCAGCTTCAATTTCATCCGCGACATCGTTCCGATCGCGATGATCAGCACCTTGCCACTCGTCATGGAGGTGAATTTATCGGTTCCCGCCAGGTCCGTTGCCGAATTCATCGCCTACGCCAAGGCCAATCCGGGCAAGATCAGCATGGCCTCCGACGGCATCGGCAGCACGTCTCATATCGGCGGCGAGCTTTTCAAGCAGATGACCGGCGTCGACATGCTGCACGTACCCTATCGCGGCGGCGCCCCGGCACTCACCGACCTCTTGGGCGGATCGGTGCAAGTGCTGTTCAGCCCCCTGCCCGAGTCGATCGCAGTCATCAGGGGCGGCAAAGTCCGCGCGCTGGCGGTGACGACCGCGGCGCGTTCGGCAGCCCTGCCGGACGTGCCGACCGTGAGCGAAACCGTGCCGGGCTTCGAGGCCACGACCTGGCAAGGCATCGGCGCGCCCAAGGATACGCCCTCCGATATCGTCGCCACGCTCAACAAGGAAATCAACGCCGCTCTTGCCGACGCCAAGATCAAAGCGCGTCTTGCCGACCTCGGCAGTCAGCCGATGCCGCTGTCGCCCGCCGAGTTCAAGAAATATATCGCCGACGAAACTGCGAAATGGGCCAAAGTGATCCCGGCGGCAAATATCAAGGCCGAGTAAACTCAATCGCGACCTTCCTTCGCCCGCCGTAGCGCGCTTCGCGAAGGCGAGAAACCGGTTTCCACCTTTCGGAATCATGCTGTAGCCGCGAAATAAGAATTTGGTGACGGCGGTCACAGCGAGCCGTCGCCCTCCATGGCACGCTACTACCGGTGAAAAAGGGGCATGACCATGAAAAGGCTTCTGCTCGTTGCGGCATTGGTGCTCGACCTTGCCGGTATCGGCGTCGTCCTGATGACCATCCACGCGCACCAGGCCATAGCCTGCGCGGGCGTCAATTGCTGAAAACGACTGATGATCGAACGCGGTGGCTATCGCTCGGGAGCGAAGCTGCCCGGGGCGTCTTGGTCGCTGCGGCCCGGGTGGTCGTTTTGCAGCAGGCGTTCACGTTCGTCCGCAAGGAACGTCCATACCGTCGCCATTTCCATCAGCTGCCTTTTCGACTCCGGGTCGCTCAATTCCCGCGTGAGCTTTCGGCACACGTCCGCGTAACGCCGGTACTCGGCCACTTCCTGCATTGCCCCACCCCCAAAATCAGGCGGGTCACCTACAATTTATAGGCGTGGACATCAAGCCCGGACCGCGCTCCCTGCCGTTCTGGGCTTCAGGTCGAAAGCGGCTGCGACGCGTCATTGCGCGCGCTTGGCAAGTTGCGCCGGACCTCTATAGTCCCAGCCGAAAGCGCGCCGGCCGCTCCGCGGCACAAGACGCACTGGGGAAACCGGTCCAGAGGGGTTGATAATGTCGGCTAGCCGTACAATCGATTATTGCATCAAATCTCGCGTCAGATACGTCCCGCTCGCGGCCGCGGCTGGGCTACTCGGCCTGGCGCCACCCGCGGCGGCCGCCGACTTTACGATGAAGATCGGCACCGCCACCATCAACGAGACGCAGCATCAATTCATCAAATTCTACAAGGAGGAAGTCGAGAAGACCTCGGGCGGCCGCATCGAGGTGCAGATCTATCCGGCAAGCCAGCTCGGCCCGATCCCGCGCGAAATCGAAGGCGTGCAACTCGGCAATATCCAAGGCTATGTCGGGCCGGTCGATTTCTTCGTCGGCGTCGATCCGCGCTTCGGGGTGTTCTCGACCCCGATGCTGTTCCGCGACGACACGAGCGCGGCCAAGACCGTGCACGATGCGGCGATCCAGAAGGCGATGTTCGATCTTGCCGCGCCGAAGCGCATGGTCGGCATGGCGACCCTCAGCCTCGGCGCCTCCGATTACGGCGCCAAGAGCGCGATCATGAAGCTCGCCGACTTCAGCGGCAAGAAGCTGCGCATCAACGGCACCGAGATGGAACGTCAGAAAATGGCGAAGCTCGGCGCCACCGGCGTCGGCATGCCGCTCTCCGAGGTAGTGCCGGCCCTCGACCAGGGCACCATCGACGGCACCATTTCGGGCCTGTCGGTATTTGTGTCGTTCAAGATGGGCGATCTCCTCAAGGTCGTGACGGTGACCAACGACACTTTCATCATCTCGATCGCGGTCGTGAGCAAGCCGTGGCTCGATACGCTGCCGCCAGACCTGCAGAAGATCGTGATCGACTCTGGCGCCGCCGTGCAGGCGAAAACGCAGCAGTGGGAAGTCGATTTCACCAAGAAGCTCGAGGGCGACTGGACCGCGGCCGGCGGTACGGTTCACACGCTGTCCGCCGACGACCTTGCACAAATGAAGACGCTGCTCGATCCGGTCGGCGACGCGGCGACCAAGGATCAGCCTGCCGTGCACGACATGCTGCAGATGGTGCGCGCCGCCTCGGCGAAGAACTAAAGCATGTTCCCGAAAAGTGGGTACCGGCTTTCGACAAAGATCATGCTTGGGAAAAAGGCGCGTTAGCGCATGCGCGAGGTAGTACGGCGGGGCGCGGCGGCGCTGATGGCGACGCTCCGCGTCGCCGCCGGCGCCATGCTCGTCGCCAGCGTCGGCATCAATTTCGCCAATATCATCGGCCGCTATTTCCTGTCGGTGTCGCTGTCCTGGGCCGAGGAGGCCATGCTGTTCCTGATGATCGGCTGCGTCTTTCTCGGCGCGGCGCCGGTGGGATGGGCCGGCCGGCACATCCGCATGGATGTGGTCGTCTCGCTGTTGCCGCCGCGGGCGCGCCGCGGCTTTGAGATTTTTTCCGACCTCGTCACCGCCGTGACCTGTGTGGCACTCGCGATCTTCGCCTGGCCGGTCATGACCATGCTCGCCGAGCTCGACCAGCGCAGCAATTCGGCCAATATCCCCATGGTCATTCCGCAATCGGCGCTGCCGATCGGGCTGTTGCTGATGGCGCTGTTGATCGCCGTGCGGCTCTGCCTCTATGGCGTGCGCCATGACGACGCCGTTTCGGGCCGGGAAATCGAGCGCTGAATGTCCGCAGGCTTCGTCTACTTCATCCTGCCCGCGCTGCTCTTGATCCTCGGGCTGCCGATTTTCGTCGTTCTGATTTTGACATCGCTGACGGCGATCCTGTTCGTCGCGCACGTGCCGACGCAGGCGATCCAGACCTACATGTTCGGCAGCCTCGACAATTTTCCGCTGTTGGCGGTGCCGTTTTTCGTGCTGGCCGGCGAGATCATGGGCCGCGGCGGCATCGCCAACCGCGTCGTCACCTGGGTGGTGTCGATCGTCGGCGGGGTGCGCGGCTCGCTTGCCGTCACCACCGTCGCCTCATCGGAGCTATTCGGCGCCATGGCGCATACCTCGGTCGGCACCGTGGTCGCCATCGGGCGGCTGTTGTTTCCGTCGCTGACCAAGCACGGCTACAGCGAGCGCTTCGCGGTGAGCCTCATCACTTCGTCGGGCGCGGTCGCCGTGATCATCCCGCCGTCGATCTCGATGATTCTTTACGCGATGACGGCGCAGGTCTCGGCGATAAAACTGTTCACCGCCGGCATTCTGCCTAGTCTTTTGATCGGCGTCGTCGATGCCGTCTATGTGCTGATCTATGCGCGCATCAAGATGGTGCCACTGTCCGACCCGGCGCGCTGGAAGAATATCTGGGCTTCGACCAAGGATGCGAGCTGGGCCATCGGCACCATCGTGGTGATCTTCGGCGGCATCTATGGCGGCGTATTCACGCCGACCGAAGCCGCCGGCGTTGCGGTGGTCTATTCGCTGTTCGTCGCCATGTTTATTTATCGCGAAGTCGGCCTCACCGAGCTGTGGCAGATTATTTCGAGCTCCGTCGTTCTGATCGCGCAAATCCTCATCATCGTCACCGGCGCCGGCGTCTATTCCTGGCTGATGACGACGAGCGGCATCCCGCAAAGCCTGATTGGGACTGTGAGCGCGATGCATCTGCCGAATTGGGAGACGCTGCTGTTCGTCAATGCAGGCCTCCTGGTCGCCGGCAGCTTCCTCGAGCCACCGGCCGCGATCCTGATTCTCACGCCGTTGCTGCTCCCGGTCGTCGCAGCCGCCGGCATCAACGCGCTCCACTTCGGCATCATCATGGCGGTCAATCTTTCGATCGGGCTCTACATGCCGCCGTTCGGTTTGAACCTGTTTGCCGCCCGCGCCATTTTCAGCGTGCCGATGGGCACGATCTATCGCGGCGTGCTGCCCTTCGTCGTCGTCAATTTCGCGGCGCTCCTCGTCATCACCTATGTGCCGGCGATCTCGATGGTGCTTTTGGGCGGTGCACGGTAGCGGCGCCGCGGGCGATACGTCTCAAGCCATTGTGATCTCTGGCGGACGGCTTGTGATGACGGCTTCAGCCCGAACCATGTCAATTTGGAGCACAGCCGCCTTGGAACCGGCCGGACGGCAGCACGTTCATTTTAAGGTGCCGTGGTCGCCAGAAATACCGATCTCGCTTGAATTCACGACCGCCCAGATTTAGGTCCCCCGAAAGTCATTGAATCCGCGATGGATGACCAGACCAAGCCTGCATTTTCGGTAGCGACGCTTGCCGCGCAGGCTCCAAGTCTCCATGACCCGACCACCAACGCCGTCATCCAGCCGATCCACATGTCGGCCACTTTTCTGCGCGATCCCGACAACCGCTACCCTGCCGGTTATGTCTATGGCAGGACCGACAATGTTTCGGTGCAGCAGGCGGAAAGCCTGATCGCCGCCTTGGAGGGAGCGGAGGAGGCCTTTCTGTTCGGCTCGGGCATGGCGGCGGCGACCAGCGTTTTCCTCGCCCTGGAACGGCCGACCCATATCGTGGCTTCGCGGGTCATGTATTGGGGCTTCCGCTCCTGGCTGCGCGAGATCGGCCGTTACGGGCACCGGGTGACTTTTGTCGAAACCGCCGACCTTGACGCCACGCGTGCCGCCGTGGTGCCGGGCGAGACCGGGCTGTTCTGGATCGAAACGCCGAGCAATCCCTTATGGACGATCAGCGATCTCGCGGCGATCGCAGAAATCGCCCACGGCGCCGGCGCCATCATGTGCGTCGATTCGACGGTGGCGACGCCGATATTGACACGGCCTCTCGCTTTGGGCGCCGACATCGTCATGCATTCGGCGACCAAATACCTGAACGGTCACTCCGACGTCGTCGCCGGCTGCCTCGCGAGCGCGCGCGACGGCCAATTATGGTCGCGCATTCGCAGGATGCGCGGCCAGCTCGGCAATGCGCTCGGCGCCTTCGACGCGTGGCTGCTCACACGCGGCATGCGGACGCTCGATATCCGGGTACGAAGCCAGGCCAAGACCGCGATGCTGTTGGCCGAGCGGCTCAACGGCCATCCGGCGATATCGGACGTATTATATCCCGGCCTGCGACATCATCCCGGTCACGCAACCGCGCTGCGGCAGATGACCGGCGGGTTTGGCGGCATGTTTTCGATCCGCCTCAAGAAAGGGGAGAACGCCGCCATCGCGGTGGCGGCTGCCGTCAACCTGTGGAAGCGCGCCACCTCGTTCGGCGGCGTCGAAAGCCTCATTGAACATCGCGCCTCGATCGAAGGTGACGACTCGCCCTGCCCGCGCGACCTGCTCAGGTTTTCGGCAGGGCTGGAAGATGCCGATGAGCTTTACCTGGATCTGGCTCGCGCATTGGAAGTCGTCGCATAGCCGGCTCTGTCGAAGCGACCGACGGACGAGCTTGCAAAACCCAACGATCAGCCGCGATGCTCAGACGACGTTGCGATTGAAGTAGATCGATCCCCAAATCACCATCGCCCAGATTGCGAATAGAACGATCAACGAGACAATCGCTTCCATTGCATTCCTCCTCTTGGCGGCGATGACCCCGTTCAAGCCTGACAGCCACCTGTCATTCGAGGGTCACCGTCAATCCGTCTCGCCCGATCGAGCCAGCACCGTATCGTCGAGCCCGGTGCGCCGCAGCGCCAGTTTTTGCTGCAATCGTTCGGCTTCTTCGTCCATGCCGATCCAGCGCAATTTGCGAATGAGCTTGACGAGCTCGCTCGACGAATTTTCCGGCTCGGAAACAGGTACAGATTTTTGTTGATCGAAGGCCATGGCCATGGCGTATCTCCCGTTTTTTCTTTGTGTGCGTTTCTCGATGACGCTGGCCGTCAGAGTCATGGCCGTTGCGGCATGAAGCTTTGCGCAATCTCACCCTTTGAGTCGTGGGCGAGTCTCCTCCTCTCGAGGTAGCGGCGCAAGATAGTAGCCGTGCGCCGCAATGTAGAACGCGTGCACCGCAAGGCAGACGCGTGCGCCGCAACATTCCTCTGTTATGCCAGCAAAGTGGCGAGCTGATTTGCCTGTCGCAATTCGCCGGTAGGCGCGCGCTCGGTCGCCTGCTGCCTCTACTGAAAGGCCGGGCGCCGCTACGCTGTCGATGACCCGGTTTGCCAGCACCCCATGGCTTTGATTAGATGCGGCTCCCGCCGAACGGAGCCCCGCATGAGAGCTTGGCAAGCCCTCCTGGTCGTAATTCTCGCTCTCACCGCATCTGCAGCCCGCGCCGAGACCGTCGAAATCAACGGCGATTATGGCGGCCTTCTCGTCCTCTATCAGGCGAAATGGGACAAGCTCGCCAAGGAAGGCGCCAGCATTCGCATTGCCGGCCCTTGCGTTTCGGCCTGCACCGCGCTGGTCGGCTACTTTTCGCGCGATAGGATTTGCGTCACACCGAAGGGCTCGATGGGATTCCATTTGGCCATTCCGGCCTTTATCACGCCTGATCTGTGGAAAAACTACCCGCCGGACATCCAGGCCTGGATCACGAAAAACGGCGGCCTGTCTTACTCATTGATGTGGCTGCAAGCGCCGGACACCTACAAATTTTTCCGCAAATGCGATCGCGGAGCCTAGCGCCGGCGGCGCGGGCTGGTCAGGCCGGGAATGCTCTAAGGATGGGCCGCATGCCTACTTGGATCAATACAATTTTACGGAAGTTCAGACCTGCAATTTAGACAATTTGCGCGATGTTATCCGGATCGCTGCTGCAACGCGTCTTCGTCGCGGGCACCGATCCGGGGGCACCATGAACGATTTCTGGGAAAGCTGTTTCGAGGCGGTCCGCTTCACCTGCGAAGCCCATGGCGTCATATCGGCGCGGCTGATGCTGTTCGCGACCGGCGCGCCGAACGCGGCGGAGGAAGCCACCCGCATGATTTCGGAGAAAATCGTTGCCTTCACCGACGCCGGAATAGCGGCCGAGCGTGCCTTGGCGGACGGGCTTTCGTTCTACGCCGCAGCCGAACTCGCCTACTCGCCGCTGCAACGCTGCGTGCGGGCCAATAGTGACCGGCTCGTTGGCGCGGTGCACTGAGCGCAATTTCTTGAATGCGAATGAGGGCGGGTTACTCAATACCCGCCCCCACGCGACCGGCCCATCGGCGCTTACCTGGAGACAAAGACAGCGCCGACGCGCGGCCACTACTTCATGCGGATCACGCCTTGCCGAGCGGCAGCGCGACAAAGCGTGTCGCGTCGCCCATCTTCACCCGTATCAGCACGTCGTGCTTGCCCTGGGCTTGCGCTGGCTGCAGCGCATTGCGGACTTCGCCGACATTGGCGACGGGTTTGCCGCCGACATCGAGGATGACATTACCGGCTTCAAAACCCTGCTCGGCCGCCGGACCGTCCGGATCGACCGCCGTGACCACGACGCCACGGCTGCCGGCGCCCTGCACTTCGCTCGCCGGCGCCACTTGCAGGCCGAGATGCGGCACGCCGCGCGTCGGCTGGGCGCCGCCAGTGTCGGCGCTCGCCTGTTGCTGCTCGTTCGGCATCTGGGCGAGCGTCACCGACACAGTCTTCGATTCGCCCTGACGGATGACGTCAAGCTTGATCGCCGTGTCGGGCGCCATCATGCCGACGGTGCGGGCGAGATCGCGGGCGTCCTTGACCGGCGTGCCGTTGACCGCGGTGATGACGTCGCCAGCTGCGATACCGGCCTTAGCGGCGGGGCTGTCAGCCTGCGGCTCGTCGACCATCGCGCCCCCGGTCTGTTTCAGTCCGAGGCTGTCGGCAATGCCGGGCGTCACCGGTTGGATCTGCACGCCTAGCCAGCCGCGGGTCACGTGACCGCTCTTCTCGAGCTGCGCCACCACGAGTTTGGCGGTGTCCGCCGGAATGTCGAAGCCGATGCCGACCGAACCGCCGGACGGCGAATAGATCGCGGTGTTGACGCCGATCACGTTGCCGTTGACGTCGAAGGCCGGTCCGCCGGAATTACCCTTGTTGATCGGAGCGTCGATCTGGACGTAATCGTCATAGGGTCCGGCGCCGATGTCGCGGCCGCGGGCCGAAACGATGCCGGCCGTCACGGTCCCGCCGAGACCGAATGGATCGCCGACCGCGACCACCCAATCGCCGACACGGGGCGCGTCGCTCGAGAATTTCACATAGGGAAGGTCGTTCTTGCCGTCGACCTTGATCACCGCGAGATCGGTTTTCGGATCGGTGCCGACGACTTTCGCCGTGTAGATCGTGCCGTTGTCGGTCGTGACCTGGACTGAGTTGGCGTGATCGACGACGTGATTATTGGTCACCGCGTAGCCGTCCGGCGAGATGAAGAAGCCGGAGCCTTCGCCGACCATGGCGCCATGGGGCCGCGCGCCGCCTTGGCCGTGGCCGCCGAATTGCTGACCGAACTGCTGAAAGAATTTATCCATCGGTGAGCCGGGCTGCGCCGGGATCTGCTGCTGATTGTCGCCGTCATCATTGCCGAATTCCTGCGTCATCGCGGGCTCCGCGGAGGCCGGAATCTTGACACGGACCGAGATCACCGCGGGCTTCACCCTGGCGACGAGATCGGCAAAGCCCTGCGGATGCTGGACCGGCTGCGACATCGTGCCGTCGGCCGCACGCGCCGTTGCCGCGCCGAACTCAACGCCAGAGGACAAATAGCCATTCGGGCCGGCCAACAATAACGCACCGCCGATACCGGCCACCGAAGCCAGAAGCGCGATACGGCGTGCGCCGAGCACTGGCGGTTTGTTTGAACGAGGGGGATTGCTTTGCGTCATGATCTATCTCCAAGAGCGCGTTCCGCGCGTTTCCAACCAAAATTCAGCCACGTGGATCCAG
>Ga0182016_10002259_pt1 | contig 22810 bp, 16 predicted proteins | sample 712S2MmetaG_FD_120491 | JGI IMG/M metagenome (GOLD analysis project Ga0182016, IMG submission 120491) | Permafrost microbial communities from Stordalen Mire, Sweden - 712S2M metaG | ecosystem: Environmental > Terrestrial > Soil > Wetlands > Permafrost | place: Sweden: Stordalen | collected... | reverse complement strand
TCCTCCGGCTGGTCGACCGACCCCAGCGCCGCCAGCGCCTCGCCGGTGAGCCGGTACCCGGTCCATTCGTCCATCGGCACCGCCCCGATGGACTCGTAGAAGCGGATGGCGGATGCGTTCCAGTCGAGCACCGACCACTCGATGCGTGCGTAGCCGTGGGCGTGGGCCTCGTCGACCAGCGCGCCCATGAGGGCGCGACCGACGCCGCGGCCCCGGGCCTCGGGACGGACGTAGAAGTCCTCCAGGTAGATGCCGAGCTTCCCGGTCCAGGTGGAGAAGTTGCGGAAGTAGATGGTCATGCCGAGGACGCTCCCGTCGTCGTCGGCCACGTTGGCGAATACGACCGGTACGTCGGCGAACAGCGACGCGGCCAGCTGGTCCTCGTCCACCTCCACGGCGTCGGGCTCGCGCTCGTAGGCCGCCAGGTCGTGGATCATCTCCACCAGGACCGGTACGTCGGCGCGTCCGGCCGCCCGCACGATCACGGGATCAGGAGCACCCGGCCGAAGGCCTGGCGGCTCTCGATGTAGGCATGGGCCTCGCCGGCCTGCTCGAGCGGGTAGCGGCGGTCGACGACCACCCGGAGCCGCCCGGCGGCGATGTCGTCGAGGTGGCGGGCGATCATGCCGTGGGCCCGGGTGCCGAGGAAGAGCTCGGCCCCGAGGAAGTAGCCCACCAGCGTCTGGTTGTTGCCCCGCATCGTCGAGATGTCGAGCTTCGACGGTGTCTCCCGGCCGGCGTCGCCGAAAGTGACGCAGCGGCCCCGGTAGGCCAGGCACTGCAGGCTGCGCTGGAGGTTGGACCCGCCCACCGAGTCGACGATGACGTCTGCGCCGCGCCCGTCGGTCAGGTCGCGGACCGCCTCGGCGAAGTCGGTGGCCGTGTAGTCGATGCCGTGGTCGAGTCCGAGATCGGCGAGGCGGGCGATACGCTCGTCGCTGGATGCGGTGGCCAGCACCCGGGCACCGGACCGCTTGGCCAGCTGGATGGCGGCGATCCCGACCCCGCTGGCCCCGGCGTGGATCAGGGCGGTCTCGCCCGCCTGCAGCCGTCCGAACTCGAACAGGCAGTCGTCGGCCGTGCCGAACGGCACGGGTACGCACGCCGCGTCCTCGGTCGACACCCCGTCCGGGATCGGCCAGCAGAAGGCCCGTCCGGTCGCCCGGAGTCCGGCGTGGGAGCCCTCCGTGCCGACGGTCACCACCCGGTCGCCAGGGGACAGGTCGTCGACCAGGTCGCCGACCTCGCGCACGACACCGGCGCACTGGTAGCCCACGATGTGGGGGACCTGGGCCAGGTCCCCGCCGAGGCGGTTCAGGGTGTCGCCCCCCTCGATGCTGATCGCCTCCACGGTGATGAGCACGTCGCCCGGGCCGCACGTCGGGTCGGGCACGTCCTCGTAGCGGAACACGTCCGGGCCGCCCGTCTCGTAGTACACCGCAGCCTTCATGGTCCTCCCTCGTCGCGTCGTCCCGCCCACCCTAGGCATCGGCGGGCGGGGAGGGTGCAGGTGCGGGTTCGGTCAAGTTGGCGGGGGGCGCTGCCGATAGTCGCAGCAGATGGCCATCCCCTCCTCCACCGATCTCCTGCACGACGGGACGTCCACGCCGGTCGCCACCCTGGGCGCGGACCGGCTGGCGCTGGGCGTCGCCCTGCAGGCCCGGGCCCGGACGATCGCCACGGAGGTGGCGGCGCCCTTCCCGGCGCACATCCGGGACGAGGTGTTCGAGTCGGCCCGCCTGGCGGCCGAACTCGTGGGTCGGTGGGTCGCCACGGGCGAGAAGGGGACGGACGAGGAGCATCGCGTCCACACCCGACGGGCGCAGAAGGCCATGCTGGTCCAGTCGGACCTGGCCACCGCCGTGCGCGGCTACCTGTCCTGGCGCGACCTGTGCAGTGCCGCCCTGGTCGAGGAGGCCGAGCGCCTGGGGATCGGGGACGCCACGGTCAACGTGGCCCGGACGTTCGTCCAGCTCAGTTGCGACGGCGGTGTGGTGCGCACCGTGCGGGCCTTCGACGAGAGCTGGCAGCTGCTGCAGGAACGCCTGCGCCTCCAGCAGCAGGACCTGTCCCACCAGGTGCTGCACGACGACCTCACCGGCCTGGCGAACCGGATGCTGCTGACCGACCGCCTGCGTCGCGCGGCCTCGCGTGGTGACCGGCACGGCACCGGGTCGATGCTCCTCTTCCTCGACCTCGACAACTTCAAGGCCATCAACGACCGCTTCGGGCACTCGGCGGGAGACGCGCTCCTCACCGAGGTGGCGGGCCGGCTGCTCGAACTGGTGCGGGCCACCGACACCGTGGCCCGCCTGGGCGGCGACGAGTTCGTGGTGCTCGCCGAGGACCTGGAGGACCCCGACGAGGCGGCGCGGAGCCTGGCCGAGCGGATCCACCAGACGATGTGCGTGCCGGTGTCGGTGGGGGAGCGCGAGCTGCACACCTCCGTCAGCATCGGCATCACCGCGGTCACCGGCGGCACCGAGCCCGACGACTGCCTGGCCCAGGCCGACGCCGCCATGTACCGGGCCAAGCGGGACGGCCCGGCCCGGTTCGCCGTCTACGACGCCCAGATCGGCGCGGAGCACCAACGGGAGGCCCAACTGGCCGACGACCTCCGGGTGGCCCACGGCCGAGGCGAGCTGAGCCTCGACTACCAGCCGCTCTTCCGCCTGAGCGACGGTGTGCCCTCCGGGATCGTGGGGATGGAGGCCCTGCTGCGCTGGGACCATCCCGAGCTGGGCTCGGTGGCGCCGGACGAGTTCGTGCCCCTGCTGGAGCACAGCCGCCAGATCGTGCCCGTCGGCCGCTGGGTGCTCGAGGAAGCCGCCCACCAGTGCGTGTCGTGGCAGCGGCGGGGGTGGCCCGACCTGTCCATGTCGGTCAACGTGTCGGCCCGCCAGCTCCACGACCCCGGCCTCTACGACGACGTGCGCGAGGCGCTCGAGCGGTCGGGACTGACCCCCGGGCACCTGGTCCTGGAGGTGTCCGAGTCGGTCCTGGTGGTCGACGTGGTGCGCATCGGGGCCGCCATGCAGTCGCTGCGCGACCTCGGCGTCCACATGGCTCTCGACGACTTCGGCACCGGGCACTCGTCACTCCACTACCTCCAGGGACTCCCCATCGACCGGCTGAAGGTCGACCGGCGGTTCGTGGCCGACCTGGACGCCCCGGGGACGACCGGGACGGTGATGCACACGGTCGTCGACCTGGCCCACCGGCTGGGGATCACCGTCGTGGCCGAAGGGGTCGAGACGCCGTCCGAGCTGCGCGCCGTCTGCGCCATCGGGTGCGACGAGGCCCAGGGCAACCTGCTGAGCCGCCCGGCCCCGGCCCACCTGCTGGACGTCTCCCTGGTCGACGGGGTCCGCCCGCCCGGGTGACGCCGCCGGCGGCCGGTCAGCGGTTGAGCCGACCGAAGGTGCGGCGCTGGGCCTTGTAGAGCGTGGGGAACTCGGCGAACAGCTGGTCGTAGACGGCGCGGTCCGCCGGGTCCGGATGGTGGGTGGCGGCCACCGGCACGAGGCCCCGGATCTCGTCGGGGGTGACCGCACCGAGGCTGAGTCCGGCGATGAGGGCCGCCCCGCGCAGGTTGGCCAGCAGGGGGTCGGCGACCTGCTCGACGGAGCGGCCCAGCACGCTGGCGTAGATCGAGCACCACAGGGCCGACGAGGCACCGCCACCGATGGCCCGGAACGTGCCGAGCGGCCGGCCGACGAACCGCTCGACGCCCTCGGCCAGCCAGCGGGAGTTGAGGGCCACCCCCTCGAGGACGGCGCGCGCCAGGTCCGCCCGGGTCGTCCGCAGCGACAGGTTGTGGAAGCCGGCCCGGGCCGCCCGGTCGTCGACCGGCGAGCGCTCGCCGGCCAGCCACGGTGTGAACAGCACCCGGCCGCTGCCCGCCGGTGCGGTGGCCGCCAGTGCCGTCAGCTCGTCGTAGGTCGGGGCCAGCCCGGTCGACGGGTCCAGGCCCAGGACGTCCCGGAACCACTCCAGGGCCCGGCCGCCCGACTCCTGGTTGTTCGCCACCAGGCGGAGGCCGGGGAGGATGCCCGGCACGGTGGCCATCTGGCGGACGGCGTCGGTCTTCTTCTTCGGGAACGGGCAGCTGACCCAGCTGGTGGTGGACACGGCCACGTGGGGCTGCATGCCGAGGACGGCGCCCGATCCGACGCAGGCCGAGTGCAGGTCGGGGGTCCCGGCCACGACGACCACGCCGTCGGGCAGGCCGAGATCGGCGGCGACGAGGGGCAGGACGGTCCCGACCACCGTGCCCGTCGCCCGCAGCGGCGGCAGCTTGCCCACCGGCACGCCGCTCGCCCGGATCAGGACGGGGTCGTAGGCCAGGACGTCCGGGCGCCGGTTGTCGGTCAACCACGCCCCGGCCATCGACGCCGGGGTGGCGGCGGCCACGCCCGTGAAGCGCATCGACAGGTAGTCGACCGGCTCGAGGTACCAGCGGGCGGCCCGGGCCACGTCGGGCTCGTCTCGCTCGAGATGGAGGATGTGCCCGATCGGGTCGGCACCCGACGTCGAGGGCGCGCCACCGCTGTGACGGATCCACCGCAGCGCGGCGACGGGCGCGTAGCCGGCCACCGGTCCGGCGATGACCCCGCGGGAGTGGGGGGCGCCCCGGGTGTCGGACCACAGCTGGCAGGGCCCGACCGGCACGCCGTCGGGGCCGACCGGCACGGTGCTGGCCCACTGCCCGGTGCACGACACCGCGACCACCCGGCCCGGGTCGATCACCCCCGACCCGAGGGCGCGTCGGGCGGAGGCGGTGATGAGGTCCCACCACCGGTCGGCGTCCTGGGTGGCGCCGCCGTCGGCGCTGTGCACCGTCGACACCGCCAGGTGCTCGGTCCAGGCGATGGTGCCGGTCAACGACACCAGGCCGACCTTGGGGCCGCCGGTGCCCTGGTCGACGGCCAGGACCCACGCGTCCCCGCGCCCGCCCGGGGTCGCCGTGGTCACCGCCGGCCGGTGCTGCGCCCCGCCGTGACCGCCCGCGGGTCAGGCATCGGCCGGCAGTTCCTGTTGGGCGTCCATCATCTGGCCCATCATCAACCGGATGAACTCGTCGGCCTCGTCGGTCATGCCGCCGGCCACACCGCCGTAGACGGCGCCCGACGCCGGGGCGTCGGCGGCGTGCCCGGTGGCGTAGGCCACGGCGTCGGCCAGGTCCGCGGCGAACGCCTCGGCCACGCCCGGCGCGGTCTGGGGACGGGTGACGGCCATGTGCAGGGCGTTCGGGTACTGCTGTCCGTTGAGCCGCCAGCCGCGGGTCCGCAGGAAGTCGTTGACGTGGTAGATGTCGAACTCGTCGGAGGTGAAGCTGAACAGGAACGACGGGTCGCCGAGGATGCGCAGCTGGGGGTGGCTCCGGACCGACGACTGCATGGCGGCCGACGTGGCGAAGATCTGCTCGGCGTAGCCGCGGTAGCCGGCGCGGCCGAGCTGGACCATCGAGGCCCAGGTGGCCGCCAGCAGTCCGCCCGAACGGGACCCGTCCATCCCGGGTGAGCAGTACTTGCCGCCGGACCACGACGTGTTGAAGAAGTACTGCGCGTTGCGCAGCTGACGGTCACGGAAGGTGAGGACCGAGGTCCCCTTCAGGGCGTAGCCGTACTTGTGGGTGTCCGCCGAGATGGACGTGACCCCCGGCACGCGGAAGTCGAACAGCGGGATGTCGTAGCCGAGCTCCTGGCCGAACGGCAGGATCCAGCCGCCCAGGCAGCCGTCCACGTGCAGTCCGATCCCCCGCTCGAGGGCGATGTCCGACAGCGCCCCGATCGGGTCGACGGTGCCGTACCCGTAGTTGCAGGCCGAGCCGACGAGGGCGATCGTCTGGTCGTCGACGGCGCCGGCCACCCAGTCGGTGTCGACCCGGGTGGTGACCGGGTCGACAGGGGCCGACCGCAGCTCGATGCCGAACAGGTGGCAGGCCTTGTCGAAGGCCGGGTGGGCCGTCTCGGGCTTGATCACGTTCGGGCGGGTGACGCCCCGGACGGACGAGGCATGGTCGCGGTAGGCGAGCACGGCGTGGCAGATGCTCCCGGTGCCCCCCGACGAGACGAGTCCGACCGGATCGGACCCCTCGACGGCCTCGGCGTGGAGCAGGTCGAGGGTCATGGCGATGATCTCGGACTCGAACCGGGTGGCGCTCGGGCACATGTCGCGCTGCAGCACGTTGACGTGGGAGAACAGCGAGAACGCCTCGTTGAGGAAGTCGTAGTGGTCGTGGTCGCCGCAGTACATCGTGCCCGAGCACCTGCCCGTCTCCCACGTGGCGTCCTCGTCGGCGGCCATCGACCGGAGGATCCCGAGGACCTCGTCACGGGGCAGACCGTGCTCGGGCAGGGTGTGGTGGACCGGGACGCGGTCGGCGTAGGGGACGGGGCTCATCGGGCGACTCCTCGTGGACGTGGTGGCGGTCTCGCCGGTTCCCGCACGGTACAGCGTCGCCAGGGGTGCCAGCGCGGCGGCGGGTCGGGCGCCGGCGCGGTCCCGGGCACCCTGACTTCTCAAGTGACCAGGAAGTTCTGTCGATGATCCGGGAGTGGACTGGCTCTCGGCTGCGGACTCCGTGCGGAAGGGGCCCGACGGCTCCCTGAGCCGCGTGGTCAGCGGCCGGGTCGCGTCCCTGGCCTTCATCCTGGCGTCCCTGCTGGCGATGGTGTCCGAGCTCGTCGTGCCGGGGATGTACTCCCGGGCGGCGGTCGCCGTCATCGGGTCCTCGGCCCTGCTCGCCGGCGTGGCCTCGTGGTGGATCCCCTGGGACCGGCTGCCCCGCACGACGGTCCTGTGGATGGTGCCCGCCGGCCTGCTGGCCGTCGACGTCGGCTTCGTCTTCGGCGACCGGAGCGGCTTCAACTTCTCGGTCACCTTCGTCCTCGTCTTCGTGCTGATCGGGCTCACCCAGCCACGCGGGACCTCGCTCCGGATGGTCCCGGTCCTGGTGGTCGCCTACGTGGTGCCCTTCGTGGCCGTCGGCGGACCCCTGGGGTCGACCGGTCTGGGTTCGGCCCTCTACGTGGTGCCGGTCTGCGTGGCCCTGGGCGAGCTCATCGCCTGGGGCATGGGCCGCCTGGCCGAGGCCAACGACGAGGTCGCCGAGGGCGAGGCGAGCGTCCGCCAGCTGTTCGACGCGGCCCCCATCGGCATCGCCAAGCTCGGCGTGGACGGGCGGTTCCTCGAAGTGAACCGGGCCTACGGCGACATCCTCGGCTACGACCCCGCCGACATCGTGGGGACGACCGCGCAGATGTTCACCCACCCGGACGACCGGGCCGCCAGCCAGGGATTCATCGCCAAGCTGCTCACCGGTGAGTTGGACCAGTTCAAGTACGAGAAGCGCTACGTGCACGCCGCCGGACACGTGGTGTGGGTGGCGGTCAACGGTTCCGCCGTGCGCGACGCCCAGGGCGAGCCGCTGTTCCTGATCGGCCAGATCGAGGACATCACCGAGCGGCGCAAGCTCAGCGACGAGTTGGCTCTCCACGCCGTCACGGACCCGCTCACCGGCCTGCCCAACCGTGCCCTGTTCATGGAGCGCCTCGAGACCGCCCTGCGCCACACCCGGTCCTCCGGTCGACAGGTGGCCCTCATGTTCCTCGACCTCGACCGGTTCAAGCTGGTCAACGACGGCATCGGCCACGACGCCGGGGACCGCCTGCTCCGACGGGTGGGTCAGCGGCTCCATGGCGCACTGCGCAACGGCGACGTGCTGGCCCGGTTCGGCGGCGACGAGTTCACCGTGCTCTGCGAGGTGTCCGGGGCGGACGACGTGGAGGCCGTGGTGGCCCGCCTCCGTGAGGCCATGTCCACCCCGGTGGTCGAGCCGGACTTCGAGCAGTTCGTCACGCTGAGCATCGGTGTGGCCCTCTCGCAGTCCGGCGACGCCGCACCGTCCGTGCTGCTGCGGTGCGCCGACATCGCCATGTACCAGGCCAAGACGCTCGGTCCCGGACGGTACGTGATCTACGAGGAGCATGACGAGGGTGACGCCGGCCGCAGCCTCCGGATGTCCAACGAGCTGCACCGGGCGGTCCGGGAGAACCAGTTGGTGCTGCACTACCAGCCCTACATCGACCTGCGGGACATGACGCTGGTGGGCACCGAGGCGCTCGTGCGGTGGCGGCATCCCGACCGCGGCCTGCTGCCGCCGGGGGAGTTCATCGAGCTGGCCGAGGAGTGCGGCCTGATGGTCGACCTCGGCGCCTGGGTGCTGCGTGAGGCCTGTCGTCAGGGTGCCCGGTGGCTGGCCGCCCGGGCCGCCGACGGCGTCGGGGGGGAGGCCCCCTCGATGTCGGTCAACATCTCGCCCCAGCAGCTGTCCGACCCGGGGTTCACCTCCGTCGTGGCCTCGGTCCTGGTCGACACGGGGTTCCCGCCGGACCGCCTCTGGCTCGAGATCACCGAGGGGGCACTCATGCGCGACCCGGCCGCGGCCATCGCCATCCTGCGCTCCCTCCGGGAGCTGGGCGTGCATCTGGCCATCGACGACTTCGGCACCGGGTACTCGTCGCTGAGCTACCTGCAGCGGCTGCCCGTCGAGGCGCTCAAGATCGACCGCAGCTTCGTCGAGCACCTCGACGAGGAGTCCGACGACCGGGCCATCGTGGAGGCGGTGGTGGCGCTGGGCCACGCACTGGGCCTCGGGATCATCGCCGAGGGGATCGAGCGACCGGGCCAGGCGATCGAGCTGGCCAACCTGGGGTCGTACGTGGCCCAGGGCTTCCTGTACGCCAAGCCGGTCGACCCGCTCCTGGTCGGCGACTACCTGCCCGCGACCATCTCGGGGTGGGACGCCGACCACCGGCTCTCCACCGTCTGAGCGCCGGCCGGCGCCGGGCCGGCGTGACCGGGGGCGCTACCGCGGCGCGGGGCCGGAGGCGGCCGGGTCGGCGACGACGGCCTCGAGCAGGTCGGCGACCGTCCCGGGCGCCTCGAGCATCATGTCGTGGCCGCACGGCACGTCGTGGAACTCCCAGCCCGCCCCGAGCGCGACGGCGGCACTGGCCTCCAGGCTGGCGAGCGGCGGGTCCGTGTGGCGCACGTAGACCTTGCGCAGGCGGTCGAGGGCCGTGGGGTCGAACTCGGCCGGCTCGGTGACGCAGCGGAGGGGGAAGTCGCACAGCCGGGGCCCGACGAGGGACCGGAGGCGGTCGTCGGTGACCCCCCACTGGTCGAGGAACCGGTCCGACGCCGGCACGTACCAGCCGTCGCCCGCTCGCGCGGCCAGTTCCCGGTAGCGCGCGCCGACCGCCGGGGGCTCGACGTCGAACAGGCTCTGGCCCGGTCGGGTCACGAAGGCGCCGAGGTAGACGACCCCCGCCAGGCGGTCCCCCCGCAGGTCGGCGACGGGGCCGGCGAGGGCGCCCGCGTAGCTGTGGAGCACGAGGTGGACGTCGTCGAGGTCCTCGAACCACAGCAGGTCCGTGAGGTCGGCGACGTGGGTGGACAGCCCGACGTCCGGCGTCAGGGAGCGACGCCGCTCGCCCTGGCCGGACAGCGACGGGGTGTGGACGTCGTGGCCGGCGGCCTCGAGCCGTCGTCGGACGTCGCGCCAGCACCAGCCGCCGTGCATGGCGCCGTGCACGAGTACGAAGGTCGCCACGGGGTCCGCCTCCTGGGTGGTGGGCCGACGCCGGAACGGTGTCCGAGCCCATGGGGTCGCGGCGTCAGGGGCGACGGGCGAAGGGCATGACCTGGTTCATGCTCCACTGGTTGAGGGTGTTCAGCTGGACCTGGTTGCCGGTCGCCTCGACGATCCTGCCCCCGCCGACGTAGATGGCCGTGTGGTAGACGGTGGTCCAGTCGTCGGGGTTCGTGCCCCAGAACACGAGGTCACCGGCCTCGAGCTGGTCGAACGTGATCTGGGTCCCGGCCGTGTGGTACTGGTCGTCGGCCACCCGGGCGAACGAGATGCCGGCCCCGTGGACCCAGGACGCCAGGGCGAGCCCGGAACAGTCGTAGCCGACGGGACCGTTGCCGCCCCAGATGTAGGGCTTCCCCAGCTGTTGGAAGGCGAACAGCACGGCCTCGTCGCCGGGGGTGAGGGGTTGGAAGAGGATGGCCTGGGGTGCGAGCGTCTGGCCCGTCGCACTGCCGAACGCCTGGGCGGTGCCGTTCTGCTGGATGATCCAGTAGCCGGCGCCACCCGATGCCTCCACGAGCTTCCGGACCGGCTCCCACGCCGTGCCGGACGCCGAGCCGTAGAAGCCGGCGTCGCCGAAGGCGAACACCCCCCCGTCCCGGGCCACCAGCCAGTAGCCGCGGGCGTCATCGGTGCGGGTGATGGCGACGATGGGCTGACGCAGCGCGATGTTGCCGGTCGAGCCGTAGAAGGAGGCATCGCCGAAGGCGAACACCCCACCGTCGCTCGCCACCAGCCAATAGCCGCGCCCGTCGGGCGTCGAGGTCACGCCGACGATGGGCTGGTTGAGCACGATGTTGCCGGTCGAGCCGTAGAAGCCGGCGTCACCGAAGGAGAACACGCCCCCGTCGGCGGCCACCAGCCAGTAGCCACGGTCGTCGGGGGTCTGGGAGAACCCGACGATGGGCTGGTTCAGCGCGATGTTGCCGGTCGAGCCGAAGAACCCGGCCGAGCCGTAGGCGAACACGCCCCCGTCGGAGGCCACCAGCCAGTAGCCGGTCTGGGCGTGGTCGACGATGGTGGCGACCAGCGGGCGGTACAGCGGTCCGGTGGGCGAGCCGTAGGAAGGCACCCCGTAGGCCTCCAGCGCGCCCGAGGACGTGAAGAGCCAGAAGTTGTCGGACACCCCCGTCAGTGCCGTGTGGCCGGCCGGTGCGGCGGCGACGGCGGGGGAGGCATTGACGGCCACGGGGCCGACACCCAATACGAACAGGGCCGCCGCGGCCACGCCCATCCACCTGTTCAGACTGCTCCGACCGCTGCGCATCGCTCTGCCCCTCCGACGTCGAGTGGCCCCTGGGCCACACTTAGAGTGTTCAGACTACCACCCAGAGTGGTAATCGATCCAGGGCCAACTTCCCGTCCGGCGGGTCGGAACCTCAGCCCACGGTGGCGATGCCTCCGTCGACCGGGATGATCGCCCCCGTCAGGTAGGCGCCGGCCCGCGAGGCCAGGAAGATGGCCACACCGGCCATATCGTCCGGTCGGCCGATCCGCTTGAGCGGGGCGCCCGCGGCGATCTGCTCACCGAAGGCGTCGAGGGTGGCCGCCATCATCTTCGACTCGAACGGTCCCGGGGCCACGGCGTTGACGGTCACGGTCGGGGCCAGGTGCTTGGCCAGGTGGCGGGTGAGCTGGTGCACGGCGGCCTTGGACGACGAGTACGAGTAGGACTCGAGCACCGGGACGTGGATCCCGTCGATCGACCCGATGTTGATCACCCGGGCGGGATCGTCCGGGGCCGAGGCGGCCTGCAACAGGGGCAGAAAGAATTTCGTGGTGTGGAAGACCCCCTGCACGTTGAGGTCGAGCACGCGTCGCCACGATGCCGTGTCGTGCTCGGCGAGCGGGGCGCCCCAGGTGGCACCGGCGTTGTTGACCAGCACGTGGATCCGGTCGCGGTCAACCGCCACGGCCTCCGCGAAGGCACGGGCCCCCTCCTCGGTCGACAGGTCGGCGGCCAGACCGGTGCAGCGTCCGACGGCCGAGAGCTCGGCCACGGTGGCGGCGACGGCGTCCGCCTTGCGGGACGCGATGACGACGTCGGCCCCGGCGGCCACGAAGCCGCCGGCGATCATCCGGCCGATGCCGCGTGAGCCCCCCGTGACCACGACGGTCTTGTCGGCGACGTCGAAGAGGACGTCGGGCGGCGTGGGCGCAGGGGAGTCGGTCATGGGAGGGGACGGTACCCCACGCCGGCGGCCCGGGTATCGTCCGCACCCATGGGAGACCTGACGTGCACCTGGCCCTGACCGACGCACAGCTGGCGCTGCGGGACGAGCTCCGGACCTACTTCGCCGACCTGGCCGCGGCCACCTCCGTCGGCGGTGGGCGGCCGGACTACGTGGCGACGATCAAGCGCATGGGGGACGACGGCTGGCTGGGCATCGGCTGGCCCACCGAGTACGGCGGGCACGGGCGCGGGCCGATCGATCAGATGATCTTCGTCGAGGAGTCGCACTGGGCCGGGGTGCCCCTCCCCCTGCTGACCCTCAACAGCGTCGGCCCCGCCATCATGCAGCTCGGCACCGACGAGCAGCGCGCACGGTTCCTGCCCGCCATCCTGCGGGGCGAGGTCCACTTCTCGATCGGCTACACCGAATCGGGGGCCGGGACCGACCTGGCGGCCCTGCAGACCCGGGCGGTGCGGGACGGCGACGAGTACGTGATCAACGGCCGGAAGCTCTACACCAGCGCCATCCAGTACGCCGACTACGTGTGGCTGGCCGCCCGGACCGATCCCGACGCGCCGAAGCACAAGGGGCTCTCGGTGTTCATCGTCCCCGTCGACACGCCGGGATTCAGCTGGACCCCGTTGCGCACCGTGGCCGGCGAGTTCACCAGTTCCACCTTCTACGAGGACGTCCGGGTGCCGTCGACCAACCTCGTGGGGGAGGAGAACGGCGGCTGGACCCTCATCACCAACCAGCTCAATTTCGAGCGTGTCGCCATCTGCCCCGTGTCGGGCATCCTCCGCAGCATCTCCGAGGTCCGGGCGTGGGCCCAGCAGACCCGCCTGGCCGACGGGCGACGCGTGATCGACCAGGAGTGGGTCCAGCTGCACCTGGCCCGGTTGTGGGCCCGGGCGGAGTACCTGAAGCTCATCAACTGGAAGGTGGCGTGGGCGGCGGACAAGGGGCTCGACCCGGCCGACGCGTCGGCCACCAAGGTCTACGGGAGCGAGTTCGCACTCGAGGCCTACCGGATCCTCCTGGAGATCGTCGGCCAGGCCGGCTACCTGGCGGAGGGCTCGCCGGGAGCCGTGCTCAACGGCGACCTCGAGTACCGGGCCCGCAGCCAGACGATCTTCACCTTCGGCGGCGGCACCAACGAGATCCAGCGGGACATCATCTCGTGGATCGGGCTCGGACTGCCCCGCGCCAGGCGGTAGCTGTGCTCCGGCCGGTCCGGGGCAGTCCCGGGGGCACCGGCCGGCCCATCTGAGCTGGAGATATCGGCCGATCCGACCTCAAGGTCCAGCCTCGCCCGGCCGAGGAATTCACATGGCGACAATCGAGGCCGTAGGGGCGACGGCAGACGTCAACGGGGTGACGCTCGCATTCGACGACACGGGTGGCGACGGGCCGGTGGTGATGCTCAGCCACGGCTTCCTGATGGACCGGACGATGTTCGACGACCAGGTGGCGGCCCTGCGTCCCGACTACCGCGTCATCACGTGGGACGGTCGTGGCTTCGGCCAGACGGTCTACGACGAGCGGCCCTTCACCTACTGGGACTCCGCCCGTGACTGGCTCGCCCTCATGGAGCACCTGGAGATCGAGCGGGCCGTCCTGGGCGGGATGTCCCAGGGCGGGTTCATCGCCCTGCGGGCCGCCCTCCTGGACCCCGACCGGGTGCGGGGGCTCATCCTGCTCAGCACCCAGGCCGGTCCGGAGGACGCCGACGTGATCCCCGTCTACCAGGACATGATCGACGCCTGGCTCGACGCCGGGCCGACGCAGGAGCAGGCCGAGGTCAGCGCCGAGCTGATCCTGGGCCATCCCGAACTGTCCGCCGTGTGGACCGCCGTGTGGATGGAGCGCCCGCCGGAGGAATTGCGCAATCCCGCCCAGACGTTGGTCCAGCGCGAGGGCATCGAACACCGCCTGGAGGAGATCACCGTGCCCGCGCTCGTGGTCCACGGCACCGCCGACGCCTCGATCTCGATGGACAAGGCCCAGCGGATGGCCGACGGACTGGTGGGCTGTTCCGGCGTGGTGGCGGTCGAGGGGGGCACCCATGCCGCCAACATGACCCACCCCGGTGAGGTCAACGCCGCCATCCTCGACTTCCTCGCCGGTCTGACGGACTGAGGGCCCGACCCCGTCCGACCCGGGGCGGTCCGGCCGGGCCCGGGGTCCACCCGCTCAGCCGGTCGAGGTCGCCGTCGACGACCCCCCGTCGGTGGTGACGGGGGTCAGCGAGGCAGCCGTCGGGAGCGCCAGCCGGATGGACGCGAAGTGCACGGTGCCACCGAGCCGGGGCTGTGCGTACGACACCGTGGTCGCCACCAGCTGCAGCTCGACGTCCGACGACGGCGTCGCCGTGTAGGCCACGATCTCGAGGGGCACGCTGACGACGTGGGTGGAGCCGTCGAGCACCACGGGGACGGGGGTCACCTGGTTGCCGAGCACCAGGCCGGTCGCCTTGTCCACCAACTGGGCGAACACCCGGGTCGGCCGCCCGCCGGCCGGCACCGTGCCGGAGTACGTCAGCACCAGCCGCGGTGCGCCGACGACCACCACCGGCCGGGCGAAGGTGATCGGCACGTCGACGGCGTCCGTGGCCGGCGCCGGGGTGATGGGTGCCACCAGGCTGCCCAGCTCCTGTCCGGCCGGGACCGAGGTCACGGGCCCCGATCCACCGCCCGCCACCAGGGGCAGGCTGCCCGTGCCCGTGGCGGTCACCGGGGTCCCCGGCGCCACGGGATAGGACGGAGCCGAGTAGGTGGTGCCGTTCTGGTCCACGAAGCTGAAGCCCGGTCCGGTGTCGACCGAGGTGTCCCGCTGCACGTAGCGCTTCAGCCAGGCCAGGGTGGCCTGCTCCGCGGCCGCCGTGTTCCCGGCCGGGGTGAGGCAGACCCCGTGCCCGCCGCAGAACCACTGCATGGCGGTGGGCACGCCCGCCGCCCGCAGCACCTCGTAGTTGTCGACCCCCTCCTGGAGGGTGAACAGCGTGTCGACGGTGCCCTGGAGGATGAGGGTCGGGATGCGGACGGAGCCGAGGTACGGCGCCGGCCCGCGAGCGGCGAACCATGCCTCCTGTTCGGCGTCCACGGTGCCGGAGGCCAGACCCGCCCGGGACGCGGCCACCACCTCGGGGGCCACGTGGTCGCTCGACGACAGGTTGGAGAGGATGCCCGACCAGCCGCTCTTGACGATGCCGGACTTGAACAGGCTGGTGGTCAGCGAGTGCCAGGCGATCGTCGGCACGATGGCGTCGACCCGGCAGTCGGTGGCCGCGGTCACGAACTGGATTCCACCGCCGTAGGAGCCCCCGACCATGCCCATGCGGGGATCGCCCGGCCCGTCGAGCTCCACGCCGGGCCGGGTGGCCACCCAGTCGATCAGCGTGCTCACGTCCTTGGCCTCGTAGGCCGGGCTGTCGACCTCGGCCTGGCCCCCGGAGGCGCCGAAGCCACGCGGGTCCCACGTCAGGACGTTGTAGCCGGCGTGGAACAGGGAGGCGATGGCGTCCGCGCCGAGCAGGCTCTGGCCCGGCGCGTCGCTGGTGTCGGTGTCACCGGCCAGGCTCCACCCGGGCCCCATGAAGATCGTCGGGTGGGTGGCGGAGGTGGCGACGGTCGACGACGCACCCTGGTAGGCGGCGAGCGGGAACCAGTGGGCGCGGATGACCGTGCCGTCGAAGGAGGTGATGTCCCAGTCGGTGGTCGACCCGGGCACCGCGGTGGCCGTCACCGGGGTGTAGGGCGCTCCCCGGTGGCACGTGGCCGCCGTGGTCGTCGCCCCGGCCCTCGTCGTCGACGTGGAGGTCGACGACGAGGAGCAGCCGGTGAGGGTGCCCGCCAGGACCAGGGCCACCAGCACTGACACGACCGTGGCCGTCCGGGCGTGTCGGAGCGAGGGCCGGGCCGGCGGGAACGGGAGGAGGCGCATCGGCGGAGTGTTGCACCGGCCGGGGTGCGGGGCAATCCGGGATCGCGGCCCGGACTTGCCGGTGACGTCCGAGTGCCGGTGGAATGGGGAGATGGCCTCCGCGTCCCCACCGGTCGCCCCGGCCGCGCCCCGGTCCGCCCGGCTGCGCTGGTGGGCGCTGGTGGTGGTGTGCCTGGCCATGTTCATGAACGCCCTCGACTCGTCGATCGTGAACGTGGCGCTCCCGGCCATCCAGAAGGACCTGCACTTCACCCCGTCGAGCCTGGCCTGGGTGGTCGACGCCTTCCTCATCACCTTCGGCAGCTTCCTGCTGATGGCGGGTCGCCTCGGCGACCTGATCGGGCGGCGCAAGGTGTTCCTGTCCGGGATCGTGCTGTTCACCGGGGCGTCGATCATGTGCGGCGTCGCCCAGAGCCAGAGCGAGCTCATCGTCGGCCGCTTCCTGCAGGGGATCGGCGGGGCATTCTCGTCCTCGGTCATCATCGCCATCATCGTCACCGAGTTCCCCGCGGCCGGTGAGCGCAGCCGGGCCATGAGCGCCTACATCTTCGTGGCCGTCGGCGGCGGCTCCATCGGACTGCTGGTGGGCGGCATCCTCACCCAGGCGCTGAGCTGGCACTGGATCTTCTTCATCAACGTGCCCATCGGGGTGCTCACCTTCGCGTTCGGCCGCGTCCTGATCGTGGAGAACGTCGGACTGGGCATCCGCACCGGGGTCGACGTGGTCGGATCGGTCCTGGTGACCGTGGCGCTGATGCTCGGGATCTACGGCATCTCGACGGCCACCGAGTACCACTGGGTCTCCGCCCACACCCTCGGGTTCGTGGGGGCGGCCGTGGTGCTGCTCGTCGCCTTCGTGGTGCTGGAGTCCCGGCTGGCCAACCCGATCATGCCCCTGCGGATCTTCCGGATCCGGACCCTGACGAGGTCGAGCATCATCCGGGGGATGCTGGCCACGGGCATGTTCACGACCTTCTTCCTGGGCGCCCTCTACCTCGAGGGCGTGCTGGGCTACAGCCCCGTCCAGACCGGACTCGCCTTCCTGCCGATGTCGGTGACCATGGGGATCCTGTCGGCCGGGATCACGGCGCGGCTGGTGACCCGGTTCGGCGACAAGCGGGTCCTCCTCCCGGGCATGGTGGCGGGCACGCTCGGCCTGCTGCTGCTCACCACGCTCGGCACCGACTCCTCCTACGTCTCGGTCATGCTGCCGGCGTTCATCCTGATCGGCCTCGGGGCCGGCACGGCGTTCGCGCCGCTCCTGTCGATCGCCATGGCCGACGTGCCGGTGGCCGACGCCGGTCTCGGCTCCGGCATCGTCAACGTGTCGATGCAGATGTCGTCCGCCCTCGGCCTCGCCGTCCTCAGTGCCATCGCCACGGGCCGGAGCCACGCCCTGGAGGCGGCCGGTCACCCGGTGGAGGTGGCGCTCACCGACGGGTACCGGCTGGCCTTCCTGATCTCCGCCGTGCTGGTGGGGGTGGGGACCGTCGTGGCCGCGGTGTCCCTCGACAAGTCGGGCCCCCGGCCGACGGGCAGCGCCGTGGAGGTCCACCTGGCCGAGGAGGAGCTGTCGGCCGCCGCTGAGCCGTTCCCGCACTGAGCGGGCGAACGGTCGGTCAGTAGAGGCCGACGATGTTGCCCTCGTCGTCGAGGTCGATGTCGAAGGCCGCCGGGTGGGACCCGAGACCCGGCATCGTCCGCATGTCGCCGCAGATGGCGTACGCGAAGCCGGCGCCGGCGGACAGCCGGACCTCGCGTACCGGCAGCCGCCAGCCGGTGGGCGCGCCCTTCAGCTCCGGAAACGACGAGATGGAGAGGTGGGTCTTGGCGATGCAGACCGACAGGCCGCCGAACCCCTCGGCCTCGAGCTGGTCCAGGCGCCGGGCCGCCTCGGGGGCGTAGTCCACGCCGTCGGCTCCGTAGACACGGGTGGCGATGGTCTCGATCTTCTGGCGCAGCGGCGCCTCCGACGGGTAGAGGAACCGGAAACCACCGGGCTCCTCGGCGGCGGCGGCCACGGCCTCGGCCAGCTCGGTGGCGCCGCTCCCACCGTCGGCGAAGTGGGTGGTGACCGCGCAGCGCACGCCGAGTCCGGCGGCGATGTCCCGGATGGCGTCGTACTCGCTCGGGTGGTCGCCGGGGAAGGCGTTGATGGCCACCACCGGGGTCACGCCGTGGAGGCGGACGTTCTCGATCTGCTTGACCAGGTTCGCCCCGCCGGCCCGGACCTCGTCCGGGTTCTCCCGGAGGATGGCGGGCGGCAGCGGCTTGCCGGGCACGATGCGGTGGGCCCCCGAGTGGGCCTTCAGCGCCCGGACGGTGGTGACGACGACGGCCGCGTCGGGGGTCAGGCCGGACACCCGGCACTTGATGTTGAAGAAGCGCTCGGCCCCCATGTCGGCGCCGAAGCCGGCCTCGGTGATGAGGTAGTCGCCCGTGTGGATGCCGATCCGGTCGGCCACGACCGACGAGTTGCCGTGGGCGATGTTGCCGAAGGGTCCGGCGTGGACGAGGACCGGGGTGTGCTCGAGGGTCTGGAGGAGATTGGGCTTGAGGGCGTCCCGGAGGATGACCGCCATGGCCCCCGCGCCCCGCAGCTGCTCGGCCGTCACCGGGCGGCCCCGGACGTCGAAGCCGACCACGATTTCACCGAGTCGACGACGGAGGTCGCGCAGCGACGTCGCCAGGGCGAGGATGGCCATGACCTCGGAGGCGGCCGTGATGTCGAACCCGGACTGGCGGGGGACCCCGTCCTCGGCCGTGCCGAGCCCGAGGACGATGTTGCGCAGCGCCCGGTCGTTGACGTCGAGCACCCGCCGCCACGAGATGGCGTGCAGGTCGAGCTCGAGCTCGTTGCCGTGGTGGAGGTGGTTGTCGACGATGGCCGACAGGGTGTTGTGGGCGGCGGTCACGGCGTGGATGTCGCCGGTCAGGTGGAGGTTGAACGCCTCGAAGGGGCCAGCCTGGCTGTAGCCCCCACCGGCCGCGCCACCCTTGATGCCGAACGTGGGGCCCATCGACGACTGGCGGATGGCCGAGGTGGCGCGCTTGCCGATCTTCTTCATGCCCTGGGCCAGCCCGATGGTGGTGGTGGTCTTGCCCTCGCCGAGCGGGGTGGGGGTGATGGCGGTCACGACGATGTAGCGGGCCCGGGGCCGGTCGGCGAGGGCGTCCACGGCGTCGAGGGAGACCTTGGCCACGTAGCGGCCGTAGGGCTCGAGCTGGTCCTCGCCGATGCCCATGGCGGCGGCCACCTCGGTGATGGGTCGCAGCGTGGCCTTGCGGGCGATCTCGAGCGCGGTCAGCTGCGGGGCATCGGACATCAGGTCTCCTCGGGGCGGCCCGGGATGCGCCCCACCTCGGGGTACGGGCCGGCCCCGGACTGTAACGCGGCTGTCCGGATCGAGGTCGGGGGCGGCGCTCCCGAAGCTGGTTCGGACCGGCCGGACACCGGTGGACCCGGGACGCCGCGGTGACCCGCCCACGCGGTGATCGGGGCGGTCCCGGTCCCCCGCGGCATAGCATTTCGGATCATGGAGACGGTCTATGGAGCCGTAGGCGGCGACGACGGCATCCTGCGGTTGGCCGAGGCGTGGCATGTACGCGTGATGGCCGACGACGTGGTGGCCCATGCGTTCAGCCACGGATTCCACCCACAGCACACGGAGCGACTGGCCGCCTACTGGGCCGAGGCCCTCGGAGGTCCGGATCGCTATTCGGATCGGTACGGCGACGAGAGCGGAGTCGTCCGGATGCACAGCGGGAAGGGGCCCCACGACGAGATGGACCGAAGGGCGGTCGCCTGCTTCGACGCGGCCCTGGTGGACACCGGACTGGCCGGTGATGATCGGCTGGCCGCCGTCCTGCACGACTACTTCGAGTGGGCGACGACCAACTCGATGTCGCGCTATCACCGATCAGAAGGCGACGTCCCCGAGGGCCTCGTGATCCCCCACTGGTCGTGGGGCGGACTCGTGGACGGCTAGCGGGGTCAGCACGTGTCCGCGGCCGGCGCCACCGTGGGCTGTCCGCACGCACCGTTGCGTGGCCGGGCAGACTCCGCGAGTGCCGGGCGGCCTGCCGGGCGATCGCCCCTCCGACCGGGCCGGGCCGGTGACGCGGCCCGGTGGGGTGGTGCTCCCTCCGCACCCGAGGGGGTGGCCGCTAGGGTCCGGGCATGGGTCACGACACTCGTCCGGACCGAAGGGTGCCCGGGCGTCGGCCGTGAGGGCGGAACGGGTCACACACCGCACCCCGCCGGGTGACTCGGGCGCCGTCACCCTGTTCGGGCACTGGCTCTGCCCCTACTCCGTGCGGGTGTCGTTCGCCCTGGCCGAGCGCGGCATCGCCCACGACGTGGTGGACGTGCCGCCCACCGCCGCCCGGCCACCGGGCCATGTCGTCCCGACCGAGTTCGTCGAGCACTCGCCCCTCGGGGAGATCCCGATGGTCCGTATCGGTGCGGAGTACCGGGCGGACTCGCTGCCCATCCTCGACTGGCTGGAAGACCAGGTCGCCGGGGCACCCCTGCGTCCGTCGGATCCGACGGAGCGCCAACGCGTGCACGACATGACGTCCTGGATCGATGCGAACGTGTTCCCGCCGATGATCGGCGTCTACTACGGCACCCGACCGGAGCGCATCGCCGAGGCGGCGGCCGCGCTCACCGCCGCCCTGGCCGGGCTGGGGGACCGGCTCGTCGACGGGCCCTGGCTCGTCGGACCGGGACCGACCCTCGCCGAGGCCACCGTCGTGCCCGTCTACGTCCGCCTCGACGGCCTCGTCCGCCTCGGGTTCGACGGCGTCGTCGACCCCCGGGTGTCGGCCCACGCGGCCCGGGTCGCCGACCTGGCGGGCGGTCGGGCCGTGGCCTGGTCCACGGCTCAGACCGACGAGTTCGTCGGTCGGTTCGAGGCGTACCGGGCGCACCGGCGGGCCCCCGACGGCACCTCCGCCGAGGGGGAACCGACGGTGGCGCCCGTCAGGCGGTGAGCACCGGTTCCTGGGCCGGTCCCCACACCTCGCGGTTGTCGGACCGGACCACCCAGCGCCGCGGCCGGACGTCGAGCAGCGGGTCGAGGCCGGCGTCGGCGAACAGCGCCCGGACGGTCGCCTGCTCGTCCGGCGACCCGGTGCGGTAGGCGTCCTGGAGGCGCTTGACCAGGAACATCCGGTAGGGGACGACGGCCACGGTCATGTCCCGGCCGCGCCAGGAGAAGGTGGTGGTCCCGCTGAGTCGACGCTTGGGCTTGCCGAGGACGACCTCGCCGTCGACCACGTCGGGGTGCTCGGCCAGCCAACCGTCGACGGCGACGATCTGGGCCATGGCCTCGTCGAGGTACTCGTCGCCGATGTAGGACAGCAGCGCCCGCAGCGTGTCGGGCACGGCGTCCCCGGCGAAGAGGTCCTCGCTGCAGTCGCCGTACTCGGAGGCGTCGAGCACGGGGGCGTGCATCCGCTCGACCCACCGCCAGACCCGTTGGGCGCGCTGCTTCATCAGGACGGACGGGTACGGGTCGCGGGCGAGGTGGGCGTAGAGGGGCCCCACGAAGCCGTAGTCGGCGATCGTCGGCCGCCCGCCGAGCAGGAACGGGGAGCCCGCCAGGTGGGCGTCGAAGAGCGCCAGGAACTCCTCGTAGGAGCGTTCGATCTCGGGCACCAGCTCCTCGGTCACCCCGAAGGCGGCGGTGGCGCCGCGCATGCGCTCCGAGGCGAAGGCGAACACGGCGTCCCGCGTGGCGTCGTCGGCCCCCACGGTGAGGGCGGCGCTGAAGTCCTTGGACAGGAACGCCACGTTCGTGTCGTCGAAGTCCCAGCGGTAGTGCATCGCCGGCCGGAGCAGGCCCTCGCCGCCGAACAGCTCGAGCAGATGGGCCACGGTGCGCTGGACCGCGGTCGCGGGGTAGGCGGAGCGCTCGGGCGGCACCGTGGCGTCGAGGTGGTCGATGATGTCGACGGTGTCCTGGATAATGGTGCCGTCGGGTGTCTGCAGCACCGGGATGATCCACCGGCCGATGACCGGCTCGATCTCGCCGCTGTAGCGGGGGTCACCCGGTGCCCGCTCGACGTAGCCGATGCGGTGGGTGCGCAGGTAGGAGCGGGCCTTGCCCGAGTAGAGCGAGGCGGGCATGGCGTACAGGACGTAGGGGTCCATGACGGGTCTCCTGTTCCGTGGGGACGGTCGGCTGCCGCGGTGTGGGTGTCCGGTCGTCGGGTCCGGTTGGCGAGTGTATCTTCTGTCAGCTACCTTGACACATGTCATCGGGATTGACAGAAGTGGTGGCCGCCCGAGCGGGCGGGCATCCGGGGGAGGACCGGCAATGGACATCGAAGTCGCACGCGGCCAGCTGCAGCGGTGGCGGACGGTGGAGTCCGCCCCCCGTGACCTCGCCGAGGGGGAGGTCCGACTGCGGGTCGAGCGGTTCGGCTTCTCGTCCAACAACGTCACGTACGCGGTGATCGGCGACATGCTCCACTACTGGGACTTCTTTCCGGCGTCCCCGGCGGACACCGGCGACGACACGAACTGGGGCCGGGTGCCGGCCTGGGGTTTCACCGAGGTGGTCGAGACCCGTTCCCCCGACGTGGTGGTGGGGGAGCGGCTCTTCGGTTTCGTGCCGATGTCGACCGAGCTGGTCGTCCTGGCCGGCCGAGCCGACGGTGCCACCGTCTCCGACGTGTCGCCCCACCGTGCCGGTCTCGCCGGTGCGTACAACAGCCTCCGGCGGTGTGCCGCCGACCCGACCTGGCGCCCCGACCGGGAGGAGCTGCAGATGCTCCTCTTCCCGCTCTTCCTCACCTCGTACCTCATCGACGACTTCCTGGCCGACCCGGACGGCCCCGGGGCGACGCAGGTCATCGTCACCAGCGCCTCGGCGAAGACCTCGATCGGTCTCGCCCACCGGCTGCGGGCCCGTGGGCGCCACGCCGTCGGCCTCACCTCGGCCGGCAACGCCGACTTCTGCCGGTCGCTCGGCGTCTATGACCAGGTGCTCGGTTACGACGACGTGGACTCGATCGCCGCCGATCCCTC
>Ga0182016_10002257_pt1 | contig 22817 bp, 25 predicted proteins | sample 712S2MmetaG_FD_120491 | JGI IMG/M metagenome (GOLD analysis project Ga0182016, IMG submission 120491) | Permafrost microbial communities from Stordalen Mire, Sweden - 712S2M metaG | ecosystem: Environmental > Terrestrial > Soil > Wetlands > Permafrost | place: Sweden: Stordalen | collected... | reverse complement strand
GTTAAGCCGGACCGCCGAGCAAATCGCGTCGGTCGCGACGAATCAAGCCGAGTCGATCATGCAGACGACCGTCGCGCTGCAGAACCTTGATAACGGGATCGACGCTTTGTCGTCGCAAGGCGCGACGTTGACCAAGGCCGCCCGCGATGCGTCGTCGGAGGCGTCGAGCGGAACCGCCGCGGTCAGCGCGACGGCAAGCACGATCGCCGACCTCAAAACCGTGTCGGCGACGGCCACCGCCGCCATGTCGAGTCTCGAAGACCGGTCCGCTCAAGTCGAAGAGATCGTCGACACGATCGAAGACATCGCCGACCAGACGAATCTGCTCGCGCTCAATGCCGCCATCGAAGCCGCGCGCGCCGGCGAGCATGGGCGCGGGTTCGCCGTCGTCGCCGACGAAGTGCGTAAGCTGGCCGAACGCAGCCGCACCGCGACCAAAGAGATCTCCAAGATTCTGGGCGATATCAAACGCGAGACGGTTGCGGCGGCCGACGCGATGCGGACGTCCTCGGCATCGATGGATTCGGGTATTACCGTATCGCAGCGGGCCTCGACGGCGCTGCGGACGCTGGGGACCGCGATCGCGACGACGACCAGCGTTGCCGAAGGTCTAGCCGTGCGGGCTCAGGAGATGCGGGCCGCTTCGCTGAGCGTTACGGAAAACATGGCCGGCGCTTCGGCGGCCGTCGAAGAGAACGCCGCCGCAGCGGCCGAGATGCGCAGTACGACGGACCATGTCACCAACGTGATGGTCCCGATCGCAGCCACCGCGTCGCAGAACGCAGCGGCAGCGCACGATGCCGCCGTATCGACACGGCAGCTCGCGAACGGCATCGCCGAAATCGATACCACCGCGCGCTCGCTGCGCGATCAGGCGGCCGAACTCGAATTGCTCGTCAACCGGTTTACGATCGATGAGCCGGTTCGCGTTACGAAGCGCCCCGTATCTGCCCCGCGTCGTTCACGCGCTGTAGCTTAGCGAACGTGAACGCCGGCTGCAATCAGCGCGCCGGGGGGGCGCCCGACGCGCGCCTCTAACTTCCGCAATTTCCGAGCATCTCGCATGTGGAGCAATTGCTCGCGCAGGAGGCGCGCACTTTCTCGTTCGAGACTCGGTCCAGGGCCCGGCTGCGCCCGCGCACGGTTTCCAGCTTTCCGTGCTCGTAGAAAAGATCGCACGGCGAAGCTGAAAAGTGGTTGTCGTGCGTGGCAATCGCCCTTCTCACGGACGCTCGCCTCGTGTCGCCTAAGTGAGACATACTTTACTCTCATTAAAAAAACGTCGCCTGATTCTTCGACGCAAGGTTCACGCGCGCGTAAGTTCGCAAACCAGAGAAGTGTAAAACTTTGTCGTGCTGACGTTTGTGCCGCAAAGTGGCGTATAGAGCGTGTGTGACGATCTGTGCTTGCCGTCCGTGTCAAGGTGTCGCGCTCCGCATGGTTGCAATGTTTATCTTCTGAAAGCCTTCTTGGCTCTTTCATGTCTCGTTAGAGGAATTACCTCTCCGCTAACACTGAACTTATATCTCGCGCTTCGGGCCACCCAAAACGCCGTTGGCTGATGGAAGTCACGGCAGCTCCCGCAGTCACTTGAGCCCGGCGTCTATGCGCTTCAGATATTCGTCTATGCTGATGCCAATACGCTTCTTTGCGCTACTCTTTAGTGCGCCAGCTTTCGTTTGGGCTAAGGCTCTGCTCCCGTTGCGTCGTTATGCAGCCTGTCCGCCGTCCTTATTTGCGAACCCGCTTGGGAGCGAATCGCGATTTGTCCGAGCGCCCCGGTCATTGTCAATCTCCGCTCGGCGTCGGCAGCGAGCTGCTCGATCAAGGTCTCGTCGGTCACGCCACGCTCGCGGGCGGCGCGAACGGCTACCGGATTCATCGTGACGCGACAGGTGAACACCACGGATATCTCGCCCGGCAAACCTTGCCCAGTCGCTGCAGCAACATCGTTGTTCGTGGGAGCCTTGCCGATCGCCGTCTCAAGCGTCTCGGCATCCGCGACGTAGGTGCCGTTGAGCACCGCCGTGCAGATCGAGTCCGCTGCTTTGTTTTCCTCGCGCCGATACCACGCAATCGACACATCGGCGAACTGCCGGCGCACTTGCGCAACCTGCATCGCGAGTGCACGCAACTTCTCGTTGCGAATGGCATACTCGCCCAAGAACTGCTTGACGACCAGTTCGCTGTCCCCAAACACCTCGACGTGCGTTGCCCCCAGGTCGTATGCCGCACGGAGACCCACGAGTAGCCCCGTCCACTCCGCGACGTTATTTGAACCGACCTCGATCCAGTGACCGACGTGCCGCAGAAGGCGTCCCTCCAGATCCGTGATAACGGCTCCGCCGGCGGCGTTCCCGGTCGGATTGCTCCGGCAGCCACCATCGAAGGACATGCGGACTCGGTATTCTGGACGCTTGCTCTCGACAACGACGCCCACGCGTTCATGCCCCCACTTTGCTTGGCGCTTTGCGGACATCGACGGCTCCGTAAACGTCGTCACACGCGAAGCGCTCTGTCCGAAAACACTAGCATACGGAGCTAGGTGCGTCAAGTCATTGTGTATAGACTCCGGCAGGGTGAGTCGCGCGCCGGGGCGAGCATTTGACACCAATAGTTCCGTGTGCTAGACTAAAACGAATGGTAGCCATGCAGCAGCCCTCAGGCTCGGCGGGTCCGGCCGACGCCAAAGACTTCCTGGATCAGTTGTACCTGCGGCGCGATGAATACTTGGAACGCGACCGTTTCGCCACGATCGGCGAAGCCACGCAGTTCTTCACCAAAGTCGTCGGCGTGACGTTTGACGGTCGGCAGGACGTCATCGGTGGCCTCACCGACGATGCCGACATCGAGCTGCGCCGGGACAGCGGCAACGCATTCGATCCCAACGCGATCGGCGTGTATTACGGTGCGCTGCATCTGGGGTATCTGCGCCGGGAGATTGCGCAGCGCATCGCGCCGAACATGGACGCCGGCGCGAAGTACCTCGCGGCGATCGGCAGTCTCACCGGCGGCGGTACGCGCAGCCTGGGCGTCAATTTATACGTTCGGCGCGAGCGCGAACGGCGTGTGCGCAACGCCCCCTTGGGCAAGAGCGCGGTCTCCGCTGACGCGGTCCTTCACGAGCTCCTCGGCGATGCGCCTTTGCGCCCCGCGCAGCGCGCGGTTCTCGACCGGGTCGAAGCCGGGCGCAACACGCTCGCCGTGCTGGGCACGGGACGTGGCAAGTCGCTGTGCTTTCAGTTCCCAGCTGCGGTCGGCGCGCTCGAACGCGGACTCAAGACCGTCGTGCTGTACCCCTTGCGTGCTCTGGCGAACGACCAGTACGCGGCACTCGTGCGGCGGCTCGAACCGCTGGGGATTCGGGTACTGCGCGCCAACGGCGCGATCGACGCCGACGAGCGAGCCGACCTAATGGACGCGCTCGCCACGGGCGCTTGGGACATCATCTGCTCGACTCCCGAGTTCTTCGGCTACCACCTCGACCGCTTCGCAACCGACGTGAGCCGGCCAAGACTGATCGTCGTCGACGAAACGCATCATGTCTTTGAATCCAAGCATCGGCCCGCCTACGGCCGGATCGGAGCGGAAATCAGCAAGCTTGGGTCTCCGCAGGTCTTGGCGCTAACGGCGACCGCGAGCGATGATGCCTTCGCGCGTATCGTCGAAGCACTGGGGATCAATGCGTGGGTCATCGACCCGACCGTGCGCGCGAACTTGTCGGTTATCGACGCGCGCGGCACCGCGAACAAGTTCGCGTACATCGCGGCGCGCGTTGCGGGGAGTGGCAAATCAATCGTGTACTGTAACTCGCGCTCGGAAGCCACGAAGATTGCCGAGAAACTGCGAGCGACCATCGGCGAGGTTGCGTTTTATCACGCGGGCGTTCCGACAGCCGAACGTAATCTGATCGAGGGCATGTTTCGCAACGGGGTCCTGCGCGTCGTTGTGGCGACCTCGGCGTTCGGCGAGGGGATCGACTTGCCCGATGTGCGCAATATCTTTCTGTACCACCTAAACTTCGATGTGACCGAATTCAATCAGCAGGCGGGCCGCGCTGGACGCGACGGTGCTCGTGCCGAGATTCACTTACTATTCGGCGACAAGGACCGGCGCATCAACGACTACATCCTCGAACGCGCTGCGCCGACGAGCTATACCTTGCGGCTGCTGTACCTGGAGATGAAGAAGCTGGCAACGGCCGGAACGTTGCGGTTGCCGTATAGCGAGATCGCTGCGATCCTCGATATGGACAAGGTTGACGGGTTGACGGTGAGCGCGGCGGTTCGCATTTTTGAGGAAGTCGGCCTCGTGAAGGCCGGGATCGACGACGATGGGCGCTTCGTGATGTTTCTGCCTGCGAGAAACAAGGTGGACCTTACACAAAGCACGCGTTACGTCGAGGGAGTCGCCGAGCGCGAAAGCTTCGCGCGGTTCTGCGGCCTGGTTCTCAACGCGCAAGCGGACGTTCTTGAAAACGTCATCAATCGGCCGATCTATCCCGCGAGCATTCCGCTAACGCAGTAACAGTGCTATTGATTGTCCACGGTGTCCCACGCTAACTACTATCGCTCGATCGTGCCACGGCGATGTGCCGGCCCCGGCGACTCGTTCAATCCTCGTGGCGCATGATGCGACCGACCCGTGGACCCAGTGCGGCCACGATGACCCGGCCGCAGCGATCGGCAGAAACGCGGTGTACGCGTTGTGGGTTGCATCCCACAACGCACCCGCCGCAAGCGAGGCGAGGAACGCGCTCGCATAGCCGATCGTGAACGTGCCGGCCGATAGTCGCGCCACGTCGGCTGGGGCTGCGCTCAGCGCCGGAACCGCAAAGCTCAGCACGAGGATGAACGCGCCGCAAAAGCCGACCAGACCGGCACAGCCGACCGCCCAGGCGCCACCGGCGTACAACCCGGCGATGCTAGCGAGCAGGACCGCGGCAATCGCGAGCATCGTTCCCGTGCGCGCGACGACACGAATCGGTACGACGCCGACGGCCAGCGACGCGGGAAGCTGCCCAATGTTCAGCGCTGCCAGACACGGCCCGACCACCGCGTCCTGACCGGCAAGCTGCAGGTAATCCGGCAAGAATGCATTGGCTCCGAAATACGCGATGCTCGCCGCGGATTGAAGCAGACCGAGTTGCCACTGCTTGGCATCACGGAAATTTGGGAGCCAGCGTGTCTGAAGCACGACGCTGCCGGAACCGTTGCTGCGAGTAAAGACTGTAAAGACGAACGTCACGGCGGCCAGAAACGCGCCCCAAATCGCGAAGCTCACGTCCCAGCGGCCCCGCGCGAGCGGCAGCACGAGCGGCAGGGTGAGCGATGCGCTCAGTGCTTCCCCAACGAGCAATCCATTTGCCCAAACGCTCGTCGCGAGCGGAATACGCGACGGAAACCAACGTCGGGTCAGGGCCGGAAACGCCGGCTGAATGACGGCGATCCCAAGGCCCATGCAGAACGTCAGCGCGTAGAGCACGACGACACTATGGCCGGCGCCGCGAAACGCTGAGGACACCGAGATGAGCGCCAAGCCCGCGATCAGCGCGGCGCGTGCTCCCTGCCGTGCCACCAGTAGCGAACCGAAGATGGATGAGCCGGCCAACATGAGCACCGGTAAGTTCGCCAGCACGGCGACCGCCGATTCACTGAGACCGAGATCCCGGTGAATCAGCGGCAGCACGGGTGGAACCGCGAGCAACGTGATGCGCAGGCCAAGCCCCGCCAGCCAAAGCATCACCAAGCGTCCGATCATCGGAAGCGCGCGCGATTCGCTGCGGCTACGCGCGCAATCGGACGATACCGAGTGGACCCGATTCGCGCGTTCGAAGAAACCGTTTGCGCGATCGCTACGACGGGCGCATTCGGAGCTGACTAATCGAGAAGATCGCACCTTCCCGATCGGCGAAAACGGCTTGTCGAAAGATCGGCGTATCGTACGGCTGCACGACGACGGCATCGCCCAGTTGCGCGGCCCGCGTCGCCGCCGCATCGGTATCGTCGACCCGGAAGTCGACAGTCCAGGTAGCCGGTGCCGCATCGCCGGCCTCAATCATGCAGGCGACGACGTCTCGGGGAACGGGCTGTGCTTCCAAGCCGCCACGTTAGTCGCCTGGAAGCCAAGAACAGCCACGCTAAACGCCGGCCTCGAGCAACTCCCGGATGGAATTACGCCGCGTCTCTACGTGCGGTCGACGTCGATCGGCATTGGCTGCACGTCGCGTACGGCTTGCCAGTCCTCGGATTGAGCTCCATCTCGCCGGTGTTCGGATCGACTGCGATGACCGAGTTCGTCCGGCACGTGATGCACTTTCCTTCCTTGCGCGCCTGCTCGGTGCGCTCTTTGGCAATCTCGCGCATCGATTTGCCCGCCTGATCCTTGTGCGCGTAGACGGTCCCGGCTTCACGTCGCTTACGAGCTTCGGCTTTCTGCTTGAGGCAGTAGTCGCAGGTTTCGGGCCGCTTTTTGGGCTGTCCGTGCTTGTCTTTGCCGCGGACAACACGTGGTTTGCGCGTGATGCAGTTCGTGCAAAGCTTGTGCTCGCGCGCCCATTCACGCAGTTCGCGCATGTATTCAGCCGGCGTCTGAGAGTCCGCTCGCTTGGGAGGAGTAGCCATTACACGCTAAGACTAGCACACGGAATCAAAGAGTGTCAACTCGAGGCTTCGATTCGAGAATCGCGGTTCACGAGCTTCCCTGGGGGCGGAAATCGCGGTCTTGGTTGCGATGGAGTCGAGGCGAAGCGCGTCGCGGTCGAAGGTCGCGGACCTGAGTTTCGATCCCGAGGCGGTCGTGCTAACGACGATCCGGCGCTCGAAGACCGACCGCAAAGACGCCAGCGCCAACGGTGGCGGTTCCGCTCCGTGCGGAAGAAGAGACATGTCGGATCGGCGCGCTGCGCCGCTGGTTGGCCCGCTCCGGTGATCGGCGAGGGGTGCGTCTTTCGCCGGATCTCTGGGGCCGACGTTATCGGATCGGGCGCTGGAAGAGCGTGCAGAGGCTATCTCGGACTATAATGACGCAGCCGGCTTGATTACCGCATCGTACCGTCTGCGCTTTCAAACGGTTGTTGTGGATATTAGTTAAAGCGTTCTTAGACAAAAGAAGCGCGGACGAGTTTCGCAGGGCGATTCAAGCGAAGTCGCAAAGCAATGCAGCGTGCCGAGTATAGAACGTATTGCCGCGGAAATCGAAAAATTTGAAGGTTTTGCCGTCCGCATCCGTTCAGCGTCGAACGGTCAAACGCCGAAGACGAATCTACGCAGCTACGCGCGCAATTACGAACGTATCGCGCGCGCCTCGTTCAGTGTCGCCGATTGGCGGCGCCGCCGTTTTGATGCAGTGTACCCGGAGTACGACGTTGAGGTGCTCTTAGGCGATGGACGTCCTGCGAGTCCACGAACGCTGCTCTTGAAGGTCCGCGCTTCGTACGACTAAGACGAAGGTGAGTCGTCTCGGATGGAGTCGTCTTGGCGGCAGCCGAGATCGCGTTCGAGCCGTGGCGAGCTGTAATTCAACCTTTACAACGTCGATGCTGTCGCGGGATAACAACGACGGACTAAGACGGGTCGAGCGTCTTGCCTGAGTATCGAAACGCCGGCGATATCGTCCAGCATTATGCGCATGTTCGCTGGATCGAGGCATACTCGATCACCGTGTCCCGGCAAAACCCAGCAGAATGACAGATCGCGCAAGCGCGCGACCGAGCGAAGCTGCGTCGGCCAATCGTACCAGCAGACATCCCGGTTCGCGCGCAGTACACCGCGCTCCCGATCCCATGCGAGATGGTCGCCAGTGAACAGGTACTCACCGTGGTGCAGCACGCAGTGACCGCGCGTGTGACCGGGCGTCGGAACGATCGTGCAAGGCCCGAACGCGATTGTCTCGTCGCCCTCAATCACGATCTCGGCATCGGGCATCGCCGATCGATCGCGCGCGTGGATGATCCTCTCGGCGCCGAAGTGCCGCGCGTAACGAGCCGCGTCCGCAACGTCGTCTCGATGGGTGAGGAAAATCGTCGACACGCCGCCAAGCTGCCCGATCGCCGCTGCGAGACCGGAATTCCAGCGGGGCGCGTCCACCATCCAGTTCCCATCTGGGTGCTCGAGCAGATAGCTGGTCGCACCGTAGGAAGATCGCGCGTGAAAGCCGAGTTCGGAGACCGGACCGTCGATCCGCAGCGGAAACGACGCGGCCGCGTTGGAGAGAGAACGCCGCTGCTGGTCACCAATCGCGCCGACCGGACAAGCGACGACGGCCCGCAACGTCTGGACGATCTCTTCGTCGGTGCACGGTTGACGACGCACGTACGATCGCTCGCCGGTGTCATCAAAAACAGACGGCGCGAGCCGCCGGCAGGCGTCGCAATCGATGCACGTCTGATCGACGAATACGGGACCTGGGGCGTTGGTGGGAAGTCGCAGGGCGGGATCGGCCATAGTGTCCCCCAGAACCCACCTGGCGATCCGCCGGAGGCAGGGTGGGGGCGACGCCCTCGGCCACGCGCTCTTGAAAACGGCGCCGCCCATTATTATCTAAGCAAAGTCCCGAGCATCCGCGGCGACAATCCCGCGCTAAAGCTAGCTAGTCATGCCGATTAGCGACAGCGACGACGCCGGCGACGCCGGCGTACCTTAGCGGCGGTGAACTCTTTGGCGAGACGGTAGCTCGGGATTCCATCCTCGATCCAGGCTACCTCGATGAGGCCGCCTTGTACGAGCGTATTGAGCGCGTCGAGATCTTCTGCGGTTATCTGGCGAGGCACAGTGCCCTCCCTTTCTGACCGTATCGTCACACGCGCATGTGACCAGATTGTTGGCGCTGTGTTACGCGCGACGGACGAGCGTCGTCGAACGTGGCTGCGCTTCACCTTGAGTTGCCGGTCTGCCGGACATGGTAGCGCGCTGTCACGCTGGCGCGGGCGAACGTTTTCTCCTGAGCCAATCTTGGTGATGCGCCGTGGCGTCGTGGGCACGGCCGGCGGCATGCGCGCTTGCCGCGCCGTCGTGTTCGCCCCCGAAGAAGCCCACGCACGGACAGTGGGTGCGCCTCGTCGGTTGCGGGAGCAGCGGTGACACAGCAACGGCCCACGGGGTGCTCGCGCGACAGTGTCATCGAGCGCGCTCGATCGCGGCCCGAACGTGTGCCGGCAGGGCGCGAACCGCGCGGTTCTGGAGCTTGCGCGCCGCGGCAAACCCGTAGTCGCCGCCGTGTACCTTGCGAACGCTCGCGATGATGCGCGGGCCACCGCCGTCCTTGAAGCGCGCCGTGTTCCCATCGAGGATACGCCGATCGTCAGCGCACACGATCCCTTGCAGGGGATCGTTGACGGTTTTCATGACGTTGTCACGATCGATGTTAGTGTTGAAGATGTCCATGTCGATCGCGATATAGTCGGGAATCTCCCAGTGCTGCACGATCGCTGCGGTCTCGGCGATCGACCGAACACGTTTGGCGTAGGCGGTCGCTTCGTGCGTAAGAAACGACCCGTCGTGCCCGTGCGTCACCCGGAGGTTTCCGGAGACGGGCTTGCCTGGGATCTCCAGGAGCAAATGTTCGCGCTTCCCCGTCTGCTGCGCGTCTGCGATCAAGCGCAAAATGCGATAGGTGACGCTCGTGGGGATGCGGGCGGCATCCAACAGGGCGAAAACGGCGTTCGCCAAGGGCGTGCGCGCGCGCTCGTCGCTGTGATTGGAAGGAGCCACGCTTTACGAAGCGGTTTGCGATCGCGGGAACATCGAGGAGGTGACGATCTCGGTCGCTTCTGCCTGCGAAACGCCGCGTTTGGAGTTGAGTGAGATGACCGCTTCCTGCGCGAGCTTGAAGTCCGTGCCAAAGTCCCAATCGGTCGGGTTGTAGCCCGGCTCGTGCTCGGTGACGATCGCGGGATAGAAGTGACGCGAACCGTCCCCGTGGGACTTCACCATCGCCTCGCTGATGTAGAAGCAGATGCGCTTGCCGTCGAGCGTAAACGACATTATGACCACGTTCCCGCGGCGACCGTAGGTGGCGCGCGTACCCCGGGCGCTGCGGGCTTCAATCCGTGTGCCGTTCGAGTGCGCTGCACGCTCCGCGACTGCTGATGCTCGTGCCAATGTCCGTTGCTCCCCTTATGGCGATGACGGTTGGGGTGGAGTCGACGGTCGGCCGTATCCCGACTCGCTGGCCGGAAACCACATCCCGCAGTTGGGACAATCGATCAGACCCTCGCGATCGGGAATTGCCTCAAAGCGCGCCCCGCAGCCGAGGATATCACTCGCCTGGGGACCGGGCGTTGTCGGGCAGACGTAAGCGCGAACCTGGTCTCGCTCATGCTGGTGGCAAGGCATCGTAACGTGCGTTCATGTCGATGACCGTGCATGCGATTTTGCGGGCGTCGCGGCGAACGACGCCGCCGAAGTGCTCTTGCAGCGCATCGGTGAGGAAGTCCTCACGGCGCCGCGTGCCGGTAATCGCCATGAGGACCGGCGCGCTCGTCCGCGCAATCTTGCGGGCGTCTCGGGCGGCGACACCCCGCAGCGCGCGCTGGAGGCCCTTGACGATGAAGTCTTCGCGCTGAGAATTGCTCGTGTTTATGCCGGTCTGCTGCGCCGGCTCCGTTGCGGCGGACGTGGTGTGTTCCATCTAAGCGGCTTCTCCGAGTGTCGCGCGGGCGTTCGACGCAAAGCGGCGTACGTCGTCGGCGAAGCTGCGCAGTACGCGAGCGCACGGCTCGCCGTACCTCCCGCGTGCCGCGCTGATCTCGTCGGCGCGCATGGCGATCTCTTGCTGCGTGATATATAGCGATTGAATGTGCTGCCAAAGTGTGCTGATTGTCGTCGCGTGAGAACGAATGACGGTCGATTCCGCGAGTGCCCAGCGATAGGGTTCACCCTGATCGTCGAGTGCCGCGCGTTGCATCCGTAGACCGGTCACGTCGCGTCCGGCGCCGGCGAGTAATGCGAGGGTTTCGTCGATGTCGGCCAGGGTGGCGCGGAATTCATCGGTGTGCCGGGCCGTCATGCGACGATGCGCCGGACGTGTTCGGCCGCGACGGGGAACTCCCGGTCGAAGCGCACCCAGATGACGTCGTCGGTGATCCGTGAGACAACCGCTTCGCCGTCGGGTCCGTTCGGTCGCGAGATATACACGTGCTCGTCCGGCGCGAAGACGGGCGGTGGAAGGTCGAGGCTGACGGCCCACGGCCCTTCGATGTCGCCGACGGCCACGATCGCGCCGTCGCGCGTTTGGTACACCGCGATTTCGGTGGTGTTGTCGGAGCGATGGAGCAGCGTCCCGAGAGGCAAGTAGTTCAAATCGCATCGGCAGGCCAACTCGTCGCAGCAGCCAGGCCGGAATCCGGCGTTTGGATCGCGCGCCCATGCCGCGTAGGCGGCATCGTACGAAGCCTGCGTGAGTTTCGGATCAGCCAAGCGTAGTGTGATGCTCATTTGGCAGCGCGTCGTGCGTTGTGCATTGCGCACGCGATGTTGTGGGCCAAGGAAGAAGCCGGAAGAGTTGGATTCATTTAGCGCACACGTCCTAGTCGACAAGCCGTTTCTTAAAAGACTAGCACACGGAGCAAACAGTGTCAAGAGTCAGGACGAGTGAAAACGACGGCAATCAGCGTCCGCGCAAGCCCGTGTGTGAGCGCGAGCGCGAGTGGTGTGCATATCCTGATTGATCCCAACAGCCGGGTTTCTGCGTCAAGCGCTGTGTCTGTTGCGGGATCGCTTATTCGGAACGCAGTTGGCGTAGGTGACGTTGCTCGCGCCGAACGAGTCGCTTATATGCGTCAGGCGCTTCGACCTGACTGGCCGCGTAATCAAGGAGAACCTGCTTAAACGCGCGGTTCATCGCGATCAGTCGTTCGGGCGACACGGCGACGAAATACTCGCGATGCGATCCCACGACGTCGCGCAGCGTGTACACGCCAAACGGACGCACTTCGAACCGGATCGCCTCGAGGGCGGTTCGAAGGGCACCGGGGATCTCGCCGTGTGGCTGCCAGCGGGTCACGGCGGTCACGATCGGTCTGTCCGTCGGTCGGTCCTGGTCGCCCGCGCAAAGGATGCGCAACGTCCGGCCCTGCGCACGCCATGTGTCGTAGGCAGGCACCAGAACGGTATCCACACAGGCGCCGTGCTCGTCGTTGATGCAGTCGTGGATGTTCCAAGGTGTGCGATAGCGCTCGCCGCTTCGGTCGAGATCACCCGCGCCCAGGTCGCGCAGAAAGCGACGGAAGGCGGCATTCCAGACGCGCTGATCCGCAGTCGTCGCCACCTCGCGCGCGGCATCGTGATGGTCGCTCGGAGCGGCGTAAATACATCTTCCCGAGATTTCGAGGCCGGCCGCGCGGGCGGCGGCAAAGACCGGCTCAAGTTGTCCCGTGGGTGCGCCGGCGAAGCCGATGTACCCATTCCTTACGGTCGAACCCGGGGTGCCGTCATCGCCTTGGCAACTGACCCAGGTGGAGAAGCCGCGCGAATTGATCGCGGCGATGTCGGCGGCGATCCCGGCGTCGACGGCGATAGGCTTTCCGCCGATGACGACCGTTCTGGTCGGGTGATGCGGCACTCGTTTACGGGCGCAGCGTCAAGCGTTATGCGGCGAGCTCGGGCGCGCCGTCGCGATCGCGTGCCGTGCGCTTGCACTTCGGAAAAGTGCTGCACCCCCAGAACGGACCCTTCGGACCGCTCCGCCGAACAAGGCTGCCGTCTTTGCAAGCGCAGCGGTGGAACGACGCGAGATCCGGCTTGCCGTTCAGATCCGCGAGCTTGATCGCGCATTTGTTGCGGGCACGATTCCAGTGCGAGCAGCTCCAGAAGAAGCCGCGCGTGCCGCTGCGGCGATAGAGGATGCCGCCCTTGCACGCTGGGCACGGGCCGCCGGGAACGGCCGGCGCGCGTTCAACGAGGCTCGGCTTGCCGCCGGCGTCGGGGTAGCTTGCGTCGCACGAGTCGGCCGCACCCTTGCGGTAGCCCGAGCAGCCCCACCACACGCGCCCCGCGGTCAGATGGCGGATCAGCACGTGGGTCGTGCATTTTGGGCACTGGCCCCCTTCGATCGGTGGCGTCAGATCGGGCTTCCCGTTCACGTCGCTTCGAATGCCGGTGCACTCGCGCCGCGAGCACGTCCAAAACGCCGTCGATTTTTTGCTCTTGCCGGGCGTTGCGCGGCGGTGCCGCTTGGTCAAAACGCCGATCCCGCACGTTGGGCAGGCGCCGGCGGTCTCCAGCGCCTCGGCCTCCATCGCGACCCCGGCAAATGCGGTCAACTCGGTTTGAAGCTGCGTGTCCGCGTCGCGCACGACGTCGAGGTAACGCGCGGTGCCCTCGGCGATCGCGTCGAGGTGTTGCTCCATCGCCGCGGTAAACGCGACTTCGACGAATGCAAAGCGCGTCCGCAGCGCCCCGATGAGCGTGACGCCCAGCGGCAACGGGAAAAACTTGCGCTCTTTGAGTTCGACGTAGCCGCGCGCTTGGATCACCTCGATGATGCTGTCGTAGGTCGACGGCCGGCCCACCCCGCGTTCCTCGAGCTCTTTGATAAGACTCGCCTCGGTGTAACGCGGCGGCGGTTCGGTCTGCTTCGCGATCATCTGGCCGTCGAGCGCCCGCGCGGCGGTCCCCGGAGCCAGCGCTGGAACAGGGTTCGCGGCGGCCGGATCGTCCTTGGTGTTGCCGTCGATGAGACGCCAGCCTGCGAACCGCAAGGTGCGGCCGCGCGCGACGAACGTCATCGGCTTGCCGTCGAGCTGCTCGCGCGATTCGAGCACGAGCGTACGGACGTCGTACTCCGCATCGCGCATCTGCGAGGCGAGCGCGCGCGAGCGGATCAGCGTGTAGACACGCTGCAGGTTCCCGCCCAGGCCGCAGTTCTCAAGCGCGACGTTCGTCGGTCGGATCGCCTCGTGTGCGCCCTGCGCGGCCACCGCGCTCGCTTTCGCCTTCCAGATGCGTTTCGTCGTTCGGACCGGTAGGCCGTGCGCCTTGCCGTAGGCGACGATCGCAGCGAACGCCACATCGGACAGTTCGGCCGAATCCGTGCGGTGATACGTAATGTAGCCGTCTTCGAAGAGCTGCTGTGCGGCTTTCATGGCGGCTCGGGCGCCCAGGCGCAAGCGATTCGATGCGGCTTGCTGGAAGGTCGATGTCGTAAATGCCGGCGGCGGGGCCGAGTAGGTGACGGTCTCTTCGTAGCTGACGGCACGCGTGTCGCGCAGCGCTGCTACTCGCGTCGCGAACGCCGCGTCGGTCCAAAGCGTCTGGCCCTCGGGCACGAGGCTGCGGAAATCCCATAACGCCGTCCACGGCTTGCCGTCGACGCCGTCCGCGAACGTGAGCACGACCGTGTAGTGGTCGGTTGGAACGAATGCCGCGATCGCTTCCTCACGATCGACGATGAGCCGGACGCCGATGGTTTGCACGCGTCCGGCCGACAGCGCCCGGCCCGTTTTATGGCGGAGCGCCGATGAGACTTTGTAGCCGACGAGCCGGTCGAGCGCGCGGCGCGCTTCTTGCGCAGCCACCAGCGCCGCGTTGACCGTCGTCGGCGCGGCAAGCGCTGTGGCGACTTCGCCTTTGGTGATCTCGTGGAAGGTCACCCGCTTTGGATTCTTGAGGCGCAGTAGCGTCTGCAAGTGCCAGGCAATTGCCTCGCCTTCGCGATCCGGATCGCTCGCGAGGTAGACGCAGTCGGCGGCCTTGACCGCGGCGCGCAGCGCGGCGATCGTCGACGCCTTGCCGGGGATGACTTCATAGGTGAGCGCATAGGTGTCCGGATCGACGCTCAACGAGCGCTGCGGCAAGTCGCGCACGTGGCCTAATGAAGCGCGCACATCCCAACCGGGGCCAAGGAACGATTTGATCTTCCGTGCCTTCGTAGGCGACTCGACGATCATGAGATTGCTCATTGTCGTCCCAAGACTAGCGTACGGAACTATACCTGTCAATAGACTCCGGTAGGGCAAAAAAGCGGGTATTCGGCAATTTCTGTTGGTTCGGCTTCAAAGTGACCCCGCTTCCACCGGATCGCCAATGTTGAAATGTCGGTCTGGTGCGAACGGTGAACGACCACGAGAATCTCACGCGCGTCTTCCGTACGAGTGGCAGTGTCGGCTCGACTATATCAGTCGGATGTGCTCTTGGTCGGCTCGCTCGATGCGAAACCCGGCCATCCCGAGTCCGGTCTGGATCAGCCTTAGCCATTCGTCGTATGACCCGCGGCGGTGCGCGAAGGCGCTTGCGCGCGGGTCGTCAGTCGTCGCGAGGTACGTCGCAAGTTCATGCGGGCTGGCAAATACAGGGCTAATCGGCGTCCCATCACTTACGGTCTCATACATTTGCAGGTGCGTGGACCTCACGTATCCGTGCCGTTGATCCGCATACTCGTCGACCGTAACGATCGCAAGCAGCTTAGCGTCGACGTGCGCCGGCATTCGCGACGGTCGGCTGCAACGTCCGGAACGGCGTGAGGTCGACCTTTACCGGCGGCGAAGGTTCTGCAACGGCGCGACCGATCTTCGGCACGGCCGTCGAGTCATATGTCCAGCGCATACGGAACCGCAGTCGAATCGGCGCCCCGACCTCGGTTTCGAGTAAGGTCGAGTCCGGGATCAGCCAAGCAGCACCCACGGGCAGTTGTCCGAGTTCATTGAGGATCACGCTGGCGATTGCGGAGCCGACTCGGGTCGCGGCTTCGCGACCGATCTTGCGCTGGGCACCATCGCCCGTCGTCTGCATTGCGATGAAGGCGTTTGAGGCGTCGATAATGTCGGGGTGGAGCAGCGGAAGCCGCTGCGTCGAGAACGTCCACCCGACACCGAAATTTCGGATTTGTCGGGCGAACAGCGTCGTCGCACTCTGCGAGGCGAAGTGCGTCTTGGATCGGCTGAACGCTGCCGCGACGGACTCCGCTTCTTCCACGACGATATGCGACGGCCGTCGGAGAATCTTGAGCGACTCGCTGAAAAAACCACTTGAAATGGTCTGCTGGTCGTCGCGGGTGAACTCCGAACTGTCGATAATCATCGAATGACCGGCGGCGAATATCTGTGCGAGCAATGGCCCGTCGTCGACGGATAGCGGCAGATCGCCGTGCGCCCCTCCGATGATCGGGATCGGCAACCCTTCGAGCGTACCAGAACGTCGAATGCCCCACAGATTTCCGAGCGTGTCGAACGCGCACACCGGAACGTCGTTGATAAAGCAATTCTCGATCGTGACGGCGCTGACGTTGCTTTTGCCGCTCCCGCTCTTACCGAACGCGACGTACCTACCCTGAATGGCATCGATCGGCAGCGACACATTGTCGCTGAGCTCGACCGGGCCTTTGAGATGGGCGATTCCCGCGCGCTGCTGCAAAATGTCGATCATCGCCTCGGCCGCCGTCTTCGTGCGTTGCCCACTCGATGAACCGATCGCGGCCAGTTTCGGTCGAACATCGCCGTTCTTTCCGCGAACGCGTTCGCCGCACGCGCGCTCGTCTTCACAACGACGGCGATATGCGTCGTTGTTTACGCGTTGCATGGGACCTTCACGGTGACCGCAGTAGATGCACGCCGGACCGTTTGACGAGGAAGCATTTTGAAACATCAGGCTGCTCTTTCTAATTCTTTCACGGTTGACACGCGTTCACGAAGAACCGAGTACAACGCGGCAATATCGCGGGCACGTTCAAGGGACACTCGTTTGGAGCGATTACGGAGATGCCGTACCGGGAGATCGAGGACCGAAGCGAGCCACTGGGTTGCGAATCCGGCAGCTTCGAGGCGATCGACAAGTAAGTAGGTCGGCGCGGCGTCGATCCGCGCATCGGTCGGGAGCGCCGTCGACGAAAGGGCCAAGAGCGCACTCGCTTTGCGGCCCGATGTGCGCCGGCTGCGCCCCGACATCAGGAAGTGAACCTGCGCGTTCGATACGCCGCTTGCTCGCGCCATTGCCGCAATCGTCGTTCCTTGCGCGTATATTTGGCGCAGGTGTTTGCGAACCGGGGTAGCGTCGACCAGCATCGTCAGCGATGAACAAGGGTCTTTAGAATTGAGATCGCGAGCGACAGCGAACGCGCCGCCCTTGTCGTTTGTACGGAACGCGATCGTAGCGCTGATCGTGTCGCGCACCACCCAACGACCGCCGATAAAGCGAGCAATATACCGGAGTTGCCCAAAGCGCGTTTTTGCGGCGCCGGCGCGGTTTGCGGCGCCGATGCATCCGTTGCAGCGGCACCCATGCCGCGCCCGCGCTGCGGTGCCGTGAGGCGGCAACGTGATCTTCGTCGTTGGCTTGGCGCGTAAAGCACCGCGCCCGCGCGCCATACTCGATTCGGCTTCGCCGATCTTGAACGTCGCACTGATCGGACGAACGCTCGGATCTCGCTTGGCGACCCACAGGTAGATATTGTGAATCGCTCGCGCTTTCCCGATGCTAATCCAACCCGCGCGTCCGACCTGCAATCCAGCGCTCTGAGCGCCAAGTTTCTGTGCGATCCAGCCGCGGGTGTATCCCGCGTCGACAAGGCTTGCAACGAGCGCCATCGTGTCGTCGGCTCGCATCCGCGCCCCGTGTTTGACGACGTCCGCGCCGACGGAGAGTATTTTTGCCATCGTGCTGCGGCGCGTCCGCTTGATGTCGCCGTCGATCATCCGGTTGATGACGCTACCCGAGACCGTCGAAGCCTTGGATAAAGTCTTGATGCCGACGCCCTGCGATTGAAGCCAACGGATGTGATCGAGAACTTCGGCTGTCGAGACCAGTTCGCTACTCGTTGTGTGTTCTGCGTTGAGTTTGTCAGCTTTCCGCTGCGCCGCTGCCTTCGTGCGCGTTCGGGCAGCGATTTTTCCACTCTTGCCGTTCCGAACAACCCAGAGCTTGCCCGAGGGCGAATACTTCAAGTGGTACGGCGGCCGGCGGCGCGCTTGACGGTCCTTCTCGTATTCACGATTTGACACGCGGCACGGTTCACAGCGGCAACGCGCGAGCACGTAGCGCGCGTGGGTTCCATGTTTGTAGCGCCGCTTGGCCTTGGCGATACTCGGAAAATCGTTGCCGGCCATCAGTCGCGTCGCCGATCCGTTGACGTCAAGCCGTCCCGACGCATGAGGTGACTTCAGACGCGGTGGGTGTCATAAATCGAGGTCGCCGTCGCGATGTCGGTGGCGGTCAAAGCGAGAAGTGTGCCGACTGCGTTTTCGCGATACACGACGAGCGGTCCGCACAGAACATACCGTTCGCGATACGTCGGATGGAGCATCGTCGGCGCTAAGCCCTTACGCACGAAGTCATCGTCGATCGCCAGCCGCAGAAGCGGTGGCACGAGCGTGTAAGGTCGGTCATCGAGCGCGTCCGCTTGCATGACATCGCGGATAGCATCGCGGCCGGCGACCTCGATGCATTGCGGCGGCCGGTTCGGGAGAAGCAAGAGCGCTCGCACGCCGCCGCTCGCCGGAGGTGCGCCGCACACGCACGCGTCGGCCTGCTCGAAGCATTCGGGACAGCGGTCCTCGCCCTCGGCGGTGTCGAGTTGTGCGAGGATCTCGCGCTCGAACGCCGGGTAATTCGCCACGATCAGCCGGTGGCGCTCGGCGTAGGCCATGATACGGCTGCTCAGCGAGTGCATCTCAGGAGTCTGCTTTCGGCGTCGCGTCTTGGGGTTCGCGAGCGTGAATTGTATCGAGGTGCTCGAACATGCGCTGCGTCATCTGTTCGAGCCGGTCCGAGGCGACGGGCACCGGGAAGTCCTCGCCGCGCACGATATACAGGTCGGGCTGCTTGCACAAATTGCACTCCAGTGCCCAAACGTGTTGGGTGCGCGATCCCTGTTCGCGATAGAGGACGCGGTAATGGAAAGTGGGGCGGTATTTCACGGTAGAAGGGATGCGCTCACGATCAGCAGTGTGGGTCATTATCTTTAAGTCTAGCAGACGGAGCAGCAGGAGTCAAGGCAATGTGCGGAGGGTGTCGTTTGTGGTGACGTATCTAAAAGAGCATCAGCTCGTCCGGACAAGGTGTCTCCGGCAGCTTGGACTTAGGCGTGTCCATCAGCGTCAGCGTGAAGCGTAACAGGTCAATGGAGATTGCCGAAGACACACGTCCCAGCACGTCCTCATTGATTTCCGTCTCCGTCAGAGCAGCGCGCAGACGCGGGAGCACCGCGAGCGCTGCGTCGACGGTGGCAATGGCGTTATCGCGCTTGACCAAGCGTTTTTTCTCGCTTTTCGCGTTGGCAGTGTCGGCTCGCCTGCGCAGGCAAAATGTCGAGTGTCCTCCGTGGCCGTGACAGTCAACGCAGGCGTCGGCGTGGTTGCAGAAGCCGAAATGCCCGTAGCCGTCCTTGCGGATGCGTCGGCGGTCGTCGTGCGAGCAGCAGTGCGGCGGTTCGCACAAATCGCAGACGGTATGGTTGCAAACGCGGCAGCGCCGCTGCAGGTCAGCAGGCGCCGTGCATTTCTCGTGCTGACCGTAGTGCTTAGCTGCGCCACACGTGTGGGTCGACTTGGCCGGTGATTCGGCGCAGAAGGGTGGTGCGGCGGCGGAGCACTGGGCGGGAGCTGTCATTTTACGGGGCGGAGTTCCCGCTGACGAGCGCGACATTCATGCGCCGGGTCGGGCGGCGCCGACGATCGCGTCGGCGTCGCGCGGGCTGCCGCCCTCCTCGTGCCGCGCCGGCTCGGCGCCGCTGCCCGCGCAGGTGCAATCGTCTTCGCGCTCGTCATCCTCAGAGTCATTCTCGGGCAGTTTTGCTTCCTCGGCGCGGATCGCGGCGATCATCTGCTCGGCGCTCAAATCGGTGCGCGCGATGATGCTACTGACTTCCATCTGAAAATCGCAGGTGTCGTAGGGCATTAGGCGTGAGTCTCCGTTTGCGCGGCGCCGGTGGTCGGTCGCAGCGTGTCGGGTGCGATGACGAACGCGGTGCTTAGGCCAGTTCCTCGCGGCCGTCCTCGCAGCAGACGACGTGCATCGCGTGCGTACGCAGGAGCGGCTTGCGCGTCGAGATGTACCACGTTCGGTCCGGGCGTTCGACGGCAAAGCAGTACCCGCGCTCGTTCGCGCGCGACTCGCGGTGCGCGGCGGCGATCGCGGCAGCTTTCGTTAGCCGTTCGTCTTGCGGGTCGCTGCCGGGTATCACGCCGTGACCTTCACGAAGCAGTTGAACGCGCGCTGGGCGACGGCGGCGAACCGCTGACCGTGGCGCCGGTCGAGCGGTGCGTAGTCGTCGGTGGCGCACATTGCATCGACGAGGTCTGCGTCGGGGCGGACGGTCGCTCGCAACTCACGGCCGCCGCAAATGAGGCGGCGAACCGCATCTTTCTGCTCCCTGCTCATCAAGCGCTCAAGGCTTGATCGCCGCGGTACTTGATCTGCGCCGTGGTGCATTCCTCAGCGTCTACGTCGGTGCGCAGAGCTTTGAGGAACGGTTGCACGAGCGCGCCGCCGCGCCGCTTGACGTATAGATACCGCACTTCGACGATGTCGCCCACGGCCAGTTTCTTGCCGTTGGCCTTGGCGCTGCCGACCGACACGCGCGCACCGCCTTCGTCGATGAGTTCGAGCGCGACGCTGTCGATGCCGTTCGAGAGTCCGCCGACGATCGCCGAGAGTTCGGCCCAAAACTTGAATTTGAGTTGATCGCCGCCGGAGTTGGGTCGGCCCGGCCGATACGCGCTTGCGAGCCGCTTGAACACGACGCCCTCGCGCTCCAAACGCTCGGCTTCCTCGAATGCGGCGGCTTTGTCCGCGGTTACTTCGTAGAGCCGCGCGTGCTGGATATTCGGCGCGCTGTCGGCCAAGAGCGGCCCAAGGATGGCGTTGCGGTCCCGGTATGCGCGCTGTGTGTGCGACACGCCGTCACGCGAGAAGATGTCGAAAACATGATAGGTGCTGCCGCCGGTCGGGTTGGCGACGATCTCGCCGTCGATCTCGAAGTCGCCGGGCAGCGCCAGCAACGACGTTGCAAGGTCGCTCGCGATATTGGTCGCGATGCCTTTCTTGTTCGCGGCAGATAAGATGCCGTTGAGCGAGCGTATAAGCAAACGTTCGCCATCCTCTTTGATCTGAAGCCCATAAGCCGGATCGGCGATGAGTGCAAACGCCTCGACGCGCGTGATCTCGTTGAGCAGTTGCGGCAGTAAGCCCGTCGCGGTGCGTTCCTTGACGACGATAGCGACTCCGGCGTTGACGGTCGCTTTATGGTCGGGTTCATAGCCGTCGCGTGTCTTGGAATTGACGAGCTTTTGGTAAGTTTTCTGCGCGTCGCTCAGCGTCAGCCCCTCGCCTTTCGGCTGGAGCTTGGGATTGCCGCCGACGGCGCAATTGAACGCTTCGACGGCATAGGTGCCGTCACCGGAATCGACGATTTGGACGACATACTCTTTGTTACTTGGCGGGATGGTATTCGTAAGACGAATACTCGTGACGATTGTTGGCACGGTTCGGTTATTCACTCCATGTTGGCATCATGTAAGCAGCCCTTTCAATAAGACTAGCACACGGAGCAAACACTGTCAAGAGTCGAGCTAACTTAGCCACAGTCTGAGAGTCTTTGGGCGACGCATGGGTTGAGAGCCGCAGGTCGACGGGGCCGCCCGGGCCTTTGAATAGCCCGAGCATAAGCGATTGCGATGTTCTACCATCGCTTTGGTGGCCTTCGCGGATTTCGGCAGGAGTCGAGCAGGACCGCTTGTAGATCACTACGTCTACTCTCGCCTGCCCGCAGCCCGCCGGCAGCATCAGACCCTCACTTCTGTGTCTCTTGCACGGAGAACCATCGTGCTCAATATAACGAACGCGGCTTCTGCGCCGGTGCAGTGTGCCGCTGACCTTCACCGGCGATACCCAACGGCGTGGAAGCGTTTCGACGAAGCGCGGGCCGCGCGATCTCCCAAGCTTCAGCCAACTCCGGTTACCTGGCTCACGCATGAGGAAGCTTTCGTGGCCTTCGTCAAACTGCGCGACGAACAGAACATCGAGCAGCTCCCCGTAGAGGCGCTCTGCGATCTTTACGCGCTCGCATGTTGGCGGGTTACCCAAGGCGTCTACAAGTTCGATGACGACTTGTTGCGTGCGTTAGCGGATACGCCGCTGGACATCAGCTTGCCGGCGTCGCTCTTAACCCGACTACCCGAATGGGCCGTGTTTGTTGAGACACCCGGTTTTACCCATCACGGCAAGCCGATCGTTGGCATGATCGCGACATTGTTCGACGCCCCGAGCGGTCTCTCGCTCATGCTTACGCTCATCCCTAAGACCGTTGTGTCCATCGACGCCGACGTGGATCGAGTCCAACTGCATCTGACGGATACGCCGCTCCGCGAGCGTCTTATCCGCGACATCGGCGCCGGCGGGATGCGTGAGGACGACTTCCGAGAAACGCTGGACGCCGTCTCGACAATGAATCTTCCTGAAACGAAAGTCGATGGGAGCCGCGAGATTCTATCCGATGCGGTGAAGGACACGCGTGAAGCCGTGCTCGACACGGTCCTCTCAGAGCTTGTCCCCTTTATCAGCCTCGTTCTCTACCTCTCATCCGAGGAGCCCGATCTTGAGCGTCGACCAACGTTGCCGACCGGAAAGATGACAAAGCGGGGCCTTCGGTTCTTCGCTCCGGATCAACCGCAAGTGTGGCCGGTTGGCATGCGCGTCGGCGCGGCGCTTCGCGCAGCTCGCAATACGCACGATGCCGCTACAAAGAGCGAACGTCATGGCGTGCGACCACACTGGCGAAAGGCTCATTGGCATTCGTTTTGGACGGGGTCTCGCAACGTCGAAACGCGAGCGCTTAAAGTCCGATGGCTCATGCCGGTGGCCGTCAACGTCAAGACCGACGACGTTCTC
>Ga0182016_10002255_pt1 | contig 22821 bp, 19 predicted proteins | sample 712S2MmetaG_FD_120491 | JGI IMG/M metagenome (GOLD analysis project Ga0182016, IMG submission 120491) | Permafrost microbial communities from Stordalen Mire, Sweden - 712S2M metaG | ecosystem: Environmental > Terrestrial > Soil > Wetlands > Permafrost | place: Sweden: Stordalen | collected... | reverse complement strand
CAGCGCACGGTAATGGCGGTCCGGTCCTTTACGCCCTGCAAGGGCGCGTTGGCCGCGGCCTCGAAGGCTGCCAACGGATTCGGGTTGGGGGAAGGGAAGGCAATGTTGACGGTTTGCGGCTGGGGGCCGGGCTGGCTCTGGGCACTCACGCGCACGCCCGGCGCCACCACCAGTTCGTCCACCACCGGCGCGGCATTCACCGGCAGGTAGTTCACGCCCACGCTGCCCACAGTTCCTCCCGGATGCAGCACGGCCTTCCACTGTAGAAAGCGGCCCGCGGGCGAAGCCACCGCGCCGTCCTTGAGCGGCTGCCAGTCGGACCAACCCCAATCGGAATGGCCCCGCGCCGGCTGCTCCACGTTTCCAGTGCGGGTCCAGAGTTCATATCCGGTCGAGCCGGGTTGCACCTCGACGCGTCCAAAGCGCGCCAGAGCACCTGCGTCCAGAACATCGCTGGCGTATTCGTGTTTGTCCGCAGCGCACAGGCAAACCTGCTTGCCCGTGTTGCCTGTGCCGATAAGAACGCCGCTCATGCCTTCAACATTCTTCACCTCGGCCAGACTCAACCCTTGCTGCGCATCCAGATGGGCCAGGTCGGCGTAACTGCCGTCGTCTCCAATCAGAAAGATCCGACCGCGGTTCCCCGTCAGCGCCAGCAGGCCCTCCTTGCGTGCGGCCAGCGCGTAGACGACCCGTCCTTGCCAGACCACAGCTTGCGCGGCGCCTGCCCCTCGGTCAGCGCGTAGATTTCGGTTCCGTCCGGCACCGAAGCACTGGCGTTGGCCGCCTGCAGCGAGCCCGGCTGCATGATGGTGATCATGGTCGAGCCGATTCCCTGCACCGGCAGGGGCGGCAGAGGATTGCGGCTCTTGTCGCCCACGCAGGCGGCATAGATGGTGCCGTTGGCGGCCACGGCCACCGAAGTGATCTCGCGCCGGGGAGCCTCGAAGAGCACGTAGCCCTTGCCGTGTGCGTCGATGCGATAGACCAGGCCCGAGCCGTCGGTCCCGGCAATCAGATTTCCTTTCGCGTCCCACGCCAGAGAGCGAACGTGTTGCTCGTCGCTCTTGAAAAAGGCTTCGGGCCTTGTGCCGGTTTTGGTCGGATCGACGCGATAAACGATTCCCGGCCCGCCTGTGGCGATGTAGAGCTTGCCCGCCGAGTCGAAGGTCATGTCCCAGATGTAGTGCGACTTTTTGTCGGATTTATCGCCGGAGGATTTGGACTCCTCGTCCTTTTCCTGAGCTTTGCTGTCGCCATCCAGCTTGGAGAGGTCGAAGACGACAGTGGAGGCCGCTTCTTCCTGCTGCGACGTCGCGTCTGCCTTTAGCCGGTAGACCCTTCCACTGGGCAGTGTCGCGGCGTAGAGCGCGCCGTCCGGGCCCAGCCGCACCACTTGCACACTCAGATCTTTACTCTCGAAGAGCGTGAAGGGCTTCTCATTCCCTTTCTCTGCAGAGCGCAGCACCGTGGCCGGCGAGGCGGTTCCCATGTAAGCCGTGCCATTTTTGTCCACAGCCACCGACCAGACGTAGCTGGAAGGCGTAGTCAGCTCCCCGCTTAGGGCACGACCGGAGCGCAGGTGACCATCGCTCCAGATCGAGACTCCCTGCGGTGTGCCTTTCTCAAACTCCTCGATCCGCGACTGGGACCACAGATGCGTTCCCTGGGCCAGCAAAGGCGCGGAGGAAACAGCGGCAACACCCAGCAGAGCCGCGGCCAGCGCGGCAAGGCTCGATGCGGGACGGAAGCGGCGAAGTATGCAAGTCGAGACAAACATTCTGCCGTTGAGTCTACTAAAGTTGCCTTGGAGACGGCAGGTCCGGAGCGGAGACACGAAGTTTAGCGTCCATTCAATGTAGCCGCTGTTAGACTCGCCTACAGGTCAAATAACTCCATGCAAACCCCTCTTTCTCGCACGATTTTTGCCGGCCTGCTGCTGGCCGCGCTTCCGCTGGCCGCGCAGGTCCAACATCCTCGCCACTCCCACGCCCCCAACTCGCCTGCCAACGATCCGCAGTTGGTGCTTCCTCCGGATCAGGCGCAGTGGTGCTTTGCCCCCCAGAGCAGCCTGATGGGTTACGAGCAATACCAGACCTTCGACAGCTATCCTCAGCCAGCCAGCAAGGGCTACCTGTGCATTGCCATTCCGCCGGGCAGGATCTTTATCATTGACCACCTGTTTGCCGAGGCGGACTACGACCAGGTGCTGCCTGTCGCGGCCGAGTGGTACCTGGACACTGTGGTAGGGGGCTACGAGGCAATGACCGGCTTTGCGGCCAATCACGTCGGCTCTTCCACGCCCAACCCTCGCTATGTGCTTTCCGAGTCCGTGCACATTCCCGTGGCTGGAGGAACCAGGGTCACGCTCATCATGCACAGCTACTTCATGAGCGCCAGCAGCTCCATCGTGGAGACGCCGGGAACCGCCAGTCTGCTGCTGACCGGTCACTGGGAGTAGGACCGTTACGCTCCGCCGCGGAACTGGATGATTCTGCGCCGGTCGCGCTTGCTCGGCCTGTGTTCAGGCGGGGACGCGAACTCCTGCATTGCCTTGCGCTCGGCCGCCACCTTCAGGCGCAATGCCTTGCTGGCCTCGGTCTCGCGGTAGAGCGTTTGCGCCACCGCCGCAGGGCCGCGCATCTCGCTTAGCACCAGGACTTCGATCTCGAATTCACCGCCTTCATTTTTTACATGCAGCATTTCGCCCAGGCGAACCTCGCGGGAAGGCTTTGCCTCGCGGCCGTTGGCGACGATGCGGCCCAGATCGCAGGCCTTCGAGGCCAACGCGCGAGTTTTGAAGAAGCGTGCCGCCCACAGCCACTTGTCCATGCGCACGGAATCCATGAGTTTATTCTCCTACACTTGGCGACCGAACGCGACAGTACCCGTTCACAGAATCCAGCAAGTACACTGGTGAATGGAGCCACTTATGCCAACCTTTTGGGCCAAGACACGGACCACGCTGGAGATGATCAAGTGGGAGCACTCAATCTTCGCCCTGCCCTTTGCCCTTACAGCCACACTGCTGGCCGCCAACGGGCTGCCTGGCTGGCGGACGCTGGGATGGATTCTGCTCGCTATGGTAGCTGCCCGCTCAGCGGCGATGGCCTTCAACCGTTGGGCCGACGCCGATCTGGACGCCGCCAACCCCCGCACAAAAAATCGCGCCATACCTGCCGGCCTGCTCTCGCGCCAGTTCGTTCTGGGCTTCACGGTCTTGATGGCCGCGCTGTTCGTGCTGGCCTCGGCCGAACTCAACCGGCTCACCTTGTTGCTTTCTCCGGTGGTGCTGGTGGTGCTTTTCGGTTACAGCTACATGAAGCGTGTAACCCGCTGGTCGCACCTGGTTCTGGGCCTGGCGTTGGGCCTGGCGCCCTCGGCCGCGTGGATTGCTGTGCGCGGCAGCTTGGATCCCCGCATCCTGGTGCTGACCGGGGCAGTCATTTTGTGGGCCGGAGGCTTCGACGTGCTCTATGCCTGCCAGGACTTCGACCACGATCGCGTAGCGGGTCTTCACAGCCTGCCCCGGGCCGTCGGCATTCCGTTAGCGTTCTGGGCGGCGCGCGTCATGCACCTGGCCATGTTGTGTTTCCTCGTGTGGTTTGGCGTGCTATTCGGTTTCCGGGCACCCGGCTGGCTGGGAATTGGCGCCGTCGGACTCCTGCTGGTTTATGAACACTCGCTGGTCTCGCCGCGCGACCTGCGCCGTCTGAACGCCGCCTTTTTCACCATGAATGGCGTCATCGCCACCGTCTTTTTCGCCTTTGTAGCAGCCGATCTCTGGCTGCGGAGTTGATTTTCATGGCTTTCGCTGAAAACCCCAAGGAATCCGCGCTGCACCTGTGGTATGGTGCGGTAAAGCACAACCTGCACGACCCCGGAATCGCACCTGACCCTATTCAGCAAACGGGAGACCAAAGCACTGGCATGAGAATTGCTATTCAGGGAGAACCCGGCTCGTTCAGCCACGAAGCAGCAATGAAGCTTGTCACCGATGCGGTGATCGTTCCTTGCTCGCTCTCCGCCGACGCCTTTGCGGCAGTCGCTGAAGGGAGCGCGGACGCCGCCGTGATTCCCATTGAAAACAGCCTGGCCGGTTCTGTTTCAGAGCACTTCGACCTGCTGCTGGCCCACGACGTGAAGATAGAGCAGGAGACCCTGCTGCGCATCCGCCACAACCTGATCGCCATCTCCGGCACTTCTACCAGCGACATTGACCGCGTCTTCTCGCACCCGGTGGCCCTGGCGCAATGCCGGCGCTTCCTGGCCAACCACCCCAACATGGAATCGTTCGCTTTTTATGACACCGCGGGTAGCGTGAAACAACTGGTCGAATTACGCGACCGGCACGCCGCGGCCATTGCCAGCGAGGCGGCGGCCCATTACTACGGCGCGCAAATCCTGAATGCTGGCATCGAGGACAATCCCGAAAACTACACTCGCTTCTTCCTGATCCGGCGCACCCGCGACGTTGTCACCGCCCCGAACGCCAACAAACTCAGCCTGGCCTTCTCGCTCGAGAATCGTCCCGGCTCGCTGGTTGCCGCGCTCTCTGAGTTGGCCGCGCTGGGCACCAACCTGACCAAGATCGAGTCCCGCCCAGTCCAAGGCAAGCCCTGGGAGTACATCTTCTACGTGGACTGCCAACTCCACTCGCCTGAAGAGAGCCAGCACGCCATCAAGGTCCTGGCGCCCCATTGCGCCATGATCAAGGAACTGGGCCGCTATCCGGAAGCCCAGGACTAGAGCGATTCCAGGCTTCTCAAGGCGGATGGTCTGCCAGGCTTCAAAACGTCAAAACAAAAGGGATGAGCCTGAGGCCCATCCCTTTTTTAATTCCAGCAACATCGACTGCGCTAGAAGTGGTAAGCCACGCCCAGGGTCGGATTGTAGATGTTGTACCACTTGTTGGTATTCAACACCGAATAGTCGAAGGTCGGCACCTTGGTAATCATGCCGCGGTATTCGGCGCGAATGTCGAAGCTTGGACTAATCTCGTAGGCAATGCCAGCTCCGTAGATGGCGCCCAGCTGGGTCTCCTGCTTCACATCCAGCGACGTGGTGCCCGAATTGCGGATCGGCAGGAAGATGAAGGCCGCCGGTCCAGCCTCCACAAAGGGGTTGAACTTGCGATAGGTAAAGGAGCGCACGTAGGCACCCGACATTTCCTGCGTGCGGGTCAGCACGTTGTAGCGGTTGGGGTTGGCGTAGAAGTGAATGTTGTTCTCATAAGTTATGCCGTAGTTGAGCTCGAGCGCACTCGAGGGGGTCAGCATGAAACGGTAGCTGAGCAACGCGCCAAAGGCGCGGTTCGAGCTCACCTGAACGTCAGTGGATGAGGCGATGAACGGCTCAATAAGCCCCGTTCCACTGAGGCTGATGTCTTGGCGGCTTTCCTGAGCGCGGCCTGCTGCCACACATACGGCAAGCAGAAATGCAATGATGGCGATCTTCTTCATTCGGTCCTGAACCTCACGACTGCTCAACCGTCCGGCTGGCAACCAGCTTGTCGATTCGGAAGCTCCGGTTTCGAGCCGGGCCCCGCTCTCAGCATTGTAACTGGCCGGGGCGGTCCGTGGCGGAAGCGGTGGCTTCGGAAGCGCTGAGACTTTAGACGCAGAAAGAGCAAAACCGGCTCTTCGGGTGACCAAAAGCCCCGTAAACGGCGACTTTCTCTCCCCGTCAACAGTTTCTAAAAGCCCACCTCAACTGGTTCGCTCCAAATGGTAATAGAACGGCGGCCCCTTCTCCTGGGCCAAAGCCCGCACGGTGCGCAAAAAGGCCTTTCCGGCATAGGAGAGCGTGGCCTGCCGGCGGTGCACCAGCCGCAGAACCCGCTTCATCTCCAGTTCGTCCACCGTAACCCGGACCAGTTCCCCAATCTCCAGTTCCCGCGCCACCGTCAGGTGCGGCACCAGAGCCACCCCGTTGCCCATGGCCACAAACCTTTTGATGGCCTCAATGGTGGGCAGGTCGATACCCATGTTCAACGGGGTCCGGTAGCGCTGAAAAGCCTCGATCACTTTCTTCCTGAGCGGCGAGGTGACATTGTGGGCGATGAAATTCTCCGCCCCCAGGTCGTTGATTGAGACCCGTCCGGCCCTGGCCAACGGGTGGCCGGGACTGACCACAAGCGCTAGACTGTCGTTATACACGGCTATGGTGCGAAACTGCGCCGGGTCGGGGCGGTAGGAAATCACTCCGATCTCGAAGGTGCGCAAGTTCAGTTCTTCCGGCATGTGGCTGGCCAGCATCCGGTGCACAGTAACCCCGACGTGGGGGAACTCCTTGCGAAACCGGTCGATCGCCTGCAGCAGGTACATGCAGGTGTACTCGTTGGCCGCCAGTTGCAGCCGCCCGCGCTCCAGGCTCTTCAACTCGTCCAGGGCGCTGGAGGCCTCGCGGCGTAGCGCCAGCAGGCGCAGGGCATAGTCGCGCAGCAATACCCCGGCTGCGGTCAGCGATCCGTCGCGTGCCGCGCGGTCGAAGAGCGTCTCGCCCACCGACGCCTCCAGCTTGCGGATCACCTGGCTCACTGCCGGCTGGGTCCGATGCAGCCGTACCGCAGCCCGCGAAAAGCTGTGCTCCTCGGCCACCGCCAGGAAAGTTTCGAGTTGACTCAGTTCCACAAATGCCTCCGAAAAGCAGCGGTCAGTGAACAGCAGGCAGCCATCAGTTTCCTGGCAGCCAAGCGAACCACTCGGTTTTCCCGCGTTTTGATTCTCCACAGTAGTTGGAATTTCCGCCCTTGGCCCGCCCTTGTCTTCGCAGCCAGCGTGGGAATTCGAGCTCCCGAACAGCACAAAGCCTTCCCCTGCTCACTCACCACTGTTCACTGATCACTGTCCACTGTTCACTGCAGTATAAGCATTTCTAATCGCTTCCACAAAAAGAATAACTTTGCGTTATACAGGCCCCGTGCGCGACACTTGCAGCAAGAGCAATTGGCTCACCCGGCAGGCAGGTAGATGATCTCAAATCAGGTTTTCTTCTTCGATACCACTCTCCGCGACGGCGAGCAATCCCCCGGCTGCAGCATGACCACGCAGGAAAAGCTCACCATGGCTCATGCCCTCGAGGACCTGGGCGTCGACATCATCGAGGCCGGCTTCGCGATGGCCTCGGAGGGCGATTTCGCGGCCATCGCCACCATCACCCAGGCTGTGCGCAAGCCGCGCATCGCTTCCCTGGCCCGCGCCAAGACCGAAGACATCGAGATGGCCGCCCGCGCTATCCAGTTCGCCGACCGCGGCCGTATCCACGTTTTCCTGGCTTCGAGCGACCTGCATCTCGAATACAAGCTGAAGATCAGCCGCGCCCAGGCGCTCGACCTGACCGGCGAATCGGTACGTCTGGCCCGTTCGCTGGTCGACGACGTCGAATTCTCCCCCGAGGACGCCACCCGCTCGGACCGCGACTTCCTGGTCGAGATGGTACGCATCGCCGTCGACGCCGGCGCCACGACCATCAATATGCCCGACACGGTAGGCTACTCGACGCCGGAGGAATACGGCCGCATGTTCGCCGAAGTGCGTGAGCGCATTCCGGCCATCGACGAGCAAGGCGTGATTCTGTCCTCTCATTGTCATGACGATCTGGGCCTGGCTGTCGCCAATTCGCTGGCCGCCATCTCCAACGGCGCCCGCCAGGTGGAGTGCACCATCAACGGCATCGGCGAGCGTGCAGGAAACGCGGCTCTCGAAGAACTTGCCGCCGCACTTTATGTTCGCGGCGACCGCTACGGCGTCACCACCAGCATCAAGCTTGAGAATCTCTACCCCACCAGCCAGGTGCTGGGCCAGATCATTACCTTCAAGCCGTCGCCCAACAAGGCGGTGGTGGGCGACAACGCCTTTGCCCACGAGTCCGGCATTCACCAGCACGGCATGTTAGCCAACCCGCTCTGCTACGAGATCATGACCCCCGCCCTGGTGGGCGTGGCCAAAACCCATCTGGTGCTGGGCAAGCACTCCGGCCGCGCCGCACTCCGGCATCGGTTGGAGCAACTCGGCTTCACGGTCAGCCGCGAAGAATTGCAGCAGACCTACTACCGCTTCGTCGCCCTGGCCGACCGCAAGAAGAACATTTACGACCAGGACCTGGTCGGCCTGCTGCCCGACCCGATCCGCGACCGCCGACCCGAAAAAGTATCCGAACTGGACTGAAAGGAGAGAGGGCAAGCCATGAAATCGCGCGCTAGCGTTATGGTTTTATCGGGGCTAGTGGTTGCAGTATTGGTCTGGGTGTTCGCCTTTCGGAGCGCAAGTTGGGTGGCCCCAATCACACAGCCGCTGTTTATCCCTGGCACCCTATTGGTAATCGCATTGACTCCTGCCCGCAACCATGCGCCGGATCTCAGTGTAATCATCTTGGGGTACATCGTTGATTTCATTTTGACTTGGGCGCTTATGGCATCCATTGTCGGACTTGTTATGCGAGTGATCTCAAGAAAAAGAAGAGTGTCAGCATGAAACTGAAAGTTCTCGTCACCGCCGGCGACGGTATCGGCCCCGAAGTTACCCGCGAATCCATCGCGATTCTGCGCGAAGTGGCAGCCATTGGCGGCCACGAATTCACCTTTTCCGAGCGCCGCATCGGCGGCATAGCCATTGTGCAGGACGGCACGCCGCTCCCTGCCGACACTCTCGCCGAAGCCCTCGACTCCGACGCCGTTTTCCTTGGCGCTGTGGGCGGCAATGAGTTCAATTCCCTGCCCCCGGACAAGCGTCCCGAGTCCGGCCTGCTGCAAATTCGCTCTGCCCTCGGCGGATTCGCCAATCTACGTCCCGCCTTCGCCTTCAAGGAGCTTGCGGTCAATAGCCCCCTGCGGCCTGAAGTTATCGACGGCGTTGACATTCTGTTTGTCCGTGAACTGCTCGGCGGCCTCTACTTCGGCCAGCCGCGCCAGTGGAATCGCGAAGCCAACGAAGCCTGGAACACCATGCGCTACACCCGCGATGAAGTGGTTCGCGTGGCCCGCGTCGCCTTCCAGCTTGCCCAGAAGCGCCGTAAGAAGCTGACCAGTGTGGACAAGGCCAACGTGCTTGAAGTTTCGCAACTGTGGCGCGCCGCGGTGAACGAAGTGGCCGCTGAATTCCCCGATGTCGCCGTTGAACACCAGTACGTCGACGCCATGTCCATGCACCTCATGAACCGTCCACGCGACTTCGACGTAGTGCTGACGGAAAACCTCTTCGGCGACATTCTCACCGACGAGTCCTCCGTCATCACCGGCTCCCTGGGCATGTTGCCCTCGGCCACGCTGGGCGGCAAGGTCAATCTCTATGAGCCTGTCCACGGTTCCGCGCCCGACATCGCCGGCAAGGGTCTGGCCAATCCCCTGGGTGCAATTCTGAGCGGCGCCTTGATTCTGCGCCACTCTGCCGGACTTGAGGCCGAGGCCGCAACCATTGAGACCGCTGTTCGCAAAGTCCTGGAACAGGGCTTCCGCACACCGGACCTGGCCCGATCCAACCCGCAAGGCTTCCCCGTCCTCTCGACCAGGGATATGGGCGCCAAAGTCCTCGAAACGGTAAAGCAGCTTCTAGCTGTTAGCTGCTAACCTTCAGCTCTTCGAGTTGCCGCAAGCCGCATCTGCACTCTGAAAAGTTGACACATTTCCGCTCAGCAAGACTGAGCTTGAAGCTGGAAGCTAGCAGCTGAAGGAGTTTCATGAGTTCCAAACCGAAAACGTTATTTGAAAAGGTCTGGGAGCAACACGTGGTAGTCGAGCCCAAGGGCGAGCCCGCCCTGCTCTACATCGACCTGCAACTGCTGCACGAAGTGACCTCGCCGCAAGCCTTCGAAGGGCTGCGGCTCACCGGCCGCACGGTGCGCCGCCCCGATCGCTCCATCGCCACCGTAGACCACAATGTGCCCACCACCCTCGAGGGCCGGCTCAACATCGTGGATCAGATTGCGGCCAGGCAGATTGCCACGCTGCGCGCCAACTGCGCCGAATTCGGCATCGAGCTCTACGATGTGGATTCGCGCGATCAGGGCATTGTGCACGTCATCGGGCCGGAACTGGGCATCACCAAGCCCGGCATGACCATCGTCTGCGGCGACTCGCACACCAGCACCCACGGCGCATTCGGCAGCCTGGCTTTCGGCATCGGCACCAGCGAAGTGGAACACGTTCTGGCCACGCAAACGCTGCCGCAATCCAAGCCCCAGACCTTCCGCATTGCCGTCGAGGGCACGCTGCCGCAAGGCGTCACCGCCAAGGACATCATCCTCGCCATCATCGGCAAAATCGGCACCGACGGCGCCACCGGCTGCGTCATCGAGTACGCTGGCTCGGCCATTCGCGCCCTTTCGATGGAAGGCCGCATGACCGTCTGCAACATGAGCATCGAAGCCGGCGCGCGCGCGGGTCTGATTGCTCCCGATGCGACCACCTTCGCTTACCTCAAAGGTCGCCGCTTCGCACCCCAAGGCACCGCATGGGATGAGGCCGTAAAGGAGTGGAGCAAGCTGCCCACCGATCCCGGCGCGAAATTCGACCGCGAGCTGGTCATCGATGCCGCAACGCTGGTTCCCTATGTCAGTTGGGGCACCAGTCCCGGCATGGTCGCGCCCATCACGTCCAGCGTGCCCGATCCCGCAGCCGCAGCCACTGAGCAGGAACGCAACGGCTTCGAGCGCGCTCTCGAATACATGGATCTGAAGGCCGGAACGCCGCTCGAAGAGGTCTCCATCGACCGCGTCTTCATCGGCTCCTGCACCAACGGCCGCCTGGAAGATCTGCGCGCCGCCGCCCGCATCGCCTCCGGCTACAAGGTTTCCACGCACGTCAGCGCCATGGTGGTCCCTGGCTCGCAAGCGGTCAAAGCGCAGGCGGAAGCCGAAGGCCTCGACCTCATCTTCCGCAAGGCCGGCTTCGACTGGCGCGAACCCGGCTGCTCCATGTGCCTGGGCATGAATCCCGACATTCTTGCACCCGGCGAGCGCTGCGCTTCCACCAGCAACCGCAATTTTGAGGGCCGCCAGGGACGCGGCGGACGCACCCACCTGGTCTCGCCCGAGATGGCCGCCGCAGCCGCCATTGCAGGGCACTTTGTCGACATCCGCGGCTGGAAAGTAAACGAATTGGCTACGCCGGAGGTAAAGGCTTAATGGAACCCTTTCGCACCCTGACCGCGTTGGTCGCACCTCTCGACCGCACCAACGTCGACACCGACCAGATCATTCCCAAGCAGTTCCTCAAGCGCATTGAGCGCACCGGATACGGCGATTTCCTTTTCTTCGACTGGCGCCGCACGGCCTCGGGCGAGCCCGACCCCGCGTTTGTGCTCAACGACCCTCGCTACGAGGGCGCGAAGATCCTGATCGCGGGCAAGAACTTCGCCTGCGGATCGAGCCGCGAACACGCCGCGTGGGCGCTCTCGGACTTTGGCTTCCGCGCCGTCATCGCGCCCACCTTCGCCGACATCTTCTTCTCCAACGCCGGCAAAAACGGCATCGTTCTGGTTAAGCTGAGTGAGGAGCAGGTCGCCGAACTGCTGGACAACGCGAAGACCATTCCCGGCTATGAACTGACTGTTTCGCTCCAGGAACAGACCGTCTCCGACATTCAGGGCTTCCGAGCTACATTCGAGATCGATCCCTTCCGCAAGTTCTGCCTGCTCGAAGGGCTCGACGACATCGGCCTCACGCTGCGTCACGCTGCGGCGCTTGACGCATTTGAAGCAAAGCACGACGAAGCTGGATGGCTGAAGGCAAAAAGTTAGTGAAGTTAGCGGAGCTAGAACGCTAACACCGCTAACTCCGCTATTGGTAACACTGATCTCTGTCCCTGATCTCTGATCCCTTCAAAGGAGTTTTCCATGGGAACCAACGCAAACCCGCAAGCATCGAACGCCCATCTGACCGAACCCACCCGTCTCACCGGCGCTGAGATCGTCTGGGCCACGCTGGTAGGCGAGGGCGTTACCGACGTCTTCGGCTATCCGGGCGGGGCCATCCTGCCCGTCTATGACGCGCTGCGCAAGTTTCCCATTCACCATACCCTGGTGCGCCACGAGCAGGGCGCCTCGCACATGGCCGATGGCTATGCGCGCGCCTCGGGCAAAGTGGGCGTCTGTGTGGCCACCAGCGGCCCCGGCGCCACCAACCTGGTCACCGGCATCGCCACCGCCATGCTGGATTCGATTCCCATGGTTTGCATTACCGGCCAGGTCTCCAGCAAGGTGCTGGGCACCGACGCCTTTCAGGAAGTGGACATCACCGGCATCACCCTGCCGGTGACCAAGCACAACTTCCTGATCAACAGGGCCGAAGACATTGCGCCCGCCATCCGTTACGCCTTCCAGATCGCCAGGTCTGGCCGCCCCGGTCCGGTGCTGGTGGACATTACCAAGGACGCGCAACAGGCCACGGCCATCTTCGACTTTGCCGCTGCCAAGCCGCGCCCCTATCGGCCCCATCCCATGCTGCACGTGGACGACGCCGGACTGGAGCAGGCCGCTGAATTGATCCGCCATGCCAGGCGACCGGTGATCCTCGCCGGCCATGGCGTCATCGAATCGGGCGCGATGGAGCAGCTGCGCACTTTGGCCGAACGCACGCAGATTCCCGTTGCCCTCACCCTGCTGGGCCTGGGCGCCTTCCCTGCCTCGCACCCGCTCAACCTGGGCATGATGGGCATGCACGGCGAGTCATGGGTCAACCACGCCATCCAGGAATCCGACCTGCTCATCGCCTGCGGGATGCGTTTCGACGACCGCGTCACCGGCACCATCGCCACCTACGCCCCCAAGGCCAAAAAAATCCACATCGAAGTGGACCCGGCCGAAATCAGCAAGAACGTCAAAATCGACGTTGCCCTGGTCGGCGATCTCAGCGAGGTGTTGGAGCAGTTGCTGCCCCGCATTCCCGGCCGCGACGGCGTCGCATGGCTCAAGACCATCGACAACCTCAAGGGCGCTTCGGCGGTTCGCGACATCAAGAACCTGCCCGACGACGGCCACCTCTACGCAGCCCACGTCATCCACGACATCTGGCGCATCACCGGCGGCAACGCCATCGTGGTCACCGACGTGGGCCAGCACCAGATGTGGGAGGCGCAGTACTTCCACCACGAGCAGCCGCGCACGCTCATCACCTCCGGCGGCCTGGGCACCATGGGATTCGCCCTGCCCGCGGCCATCGGCGCAAAAACTGCCTGTCCGGACAAAGAAGTCTGGGTGATCGTCGGCGACGGCGGCTTCCAGATGACCTCGTCGGAACTCTCGACCATCGCCCAGGAAGGCATCAAGATCAACATCGCCATCATCAACAACGGCTTCCTGGGCATGGTCCGGCAGTGGCAGGAGTTCTTCTACGACCGCAACTATGAATGCACTCCACTGATCAGTCCAGACTTCGTCAAACTGGCCGACGCCCACGGCATTGCAGGAAGCACCGTGCGCACCCGTGCCGAACTGGCCGAAGCGGTCAAGGTTGCCCGTTCCGCTCCCGGCGCCTACCTGCTCAATTTCATGGTCGAACAGGAAGATTCGGTCTACCCGATGATTCCAGTCGGCTCGGCCCTGCACGAGATGATCCGCCGCCCCGGCAAGAGCCCCCTGCTGGAAACACCGGACGACAAGTAGCGAAACAGTGATCAGTGATCAGTTGTCAGTGGTCAGTTGCCGGAAGCACCAGGATGCCGCAGAGGATCACTGAAAGCTGTTCACTGTCCACTGTTCACTGACCACTGTTCACTGACCACTGTTCACTGACCACTGAAAGGCCTATATGCTGCACACATTCGTCGCATACGTTGAAGACCGGCCCGGCGTTCTCACGCGCGTGGCTTCGCTCTTTCGCCGCTTGAACATCAACATCATCTCGCTCACCGTGGGGCGCAGCGAGCGTGCCGGCCAGTCCCGCATGACCATGGTGGCCGAGGCCTCCGCCGAAGCCGGCAACCGCATCCGGGCCAGTTTGTATAAACTGGAAAATGTCATCGAAGTGGACGAAATCGGCCTGCTGCCGTCGGTCACCCGCGAATTGGCGCTGATCAAGATCACCGCCGCGCCCAGCGAGCGCTCCTACATCTTCCAGTTGGCCGAGACATTTCGCGCCCGCATCGTCGACCTGGCCCACGAATCGCTGATGATTGAAATCACCGGCGTCGAGAGCAAGATCGAAGGACTCATCCAGATGCTCAATGAAGACCCGGGCAGAATTCTGGAGATTTGCCGCAGCGGCAAAATGACCATGCGCCGCGGCCACCACACCAGCCGAGTTCTCAAGGCCATGGAAGTCGGCGAGACCGAAGCCACCGAACTGGCCGGCCTGCCGCTGGAAAAACTTGAAGAAGGCGCTGCCGTCGAGCCGGAATAGTCCCGCCCGCGGGCCGCAGCCCATCCACCCATCGCACCGAACCTTAAACCCGCAAGAAAAGGAAAAAGAGAAAATCATGGCGAAGACTTATTACGACAAAGATGCCGACCTCTCCCTCATCCAAGCCAAGAAGGTTGCCATCATCGGCTACGGCTCGCAGGGGCATGCCCATGCTCTTAATCTGAAGGACTCCGGCGTTCATGTGAAGGTGGGTCTCGCGGCCGGCTCCAAGTCCATCGCCAAGGCCCAGAAGGCCGGTCTCGAAGTCGGCTCCGTCGCCGACGTGACCAAGTGGGCCGATGTGGTCATGGTCCTGGTTCCCGATCAGACCGCGGCCAAGCTCTATGCCGAAGAGATCGGACCCAACCTGAAGCCCGGCAGCCTGCTTATGTTCGCCCACGGCTTCAACATCCACTACAAGACCATCGTGCCCACCGAGGGCATTGACGTAGGCATGGCCGCGCCCAAGGCTCCTGGCCATCGCGTCCGCGAAATCTTCCCCGAGGGCGGCGGCGTACCAGGCCTGATCGCGGTTCACCAAGATGCCACGGGCCATGCCCACGAGCTTTGCCTCAGCTACCTCAAGGGCATCGGCTGCACCCGCGCCGGAGTGCTTGAGACCACCTTCAAGGACGAGACCGAGACCGATCTCTTCGGCGAGCAGGCTGTGCTCTGCGGCGGCGTCAGCGCGCTCATCAAGGCGGGCTTTGACACCCTGGTCGAGGCCGGCTACCAGCCCGAGAGCGCCTACTTCGAGTGCCTGCACGAGCTCAAGCTGATCGTCGATCTCATCTATCGCGGCGGCCTCTCCTACATGCGCTACTCCATCTCCGACACCGCCGAGTGGGGCGACTACGTCTCCGGCCCGCGCGTAATCAACGAGCAGAGCCGCAAGGCCATGAAGGATATCCTCACCGATATTCAGGACGGCACTTTCGCCAAGCGCTTCCTCGCCGACCAGAACTCCGGTCGCAAGGAATTCCTCTCTTTCCGCGAAGCCGAGTCCAAGATTCCGGTCGAGATCGTGGGCAAGCAGCTCCGAGCCCAGATGCCCTTCCTCGACCCCATCACCGTCGAAGAAAGCAAGAAGAACGTTTAACTCCAACAAAAACAGCTTCAGCTAGTACCGTGTCTTCGTAATTGAGTAATGGAGCTTCTTCCGACCTTGTTTTCGGGTGAAGCTCCATTCCATGGTGATTCTTTCGCGATTGAGGCGACGATCAGGCGAGGACTTCATCGCGCAAAGCGATAATATCCGAGATACGGCGTTGTCCTAACCACTAGCGGAAGAACAGACTGATTTCGATCTCGGCCAAGTTGAACCAACTGCCGTGCCTGGGCGTGTAGAAGTGGTTTTCGAACAAGATAATTTGCAAGAATGAGGGATGGTCATTCTGGATGACGTCGAGCGGAGCTGGCCGGATTGACGCTTACCATTACGAGCAAAATGCAAGAGAGCTAACTCTCGGGGGGCGAAGGGATCGAATTTATGGACATGATCATCCCGGCATATCTGGCCTGGGATGATACTCTCTCTACGCCAATCGAAGACTCACAAGCGAAGAGAATCCTATGCAACATCACCGCTCCGATTCAGCGGTGTAGTTTCAGCGTTTCGTTCTCGAATTTGGAAGATGACGAAGGAACGAGAGAATAGCCGTGTACTTGTGGCGTACTCAAGTGGGGTGTATTGAGTGGTTTCTGCGTATGTAGCGGCGTTGAAAACACAATAACTTACGTAGAATCAACACGGCATTCTAAACCGACTCCCGCCGCCTCCACCATTGCCCCTCCCAAGAACATCCAGAAGCTTCCAAATAAAGGACGCACCTGCGCCGCCAGCGTCGCGTGAACGCGCCCCGAGTTGCACTGAGTCCGACTTGAGGCCTATATTTTATCCATCACGCTTATGTCTATGTTTCGCAAAGGCGAGTTCGCGAGCATCCCGGCGACGATGTCGGTCTTGATGACCCTCGCCCTTAGCCTTCTGCTGGGCCTTATTCAGGTCCCTGGCTGAGCTGCTCAATACACGAGATTGAGAGGCCGCCAGCCGGGAGAACCGCTGGCGGCCTTTGACTTTTTACGGCAGGAGAAGAAGAGATGCTGAAAGATCCGAACGTAAAATACCGTCCCGTTGCCGATTTCCGGCTGCAGGACAGGCAGTGGCCTTCCAACGAAATCGACAAGTCGCCCACCTGGTGCAGTGTCGATTTACGCGACGGCAACCAGGCCCTGATCGAACCGATGGACGCCGAGCGCAAGCTCCGCATGTTCGATCTGCTGGTTGCATGCGGCTTCAAGGAAATCGAGGTTGGTTTTCCGTCGGCATCCCAAACGGATTTCGATTTCTGCCGCGAGTTGATCGACCGCAAGCTCATTCCCACCGATGTAACCATACAGGTACTCGTGCAGGCTCGCGAAGATCTGATGGAGCGCACCTTTGAAGCCGTTCGCGGCGTGCATCGGGCCATCGTACATGTCTACAATTCGACTTCGACGCTGCAACGACGTGTTGTCTTCGGAATGGATCGGGATGCCGTCAAGATGCTGGCTCAGCAGGGTGCGCGCCTGGTGCGCGATTACGCATCCCGGTACCCCGGAACCGACTGGGTCTTCGAATACTCTCCGGAGAGCTTCACGGGCACGGAGATGGATTATGCGGTCGAGGTTTGCGATGTGATCCTGGACGTCTGGCGGCCCACTCCCGCTCGTCCTGTGATCCTCAATCTGCCCGCCACGGTCGAGGTCTCCTCGCCCAATGTCTACGCCGATCAAATCGAATGGATGAGCCGCACCATCAGTAACCGGGAATCGGTTGTATTGAGTGTTCACCCCCACAACGACCGGGGTACCGCGGTGGCCGCGGCGGAACTCGCCTTGATGGCGGGAGCCGATCGCGTGGAGGGCACTCTGTTCGGCAATGGCGAGCGAACCGGTAATGTGGACCTCGTCACTCTGGCGATGAACCTTTACACGCACGGCATTCATCCCGGCCTCGATTTTTCCAACATTGACCAGGTCATCGAATGCGTGGAGTTCTGCAATCGGATTCCCGTCCATCAGCGGCATCCCTACGCCGGTCAAATGGTCTTCACCGCCTTTTCCGGGTCGCACCAGGATGCCATCAAGAAGGGTTTTGCGGCCCAGCCGGAAAATGGAATGTGGGAGGTGCCTTATCTGCCCATCGATCCCAAGGATCTGGGGCGCACCTATGAAGCGGTGATTCGCGTCAACAGCCAGTCCGGCAAAGGTGGCGTGGCCTATCTGCTCGAGCGCGATTATGGAATCCGGCTGCCACGCCGCCTCCAGATCGAATTCAGCCGCTTGGTTCAGCAAATCAGCGAAGCGCAGGGCGGAGAGGTAACCTCTGAGGGAATTTGGGCCACGTTCAAGGCAAAATATCTCGACCGGCGCTCTCCATTCATCCTCCACAGCCACCACGACGAGTCCGACAAGGACACGAACCGGTTGACGGCGAAGGTGGACAAAGACGGTGTGGACCACATTGTTTCAGGCTCGGGAAGTGGTCCTCTGGAAGCGTTTATTGACGGCTTCCAGCGGGAGTTCGGAATCCCGGTGCGCATCGCAGATTATCAGGAGCACGCCATCGGCAATGGGGCCAACGCCCTTGCCATCAGCTTTGTTGAAGCGCAGGTGTCGGATGCGCAGCCTGTCTTTGGAGTCGGCATGCACAACAGCATTGTCAGGGCTTCGTTGAACGCCATCATCAGCGCCGTTAACGGCTCCATGCACGCAACGGCCAGTGGGGCAAGCGGCCAAGGTTGATAGCGAGCGGGGCGAGGCTGCTGGCGACCATCGCCCCATTTGCCCAGGCTGCGCTGGCTACTCGAACTGTTGCAGAATAATGCTGGCCGACTTCGGCGCCAATCCTGACGCCAAATCCAGCCGATGTATTGCCGCGCGAAGCGGGCAAATCATGTCAGCTCAGCGCAGCGGACGAACCCCAGGCAGCTTCAACTGATAACTGACAGCTGCTGAAAGCAGGTACATGAAGGCGAAGATCCAGATCACGCCTGAAACGCCCAGTAGCGGCAGGAAGATGCCCGCGATTGCCGGCCCCAGGAAAGTGCTCAGCCCTGAGCCAAGGTTCATGATCGACATAGCCGCTCCACGCGACTCCGGCGCCAGGATCGACATGATTGCAGCGATGGGCACAAATCCCGCCAGCGCAACACCGTAAGCCATGCCCGCGACCATAACCAGCGCGTAATTGGCGCCGAAGATGTGCGGCACATAGTAAAGCCCCAGCGTGGTCAGCGCGCAGCCGCACGCGCCGGCAAACGTGATGGTGCGCCGCCAGCCAATCTTGTCACCCACCCATCCCCAGAAGAGGTTGGCTACTACGTTGGTCGCAAACATTACGCTCAGAATCTGCAGCCACTGCGCCAGCGTAAAGCCCACCGTGCGCATAAAGAAGATGGGAAGAAAGACCAGGAAACCGAACTCCGATGTAGTCGTAATGGTGGCCACAATGCCGCCCAGCCCTACCTTGGGGTGCTTCCAGATAATCGACACTCCCGTGAAAAGCACCTTCAGCGGATCCTCGCCCGTTGTCGAGAGCGGCAAATTGCCATGCTCCTCGCGCACCCCCAGCAGCGCGATCAGGCCGCCCGCCGCCACTAGCCCTACTGACACCCACAGCGTTTTGTAGCCGCCGATCAGTGGTACAGAGAAACTCGCCAGCAGCGCTCCCAGTGTGGGCAAACCGCCGGTACGCGCTGACCAGAACCAGCCGATCGCGGTAGCCAGGTAGCGCTGCGGAGTGACCGCCGCAATCCAGCAAAGGAAACCGTATGCAAAGAGCGGATAACCGAGCCCACGTATGCCGTAACTGACAAGGATCGTTGTGTAACTCGCATGAGCAATGCCGCCCAGCAGAAAAGGCATCTCCAATCCGAGCCAGATCAGAAGCCCTGCCCACATGATCTTCTTCGGCCCGAAGATATCCGTCAGTGCGCCACTCAGCCAGGAGGCCAGAGCCGCCGATGCACCGTACGCGCTGAACACCAGTGCCACCTTCTCGGTGCTGAAGTGAAGGTCAAAAAGAAGCGGCGAAAGAAACCCCGCCTCCACGCCATCACCGATCATGAACAGCAGAAGGCCCAGGTAGCCGATCGCGAGGCCGGGATGCATCCCGAGCTTTTCAGCCAAAGAGACATTCATCCCGGCCTCAACTTCAAAGGGTTCGCTCATTGAATCGTCATCCGTCCTTGTATCGCATTGCATGTGATGTGGGGCAACACCAGCAGCGGGGCTTCCGTTCAGCCCGCCTATGCCTCGTCCAGCACTTTTGCAATGGTCGTCCGCACCCCATGAGCACACAGCAGGTCAAGATTTTGCTGCACCATCGCTGCCCAGGCGGGGAACTCCGCGGCCAGATTGCCGAAGAGCGCTGGCACATCGAGCGCCAGCCTGGCGTCTGCGCATCCGGATTCCACAAATGGTTTCAACAGCGCCGCCTGCCCATCGGTCATCGTCATCGCCCGCCCTTGTTCATCGATCCCCCGCTGATAGTGCAGCCATCCGGCAATCACCAGTGGCAACAAGCGCGGGCGATTTCCATCCCGCAGAAGGTCGGTCAGCGGCGGCGCCAGGAACTTGGCAATCTTGGCGCACCCTTCCGAGCAAATGCGTGCCACCTGGTCGCGAATCGCCGTATTCGAGAAGCGCCGCACTACAGTGTCCGCGTACTCATCCAGATCAATGCCCGGCAGCTTCGGCACCGTGTGCTTCACCTCGTCCATGTAGGCTTTCAGCAACCGGCGCAGCAGCGGGTCGGCGGCGGCATCGCGAATGAAATCCAGTCCCAGCAAATCGGCAAAGTAGCCCAGGGTCGAGTGCCCGCCATTGAGAAGGCGCATCTTCATCTTTTCGTACGGCGCCACGTCAGCGGTCATCTGCGCACCCGCATGTTCGAAAGCCGGCCGTGACGCGGCAAAACTGTCTTCCAATACCCACTGTCGGAAGGTCTCGCAGACTACAGGGACCGCATCCTTCACGCCGAACTTCTCCGCGATCGTCGCCCGGTTCTCGTCCGTGGTGCGGGGCGTAATGCGGTCCACCATGCTGCAAGGGAAGGCCACGTTCTTCTCAATCCATTGCTCCAGCACTCCGCTTCGCGCAGCGGCAAACGCCAACAGCGCCTTGCGCGCGATCTCACCGTTGCCTTGCAGGTTGTCGCAGGAGAGAACCGTAAGCGGCCCGCAGCCCAACTGCATGCGCCGGGCTGCGGCCTCTGCCACATAGCCTAGCCATGTCCGCGGCGCTGACCCATTCTCCAGGTCGTGCCGCACGTCCTGGTGTTCCTCAAGAAAACGCCCCGACGCCTCTTCGATAAAATATCCGCCCTCGGTCACGGTCAATGAAATAATCGCGCACTCGGCGGCCGTCATCCTCGCCAGCGCCGCCTCCGGGTCAGCCGGCGCGTACAGGTGGCCCACCAGCGAACCCACAACGCGCAAGTTCTCCTTCCCTGTGTCCATCAGCATCAGACTATAGAGATTCTCCTGCGCGTTGAGCCCTTCATGAATCTCCTTGTCGGCAGGCAGAAGTCCAACGGCGAATTCGCCCCAGCGTGGTTCGTCCTCGCAGGCAAGCAGGTCGTCCAGGTACACCGCAAGATGCGAACAGTTGAATGCCCCAGCGCCGATGTGCACCAGCCCCGGCACCAAGCGGCTGCGGTCGTACAGTGGCCGCGCAATCGACGCGTCAAGGTGTGAGAGTGTGGAGTTCGAGAGAGCGATTCCCTTCCGCTCACTTTGGTAAGTCATGGTGTCCTCTTGGAAATACACCGATCCGGCGTACCGGCTCTTCTTGGGCAAACGTAAGTGAATGACGGCGTCTCAGCGCGTGCCAAAGGTGGCGTAGGAGGGGACGCTGAAAACGGTTCGCCTCTTTCCCTGCCTGTCGAGTACGATTTCGCCTTCCGGGAAAGAGTAAAAAAAGGACGAGGATAAAGTCAACCATTGGAAGGAGTTCTGGATATTATGCGTGATAAGTCATGGCGCTAGTGCGAAATCAGAGTAGATCACTGGAGTCCGGTTAGATGTTGAATAGATTCAGCTGGTTGGAAGATGCTTGTAGATAATTTTGGGATTGATACGGCTGAAGGGCGCATGAAATCTCGGTTTTCTCGAAAACAGATACCGACAGAATCTGTAGACAAGTGTAGAGAGAGGCTTCGAGTTTCAGTTCCTTTTTGACGATAGCGATCAACACATAGGTCGCGATTGCACACCAAATCTGGCTTCTCACTGCGTTCTCGCTGGTAGCCAGAAAGCGCTTGATACGCAGGTGTTGCTTGATCCATTTGAAAAACAACTCAACCTGCCAACGGCTTTTGTAAAGCGCGGCGATGGTCAGGGCAGGCAATGCGGTGTTGTTGGTCAGAAAGATCAGCGTCCTGCCCGTCTCCGGATCGTTGAAGCGAATGCGACGAAGATGGTCCGGGTAATTCTCTGCTGAGTAGAAGCCGTTGAGCATGACGCGCTGGTCGCAGATGATTCCGCTGACCCGGTCCACGGGAAACGAATACACGCGCCGCGCATCCATGTTCTCCTTGGCGCGTGTGACGAAGAAGGCTCCGGCCCGATGCATCGCGTATAGCCGCACGAAGTCCAGATAACCCCGGTCCATGATGTAGAAACTGCCCGCCTCGACAAGAAGAATGTCGAGGACGTTGACATCGTGCAGCTTGCCGTCACTGATGTGAATGAATGCCGGAATTGCGCTGCGCAGGTCCAGCAGCGTATGTAGCTTGATGGCCGCCTTGGTGGATCGAAACGATGCCCAGTCGAACAAGCTCAAACATAAGTCGATGGTGGTGGAGTCCAGAGCATAAACGGTTGCATCTAGCCCCAGCACCGAAGGATCCTCCGCGTATAGCGCCCTGGCGTGTGAGATCAGCCGCAAGGCCAGTGCGTGGTAGATGCGCCAGTCGCGCAGGTTCAACGCATCAGCCAGCGTGGAGCGGGCTGGCGGTGCCGCAATGCCCATGTGAAACAGCTTGGACTGATTGGCTTCCAGGCACACCTCGATGTCGCGCAACGACTCACGCCAAGTGAGTTGAGAAAAGGCCATCACGCGAAACAGGTCAGCGCAGCCGAGCGTGCGTACTCCCGCATCGCCCTTGTGCCGTTCAATGATCCGTGCAAAGGTCTTCCACGGCACAAACTCCATCACCTGTGCAAACAGCGTCTTGCCCATGTTCATGCGGCACTCCCGGTCGTTGAATCCCGAAAGCATCGCAAATGAGCCGCACTCAATTCAAATCGTGGACACCCACAAATCGCTGTAAACTACACGCATCAAGGGGCTTGACAACGGAAAATCTAAATTAAACCGGACAGTAGTGATGATTTTAGACAACTACGGGACGCACAAGACGGCGCTCATCCGCAACTGGTTAGCCAAAAGGCCGCGCTTCCATTTGCACTTCACTCCCACCTCGGCCAGTTGGCTCAACCT